>Ga0315295_10000044_pt1 | contig 108991 bp, 98 predicted proteins | sample YL17G14_0_MG_FD_204453 | JGI IMG/M metagenome (GOLD analysis project Ga0315295, IMG submission 204453) | Sediment microbial communities from Yellowstone Lake, YNP, Wyoming, USA - YL17G14_0 | ecosystem: Environmental > Aquatic > Freshwater > Lake > Sediment | place: USA: Wyoming | collected...
CAAGCCCGAAGTGGTCAGGGTAAACGGTAAGGCGTGCGGGCGACTGGTGAAAACGCCCGGGCAGGCATACGTCACGCTTTCGGGGATATCGGGCGGCAGGCAGGACAGCGGCGGCAGTCGGGCCGAGCGGGCGAAGGCGATGCTGGAGAAAGCGGAATCGGCTCTGAAGCAATTCGGGAGCGACTTCAGGTCCGTGCCGCGGACGTGGATGTGGCTGGGCGATATTTTGTCGTGGTACGGCGAGTTCAACAAGGTGCGGAACCAATTTTTCACGGAGCGAGGCCTGATTGGCAGTGGCAGCCGACAATCGATGCCGGCGAGCACGGGTATCGGACTTGGCCTTGCGGGGAGCGGGCGATATGCTATGGACCTGACGGCAGTGCTGGAGCCGGCGGGCGCGATTGAGTTTTTGGGCGCGATTGGACGGCAGCAGTGTGCGCTTGACTATGGTTCGGCATTTTCGCGGGCGTCGCGGGCGAGCACTCCCGCCGGTGAGACGGTGTTTGTCTCCGGCACCGCGTCGATAGACACAAAAGGCGCAACAACACACATCGGGGACGCGAGGGGACAGATTGAGACAACGATTGAGAATGTAAGGGCTGTGCTGGGAGATATGAATTGCGGCGACGGCGATGTTGTTCAGGCCGTTGCGTATTGCAGGACGGCGGAGGTGGAAGGCATATTTGAGGGGTTCGAGAGCCGGCTTGGCTGGCCGTGGGTAACGGCGATTTGCGATGTCTGCAGAGACGACCTTTTATTTGAAGTTGAGGCCACGGCGGTGATTAGGAAGTAAGCTGCGACGTTTTTACCTGCCAAAGGTTTCTGTTTTGCGAAACTCACGCGTGCGGATAAGAGATTCAATAGTATTCATATCTCATCGCCGATTTTCAGGGGTCAAGGGCCGAAAACGGCGTAAAAATCACGTCTTAAGCGAATAAATCGTGCCTGCGGGGTATAAAATCACAAAAAAAGGGCAGAACGGTAATAAAAAGGTAACGTTGCGCATTATAATATAGGCAAGATGGGCAAAGGACGAACGTCGGACATCAAACGTCCAACGTCGAACATAGAACAAAAAGCATGAGAGGAACAGTTGTGAAGAAACGACGTAAGTGGATTATTATTACTATAGTTGCGGTTTTATCGCTATTAGTGATTGGCTGGTTAGTGAACAAGCACCGCAAAGGCAAGGACATCGGGGAGGTGGTGCGGGTTGAGGAGGTTGGGCGAAGCGAGCTGACGGAGCTGGTGAGTGCGCCGGGTGAAATTGAGCCCAAGTTGATGGTTCAGATAAGCGCGAAGGTATCGGCCCAGATTATAGAGATACCTTACGACGAGGGCAACACAGTGACGTGCGGCGACCCGAACGCGAATCCGCCGATACCGCCATCGGTATTGCTGCGGCTTGACGCAAAGGATTTGGAGAGCCAACTGAGATTGGCGGAGGCGGGTCGAAATGCCCAGGCGTCGCAGATAGATGTTGAAAAGCTAAGGATAGAGGGCCAGAAATCAACCATTGTTGGTGTCGCGGCATCATTAGAGCAGGCGGAAAAAGACCTCGAAAGAAAGAAAGGCCTTTTTGAGACGCATGACATAAGCAAGGCCGATTTTGACCAGATAAAATACAAGGTGGATACGCTTCGCGCGGAGTATGAGGCGGCGAAACACAACCTTGACGCGGCGGAGCAGAACTTAGTGGTGATGGGGCATAACCTGGCTGCGGCTGACGCGAGGATAGAAGAGGCAAAGGAGATGCTCAGCTATACAACGATACTATCGCCAATAAACGGGGTGGTGACACGGGTAAACGCCAAGGTCGGCGAAATGGTGATGACGGGAACGATGAATAACCCCGGGACGGTAATTATGGAGGTGTCGGACCTGTCGCGGATGCTGCTTGTGGCGCAGGTGGACGAGGCGGACATCGGGGGGCTGGAGGTTGGGCAGAAGGCAATAGTGGGGGTGCACGCGTTTCCGGATATTGAATTCAAGGGCGTGGTGAGCGAGATTGCGTTAAAGCATCGATGGAGCGATACAAGAACAAGGTATTACCGCACGGAGATACTTCTGGACAACGACCCCAACGTGGCAAAACTTTATACGGGACTGGCGGCCCACGTGGACATAAAGACACAGAGGCACGAGGGAGTTGTGAAGGTGCCGAGCCAGGCGGTGCTGGCGCGAGAGGTTGATGAGCTGCCTTTGGACGTCCGGGAAAAGAACATCGACGTGGACAAGAACAAGACGTTCGCGACAGTGGTTTACAAATATACGGACGGCAAGGCCACAGCGACGCCGGTAAAGATAGGGGCAAGCGACCTTACGCATACGGTTATTTTGTCGGGCCTGAAGGAGGGGGACAAGGTGATTGTGGGGCCATACAAGGTGCTGGAGAAGCTCAAGCACGACCAGAAGGTGCGCGACGAGCGGGAGGTTGAGGCGCAAAAAAAGGCGAAGGAAAAAAGTAAAAATAAAAAAGTAAAAAGCGAGAAGGACAGCAATGATAACAACGAGCCGGCAGACAAGTAATACAAAGGGGGACGTAATTATACGGCTTCGCGGGGTGGGTCGTGTTTACCGAGTAGGTGTGGAGGAGATTCGTGCGCTTGACGGAGTGGATTTGGATGTGCGTGAGAACGAATATATCGCGGTGATGGGTCATTCCGGGTCGGGCAAAAGCACGCTTATGAACGTTCTGGGGTGTTTGGACAAGCCGAGCGAGGGCTGTTATGAATTCGGGGGTGAGAATGTAACGGAGTTAAGCGATGCAGAGCTGGCGAGGATACGTAATGAGAAGATTGGCTTTGTGTTTCAGTCATTCGAGCTTTTGCCTCAGATGAATGCGCTAAAGAACGTGGAGCTGCCGCTTGTTTACGCGAGGGACGGGTGGCGTGGTCGGACGGCCAGGGCGAAGAAGGCCCTTGAACGCGTCGGTCTTGGGGACCGGATAAAGCACAAGCCGAGCCAGCTTTCAGGCGGGGAGAAACAGCGTGTGGCAATTGCGAGGGCCATTGTCTGTGAGCCGAGCGTGCTGCTGACAGACGAGCCGACGGGCAACTTAGACAGCAAGACGACGAAGGGGATTATGGAGCTTTTTGACCAGCTGCACGAGCAGGGCCAGACGATTGCCATTGTTACGCACGAGGAGGACGTGGCAAGGCACGCCAAACGGATAATCCGAATGCGGGACGGCCGGATATACAGCGATATGCCGGCGGAGGAGGACATGGTGCGTAACGGCTCGGCAGCAATCAAGACAAAGGAGGGCCAGGTATGAGGTCGATTTTTGCCGTGCCATTTGTTTTCCTGCGGCTGTTATATCAGAGCACATACCTGGCATTGTGGCAGATATGGGCCAAGAAGACGAGGAGCATTCTTACGACGACGGGCGTGGTGATAGGGGTAGCGTCGGTGACGGCGGTGATAGCGTCGCTGACGGGATTGAAGGCAAAAGTGCTTGCGGACCTTTCGACGTTTGGGGCAAAGAGCATATATATACAGCACAGCCGGCCGGATACCGGACCGAAACGAAACATCGACTGGTGGGAGCTGAGGTTCAGGCCGAGGGAGTTTGAAGGGCTTTTGGAACATTGTCCATCGGTCGAGAAGTTTTCGAAAGTAGTGCCGAGAGGGGAACGGCACGTGGTGCGACACGGGGAAAAATCAGTGGAGGGAGTTCAGATTATGGGGGTTGAGCCGGACTGGTATGCTATGGAGAGCCGGCCATTGCTGATGGGCAGGCCTTTTTCAAAGCTCGATGAGATGGAGGGACGGCAGGTATGCATGATAGACGCGGTTCTGCGGGACAAGCTCGGCCTGGACCGTGATTGCGTAGGTCAGATGGTGATTATGGGCGCCAGGAGCTACCTGATAGTTGGCGTGATAGACCGTCGGGCGGACTTTGCGGTGTTAGGAGACGGCGGGGGGCAGGAAAACCTGGAGATGTATATTCCGTATAAGACGGTCCTGAAGATGGGCGAGCCGTTTATATACGCGATGGCGGCGAGCAGGTCGGAGGCGCTTTCGGACGAGGCGGTGTCGGAGATAAAGTTCTTCCTTCGTAATTCTCGCCGGCTGAGTCCGGGTGAACCTGACACGTTCAGGGTGAATTCAGTCCAGCTTGCGCTGACGAGGTTCAACCAGGTGGCATTGGCGATAACGCTGGTGGCGGGCGGGGTTGTGGGGATATCGCTTCTGGTGGGCGGCGTCGGGATTATGAACATTATGTTAGTGTCGGTATCGGAGAGGACCAGGGAGATAGGATTGCGAAAGGCCATTGGGGCCAGGAGAAGCGCGATACTGATGCAGTTCCTGGTTGAGGCGGTTATTTTGAGTTTTATGGGTGGCGTAATCGGGCTTGGACTGGGCAAGCTGTTGACGATGGGGATTTGCTCGCTGAACAAGATGATGAATATGGCAGAGATACCAATGTGGGCGGTGGTGCTGTCTTTTTGTTTTTGTGGGACGGTGGGGATAGTTTTCGGGATGTTCCCGGCGATAAAGGCGGCGCGGCTTGACCCGATTGAGGCGCTTAGGCATGAGTAGGAAAGTTACAGTGGTGAAAAGTCTTATTTTTGCGATTACGCTGGGAGTATCGATTTTTCTGGCCGGGTGCGAGGAGTTTGCGAAGGAGGAGGAGTTTTACACGGTCAGGGTAAAGCCGGAGCAAACGCGCCAGATACAGACACTGAAACTGGAGCCAAAAGCGGACGGGCACGGGCCAGTTGAGGTGAACAAACCTGCTGAGAGCGAGATTAAGCTGAGCATTGAGCAGTGCAGGGCGATGACGCTGAAGAACAATCTGGATTTGAAGGTGCAGTTGATAGAGCCGGCGATAGCGGCCAAGCAGGTCAGCGCCGAGGAGGCGAAGTTTGAGTGGGCGTTTTTCTCGAATCTCAACTACAGCGACGTGAGCCAGCCGATGTCGGTGCTGGTTGACCAGGCGTCAACATACAAGAGTGGGACTGTTGACCTTGGGGTACAGGTTCCGCTTAAGACCGGGGGGACGGTGAGCTTTGACCTTGCCGACAACCGGACGAAGTCAAACTTCGACCCGTTTTTCCCGGTAAGTTACAGTGCGACGGGGACGCTGTCGATAAGTCAGCCGTTGTTGCGAGGAGCGGGTAAAAGGGCAAACACGCACTCGATAAGGATACTGGAATACCAGAGGCAGATAACCGATGTGCAGACGAAGCTGGAGGTGATACGCGTTTTGGCTAACACTGACCGCGGATACTGGCGGCTGTATGCTGCCAGAAAAGAGCTTGAGGTGAGGCGGCAGGAATATGATTCCGCGAAGGCGCAATTGGAGCAGACGAGGCGGATGGTTGCATCGGGGGAAAAAGCGGCGGTGGAGGAGCTGCGGTCTGAAGCGGGCGTGGCGGAACGGCTTAACGGGATAATCGGGGCACAGAAGGACCTGCAGGACCGGGAACGGGAGCTAAAGCAGATATTGAACGAGGCAGGCCTGGGGCTTGAAACGCCAACGGCGGTGGCCCCGACGACTGAGCCGGACCCGGTGCGGTATGATTTAGACAAGAACCGGCTAACGACGGCGGCGGTTGCCAACCGGATGGAGATGTTAGAGCTTGAACTGCAGATTGCGCAGGACACAAGCACGGTGAAGTATTATGAGAACCAGGCGATGCCTTTGGTGGCGCTGGATTATACTTATAATATGAATGGACTTGGGGCGACGAGAAGCGACGCATACGATATGATGACCAACAGGAACTTCGTGAACAATATAGCGGGATTGCGGTTGTTGGTGCCATTAGGCAATGAGGCGGCGAAGAGCCGGCTGCTCGAGGCGTATTATCGCAAAAGGCAGCGCCTGTCAACGAAGGAGAATCGTCGAACACTGATAGAGATGGAGGTGCTCGGCGCGATAGACCAAATGGAGGCGAACTGGCAAAGCATCTTAGCCGGCAGGCAAAACGCCATTCTGGCCGGACGACTTTATGAGGCGGAGAAGAGACAATTTGAGCTTGGACTACGAACAGCCACCGATGTGCTGGACCAGCAGGCAAGATTTACAAACGCACAAAGTGCGGAAATTCGCTCACTGACGGAGTATCAGATTGCACAGGTGGATTTGGCATACGCGACTGGGACGCTTTTAGGGATGGCATTGGTGCAGTGGGAGCCGATTGTGCCCGAAGTGAACAGGACGGATTTTAAATAGGTATTAGCTGTTGGTTTTTTTACGCTAATTAAAGAGGAAAGATATAACATCTTATTGGACAGGGGGTTAAGCACAGAGAAAATTTAAAAAAAGCAATAAAAATACTTGCAAAAAATTGAGGTTAGGGGGTATAATAGATAGTGGAAAGTTAATAGTTCTTTTCTTCGATAGGTTTTGGGTTCCGTGGGGCAGTGGAACCAGATAGGTGTGCTATATTTTACCACTGTCTCACAAGAGCCGGAGTTGGAAACGACTCCGGCTTTTTATTTGGGGGTTGCCAAAAACACCCATCGGTAAGTCCGCCCCGCCTACGGCGTGTAAACTCCGGCGGACCCGCCGCAGAGTGGCGAGGTCTCGCCTTCGGCGGACAAGACCGGGGGCTAAATACGATTTTCTTTGAGAATCGCAGGATTCGCGGGTAGGTCAGGAGGTGCTTGCGCTGACGTGTGCGGCGAGAAGGATGTGTCTCAGGCGGTCGACGTTGAGATGGTCGAGATATTCTTCGGTAAAGTCGAGCTTGAAACGGCCGTGGAAGTTTCGGATGCGTCTTTTAAGCTCGTCCCTGTCGAGGGCTGCGATTGAGGTTGCCGTCTGTTCGAATAATCTTCTCGAGTCCATTGTGTCACCTTTCTACCTGTGCAATTGCGAAGTTGGCTCGGTGATTTTGGTATCGGCCAGGCGAGGGCGGCGCTTTTGTAAGAGTTGACGTATTGTGCCGGAAGCGTTCAAATTTGGCTGTGATGGCGAAAAAAAATAGTATGCGATTTGTGGTATGGTCTGATAAGTTTCTGATATGAAGACCGAGGAGTTGGATTATGTTCTGCCTGAAGTGCTGATAGCACAGCAGCCGGCCAGATATCGCAGCGAGTCGCGACTGCTGGTTTTGGAGCGGCCCCCGCTGCTGTCTTGCGACAGCAAGACGCGGGGGGCGCGGATAACAGACAGCCGGTTCGCAAGAATAGGGGAGTTTTTGCGGGCGGGCGATTGCCTTGTGTTGAATGATACGAAGGTTTTGCCAGCGCGGTTTTTTGCGTGCCGCGCCACCGGCGGCAAGCTGGAAGGGTTGTTTCTGCGGCAGCCGAATGATGGCGTATGGGAGGTGATGCTGAAAGGGCTTGGCAGGGTCAGGGAGAGAGAGCGGATTTGGCTTAAGGACATCGAGGGGGAGGATTTTTGTTGTGCGGAGGTGGTCGAAAAGAAAGGCAATGGTAAGTGCCTGCTGAGCGTTGAAGCGGACAGGCCGGCGGAGAAGGTGCTGGAAAGGATAGGGTTTCCGCCATTGCCGCCATATATCAGGCGTGATTCGGATTTGCATCAGGCAGCCAAAGACAAGAAGAGATACCAGACGGTTTATGCCTGCAGGCCGGGTGCGATAGCGGCGCCGACGGCGGGACTGCACTTTACGAAGAAGCTTTTGGATGCGCTTGAGGGCCGAGGGATAAAGGTCGCATATATCACGCTGGACGTTGGGGAAGGGACGTTCAAGCCGGTGACGGCAGAGACACTCGAAGGACACCGGATACACGAGGAGCGGTTCAGCATCGACGAAAGAAACGCCGAGGTGATAAACGACGCAAAGCGAGCCGGCGGCAGGATAATTGCCGTGGGGACAACGTCGGTGCGTGTTTTGGAGACGGCGTGTGCGGATGGAAGAGTGCGGGCAGCGAACGGCACAACGAGCTTGTTTATCAGGCCGGGGTACGAGTTTGGGATTGTCGATTGCCTGGTGACGAATTTTCACCTGCCGAGGTCGACGTTGCTCGCGCTTGCGGCGGCGTTTGCGGGGCTTGAGACGATACTGGCGGCCTACAGGTATGCCGTCGAAAGACGATACCGGTTCTACTCATACGGCGACGCTATGCTGATAATGTAGCCGGGCCTGATGGTGCATTGTAGAAAAATACGCGTCTTGCATATTGACGGACAAGCATCCGCAGCAGATAATTAAAGAACAAGAAAAGAAGCGTCCCGTAAGAAAAAGAACAGGCCAAACAATACAATTTTGGAAAGGAACAGAAGATGAAGACCTGGGGAAAGAAGTGCATTCTGGTTCTGGTGGCGTTGGTAATTGCTTTGGGGTCGGTGACGGCAATAACGGGCTGCAAGGCGAAGAAGAGCGGGGCCCCGGCGGAGAAAGCTACTGAACCAGCGAAGAAAACCGCCGAAAAAGCAATCGAGTAATAAGCGGACAATCCCGCAAAAGACATCCAGCACTTTTAGTGCCGTTGCAACTGGTGTTGGCTGTGGCATTAGGATAGTTTCTGGTTTCGAACTACGGGGCACGTAGAGGGTGTTTTTCTGTTTAGTGCCAGGCGCAGGGGGGAGGATATCAGGCAGGCAGGAGCCGGAAAATGAGCAAGAGAGTTTTGGCAGGCGTGGTTTTAGCGGCGGCGTTTGCGGGGCTTGAGACGATACTGGCGGCCTACAGGTATGCCGTCGAAAGGCGATACCGGTTCTACTCATAGGGCGACGCTATGCTGATAATTTGAGGTATTGCCAATCAACAACGCGGATACTATTTTTACGGCACCGAAAATTGGCGGACCCGCCAAGAGGCGAGGTTTCGCCCGCCTCGCCCGACGCGAGTCGAGGCGGGCCTTCGGCGGAGAAGACGTATGGAACTGACCTGGCCGATAAAGTTGAGAATCGCCGCTGCGGCGGCAGTGGGCATCGGGCTTATAGGGGTGCTTGCCTGGCCGATGGTCGCGCCTGCTGAGTCGTTCGGGGTCGTATCCTTCATCAGCGGCACGATAAGCGCCGGCGACGTAATCGTGATGCTCGTGCTGGCGTTTGTCGCCGGTCTGGTTTCCTACTTTTTATCGTGGCCATACGGCAGTCGAATCGGCATATTAGCCGTGCCCGCCGGTCTTGGCGTCTGGGCGGTGCGCACCGGCGATATGGGGACATTGATGCAGCTCAACACACCAATAGTCCGCCGGGAACAGATTTTCTCGACGCTGTGCGCCGAATCGTTGCTTTGGCTGGCCATAGTAGCGGCGGGCTTTTTCGGCGTGTTCGTCGCCTCGTGTATAATTCATCCTGCTGCGCCCGTCACACGGATGGCGGGCAAGCCACAGAAACGCGGTATCAGCGTAATTGTCAATGCCGTAGCAGCAGTCATCTGTTCGGCGGTGGTTGCGCAATTTCTTATCGGAATCTTTGCGAGAGATTTCACGATATCGGATGGGACGAGCGGCGCGGCTGTGGCCCAGCCGGCAACCAGCCAGATTGTTTTCGCCGTCGTCACTGCCTTTATAGCCGCCGGCTTTTTGGTAAAAAAGGTGCTCGACGGCGATTACCTTTGGCCCATTATCTCGTCCTGTTTAGTAACGCCTTTTGCCGTAAGTGTTTACGGCAAACGCTCGGCTCTTGAATACTTTGCCGGCCGCTGGCCTGCGGTGTTTTTCCCAAGCTCAGTTCTGGCGGTGCTGCCGATTCAGGTAGTGGCCTTTGGTGCAATCGGCGCGGTCTCTGGGTACTGGCTGGCCGTCTATTATGATTACTGGCGACAATATGGGACCAGCGGCGACTAAAGGCCCGTTCCGGCCCTGCCGCGATGGCTTGGTTATATCTTTTTTTTGACACCCACTATCCAATCTAAGTTCAGCCCTTAAAGGCACTTATACGTCGAGCGTCCTATAACGGGCCATTGCCGGAACCACGAAGCCAAAATTCGTTGTTTTCACCCCCAAGATTAGCCGAAGAAATACTCTGGATTTGCGCCCTTAACCGCGCATCCTGCGATGACACCAGCAACTGCTGCCTGTGAACAGGTGATTCGTGAGTCGCGTAAGATATTTGGGCAGCCCCATCTGCAAAAGGAATTGACGGATGTTAGTGCTGAGCAGACAAAGAGATGAGTCGATAATGATTGGCGACGAAGTCGAGGTCACGATTGTGGATGTCAGGGGTGACAAGGTTCGGCTGGGGATAACGGCGCCGAAGCATATACCAGTTCATCGCAAAGAGGTATACGAGGCGATTCAGCGGGAGAAAAAGCAGGCCCAAAAGCAGCAGGAGTCGGGCAGCGGGCAAGCGTAGCCGTCAGAGTTGAATTTTGGCCGGCCAATGAGAGAGTGGGCCGGTTTTTTTATGCGCCGATTTTGACCAAAGGGAAAAGATGACGTTGGCGAGGTCGGTGTTGTCAATATAGGGGCCGTGGACGGGGTCAAGGCCATCGACTGTGTTTTCGAACGACTCTGCTGCCTGCCCTTTGGCGAAGAAGGGAACAAGGGAATTGGTGTGGCCTTTGCTGTGCCATTCCATCGTCGGCAGGTTGCCGGGGCCGTCGCCGACAAGCTTGTTCCAAACGGGTTCGACAAGCTCACCGCGGGCGGGGCCTGTTGGCAGCGGTCCTGAGCCGGGGCCGGTGAGGTAGCCGGTCTCGTGGTCTGCGGTGATAATGACAAGGGTTTCGTCCCAGTTACTGTTCGTATTTACCCAATGAATAACGGCTTCGATACTCTTGTTGAAGTCGTCCATTTCCTCGATAAGCCGACCTGATTCATTACTATGTCCCGTCCAGTCAATCGCGCCGCCTTCGACCATAAGGAAAAAGCCATCGGGGTCTTCGTCGAGGACGTTCAACGCCGCTTTTGTCATCTCTTCGAGCGTGGGAACGGTTTGAGTGAAAGGCACTTTATAAGGAGGGCTATGCGCATCTCCCGAACGGTCTTCCTGCAGCGTCGTAAATACCTGTGCGAGGCCGAAGACGCGTTTTGGCGTCGGGCCGGTCATCAGTTTCTGAAATTCGTTGCGGGTCTGAACGAACGTCCAGTGGTCGGGTGTGCCGTCGCCGTCGGCATCGCTGCCGGCAGAACCGCTCGCCAAACCAGTCCAGGTTGACTTGTCAATATACTTGTAGTGTGGGGTCTTGTCGGGTTTGCCGTCGGCGTTATAAAACGGATGGCCACATCCCATAACGACATCGACGGCGCTTTGATTGACCATCTGGGCAGCGATTTCTATGTAATTGTTCCTCGAGATGTTGTGTGCGACGAAGCCGGCGGGTGTAGCATCGGTGAAATGGGCGCTGGTGACCACGCCGGTCGATTTGCCTAACTGTTCGGCTCGCTCGACCAGGTTTGGGACGGGATTGCCGTTGACATCAACGCCGAGCGCCCCGTTGTCGGTCTTAATGCCGGCTGCCATTGCGGTGACTGCGGCGGCGGAATCGGTGCAGCCCTTTTTGACATAATCGAAATCAGCCCAGGCGGCGTTGGCATCATATCCGCCGCCGGCGGGATAGGTGCTCATCGCCAGCCGAACGGGGAAACCCACCTTCGCTGAAGCTTCGGCGGGCAAGCTTTCGTAGGGCTGACAGGGTGTCCGGCCGCACTGGTAATAATCAGCCGAGTTAAAATGGTTAAAACCGGCGCCATCGGCAATAAAGATGATGATGTTTTTGGGCGGGCGCTCAAAGCCGATGAGAGCATTATGAGATTTGCCCGCGTCGGCGCAGGCGATGCAGAGGCAAAACAAGCCCCAAACTATGGTTTTCGGCGTTTTCATTTTCAAAAGTGATTATAATGATTCGTCATTCTTTCGCGCATACAAAAATCGGGGCTTTCGTTTTTGCTGCGGAAGCGTATAATCTGCATCCTGGAGCAAACGATGAGCTATTTCAGGGACAATATCGAAAAGGCGAAGGGTTATGAGCCGGGGTTTCAGCCCGGCGGGGCGGAGGTGGTAAAGCTCAACACCAACGAAAACCCATATCCGCCGTCGGCGCAGGTTTTGAAGGCGATTAGTGAGATTAGCGCCGAGCAGCTTCGCCGATACCCCGACCCGATGGGCAATATGTTTCGGGAAGCGGCTGGCGCTCTAAACGGCGTGGAGCCGGACTGGATTTTGTGCTGCAACGGCGGCGACGATTTGCTGCGAATGGCGTTTTCGGCATTTTGCGACCGCAGACGCCCTGTCGCCTATCCTGTGCCGACGTATTCGCTGTATCCGGTCCTGGCGAACATCCAGAACTGCAGGGCGATCGAAGTTGCCTTCGACGAGGAGTTCAACCTGCCGGCGCGATTAGCACGCGTCCGCGCCGCCTTGACAATCGTCTGCAATCCGAATGCGCCGAGCGGCACAGTTGTTGCGGCAGAGGAGCTTGCGTCGCTTGCGTCGGAGATTAGCGGCGTATTGCTAATCGACGAGGCATACGTTGATTTTGCCGAACGAAACTGCACTGAGCTGGTCAAACAATTTGAAAATGTCATTATACTTCGCTCGCTGAGCAAGGGCTATTCGCTTGCGGGGCTTCGTTTCGGATATGCGATTGCCCAGCCGGGGTTAATTTCGGGATTAGTCAAGGTCAAGGATTCTTACAACGTCGATGCAATCGCGATTGCGGCGGCGACGGCGGCGATAAAAGACCGGGAGTACTTCAAGGGAAATATCGAGAAGATAAAAGCGGAGCGCAGCCGGCTGGCGGAACAGTTGAAAGGACTGGGATTTGAACTGCCGAAAAGCTGGTCCAATTTTGTCTTTGCCGGGCACCCTTCGACTGGTTCGACAAGCTCACCACAGGCAAGCAAGGCGAAAGATATTTATGATAAACTTGTGCAGCGCAATATCTACGTCAGATACTGGGAGCAAACCGGTATCGAAAATAAACTGAGAATAACCGTGGGGACAAGACAGCAGAACGATACGCTGCTGGCGGCACTGAAGGAAATCATTTAGGGATAGGGAGCTGCTATGGGACAGCGAACTGCAAAAACACACAGAAAAACAAAAGAAACCGATGTCACGGTCGAGTTGAACTTAGACGGGGTCGGCAAATACGAAATCGATTCGGGACTCGGCTTTCTCGACCATATGCTGACGCACCTAAGCAAGCACAGCAAAATCGACACGACGGTCAAGGCCAAAGGGGACCTCAACGTCGATGCTCATCATACGGTAGAAGACATAGGGCTTTGCTTAGGACAAACCCTGCTTGAGGCGCTGGGCGACAAGAAGGGCATCAGCCGATATGGCCACAGCTCGGTGCCAATGGAGGATTCATTAGCCAACATCTCGATTGACTTGTCGGGCAGGCCGAGCTGCGTTTACAACGTGGAATACAGAACGGACAAAATCGGCGATTTCGACGTCCAGTGCCTTGAGGAAATGCTGCGAAGCTTCTCCAACGCCGGTAAATTCAATCTGCATATAAACGTACCCTACGGCGCCAACAGCCATCACATAGCAGAGGCGATTTTCAAGGCGATGGGTCAGGCGCTGGGTGAAGCAGTCAAAATAACGGGCAAAGACGTCCCCAGCACAAAGGGTGTGTTGTGATTGAAGAGCCGAAAGAGGAATTTCGCGTTGGAATCGGGACGGATATTCACCGGCTGGCGGACGGGCGCAAACTGATGTTAGGCGGGGTTGCGGTGCCGCATCCTATGGGGCTGGCGGGCCACAGCGACGGCGACGCGGTGCTGCACGCGGTTGCGGACGCGCTGTTGGGAGCGGCCGGCCTGGGCGACATAGGGACATTATTTCCCGATACCGACCCGCAATGGAAAGACGCCGACAGTAAAGGGTTTTTGCTCACGGTCAAAGAAAAATTAGCAGAAAAGAAATGGGAGGTTATCAACGTCGATGTGACGATACACGCCGGCCAGCCCCGGCTTGAGGCGGTCAAGGGACAGATAAGAAGGTGCATCGCGGGACTGCTGGGGATTGATTTCGGGGCGGTGAACGTAAAGGCGAAAACCAACGACGGTCTGGGCGACATTGGCGAAGGCACGGCAATTGCCGCAACCGCCGTCACGCTTATAAGGAAAAAAACGAAAAGAACATTATAAAGGGTAAGAAATGGCCTTGCAGTTATACAACAGTTTGACGAGACGAAAAGAGGAATTTAAGCCGGTAAATAAGGGCAGGGTCGGGATATACGTCTGCGGGCCGACGGTGTATGGGCACGCGCACTTAGGCCACGCCAAAAGCTACGTCAGCTTCGATATCCTCGTCCGCTATCTGCGCTATCTCGGATACAACGTCACTTATGTTCAGAACATCACCGACGTGGGGCATTTGACCGACGACGCAGACCAGGGCGAAGACAAAATCGCAAAGGCGGCGGCGAAAGAACACAAGCACCCGATGGCTTTGGCTGAGTATTACACACGCAGCTACTTCGAGGATATGGACAGGATAAACTGCGTCAGGCCGGATATAAGCCCAAGAGCAAGCGGCCATATCGTCGAGCAGATAGAGTTAGTCAAGACGCTGTTAGCGAAGGGGTTTGCATACGAAGTCAACGGCTCGGTATATTTTGATGTGTCGAAATTCGAGGATTACGGGAAACTATCGGGCCGAAAGGTTGAGGATATGATGGCGGGGGCCCGCGTTGAGGTCTCGGCGGAGAAGAAACATCCTGCGGATTTTGCGCTTTGGAAAAAGGCCGAGGCGAACCATATTATGCAGTGGCCAAGTCCGTGGGGACAGGGTTTTCCCGGCTGGCATTTGGAATGCTCGGTTATGAGCACAAAGTATCTTGGACAGCCCTTTGACATTCACGGCGGCGGGATGGAAAACCAGTTCCCGCACCACGAATGCGAAATTGCACAGGCGGAGGCCGCCACAGGCAGGCAATTCGTCAACTACTGGCTGCACAATAATATGGTGACGGTCGATGGCCAGAAAATGGGCAAGTCGCTGAACAACTTCATCACGCTAAAGCAGGTCTTCACTGACTCATCCGAGCCGAAGCACGAGCTATTAAGCAGAAAATATGACTCATTGGCAGTTCGCCAACTGATTCTCAACAGCCATTACAGAAGCACGCTTGATTTTTCGGATGAGGCACTTCACGCGGCCCAGAGCGGATATGACAAATTAACGGAGGCGGTCATTGCGGTGAGAAAGCAAATCAAAAATGCGCCCAACGGCCCCATCGACAGCGGCATTGCAGACCAGCTGAAAGAATCAAAGGCCAAATTCGAGACGGCGATGAACGACGACCTCAATACGGCGATAGCTTTGTCGGTGATGTTCGAGCTTGTAAATCTTGCTAACGACTCGCTTGCTAAAAACGCCACAGGCGAAATGCTGGTCGCCATTGATAATATGTTTATGCGACTTGGAGGCGACGTGCTGGGAATTGTTAAGGACAAATACGAAGAACAAGGCGGAGGAAATGATGTGGTACTTGATAAACTGGTGCCTATTTTAATCGAGCAACGTAAGGCTGCGAAGGCAAAGATGGATTTTGTTATGGGTGATATGATACGAATGAAACTCGCAGAAATCAACGTTGTACTCGAAGACAAACCCGGCGGGGTTACGACCTGGAGAATGAAATGAGGATTCTCGGCATAGACCCGGGATTACAGGTTTGCGGGTATGCGTGCATTGAGACGGGACAACTGGATTCCCGCTTTCGCGGGAATGACAAACCCCCGGTAAAACCGGGGGCTAAATATCCCGCCCTGATCGAGGCGGGAGTATTTCGGACGACAGGCAGTAAGGCAATTGAGACAAGATTGAACCAGATAGCCGAAGACATTGATGCGCTATTGGCCAAGTTTAAGCCCGATGTCGTGGCAGTCGAGCAGTTGTATTCGCACTACGCCCATCCAAGGACGGCTATATTAATGGGCCACGCTCGCGGCGTTATATTGCAAAGATGCGCACAGGCGGGCGTCACTGTCAGAAGTTTCGGCGCAACGCGGATAAAAAAATGTATCACGGGTAACGGCCACGCGTCGAAGGAGCAAATGCAGAGGACAATCAAGACGCTATTAGGATTGTCGGCTGTGCCCGAGCCAAACGACGTTGCTGACGCGATAGCGGCAGCGATTTGCTGCGAGGATACAATGAGAACAACCCCCCAATAAATTGGGGGGCTAAATTTGGCGGGGTAAACCCCGCCCTACAAAAAATATGATAGCGCGATTAGAAGGAAAACTCGTCAGGTTGGATACCGAAAGCGCGCTGGTACAGGTGGGCGCGGTGGCCTACGAGGTTTTGCTGCCGGGCTACTGCATAAGTGCGCTATCAGGCAGGGTCGGGGGTAATGTGACGCTGTGCACAATGGAATACTACGAGGGCACGCTTGGCGGAGGAAATCTCATACCGAGAATCGTGGGTTTTCTCAGTGACACCGAGCGGGACTTTTTTGAGAAATTTACCAGCGTAAAAGGCATCGGAATCCGCAAAGGGCTGCGCTCGCTGGCTATCCCCATAGCCAACATCGCCTCGGCAATAGAAAACGCCGACGACAAAACACTGATGGCGCTGGACGGCATCGGCAAAAGAACAGCGCAACAGATTATCGCGGAACTGAAAGGGAAACTGGGTCGATTCGCAATCGGCGTTGGCCTAACAGGAGTACCTGCTCCTGCCTTCAAGCCATTCCAGGCGGAAACACTTGAAATCCTTATAGCGTGGGGCGAAAAACGAAACGAGGCGATTGAGCTTGTCGAGCTTGCCTGTAAAAAGCACCCGGACGTAAAGTCGGCGGAAGAGCTTGTGCCACTTGTGTACAGATTAAAACAGGGAATAGAAGTGTGATAGTGAAACGACGAAGATGGCAATAGACAGGGTTATAACTAATCAATCTCTCAATGAGGCGGAAGAGAGTTTCAACGTCTCGCTTCGGCCCAGGCGTCTGCACGAATGCGTCGGCCAGCAAAAGGTCATCGAAAAACTTTCCATCGCGATGAAGGCCGCCAGGCAAAGAGGTGAGCCGCTGGAACACATCCTGTTTTACGGCCCGCCGGGACTGGGCAAGACGACTTTGGCCAACGTGGTCGCCAACGAAATGGGGGCGAATATCCGCTGCACGTCGGGGCCGGCGCTTACAAAACAGGGCGACCTGATGGGGCTTTTGAGCAATATCGGCACGGGCGATATATTATTCATCGACGAGGTGCACCGCCTCAGCGCGCCGGTGGAGGAATTTTTGTATCCAGCGATGGAGGAATTCAGGGTCGATTTCACCGTCGATAGCGGGCTGCACGCCAAGACGATAAATTTCCCGCTCAAGCGATTCACGCTCATCGGCGCCACCACCCGCGCCGGCTTGTTGACCGCGCCGCTTCGGAGCCGATTCGGGATGCTGTATCATCTGGAATTCTACAACACCGAGGAGCTGACCAAAATTTTAATCCGGTCGGCTAAACTATTGAAACTTCAATGTGACGACGGAACGCTCGAACTGATAGCTGGACGCTCACGGGGCACGCCTCGAATCGCTAATCGGCTCCTTAAACGGGTCCGCGACTATGCGCAGGTCAAGGGCGCAGGGGTGTTGTCGACAAACATCGTCGAGCAGGCCCTGAAGATGGAGCAGATTGACTCACTTGGACTCGACGAATTAGACAGGTCGTTTTTGCGTGCGCTTGCCGGCGTTTACGAGGGCGGCCCTGCGGGTATCGAGGCCATCGCGGCGACGTTGGGCGAGGAAAGAGACACGCTCGAAGACGTGGTCGAGCCGTATCTGCTGCAACTCGGTTTTGTTCGCAGGACAAAACGCGGCAGAGAGATAACCAGAGACGCCTGTGACCATCTGGGCCTGAAATACCATAAAAAAGAACCAGCTGACCAGCCGGAACTATTCGACGCCACCGAGCAGTAGCTTTGGTTCGACAAGCTCACCACTTAGGCCGGTCGAGAACAAACCTGCAGCTGCAAGACCTTTTTCGTTCGGCCGGTGATTTTTGTCTGCTCGCTGATTCTGACGGGGCACAGCCAGATTGTTTTTTCGGCATCTTCGATAACAAGCAATTTCTGCCGGTATTTTTGGGGTATTTTTTCGCCGGTCAGGAATTTGCCGATTTTTTTCTCTGCCTGCATACCCAGCGGCCAAAACCTGTCGCCACGTTTGCGGAATCTAACCGTCACCGGCGGCTCGATACCGTCCAAATCGAACCACTCGATGGAATTACTTTTGGTCGCCCTGAATTTCTCGAATTTGGCCGCATCATATTCGAAGGTCTCGGCGTTGATGCGCATATCCGCGAACTCCGTAAGCCCGGGTACTTTAAGCACAACAGGTTCGGTCGTGCTGGTTTCAGCCGGCTTGCGCTGGCCGTGCACAAAAACGATTTTCGTATCCTGCCGATGCACCTCTATGTCATAAGGCAACTGTATTGTTTTACTTTCCGACAGTCGCAGGATATTGCCGTAATGCCGTTCTGTGATTTCCCGTTCGCCGGCGGCCAGATGCGCCAAGGCCCTGCGAACAATTTCAATCTTGACATCCGGCTGATGGTCGGCGAGCTTGCCCAAACTCAGTGTTACGGTCTGTTTTTCCGCAGTAGCGACATCGGGCCAAATAGCGTCGGCAGACCGGCAAATCAGACGATAAAACCCGCGGGATGCTTTTGTCAGTTCAAAAAGTTTGTCAACGAGGCAGCCGTCACAATCTTTTTGCAGGGCCGGAAGCAGCCGATGGCGAATGAGGTTTCGCTTGTATGTGCAATCCTCATTTGTTCTGTCGGTGCACCATTTTAGATTACGGCTGTCCAGATATTGAATAATCTCGCTGCGATTGACGCAGAGCAATGGTCTTACGAACCTGACGCCTCCCGTGAACTCCTTCGCGGGCCAGATTCCGCACAGGCCTCGAAAGCCGGTACCGCGAATCAGCCGATGCAGTATGGTCTCCGCGTTATCGTTTTTCTGATGTGCAGTTGCGATGCAGACGCAGTTTTGCCGGGCTGCAATCTCAAGCAGGCAGTCGATTCGCAATTTTCTTGCAGCCGTCTCAATCGACAATTTTTCCGCCCGCGCGTATCCACGCACGTCGATTCGTTCCGCAGTCACGGCAACCTTGAGCTTACGGCACTGGTCGATGACGAAGTCCTGGTCCCGCTGCGCCTCATCACCTCTCAACTGATGATTGACGTGTGCGCAGTGAATTTCGACGCGCAGCATACCATCGGCCACAAGGGCGAGCATCACGTGCAATAGCGTCGTCGAGTCCGCCCCGCCCGAGACGGCCAGCAGCACTCTGTCCGGCTCCGGCTCGGCGTTCTGACCACGAGTTGTGCCCAACAACTCCGGCCTTCGCCGAGACGAGTCGCCCGGCGCCATGAGCCGCTCGGCTGCGATAAAATCCGCCACCTTTTGTTCCAGTTCCGTCAGCATCGCCTGCGAAAATCGAGTGGGCCTGACCGCGCCTCGACTAATCTCGCCTCACACCAACTCGGTGCAGGGCTCGTCGAAGTCCGGTCAGGCCCACCGTTACACAAAATCCTCAACTTGAATGGATTCAGCCGAGGTTACTGTCCGGGTTTGCTTTCCCCGCTCAGCTCCCTGACTCGCTGTTCGGCAAGCTGCTGCCACAGGCGGTGCTCATTAGACCTGGTTATCCGCTGCAGCGCATCCTTATACAGTCGCAGCGCCTCATCCCGCTGATGGAACTGCCTGTCGAGGATAAAGGCCGCTTTGTATCTGGCGGGATAAGTTGTTTCCGGGTCCCACTGATAGGTTCTCTGATAGTAGAGAAGTGCCAGCTTATAATCCCCCAGGTGTTCATATATTCCGGCCGCCCTGAAGGCCGCGTCATCGATTTTGTCGCTGGTCGGGTACTTCGTTATCAATTTATTGTATTTGTCCAGCGCCTGGCGTAGCCGGCTTTCATCTTTGAGGAGCAAGAACTGGCCGGATTCTTCGGTCCTGACCGCCTCATCATACAGAGTATTCACATCCTCGACTGCCTTGCCTGCCTTGGCGACCTCCGTTGTCGGCTCGGAAACCGCACCTGCCTGTGTTCTGCTCGTTTCAACGCTGGTACAGCCGGCCAACACGAAAATAGAAACGGCAGCCGACACGATAAGACCTAATTTTGCCATAATGGCCTCCTTTCCGGCTACGGCTCACCGCACCATCTGGTGCGGGGCCGAGACGAGTCAATTTACCAAACCGCGACTGCTAATTACTTATCAATTAATACAAACTTCGTCAAGGGCATACCGGCAAAAAAATCGACCGCTCACGGAGCACTCGCCCGGCTGTCCATAATCGCCACGTATCCGCCGTCGTGGTCGAAACCTTCAGCGGACGGCAACGTCAGCTTTTCGAGCTTAAGCCGATACGAAACGTTCTCGGCCAAAAAACGCCTGACAAGCAAATTGTTCTCCTGCGGCTGAATGGAACAGGTGCTGTAGCATAAAACGGCTCCCGATTTTACCATCTCTTTGGCTTGGCGCAGCAAACCGAGCTGTGTGTCCGCAAGCCCTTCAATGGCGTTTTTAGTCAGGCGATGTCGCAGCTCAGGCCTTCGAGCCAGCACGCCGGTATTCGAACAAGGCACGTCCAGCAGGACCGCATCGAATTGAGAATTTAGAATTGAGAATTTAGAATTCTCAAAAAGTTTTTCGTATTCAATGACAGTTACATTTTTTATGCCGAGCCGGGCGGTGTTTTCCTCAACTTTTTTCAGCCGCTCGCCGTCGATGTCGGTTGCGATAATCTTTGCTTTATCGGCGGCCAGCTCAGCCAGCTGCGTTGTCTTCGTGCCGGGGGCGGCACACAGGTCCAAAATCGACCAGCCGGGCATGGGCTGTAAAAGCCGAACCGGCAAATTAGCCGAGATATCCTGCACGGTAAAAAACCCCTCCGCGAAGCCCGGCAGCGCCGTTATCGCCCCGGGACTATTCACCCTTACCATATCCACTTCAGCGACTATATCGCATCGCACGCCGTCGCTTCGCAGCTTTTCAGCAAGCCCTTCGACTGTTGTCCTGAGCGTATTTGGCCGCAGATAAATACCTGGCCTGCGGTTGGCGGCAAAACAGATTTGCCGGGTAATTTCTGCGCCATATTCGTCGAGCCAGCCGGTTATCAGCCATCTGGGCAGCGAGAAGGCGGCGCTGAGAAAGTCCGCCGGCGAACCTTTGGGGTTCGGCAAAATATCGGTGTCAAATTCACAGCCGGCCGAAGGTGTTTGCGGCAATGTTCTTCGCGGGTCGGCTTCGGAAAGCGGGGTTTGGCGACTGCGTATGTGCCTTATTGTCCGGCGAAGCGCCGCATTGACAAAACCCGCCTGCTTGGTGTTTGTGATGTGCTTGGCATAATCAACCGCTTCATCGACGACGGCGTGCTCAGGGGTGCGGGGGCAGTAGATAAGCTCGTATAATGCCACGCGAAGGACGTTGAGAATTTCAGGCGGGATTCTCTCGACGGGGACGGCGGAACATTTCTCGATGACGGCGTCAATCAGGCAGCGAACCTTCAGGACGCCGAACACGAGGTCCGTGGTTCGCTGGGTTTCATCCGTCCGCCTGAGAAACTCAGCCAGCACGTGCACGACGTCGGCTTTCTGGGGGTCGGTGCGCGTCAGGACACGGGCGGCAATGGCGCGAGCAGTTGCTGGTCTTGATGGGGACATATCAATCTTCTATTTTGATGAACTGGTCGCCGGGACAAGCTCGTCGGCCGTTGACAAAATCCGCGAAGGTCATCAAACGGGAGTTTTCGGGCTTTAACTTCATAATTTGCAGCCGGTTTTTGCCGCATACGACGTTGAGGTTTTCGTCGATTGTGCCGGGTGGAAGTTTCTGGGGATTAGCCATTCGCATAATTTCTGCCTTGGCAAAGATGACGCGTTCGGTTCTGGCTGACTTTTTCGACTTGTAGAGCGCAGTTGCGCCCGGCCAGGGCCAGAAACCTGACATTTTCCTGTGCAGCAGCTCAGCCGGCTCGGCAAAATCCAGGAAGCCGTCGGATTTCTTCAACTTGTGGGCGCAAGTGGCCTTTGAATCGTCCTGTTTCGCGTAAACGGCGGCGCCTGTGGCAATCCGGTCAACGGTCGTCACGAGCAGCGGCGCCGCAAGCTTTGCGAGGCGCTCGCCAAGCTCGCCTGCCGTCTCATCACCGCTAATCTCGATTTTGGCCTGAGCGAGGATGTCACCCGCGTCCATCCTTTCGGCCACGGTGATTATGGTGACGCCTGTCTCGGTTTCACCATTGATTATCGCCCAGTTTATGGGCGCCGCCCCGCGATATTTAGGAAGCAGGGACGCGTGGACGTTTATAGCACCTTTTGGGGCAACGTTGACAACCTGTCTGCTGATTTTCTGGCCAAAGGCAATGACAACAAGAATGTCGGGCTTGTATCCGGCGAGCCGGTTGATTATTTCAGGGGCGTTTACATCGGCGGCTTCAATGACGGGGACGCAATGCTCGGCTGCCCAGCCGGCTACGGGCGTGGGCCTCGACTTACAGCCCCTGCCAGCCGGCGCAGCCGGCTGAGTGACAACAAGGGCAATCTTGTGGCTCGATTGAGCCATCGCATCGAGACAAGGCAAACCGAACTGGCCGCTTCCAAGATACGCGATGTTCATTTGTCTTTCAGAAAAAGGGATGTCAGGAGCTGCTTGCTTTCTGGTCTTCTTCGAGTTTTTTTAACTGTTTGCGATGGGCGATGCGGGAGGTTGTCGGCATACGATTGACGATGGTGACGCCCTCGATGTGGTCGAACTCGTGCTGCAGCGCACGGGCGTAAAGGCCCTCGGCCTGCTCGGTGAATGGCTTGCCGTCGAGGCCCGTAGCGGTGACGGTCGCTTTGCTGTACCGCCTGATTTTCGTGTATATGCCGGGAACAGACAGACACCCTTCTTCATTTTGCTCAAGCGAACCTTCCGGCACAACCTTTGGGTTGATATACGCCCTGACGTTTTCCCTGCTGCCGTCTAAAGAAATAATAAACAGCCGTAAAGACACACCCGCCTGCGGCGCCGCAAGGCCGACACCCTTTAGCTCAATCATAATGTCGGTCATCTTATTGACCAGCCGGCGAATACCGTCGTCGATTTTTTCCACCGGCTGGGCGGCCTTGCCCACCGCCACCACCGCCGGATAACGTGTAATAGCACATTTATCAATATCAATCTCAGTCATATTCGTCGCCGTCGAAGGTATTGCCGAGATATGCCTTTTTGACGGTCTCGTTCTGGATTATTTGTGCAGGCGTTCCTTCGGCCAAGACCTTGCCGTGGTCGATTATGTAGGCCTTGTTGACCACTTCCAGCGTCCTTTCGACGTTGTGGTCTGTAATCAGGATGCTGACGCCCGATGCGACGAGTCGGCGGATGTCGCTTTGCAAATCCTGCACGGTAATGGGGTCAACGCCGCTGAACGGCTCATCCAGCAGAATCAGCGAGGGTTCTGTCACCATTGCTCGCGCGATTTCGAGCTTCCTTCGCTCGCCGCCCGATAGAAACCTGCCTTCGCTATCCGCCACCTCGGTCAGCCCAAACCGTTCAATCAGCATATCGGCCCTGGTGTTGCGCTGCTGTTTTGTAATCGCCATTGTTTCGAGGATTGCATAGAGGTTATCGCGAACGCTAAGCCGCTGGAAGATGCTCGGCTCCTGCGACAGATAACCGATACCCAGCCGCGCCCTTTTGTACATCGGCAGTTCGGTAATGTCGGTTCCCTCAAAGATGACCTGCCCCGACGCCGGGGTTATCATCCCCATAATCATCCGGAAGGTGGTGGTCTTGCCGGCGCCGTTTCGCCCCAAAAGGCCAACGATGCTGTGCTGTGCAATTGTGACAGAGACGCCGTTGACCACTGCCCTGCCTGAATATCTCTTTACCAGCTCACGTGTTTCCAGTAAATTCACGCAGCGTATTATAGCAACGCCTTCACACGGAGCAAGCAAATCACGCGACGCCGAAAAAAACAACAAATACTCTGGCCTTTTTACACTTTTTTTGCTATTAAGTGATTTATGTTTGCAATCATAAGCGACATACATTCGAATATCGAGGCCCTGACGACCGTTCTTGCGGACATCGAAAACCGGGGCATAAAGACCATTTACTGCCTGGGCGACGTTATCGGCTACGGCGCCAATCCTCGCGAGTGCCTCGACCTTGTCATTAACAAGACCAAATGGTGCGTGCTGGGCAACCATGATTACGCCACGCTGTATGAGCCGACCAATTTCAACTACGGCGCGGAACAGGCCAGCTTCTGGACGCGATTCAATCTCGAAGCGGAGCCGGACAAACAGCCGCGTGACAACCGCTGGGAATTCTTAGGCAAGCTGCCGATGAGCAGAACGGTAAAGGCAAAGCTCGGCGACGTGGCTGCGACCGTAGATTTCGTCCACGCATCCCCCCGGAGGCCGATTAACGAATATATCTTCCCCGATGACGTTTACACCAACCCCGTGAAAGTCCGCGTGATGTTCGAGCGCGTCAAACACATCTGCTTCGTCGGCCACACGCACCTGCCGGGCGTATTCTTAGACGAACCGGATTTCTACCTGCCCACGGAATTAGGCAGCGTCTACCCGATTGTGGAAAACGAAAAGGCAATCATCAACATCGGCTCGGTGGGCCAGCCACGCGACCACGACAACCGCGCCAGCTACGCTTACGTCGAAGAAAACGAGTTGCACTTCGTTCGCCTCGAATACGATTACAAGACCACCGCCGAAAAAATAAGGGCGCTCGACCAGTTGGACACCTTCAACGCCGACCGGCTCGAAGAAGGAAGATAGAAAGTAACGATATGACTTTCAGAAGTATATCAATTCTGTTGGCGGCGGCTTTTTGCCTGCTCGGTGCAATACCGGCAGGCCAGACGGACCTGTTCGCTCTGGACGCCAACGACCAGGACTTCGCCGCCGTCGGCGGACCAGCCGGGACAATCACGCTCGGCTCGCTCGACCCCAACACGGGCTTTAAGTTCCTGCTCGAGCTGACCACGCGAGGCGCCGCCATCAGCAAGGCAACGATGAGCGAATTCGACGACCGTGATTATAAGAATCCCCAGCCGCTTGCGCTGCTGAGGCCCGCAATGAAACCCGACGGCTCACAGGTCTTTTCAATGGCAAATCAGGTATTCGTGCTGACCGACCGGCAACTGCAGCTGCGATTAGACAAGCTCGACTGGAATGTGATGGATGTCACAAAAGACCCCAACGGCTCCGAGGCGGCGCAGTTCGAGGCAACAATAAAAGACAAGGTCACAGACGAACCTGCTATCAAGCTGACCAAGACGTATCACGTCGCCGCCGGAAGCTACCACCTCGACTGCGATATCATCATTGAAAACCTCTCATCGAGCGAACAGCAATTGTACTTTAACCTGGCCGGGCCCATAGGCATCAACAGAGAGGACCCGAGGGCCGACACCAGAAAGGCCGTCGCCGCCTTTAGAGACGCCCAGGGACAAATCGTCAGCTCCCGGCTCGACGCCAAAAAACTCACCAAGGCAAGGACGGCGGATGATAGACGCCTGGTCCACCGAGGCGCCGGGTTTCTGTGGGCGGCAATAACCAACAAGTATTTCGCCGCCATCCTCATTCCGGCGACCGACCCGAACACGGACTTTTGCAACTGGGTGGCTGACAAGTCGGGCTGGTTCGCCGGCTCCGACATCGGCGACGGCAATATCGGCGTCGACCTCAAGACCACGCCCTTTACACTTGCCGCCGCAGGCAAGCCACAGAGCAGCCCCTCGACGTTGCTCGGGGCGGTGAGCTTGTCGAACCGCAAAACCTTCAACTTCAAACTTTTCATCGGCCCCAAGGATAAATCCCTGTTTGACAAAAACCAGCTATACAAAAACCTGGCCTTTGTCCAAACAATTGACTTTATGGCCTGCTGCTGTCCGGCGGCCATCATACAGCCACTGGCCTTCGGGATATTATGGCTGATGAAATGGCTGCACGGTTTTTGGCCCTACAACTACGGCATCGTAATTATTATTCTCGTTCTCCTGGTTCGGCTGATTCTTCACCCGCTGACCCGCAAAAGCCAGGTGTCGATGAGCGAATACTCCAAATTCAATGCGCTGCCTGAGGTGCAGGAAATCCGGAAAAAATACGCCAAGAACATAATGGAGATGAACCGGCACGTCGCCGAGGTCCAGAAAAAGCACGGGGTTAGTCATTCCGCAGCGATTATGGGTATGCTGCCGACGCTCGTGCAGATGCCGATATGGATTGCGCTGTATAGTGCGATTTACGCCAGCATCGACCTGCGAGGCGCAGGGTTTTTGCCTTTCTGGATAACCGACCTTTCGGCGCCTGACGCCCTGTTTAGATTCAAGGCGGTGACGCTGCCGCTGTTCGGCAAGCTGGATTCGTTTAACCTGCTGCCGATTCTGATGGGTGTTGCGTTCTACCTGCAGCAGAAGTTGATGCCCTCGCAGCAGGCGGCAGCCACGCCGGAGGCCGCCCAGCAGCAAAAAATGATGATGCTTATGATGCCCCTGATGTTTCCGGTGATGCTTTATACGTCGCCGTCGGGATTGAACCTTTATATTATGACCAGCGTGTTCGGGGGAGTTATCGAGCAATACGTCATCAAAAAACACATCCAGGAAAAAGAGCAGGCCAAAGAGCAGGGTCTGGTCGCCGTGACGAGCAAGACCGGCGGCAAAATCAAAAAGCCAAAGCCAAAACCGTTCTTTAAAATATAGACAACACGTCGAACGGTTGCGGTTGCGCGACTCGTACCGGCTGCGTCAAACGTTAATCGTCGAATAATACGCAACCATAAGACGACCAACGAAACGAGCAGCGCAACCGACAGACGATTGACGAATTACACTATGTATAATCCAGCCGACACAATTGTTGCCATCAGTTCTCCCACCAACGACCATCGAGTAATCATGCGAATGGCCGGCCCGCAGGCAGTTGAAATTCTCAATCAGGTTTTCACGCCGCCTGTTTCCGGCAACCCCGGAATTGCTTCGGGCAAAATCTCAAATCTCAACTCAATCGTTTACCTGTTTCGCCAGCCGCATTCATATACCGGCGACGACCTCGCTGAAATACACCTGTGGGCAAATCCGGCAATCACCGAGGCGCTAATGGAACGGCTTTTGGCGCTCGGCGTGCGGCCTGCCTCGCCCGGCGAATTTACCGCAAGGGCATATCTGAACAACAAAATGGACCTTGCCCAGGCCGAGGCTGTCAACGAGGTGGTTGCCGCCTCGAACACATTTCAGCTTGCCGCTGCGCAAAACCTCCTGGCAGGCCAATTCGGCAGCACGCGAGAGAAAATATCCTCCGCCATTCTCGATTGCCTAAGCCGGCTCGAAGCAGGGCTTGACTTCAGCACTGAAGATGTCGAGCTGTCGAACCAGGCCGACATAATCGCTGTGCTCGACGAGACAATGAACCGGTTGCGCGGACTGCTGGCCGGCTCGGTCCGCTGCGAGTCCACCCTCGACTTGCCCGCCGTCGGAATCGCTGGCGCCCCAAACGCAGGTAAGAGCACTCTGCTGAATAAACTGTTAGGCAGGCAGCGCAGCATCGTCTCACACCAGCGAAGAACCACCAGGGATGTCCTGACTGGCGAACTGACAATTCACGGCTCATCCTGCGTTCTTTTCGATTGCGCTGGGTTGCTTGCCCCGAGCAAAGTCGAGGGGATAACACATTGCGAAACCATACTCGACGAGCTTGCCCAGCAGGCGGCAATCGGCGCCCTGCGAAATGCGACAGCGATTATCTTCTGCGTTGACATCGCCAAACCTGATTGGACTGAAGACCTCGCCGTATGGAACCTGATAAACCCCAGCCAACTGACAGCCCTCGCAACAAAAGCCGACCTCGTCGCTGAAAATAAAATTGCCGAACGGACCTCAAAGCTAAAATCCCTTTTCGGCTGCGACTTTTTGCCCCTCAGCGCACACACCGGCGCCGGTGCGGAAAAGTTGAAAGACAAAATCGCAGAACAGTTAATTACAGGCACATCCGCCGTGGCGGATAAATACGCCATCGCACTGACCGCCCGGCACAGGCAGGCCATAACAGCCGCAATCGGCGATATCGTTCAGGCCGTAAAGGAAATTAAGGCAGGCAACGATGAAGTTGCCGCGATGATGTTGAGGGCCGCTCACAACGCTTTAAGTGACATCGACCAGCACACTGTTGATGAGCAGTTACTTGACCGCATCTTCTCTCGTTTCTGCATCGGCAAGTAATCAGCCGACGGCTCCCCGCCGAATATATCACAATGCGCCGTCTTGCAGCGGCCCGGCAGCAGGACGCCTGCGCTGACCCAGCAGGACAATGTCTCTCAATGCGTCAGTACTTCTCGCAACAGTCCATCTTTTCTCAAATTGCGGGTCCTGTACTATCTGTGCGATGGCGGACAGCGAATAGAGATGGAAGTTCCGTTCGTCCTTGCTGTCTGCAATCACGAAAATCGCGTGCACCTGCCTGTGAGCATCCAAAAATGCGACGCTGGCCTTGCCCGAGTAAAAAGGTGCCTGACCCCTTTTCGCCTGGTCGCTAATACCGGAGCTTGTGCCTAAATGACCCCAGCCGCGGAGGTAGGGGGGCTAAACATAATGGACTGGCGGTCTTGAATGGGCGGGGGTATAAATAGGGGATGGTATGGAGCAGTGGCCGAGTGGCTGAAGGCGGCGGTCTTGAAAACCGCTTCACCCGTTGGGTGACGGGGGTTCGAATCCCTCCTGCTCCGGTTGGCCCTTGGCCAACAGAGCAGTTGAGCATTTGAACAATGGAGCAGTTGAAAATGCTAAACTGCGGTCAACTGTTCACCTTTCTACTGCTCAAAAAGTCCTTAGGACCGCAAACCCCCGGCCCGTAGGGGGGGCCCTCCTGCTCCGGTTGGCCCTTGCGGCTACGGCTCTCAGCCCGGCTCAGTGCTGGGCTGGGTCGAGACGAGCGGCCAACAAGGCAATCAAGCAGGTGAAAATCAGGGTATTTTTCGCAAGAAAACCGCTTGCAGGAAGCGATAACCGCTTTTATAATTTCAACGAGCAACGAGATACGAGCCGCGAGCGACGAATTTATGCGGGTGTAGCTCAGTGGTAGAGCGCCACGTTGCCAACGTGGATGTCGTGAGTTCGAACCTCATCACCCGCTGTTAACAAGGGCACAAGAGCCGAAATAATAACCAAATCGGAGAGTAATAATGGATGAGCAACAAGAGGACAAGGCCGCAAAAAATACGGTGACAATCGAACAGGCAGGGGCCTGCAGAAAAAAAGTCATCATTGAAATCCCGCGGGAGACGATAACAAAGGCCACCGACGACCAATACGAGACGTTTCGCAGGGAGGCGATAGTGCCCGGCTTCAGGAAGGGTCGAGCGCCCCGGCGGCTATTGGAAAAACGGTTCGGCAAAGAGGCCGGCGAGCAAATCAAACTCAAACTCCTTGCCGACGCCAGCGACGCCGCGATAAAGGACAGCAAATTGGACGTCCTGCGCGAGCCGGAAATCAACCACGAAAAAATTGAGCTTCCCGCCGACGGGCCTTTAAAGTTCGATTTCGAGGTGGAGGTTCGTCCCGAGTTCGAGCTGCCTGCGCTCGAGGGCATACCCGTCAACAAGACGAGGATGGAGGTGACCGACGGGCATATCGAGCGGGAAATAGAGATGCTTTGCAAATACGCCGGGGTGTGGACGCCGAAAGAGGACGGGAAAGTCGAGCCGGAGGACCAGGTAATCGCCGACGTTATGCTGAGCGTAGAAGGGCAGGAGCAGAAGATTGACAATACCGAGATACAGGTCAAGCCCAATGGCTTTGTCGCCGACGTGCCTGTCGAAAAATTAGACGAGCTTTTGGTCGGCGCAAAATCAGGGGACGTCAAGACAACTGAAGTGACCGTCCCAAAAACGTATTTCAAAGAAGAACTTCGCGGCAAAAAAGTCGAAATCAGAATTACCATAAAAGACATCAAGTGGTTGAAACCCGCGGAGCTTAACCAGGACCTTTTAACCAGATGCGGTGTCGCAAGCGAGGAGGAATTGCGAAAGTCAATCAGCCAGCGTCTGCATGGCCGGCTGGAAAACCAGGCCAAAAACGAGATGGCCGAGCAGATTTACAAATACCTTTTAGACAACACCGCTTTCGATTTGCCGGTCAGCGTCGTCGCCGACCAGGCCGTCGCCGTTCTCCGTCGCCAGTACGTGAACCTCCTGATGCAGGGCCTGCCCAAAGAGCAAATCGACCCGCATATCGAGCAGCTCAAGGCAAGCAGCGACAAGCAGGCAGAAGAACAGCTCAAGGTATTCTTCATAATGGACAAGGTCGCCGGGAAATTAGGCGTCCAGACGACGGAGGAGGAAATCAACGGCCACATCGCACAGTTAGCGGTACAGAAAAAAATACGTCCCGAGCGATTAAAAGAAGAGATGCAGCGGGATGGGTCATTAGAGCAGTTCAAGCTGCAGGTCAGGGAGCAAAAATGCGTCGCCAAGCTGCTCGAAACGGCAAAGATTACCGAGGTTGAGGCGCCCGTGGTGAGCAAAGTCGAACCAAAGCCGGCGCCGACTAAAACCCAGACGCCCAGGCACAAGAAAACGGCTGAAAAAACAACGGAGAAATCCCCTAAAAAAGCTGCTCATCCTACAAAACCGGTCGTTAAGGCCCACACTGGGGAAAAAACGGTTAAAAAGACCAAAACGCCAACCCGAAAAAAGAAAACCTGAGCGCAAAAATCTCCGATATATATCAGAGCACAAGTGCACAGGTGCACAAGTGTATATGTCTTACGCACTTACGACTTTTGACCTATGACTTATTAAGGGGAATACCTGATGTTCGGCACAGGTCCTGAAAAACGCGTAATTAAGGTCCCATCGAAGGATTTGGCATACGAACAGTACGGGCCGCCCGGCAGCTCCTATCAGCAGTACCGCCAGATGAGTTTGGACGATTTGCTGCTCGAAAACCGGATTGTCTTTCTCATCGGGGAAATCAGCTATGCGCGTGCCGCCGAGGTCATTATGAAAATCCTTTACCTCGATAACCAGAAGCGCAACAACGAAATCAGCTTATACGTCAACTCGCCCGGCGGCAGTGTTGACGACACGATGGCGATATACGATACGATGAGATTCGTCAGCTCTCCCATCGCCACCTTCTGCATAGGCAGGGCGCAGTCGGGGGCGGCGATTATACTGGCAGCGGGGGCAAAGGGTAAGCGATTCGCCCTGCCGCACGCGAAGATTATGCTGCACCAGCCGTGGGGCGGCGTCTATGGACAGGCGGCGGACGTCAAAATCCAGGCAGAGGAAATCCTCAAGGCAAAACAAATGATAAACGGGCTCCTGGCCGAACATTCGGGCCAGCCAATCCAAAAAATCACCGCGGAAACCGAGAGAGACAGATATATGACCGCCGAAGAGGCGAAACAATACGGCCTCATCGATGAGGTGCTGGAATTCGAGGAGTCCGGTAAACACAAGTCAGCCGACAAAAAGACGTAATCCGCCGCAGGCGGACCCCTGCCTACTGCTTGCAGGGGCAGGCAAGACCTTTGAGAGAGAGAAACTATGATAGTTGACCAGAATTTAGTGCCTATAGTAATCGAAAAAACAGGCCGGGGCGAACGCGCCTACGACATATATTCGCGCCTGCTGAAGGACAGAATCGTCTTCGTCGGCGGGCCGATAGAGGACTCCTCGGCCAACCTCATCATCGCCCAGATGCTTTTTCTGAGCAACGAGGACAGCAAGACCGATATCCACCTTTATATTAATTCGCCGGGCGGCTCCATCACCGCGGGTCTTGCGATATACGACACAATGCAGTTTTTGCGGTGCGAGGTGGCGACGTATTGCGTCGGTCAGGCGGCGAGTATGGCGGCGGTATTATTGGCGGGCGGCAAGGCGGGCAAGCGCTTCCTGCTTGCGAACAACCGGATACTGCTTCACCAGCCGATTATCTCGGGCGAGCTGATTGGGCCGGCCACGGACTTAGACATCGAGGCAAAGGAAATACTTCGGCTGCGAGAGCGATTGTATAAGATACTTGCACAGCACACCGGACAATCGCCGGAAAAAATCGAAAAGGACTGCGACAGAAATCTCTGGCTCGACGCCAGCGAGGCGATAAAGTATGGGCTGGCGGACCGAATACTTCAAAAGGCGCTGGAAATAGTCAAAGACGACAAGAATAAATTGTGAGTTTAGAATTGAGAATGAAGAAAAGAGCACAAGTAATTATGACTTATTCAGTTATTATGGCTTGTGCTCTTATAACCGCATTCGGCTGCGAGAGCACCACCGCCTCAAAGTCCTCCCTTTCACAGCAGGCGCAGCAACTTACAACACAAAAAGCGGACGTGCAAAAACAACTTGAGCAAGCTCAGAGAGAAAATGAGCGGCTGAAAAAACAGATTGACACGCTTTCAAATCTGCCGGGCGACAAGAGAGCCGAGGCGCTCTATCATTTACAGGCGGTCAAAATCCGCAGGTATACAAACCTCTACGATGAAGACAAAGACGGAACGAAGGAAACGCTGATTGTCTACGTTCAGCCGGCAGATGAAACCGGCGACATTATCAAGGCGGCAGGCGCCGTCGATGTTCAGCTCTGGGACCTGGATAAAAAGGAAAGCGAAGCGCTTCTTGCCCAGTGGCGCATCGAGCCGAATGAGTTGAAGAGGCAATGGTTCAATTCACTGCTGGCGGGCAATTACCGGCTTAAGTTCGACGTGGCCGGCGTGGTTGCGAAATTCGATAAACCCCTGACCGTCAAAATTGCCTTCACGGACTACCTGTCCGGCAGGGCATTCACCGACCAATTCATCCTTCGCCCCGACAGAATCGGGACCACGGATAATAAAAAGGCCGTCAAGCCGTAAGCATTTCTGATTTTCGATTTACGATTTTCAATTTTTGATTTTTCAATCGCAGATTCCGCCAGAGGCGGGCAAGTCAGCCGGGGCTGCCGGGATTTTGATTGCCTTTGGCGATAATTCCGAGGATAATATCATCCGGAGCGGCAGGACGTTCGCCCTTGGCCCATAATCCAGACCGTGACCATTGGCTTTTCGTTATGCGGAAACAATATAATCAATAGTTTGGAGGATGGAGAAGATGGCAAGGCGATTAACAGGTGGGTGTCTTTGCGGGGCCGTGCGATACGAGTGCAGCGGAGAACCAAAGATGGTGACGTATTGTCACTGCCCGGACTGCCGAAAGACGACAGGCGGGGCCTTCGGTGTCAGTGTGGCCGTCGACGCGAGCGCCCTGAAGGTGCTGGCCGGAGAAGTCAGGGGATATACCAAAACGGCAGACAGCGGCAACCAAATTACCCGGGAGTTCTGTCCGCAGTGCGGCTCGCCACTATTCACGAAGGTCGATGCCTACCCGCACATAGCTTGGATAAAGGCAGGGAGCTTGGACGAGCCGGAATTAGTCAGGCCGACTCGCCAGATATGGACACAGCACGCCGTGACGTGGGCACACATTGACGATGGTTTGCCAAGCTTTCCGAAAGGCGGCCCCGTGCCGGGATAGGGGCGTGGGTAGTAAGTTTTGAGTTTTAAGTTCTGGCCCCTGCTTAAAACTTGCAGCGGCAAGGTTTTGAGTTAAAATGCCGATATGCAAGACCTCCTCAACAAAATAACCTGCGGCGACTGTATAAAGGTGCTGGGTAAAGTCAGTGAGCCGTTTGCGGATTTGATATTTGCGGACCCGCCTTTTAATATCGGCTACAAATATGACAAGTATCACGACGAGGTCGCAAGCGATAAATATATCGACTGGACACGCCAGTGGATGACGGCATGCAAAAAGGTCCTCAAGCCGGCTGGCTCGTTTTATATCGCCATCGGCGACGATTACGCTGCGAACGTGAAAATAATAGCCGAGGAGATTGGGCTTTTTATGCGCAACTGGATAATCTGGCATTACACCTTCGGCCAGCAGACCAAAGACAAGTTCGCCCGAGCGCATACGCACATATTTTATTTTGTGGATGACCCGAAGAAGTTCACGTTCAACGATTATGCCGTGCGCGTGCCGTCCGACCGACAATTGATTTACGACGACAGGCGCGCCAACCCGGCGGGCAAGATGCCCGACGACGTATGGGAGGATTCGCGTGTCTGCGGCACATTCAAGGAACGCACCGGCTGGCACCCTTGCCAGATGCCGGAGAGCTTGCTTATGAGAATTATCGCCGTCAGCTCCAATGCGGGTGATTGCGTTCTCGACCCCTTTGTCGGCTCAGGGACAACCGCAGCGGCGGCGAAAAAACTCGGCAGAAATTACGTCGGTGTCGAAATCTCCACAGATTACGCCAAAAAGGCAAGGCAGCGGCTCAAAAAACTACAAACAGAAGCACCCAACCAGCTTCTGCTGGATGCTACAGAAATAAATGAGATGAAGCGTCTCATACCAGATATGGGAATCTCACCGAAACAGGTCCTTTCGAACAAGGACCTGCTGGAACTTTTCACCAGTCAGTTTGCCATCCGAATGAACTGCCAAAAGCAATACAGCGCCACGGAGATAGCAACGGCTTTGAAAGGTCTGACTGATTGACCACGCAGGATACGAGAAACATTTTGCGTCTTTTCGCGGCGTTTGCGGCCAGTGCGGTGATGCTGACATTGGCGCAGCCGCCGATTGGACTCTGGCCATTGGCGTGGGTGGCTTATGTGCCGTTTATTCTTGCGTGCTCATCAAGCCAGCAGGAGAAAAAGGGGTCTGCCCCATTTTTTATTGTTGCGTATGTTGTCGGGTCGTTTTACTGGCTTGGCAACCTATACTGGATAAGCTATGTCACAGTCGGCGGCTGGATTTCGTTCTGCCTTTATACGGCGATACTTTGGCCGATACTGGCGTTGTGTCTGCGATGGTGTATAAACAAAAAGATACCATTGGTCGTAGCCGTGCCGATACTTATAGTCGGCATAGAACAATCGCAGGGGCTTTTCCTGGGCGGTTTCTACTGGCACCATCTGGCGCACAGCCAGTATGCAAATACCACGCTAATCCAGACAGCCGACATATTCGGCGCCGCGGGCGTTTCATTTTTGGTGGCGATGGTGAATGGGTTAGTCGCGGAGGTAATAATTTCCGCGAAGAATTTAGAATTTAGAATTCAGAATTCAGAAAGGAGTCGAATTAAATCCTTTCCGTATTTCTCAATTCTCATTGTCGTTGCGGCGGTTGCAGGGATTTTGGTCTATGGGAAATGGCGAATCGAGCAGTCGGACAAATACATCACGACCGGGCCGATGGTTGCGGCGGTGCAGACAAACATACCACAGGCGGTGAAGCAGTCGTTCGCGGCAGAGGAGCAGATTTTCGACGAGCTGCTCAGCAACAACAAACAGTGCACAGCAGCAGGTGCGAAACTTATCGTCTGGCCCGAGACAATGGTTCAGGCGATATTGGAGCCGCAGGTTCTCCGGCTGATAGGCGATTCCCATTCATATAAGCTCTTTGACAGGGCCATCAGCGAGCAGGCCCTTGCACCGTATGATGCAGGGCAGGCCGGCAAAGGCAGCTATATTCTTGTCGGCGCTTACGGCGGCAGTCCGCGAATCGAGAACAACTTCGATATCCGTATGGCGCAAAAGTACAACGCCGCCTTTTTGTATAAGCCGGACGGCAACCAAACGAGCGAAAAATACTATAAGATTCATCTTGTTCCCTTCGGGGAGTACATTCCGTTCAAACAAACGGTCCCTTTTCTTCATAAGCTGCTGCTGACATTTACCCCATACGATTTCGATTACACACTCGATGCGGGCACCGAATTCACAGCGTTCGAGATGCAATCACCGACCGTGAGCCGCACCTACAAATTCAGCGTCATGATTTGCTATGAGGACGCGGTGCCGGCGATGGCGAGGCGATTTGTACTGGACGAGAAGGGGGGCAAACGCATCGACTGGCTTGTCAACATAAGCAACGACGGCTGGTTCGTGAGATTCAAAAACGACAGGGTTTTTGCGAGCAGTGAGCTTGCGCAGCATACCGCAATCTGTGCGTTGCGGGCGGTGGAGAACCGCCTGGCTGTGATAAGAAGCGTCAACACCGGAATCAGCTGCCTGATTGACACGCTGGGCCGCATTAGAGACGGTTATCGAGCGGGAAACCTCCCGCAAAGGGCATTTGACCGGAGTGGGGTTACAGGGTGGTTTGCCGATACCATCCCAATCGACTCCAGAATTACCTTCTTCAGCAAGTATGGCCAATGGCTGGATTTATCTTGCCAGTTGTGCGTGGTCGCAATCATAATAGCGCAAATTGCAGAACGATTTATTAACAGGAAAGCGGCCAAACTAAAATGACAAAGCCAGAAGAAAATAAAATCGTCATCGCCTGTATTATAATTTCGTGCGCAGGTCCGTTTTTTTTCTGCGGCTGTAATCAGAATCCGGCCGGGCAGCGAACCCTCGCCGACTTTTCAACCGACCCACTTGAGGCACGGGCGGCGGGGATTATCCAGCAGGCGCTTGCCGGCAGCGACCCGCAGGTCAGGGCCAACGCCATCGAGGTCGCCGCTGCCACAAATAAACGGGAGTTTATGTCGGACATACAACGGCTGCTCAGGGACGAATTCGTCCCCGTAAGGTTTGCTGCGGCCGTAGCAATCGGTGATGCGCGGTATCCCCCTGCAAAAAACGGCGTCATACAACTGCTTAAAGACAACGATGAAAACGTCAGAATCGCCGCCTGCTACGCCATTGTCAAACTCGGCGGCACAGGCGCTCCGCCACGGCAGACAAATCCGGGTGAGCAGATTCGCGTCGCGATGACCAGCAGCGACCAGAAGGTCAGGGCAAACGCCGCATTTCTGTCAGGCAAAATCGGCGACGTGACCGCTCTGCCGCTGCTTTACCAGGCAATCAGAGATGACACCTCCGACGACAGGGTCCGGCTGAATTCCATTGAGGCCATAGCCCGGCTCGGCGACGAACGAATTTATCAGAAAATCTGGGCGATGCTGATAAGCGCTTACGCAGACGACAGGGTGTGCGGCATCCAGGCAATGGGGGCGCTGGGTAATACCCAGGCGAGGGACTCGCTTTTGATAATGCTCAAAGATGACCTGATAGAGGTTCGTCTCGCCGCGGCAGAACAACTCGGTAATCTGGGCAATATAGAAGGAGAAAAGATTGTGCTCGATGCCCTCACAGAGGGTATTTCCGCCGCACCGGACCCGGAGTCAAAAGAGCGAATCCAGCGACTCGCGGCCCTGGCCATAGGCCAAATTGGGACGCCGGCACTGAAAAAGTTCCTGCCGGAACTACTCAAAAATGAATCACAGTTTGTGCGGCTGGCAGCAGCCAAGGCGGTTTTCAAATGTGCCATCCGCGATAATACGGGACGGTAAGGATAGAGGTATGCCAGGCACACATCCCATTTTACCAAAATTAACTTGACCGGAAGGGGCAAAAAGCATAAAATAAGGGTGTTTACAGAGTATTGGGTGGCAGGGTATAATCCGCCTTTGCAGTAGAATTTGGTAAAATTGGTGAAAGGAGCGAATCTTGAGTAATCTCACGAAGATACTTATAGTCCTGCTGACTATCTCCGCAATCTTCCTGTGTGGTATTGTGGTGACCTACGTAGCCAACGCCGACAACTACAGGCAGAAATACGCCGACCTGCAAAAAGGCCGCGATGCGCTTGACCAAAAGGCAGAAAGTTTAACCGGCCAGTTGAACGAAAAGGTCCAGGAAAAGGACGACCTCGAAAAGACGCTAAACAGTCAGCTCGCTTCGATGAAAGCCAATGTCGATGACCTGCAGACCCGACTGAGCAGCGTCGAGAGAGAAAAAGCCGAACTCCTTGGCAGGGTAAACAGCTGGGCAAGCATCACGAAGGACTTTTCAGAAACCACCGAGAAGCAGACACAGACGCTCAACGCTGCTCTTGAGGAGGTCAAGCAGTTGAAAGCCGACCAGGTGAAGCAGAGCAAAGAGCTGGATGAAACCAGCGCAGCGCTTATGGAAAAGACCGCTATAATAGAGTCGCTTAACGCAGAGAAGCGCCGGCTGGTGGAAGAAAAGGCGGACATCGAAAACCGGCTGGACAAGCTGCTGCTGGCCGGCGGCAAAGTGGCGGCAGCAGGTGCGCCGGTGACACCGGAGAAAGGATATGCATTAGCCGCCCGGGCTACCGCCGAGCCGATAGCACTCAAGGCGTTGGTCTCCGAGGTTGATGCGAAGAATTCTCTGGCAACCATATCAATCGGGTCTGCGGATGGCGTCAGGGAAGGAATGAAATTCCACGTCACGCGCGGCGACGAGTTCATTTGCGACATACTTATTACAGACGTGGACACCGAAAAGGCCGTAGGCGTGCTCGAACTGGTACAGCAGCAACCCAAAGTCGGCGACAACGCGTCCACCAACCTGTAAAGCCAAAAACTTCAGCGTGGCGGGTTGTCACTTATTTAAGGTGCAGATATGAGTCCTGACGTACAAACACGCGGTGCAAAACCTGGGGCACCCAGCAATCTTTATACAGTCATCCTCGCCGTGGCGTTTTGTGCGGTGTTGGCCACGGCGGTGTTCGTTGCCTGCAAGTGCTATTTCGACTACGGCACTTTATTCAAAATTCCATAAAATTGACTATTGAGCCAGCACGCCGGATGCGATAGAATACGCCGGGTCATCTAACCTGGGTATTAGCGTAGAACGGAGTCGATGATGCTGCTGGATACGGTACTGGGCTGGTTCAGTATGGATATGGGTATCGACCTCGGTACCTGTAGCACGCTGGTTTGCGTCCGCGGCAGGGGCATCGTCCTCAATGAACCCTCGGTGGTAGCAGTTCGCAAGGGCACTAACATCGTCCTGAACAACGGCGAAGCGGTGGGACTCGTCGCGCGTGAGATGTTAGGCAAGACCCCCGGGTCAATCACCGCAATAAGACCGCTCAAAGATGGAGTAATCAGCGACTTTGAAATCACCGAGGCGATGCTCAACTATTTCATTCGCAAGGTCCACGGCAGAGGCAAGCTCATCAGGCCTCGCGTGGTAATAGCGGTGCCCAGCGGCATAACCGCGGTGGAACGCCGGGCGGTCATCGATAGCGCCGAGCGGGCCGGCGCCAGAAAAGTATATCTGGTGGATGAGCCGATGGCGGCAGGCATTGGAGCAGGGCTGCCGATTACCGACCCGACCGCCTCGATGATTATCGACATCGGCGGAGGGACGACCGAGGTTGCGATAATGAGCTTGGCGGACATCGCCACCTGCGAGTCAATCCGCATAGGCGGCGACGATATGGACGAGGCGATAATCAACCACCTCAAGCGGACGTACAATCTTTTAGTGGGTGAGCCGCGCGCGGAGAAGGTCAAGATACAAATCGGTTCGGCTGCACCGTTGGAGGAAGAGCTGACGATGGAAGTGTCAGGCAGAGATACCATTTCGGGTCTGCCGCGAAAAATCGTCATTACAAGCGAAGAAATCCGCGAGGCGTTGAAGGAGCCGATAGCGGCCATTATCGATGCCGTGACCAGAACGCTCGAAAAGGCAGAGCCGGAGCTCGCAGCCGACCTTATTGAGAACGGCGTCCACATCTGCGGCGGCGGGTCGCTGCTGCGAGGTATGGACACCGTTTTAGCCAACGCAACAGGCCTGAAAGTCATCCGGGTCGATGACCCGCTCACTGCGGTCGCTCGCGGCACCAGCGTTTACCTGGAAAATCTGGAGATGTGGAAGGACACGATGGAGCATAGCGAATCCGGCTGGTAGCTCTGAAAAACCGTGTCCCGTGACTCGGTCTTCGCACTTCGAGTGACGAGAGACGAGTGACGAGGAACGAAAAATGGCAGGGAAGCGAATCAGGGTCTCCAGAAGGATGTTGTTCGCCTGGCTTATGTTGGCTGGGTTGATTCTGCTGTTTTCCCCCCAGGCGGTCACGAGCAGGTTTCAATTCGCGTTCGCCCGTTTTTTCCGCTGGCCCCTGAGTATCGGCAGGAACGTGCCTCTGTCGGCGCGGACCGAACTCCCGCTTTCGCGACAGGTCGGGGATTTCAGCCGGAAAGAGACACAGTATCAGAACTACATTGCAAATCTTGAAGAAGAGTTGCGTCGGAAAAATGTGCTTATCCAGCAGTTAACGGGCCTGCGCACGAGGTTGCGCGGTCTGGAAGGGGCCAAGCTGGTTCCTGCGGACATTATCACCGCCTCGGCGGAGGGGCAGCGAAACGAGCTTATCATAAACCGCGGCAGCGACGATGGCCTGTCAAAAGGCCTTTTTGTCATAGGCGACAACAGCGTCATCGGTACCATAGCAGACCTGGCGGCGCGAACAGCCAGGGTGCGACTGTTCAGCGACATTTCATCGGTGGTTGGCGTTAATATGCCGGGCCTTGAGATAAATATGCTGATGCAGGGCAACAGCGATGGTTCGGCGAAGATAAAATTAGTGCCCGTCAAGCACAAAATAAAGGTCGGCGATACGGTGCTGGTTCACAGCAAGCCCGGTTATTTGGACGTTTCTATGATTGGCGGCACAGTTCAGCAATGCACCAGAGACGACAAGAACCCCTCCCTTTGGGACATAACGGTCAAGCCGGTCTGTGATATCGCCAGCCTGAACACCGTGGCCGTGATAGTAATGAATCCGGCTTCGCTCGCCTCGATTCGTCCTGCCTCGGCTCGACGCCCAGCTTCGACGAGCGAAGCCGAGGCGAGCCGAGTCGAGACGGGCGGGCGAAGCGGGCCTTCGGCTACGCCGTGACGAGCCCCTGTGACGAACCCGGACAGGAGATGTAAGATGCGCTGGGCACGCTTCGCAGTATTAGTTCTGATTACCACCCTCCTGCAGGCAAGCTGGGTCGACGAAATCGCAGTGACGCGTTTCCACGTGGCGCCGGACCTGCTGTTAATCACGGTGGTGTTTTTTGCGATTCGCTGCAGCGTATCGGAGGCAATTATCACTTCTTTTGTGCTGGGCTTTGTGGCGGACATAGTGGCAACGGGTTTTCTGATGGGGCCGCGGACAATCAGTTTCGGGCTGTTCGGGACAGGCCTGGCGTATATGCACCGCGTCATCACCATCAGAAAGATACCTCACGAGGCGCTGGCCATATTAATCGTCGGATTCGGAGCAGGCGGGCTGGCCATCCTGCTGGCGCTTTTGGCGGGTCGGTCGGCTGGACCGGGGAGTTTTAACGTGCTGGCGGGGACATCGATTTACTCGGGCGCCGTGGGGCCTTTTTTGTTCCTGCTTTTGGACCGGTTGATGCGTATAAGAAGCCGGCGCCGCGGTCCTCCGCCGGCAGCTCGATAACGAAAACGGGAAAGTTTCCTGACCCCTTTTTCTTCGGCAGTTATGTATAAAAAGCGAATCACCGTTCTGGTAATCGCCGGTGCGGCAATGCTCAGCGTGTGCGTGCTGCGCCTGGCGGATATGCAGCTGCTGTCCACCTCCTTTTACAGGGAGCAGGTCGCGCAACTGCGACTTCAAAGCGGGTCGTTCCAGCAGGTCAGGACGCTCCGGGGGAGGATATTAGACAGAAACGGGCGAGTGCTGGCTACCGATGAGCCGAGGTTTTGGCTGGCGATAGATTATAAGCTGAGTCGATTTCTCGACGAACGCGTCCGCCAGGCGATGGCGCTGCAGGTCGTATCGAAAAACCCGGACGCTGACACCTCTGCTATCCAGCAGGAGTTCGACGCACGATTGAACGACCTGGAGCTTTTAACGAACAAATGCTCGCAGTTCGGTATGTCCCGCAGGGACGTCGTGCTGCGGCTGCAGAGAACAAACGAGCGGATTTGGAACCTGCGGACGTTCCTGGCGTGGGCAAGAAACAACCCCAGCCGCGACATACTGGAGAAATATAACCGCAATCTCAATCAAATCCCTCTTTCCGAGGCGGTCGAGGATTTTGAAAATAACTTTCCCGACCCGCGCCAGCGACTTATGCTCACAGGTGAAGTGGACGACATCGCGGAGACCAGGCAGGTCTGGCCCATGGTCGAATTAAAGACCGACGACGATGTATTTGCGGCACGCGTTGAATTTCTCAACGTCAAAGGCGTAGAGATTCTGGCGAAGGGCCAGCGCGTCTATCCATTCGGCTCGGCTGCGGCTCACACAATCGGCTGGGTGGGCCCCCCCCGGCAGGAGGACAAGGACTTTTTCGCCGACGACAGGTTATCGAGCTACCTGGATGATGAGGTGTGCGGACGAGAGGACGGCGTCGAATACGTCTGTGAGCCGATTCTGCGGGGCAGACGTGGAGAGCTCATCTACGACATAGACCGGCAGCTGATAAGCCGAACCGAGGCACAATTCGGCCAGGACGTTCGCCTGACAATTGATATCGACCTGCAACAAAAGATTGAACAGCACCTGTCCGATTGTGGCTTTAACCCCAATTGCAAAGCCCCCATTGCGGCTGTGGTGATTGACGTCAATTCGGGTGAGGTTTTATCGCTTGTGTCGCTGCCAAGCTTTGATTTGAACCTTGTAAGGCAAAACTACGGCGAACTGGCGACGGACCCCTGCGAGCCGCTGCGCAATCGAGCGATAAACAAACAATATCCGCCAGGCTCGGTTATAAAGCCGGTAATCTTGATTACGGGGCTGGAGTCAGGACAAATTACTGCAGGCGAGGCGATAAGCTGTCCCGCCCAAAAGGCGCCGCAGGGCTGGCCAAGCTGCTGGATATACCTAAGGAACAAATGGGCGGGACACGACTCGCTGTGGGCGAACAACGCACGAAATGCGATAAAGGGGAGTTGCAACATATATTTTTCACACCTCGCCGAACGAATTGACCCGCTTGTTTTGCAGAACTGGCTGTTCCGCCTCGGCTACGGGCATAAATCGTCGCTCGTCGCTGGTGACCCGCCTGCCCTGCGTAGCTTTAGCGAAGCAGGGTCAATCGAGTCACGGGCCGCGGGTAACGAGTCACGAGATTTCAGGCAGGCGCAGGGACAAATATCCAATGAACTGCCAAATGACACGATAACCAGCTTCGAGCAGCTGCCGCCATTGGAGCCAGGTGAGAGGCGGTGGTTCGGCATAGGCCACGGCAATATCCGGGCCACGCCGATGCAGGTGGCAAACGCAATGGCAGCAATAGCCAGAGGCGGCATCCTTAAACAGCCGAAGCTGTTTAAGGAAATTCTAAATTCAGAGGATATTGACCTTGGCATCTCATCTCAAACGCTGGCTGTTATTTACGAGGGTATGCACGCCGTCGTTGAGGAGCCGGGCGGCACCGCCTACAAGGAGTTCGCACCCGTGTTAGTGAGGTTCGCATCGCGTGGGATAAGAGTGTACGGCAAGACCGGCTCAACCACGCAGCCCGAACACGCGTGGTTCGCGGGTTTCGCAAAGGACGGGACCGGAAAGGCAATCGCCGTTGCGGTTGTCGTCGAGGGGGGCCAGCAGGGTTCAGCCGACGCGGCACCGTTGGCAAGGGACATTCTGCAATTCTGCGCCGAGGCCGGACATATTGGGCGATGAGCGGGTCGGCGCTTCATTTCGCCGCCAACAAACCCGTCTGGGAATCAGGGGTTCGGCGGCTTTCGAGATACGTGAGGGTTTTTTCGAGAATTTTACCCGCGACGGGTGCGGCGACGGCGCCGCCGGTGTAGCCCTTACCCAGGGACACGTCCGGTTTGCGAATCGAGACAAGGACGATAACAGCAGGATTTTCCGCTGGAGCACCGGCGATAAATGAGGCGATATATTCGTGCTCGGCGTAACCCCTTTCGCCGCTTTTTGCGATATTCGCGGTGCCCGTTTTTCCAAACACCTGCCATTTTTTCAGCTTCGCTTTTTTACCTGTTCCCTCGTTGACGACGCCGGTCATGGCCTCGGTGACAATCCATCTGGCAACTTCGGGACTCACGCAGTAGCCGACCGGCGGAGACGCCCGCGTCATTTTCACAATGTCACCCTCGTTATCGACTATCGCCCTTACGAGGTGCGGTCTGACGGGACGTCCGCCGTTTGCCAGCATACAAAAACCTTTCACGAGCTGTATCGCCGTGACGGTAATTTCCTGCCCGAAGGGTATCCGGGTGACGCTGTAGCCGGTCCATTTTTGGGGCGGCCAAAGCAATCCGGAGGCCTCGCCCGGCAAATCAATGCCCGTTTCTTTGCCGAAGCCGAAAAGTTTCAGGCCGTTATAGAGATTGTATTTGCCCATCCGCTGGCCAACCTTAGCCATTCCTATATTGCTCGACTTGACCAGAACCTCACGGACGCTCAATTCCCCAAAGCCCTCCCGATACTCACTGATGCAGCCAAACCCTTTGCCGCAGTAACTGCCGTTTTCGCAAAATATCTTCTCCGTCAAGCTGATGGTTTTGTCATCAACGGCGATAGCCATAACTATTGGTTTTATAAGTGAGCCCGGTTCGAACTGGTCTGTTATCGCGCGGTTGCGAAGCGTGTTGGGGTCGGCCGTGTTGAACGTGGCTGGGTCGAAATCCGGCAGGGACACCATTGCCAGAATCGCGCCGGTTTTCGGCTCGGCCACTATCGCAATCGCCGATTCGGCGCGGTAATTTTGATACTGTTCCAAAAGCTCGGCCCGTGCGAACTGCTGTATCGTCGAATCGAGCGTGAGGATAATGCCGACGCCGTCTGTAACGTCGGCATCGTGCCGCCTGAGCCGGATGGGCCGGCGGAAGGCGTCAGCGATGAATACATTTCGCCCGGCCGAACCCGCGAGGTCCTTATCGTATTCCAGCTCAACCCCGGCCAATCCCCGGTTGTCGGCGCTGGTAAAACCTACTATCTGAGACGCCAGAGGCCCCATCGGATAATGCCTCTGCCAGTCGGACTCCACGCCTACGCCGCGCACTCTGCTCGCGGCGGCTGCCTGGTTCGGGTCGATTCCGCTGGAGATTTTTGCAAAGCCGGGATTGGCGCTGTTGGTGATTGCCTTGCAGATTACGTGAGCGCCCATATCCAGAATCGGCGACAGCTCATTAGACGTATCCTTGGGGTCCTGCAGAACACGCGGCTCCGCAAAGACCGTCTGTAATTCTTTGCTTGCAGCCAGCACCCTGCCTCGGCAGTCCAGAATCACGCCTCGCTGCGGCAGAATCTTCGCAACGGCCTGCTGCTGCCTATCGCACGCCGTGGAATAGTAATCGTCCTTGAAATACTGCAGGGAAAAGCATCTTGCGGCAAGAGCCAAAAAGACGGCTATCAGGAGGCAAAACAGGACAATTGGGATGCGAATATTTTTCATCTTATTTTACAAGTCGCAGGTGCCGTAGCGTCGATACATCGCCAATCGCCGACTAATAATCAATCTGATGCGAGACGCTGGCGGGGTTAATCAGATTCTCCAGGCGCAATTGCTTGCCGGCAAGCTGCTGTTTGAGGCGATTCTGGGACACCCTGGCGGCACAGATTCTGTAGAATGTCCTGTCGTTGGCGTTGCGGAGGTAAGCGGCGAACAGCATCACCGAGGTGAAATAGAACGCAACAAAGACAAGACGAAACCCCAACCGCATAAGCCGTGCCGTGACCACAAAAAGACCAGACGGCCCGCCTTACCGAGCGGGCATCTTCAACTGCATACCGACCTGAAGGTCGTCCTCGCTGGCCAGAACGTCGCTGTTGAGATTGGCTATCTCCTTATAGCGATTGCCGTCGCCGAGCCGATCGGCGGCGATTTGCCACAAACTGTCGCCATCCTGGATAACATAAACGCTGGCCGGTTTGGCAGACGAGTATGTTTTTGATGTTTGCGTCGGTTTATCAGCAGCCGTCGTTAAATGTCTCTGCCCAATCGAGTCAACTTTCGTAAAGCCGGGGCCGGAAAGCACACCAGCGGGTGTCGGTGCAGGGGTACTTGAGCCGGTCAAAGGCGGCACGACAAGTTTTTGCCCGACCTGAAGCTCATCAATTGAGGCAAGCGTTTTGCGATTATGCTCAAACAGCGCATTGACGTTCCTCAGCTTGTTGCCCTCCAGCTCACCGTAAACCTTTTTGGCAATTGTGCCGAGAGTATCGCCCTGCTGCACAACGTAGAATTTTGGCTCGGTCAGTTTTGTCGATTCCGGTTTTATGACCGGCTGGATTTTATCGGCAGAGACAATCTCGCTCTGGCTGGGGTTCGTCGGCTCCAGGGAACCGACCGGCGCAGCATCCGCCGTGCCCGTCGTCCCCTCGGGCAACGTCATTGTGAAACGGGTATCGGTCGATTCGGCGGCGGGTTCAGCCGGCGCAGCGAAACCGGCGGCAGGAGGCCCGTCCTGGGCCGGCTCAAGAGCCACTTTGCGCTCGCTGGCGCCGAGACCCGACTGATTACTCTGCAGCCCGGCCATATTCGCCGTCAGCTTGTTGCTGTCGTCCTTGTGATGGAGGCCGGGCACGCCGTTGATGATGAACGCGATAACAAATATGAATACCAGCCCCAACAACAACCCAATCTTTGCATCCGACGTCATAACAAAACTCCTTTTCACTTTCCGCTAACTTCTTTGTGCAATCCTTAATTTTGCGCTTCTTGCCCGGCGATTCAACAAAACCTGCGAGCGTGATGGCGATATCGGTTTTTTCGTAACGATTATGTAAATGCCCCGGCTTTCGTTATCCTTAAAATTCGCCTTCACCAGGCGGTCTTCCAAACTATGAAAGCTGATGACCGCTATGTGACCGTTTTCCTTTAACAGTTCCGGCGCTGCGGCAAGCAGCCCGGCCAGATTATCTATCTCATTGTTGACCGCGATTCTCAACGCCTGAAACGTTCTCGTCGCAGGATGAATCCTCACCCATTGCCCGTGTCCCCGTTTTGCCAGTGCGCTGGAGACAATCGCGGCGAGCTGACCCGTTGTTGTTATTGGCTCCCGCCGGCGATGCTCGACAATGAACCTCGCTATCCGCCGGGACGCCCTGTCTTCACCGAACCTGTATATCAAATCAGCTAACGTCTTTTCGTCTGCGCTATTAACTATATCGGCAGCAGTGGTCTTCAATCTTTTGTCCAACCGCATATCCAGCGGCATATTGCGCTGAAAGCTCAGACCCATCCGGTCATCGGCCAGTTGAGCCGAGCAAACGCCAAGGTCCGCCAGTATGAAGTCAACCTTTTCAAAGCCCTTCTCCCGCACAACGTCAGCAACGTCGGCAAAATTTGAGTTAATCAGAATGACCCTGCAAGGCAATCCCTCTAAAGCAGATTGGGCCCTTCGGATAGCGTTTGTATCTACATCCAGGCCGATTAAAGCTGCCTCAGGGCCCAATCTTTTGCCGAACAGCAAGCTGTGGCCTCCGTGCCCTATGGTCGCATCGACCATCACCGCGTCCTGCGGCAACTTTATCTGTTCGGCCAGCACATCCGCAAGAACCGGTATATGTTCAGCCGACGAATCGTTCACTTTTGGACAAATAGCGAAAAGCGTCTCACTTTTTGGGTAATTGGCCGGGTCCGCATCACCCTACGGCCACTTTGCTCTGATAGGTCTTGAGATGCCTGACCGCTGGTGAAAACTCAACACGCGAAAACCCTGCACCCAATTTCTTCACGTGCTGGAGCCGTTCGTCAAGTGCCGCCACCGATGCAAACGTCTGCTCATCGACGGTTCTGGTGCCCGACAAGCTGTTTCTTACGACTTCGCAATGGTCCGGATACAAGTCAATCATTTGGTCTCCTTTCACCCCGTCACTAAAGCTCCTGGTTTTGCTTCTGCAAAATCTCCTGCCGGACTTGGGCCACACGCCTTTGGTACTGAGCCATATTGTCTGCCAGATACTGTTCCCAGTCGCGGCTGTTCCAAAGCTCGATGTGGTCACGCACTCCCACTAACGTGACGTTATCTTTCAATCCTGCCCTTTTGCGCAGTTTTTCATTCAAAAGCAGCCGTCCCTGGCTGTCTAACTCGACCTTCCCTGCCAAAGCGAAGTTCATTCGCTCGAAAGCCACCGTTTCGTCCGGGGCGCCGTTTTTCTCCGCCATCGCAAGCGACATACGCTCGAAGCATTTCTCCGGGTACAGGCACAATATGCCGTTTGCCCCTACGACTAAATAGAAGTTGCTGCCGTGTTCCTCGGCATCGACTTGATTGCGGAGTTTGTTGGAGACCAGCACCCTGCCTTTGCCGTCGATTGTATGTTCGTATTCGCCTGTTAGTAAAAGCATCCAATCGTCTCCACCTGCATATAACTTATTGGGAAATCCTACCACTTCTCACCACTTCGTCAACACAAAAAAACACTTTTTTCAAAAATTCTTTGAAAATTTTCTTATAGGACGTTTGGTTGTAGCACAGGCTTCCAGCCCGTGAAAACACGGCCAAGATGCCTTCTACGCCCTTCGTAGCGGTTTTCACAACGGCAATATCGACCAACAGGCTATGAAGGCCGCGAAGAAGGGACCGTGCGATTTAAGCCCTTGTCTTAACTCGACTTGCCCTTATGGCTGGTTGCGTTAAACGGTTGCCCTCAGGAATCTTAAAAAGATTCCGAGGACTAAGTCCCGGAAATTCTTTGAATTTCACGGGGCGGTTGCGCGGCTCGTATCGGTTGCGTTCGTCGTAAGCCGATAGACGAAACGAGCAGCGCAACCGTTCAACGAACGACGAGAAGTGCAAAGCGGGTGATGGGAATCGGACCCACATGTCCAGCTTGGAAGGCTGGTGCTTTACCACTAAGCTACACCCGCAGAACAATTGATTATTGATTATTGATTATTGATTATTTATAGTCGTCTTTTGCGTAGTCAATTATAAATTCCAATTACATAGATGTAAAGACCGGGCAAAAATGAGTATTCCTCAAATAGCTAAAAAAGCGAAGGCAGCGTCGATTCTGTTATCGGCCGTCAAGACGGATGTAAAGAACGCGGCTCTTGCCCAGATAGCCGAGGCATTGAAAAGCAGAAGCGCTGAGATAATCGCCGCCAACCAAAAAGACCTGCGTTTGGCTGAGAAAAACAAACTCGCAAAGCCCCTTCTCAAGCGTCTGAAATTCGACGAGGGCAAAATCGCTGACGTTTGCGCCGGTATCGTTAGCTTAATCAAACTCGACGACCCCGTTGGCAAAACGCTGGCAGCAACCGAACTCGATGAAGGGCTCGAACTTTACAAGGTCAGTTGTCCGATTGGCGTCATCGGCGTCGTCTTTGAGTCAAGACCAGATGCTCTGGTCCAGATTTCAACACTGTGCCTGAAAAGCGGAAACGCAGTACTCTTAAAAGGCGGCTCCGAAGCAGCCAATACAAATAAAATACTTGCGAAAGTTATCGCTGATGCAACGGTAAAATCAGGAATACCCGCCGGCAGTTCGGCCCTGAGCTCACTGCCGAAGGGCTGGATTCAACTTTTGGAAACAAGACAGCACGTGGCGGAAATGCTAAAATTAGATGACTATATCGACCTGGTCATTCCTCGCGGGTCGAATGAATTTGTCCGCTACATAATGAACCATACCAATATACCGGTTCTTGGCCACGCGGAAGGGATATGCCATGTCTATGTCGATGGGGCAGCGGATATTGATATGGCTGTAAAAATCACCGTCGATTCGAAGTGCCAGTATGTAGCCGTATGCAATGCAACTGAAACGCTGTTGGTCGATAGCAGAATCGCAAATACGTTCCTGCCAAAAATCAAGGCCGCTCTGGAAGAAAAGAACGTCGAGCTTCGTGGCTGCAAAAAAACAAGGGCAATTATAAAAGTTAAGCCAGCTACCGAAAAGGACTGGTCAACGGAATATCTCGATTACATCCTGTCGATAAAGGTTGTCGATGGCGTCGATGAGGCAATCGAACACATAAACCACTATGGCTCACATCATACCGATGCGATTGTCACGCGGGATAAGGCAACTGCTGAAAGGTTCTTAGATTTAGTGGATTCGGCTGGTGTATTCTGGAATTGCAGCACGCGTTTCAGCGATGGGTACCGCTATGGCCTTGGGGCTGAAGTAGGTATCAGCACGACGAAGATTCACGCCCGCGGCCCCGTCGGCCTTGAAGGACTCCTGATTTACAAATGGAAACTTATCGGCTCCGGCCAAATCGTCGCCGACTACGCTGAAGGCCGAAAAAAATTTAGCCACAAAAAATTAGTTCAGCCACAAAAAGGCGCATAATTCACAAAAAGTAGTTGTAGGGTGTGCTATGCACACCAATTTTGCTATAATAGTAAAGATATTCGCAAAATGACGGAGAAGGACTGCGTAAATGGTGGCTAAAAGCAGATTCGATGAAGAAATCGGGAATATCTTAGAGCAGCTTATCCGGCTGTATAAGCCGGCCAAGGTCATTCTTTTCGGCTCATTGGCGGAAGGGCAAATTCACGAGAGTTCCGATATCGACCTGTTTATCATTAAAAACGACGTTCCTGAAACGGGCGTTGACAGAATTCGCCAGCTTGACCGGCTCATCAAATATCACCTTGCTACCGACTTTATAGTTTACAAACCAGACGAGCTTGACCGCCGGCTGAAAATGGGCGACCCCTTCGTGAAAAATATCCTCGATAAAGGAAAAGTCCTTTATGAAGCCGCCTGAAATAGCAAAAGAATGGCTTGCCAAAGCGGAAGATGATTATGGGTTTGCCTGCGCGGGACTCGAGGATACGGATTACTTTGCACAGATTTGCTTTCATTTTCAGCAGGCAGCAGAAAAATATCTTAAAACCTTTATCGTCGCCAATAAGCTCGATTTCAGGGCCGTTCACAATCTGATGGAGCTATTGGATATTTGCATAAAAAAAGACCCGTCCGCTGAAGAGCTTCGGGAATCCTGTCTTTTCCTGAATCCCTTTTATATCGATACCCGTTACCCTGTCCACTGGCCTGCCAATTACGACAGGAAAGCCGCCATAAAGGCCAGGGAAATGGTCGAGATAATCAGGAACTGGACGATAAACTCCATTGGCAAATAAATGGAAACTGCTCGGCTCCGGCCAAATCGTCGCCGACTACGCAGAAGGCAAGAAGAAGTTCGCCCACAAAAAAATCGGGCATTGAGAAACGAATGAGGAATTTTGATAAGGCAAAACGGGTGGTAATCAAAATCGGGACGAATATATTGTCAAAAGATGCCAGTATCGACGCTGGGTATGTAGGAAAAGTGGCAGGCCAAGTCGGTTCACTGCTGAAAATGGGTAAGCAGGTAGTGATTGTGACCAGCGGGGCGATAGGGATGGGGGCGGGACAATTGAAGCTTTCAAACAAGCCAACCGATGTCCGGATGCGTCAAGCGTGTGCGGCCATAGGCCAGCCGATGTTAATGGCGGAATATCGAAAAGGATTTGAACAATTCGGCGTTACCGTCGCCCAGGTGCTATTGACAGCGGAGGTGCTAAATAATCGCAAGACGTATCTGAACCTGCAAAACTCGATTGAGACGCTTTTGAAACTTGGCGTTGTGCCGGTATTGAATGAAAACGACAGTATATCGACCGACGAAATAGGGACCGCATTCGGCGATAACGACCGCCTAAGCGCACTTGTCGCGAGCAAAATCGACGCGGACCTTTTGATAATACTGACCGATATCGACGCCCTTTACGACAAAGACCCAAAGAAGCACGCCGACGCAAAGCCAATAGAGACGGTGTTTGAAATCACCGAGGATATTCTCAAAAGCGCAGGCGGCAAGGGCAGCAGGTTCAGCGCAGGCGGTATGAAGACGAAATTAGAAGCCGCCAAAATCGCCTCGAACGCGGGATGTCGAATAGTGTTAGCCAACGGCAGAACGGAAAACGTTATCGAGCGAATCATCGCAGGCGAGACAATCGGCACATTATTTTTACCCAAACGCAAATTGAGTAACCGCGAGAGATGGATTTTGAACAGCGTACCTGCGGGCGTGATAAGAATCGACGATGGTGCGATACGGGCGATAAAGAACAAGAAGAGTTTGCTGCCCAGCGGGATAAAGACAATAGAGGGAACATTTGAGGCGGGCGAGGTCGTCTGGCTCAATGACAAGGCGAAGGCCGTGACGAATTTCAGCAGCGCCGAACTGGAAACATTAGCCGGCAGGCATACCAGCGAGATAAGGAAATTACTCGGCCCCAAACGCCGTGATGTCGTCGCGATACCGGAAGATATTGTCTTCGTGGATTACTGACCGCGCGCTTATATGTCACTCCTGCGGAAGCAGGAGTCCAGAAAACGCTTAAAAGACTGGATTCCCGCTTTCGCGGGAATGACAATGGCGGGAGGCGTGGATTCGACAAGCTCACCACGAGAGGTTAAGATGTGATACGGTTTAAGTGCATTTATTGCGGGCAGAGGATACTAACCCGCCATTGACAGAATCACGTGCGCCGTCTTATAGTATCTCCTCAGTGTTATTCTTATAACTTTGGGATATTTACGAAAGACGAAAGGAACGGCTAATGGATGCTGCAATTTTCAAGGCGTACGATATCAGGGGCGTCTACCCCGACGAGCTTAACGAGGAAGACGCATGGAAAATCGGTTTTGCCACGGCTCGTTTTCTGCCCGCGCTTCTTCACGGCTTCGAGCGGGGACAAGCGAACGCGAGGACGATTTGCGTCGGCAGGGATATGCGAACCCACAGTGAGACGCTTGCCAACGCACTGATAGAAGGCATTACCTCCGCGGGCATCGACGTCATCGACGTTGGTATGGTCGATACGCCCTTCATTTACTTTGCGGTGAACCACCTCAGCACCTGCGGGGGCGTACAGGTGACGGCCTCGCACAATCCCGCCAAATATAACGGCTTCAAGGTGTCAGGCCCCGGCGCCAAGCCCGTCGGCGAAGACACGGGGCTGAAAGACATAAAACACATCGCTCTATCCCTGCTGCACACCAAAGGCAAAGCCACCGGCTCAGTCGAGAAGCGAGACCTGACCGAGGAATACAAGAATCACGTCCTGAAGTTCCTGCAGCCCAAATTGCGAAAGCTCAAAATAGCCATCGATGCCTCAAATGGTATGGCGGGGAAAATGGTCCCTGCTGTATTCTCGGGGCTGGGGTTGCCCTTCGACTCCGCTCAGGGTGGTGAGCGAGCCAGGCGAGTCGAACCAAAAATCATCGAGATTAACTTCAAACATGACGGCACGTTCAAGCACGACCCGAATCCGCTCCACGAGGAAAACCTCGCGGAGCTGAAGGCGACGGTCATCCGGGAAAACTGCGACTTCGGCGTGTGCTTTGACGGGGACGCGGACCGGCTGATGATGGTGGATGAAACGGGCCGAACTATCGGCTGTGACCTCATTACCGCCCTTATGGCGGGATATTTCCTGAAAAAACATCCGAAGTCAACCATAGTATATGACCTTCGCTCAAGCCGGGTCGTTGCGGAAGAAATAATCAGACACAGCGGGACACCTCGGCGGGAACGGGTCGGGCACGCATTTATGAAAAAGGCGCTGCGGGATTCGCACGGGGTCTTCGGCGGCGAATTGTCGGGGCACTTCTATTATCGCGACAACTTCTGCGCCGACTCAGGCCTCATTACCTTCGTCCATATGCTCAACATCATCAGCCAGGCCAGCTCGACGGTCAGCGAGCTTATCAAGCCGTTGCGCAGGTACTTCGCCAGCGGCGAGACGAACTTCCAGGTCGAGGACAAGCAGGCCAGGATGGACGAGCTGGCGAAAAGATACCGCGACGGGCAGATTGACCGGCTCGACGGCGTCACCGTGGGCTACAAGGACTGGTGGTTCAACTGCAGGCCGAGCAATACGGAGCCGTTGCTCCGGCTGACGGTGGAGGCAAAAACCGAGGAATTGCTCAGGGAGAAATTGAACGAGATTCAGACCGTCCTCGGTCCGCCCGTTCAACAGGAAAAGGCCGCTCCGCCCCCACAGGAACAACCCGCGAAGAAGACAGGCAAAAAGAAACCAGCCGGAAAAACGGGGTAGAAGTTATGGAAATAAATACCAAAACATTTATGACCCCAAAGGGTCCGGTCGAGGGCGTTCAGACAAAATGGCCCGGCTTCAACGTCCTCATCGTGACCGGCCCGAAGGGGTTTCTGGCCTGTCCCGCAATCGACGTTGACGCCTGCCAGCGTTACGGCGTCGCCGCGGCCTTAGTTGAAAGCTCCCCGGATAACCCCATCGGCACGCTCGACCGTTTCCCGAACCGCGGGATTACAAAGGTAAACGAAAAGGCCAAATCGCTGGGAATCAAAGAAGGTATGCCCGTTGCTGATGCCCTTGCGCTGATTGCATAGCATGTCACTTACCTGAATTTTGGAGGGTATGAATATGGTGAGACCTGCGAAAATTTTCATTTTGACCGTTGTTCTTTCAATCCCCGTCTTTGCACAGTTGGAAACGCCGAATGACAAGCCGCTTATTGCCGGACCAAATCCCGCCCTGGCCGGCATTAAAGAGCTCTCGGTCGTTATCACTACTCCCGATTCAGAGCCAAACGTGGAGGGTCTGGTGTGGGCAAACCTCAAAAACAAAGTGATTGGCCAACTGTATGACGCCGGCTTCAAAGTAAGCCGTTCGCCCGCCGGCCATATCCTGACCATCCCCGAATTGAGAATCAACATAGGTATGCTCAAGCTCGAATCCTGTGCAGTGTGCGTGCTGTCCGTGCAGACGTCTCTGGCCCGCAGCGTTGCGTTGCCCGGCGACGAGCAGATATATATCGGTGCCGACGTCTGGAAAGTGGACTCCGGCGTGCGGGCAGTGGCAGTTGAAAAGGCGACTGATGAGGTCGGCTCAATTGTCCAGCAGCAGCTTCAGGTATTCGTCACCGCCTGCCCGGCGGCTGGCGCTGGTGACAAACAAGCCGATGTCAATCAAATCCGGCTGCAATCACGCAAACCCGCCGTTGAGCAGAGGAAAAAACAGACAAAACAACAAGCCGTTGAATCGAAATATATCGCCTCGAAAAACAGCCCGGTCTTTCATAAGCCGGAGTGTCAGTTTGCGCAGAAAATCTCGCCGGAGAATCTTGTCACCTATTCCACCACAGAGGAAGCCATCGCCGCCGGCAAGCGACCCTGCAAACGCTGCAATCCCTGAATCCCGGCTACAATGCGATGACTGCTCGAAGTCGGACATCTCGCTGGTTCAGGCAGGCCGCCAGGATTGCTGCGCGGAGTTTCGGGCACCTTCTTTGGCCGGGTTTGTGTATGAACTGCCGCAAAGAAGCGGTCGAGAGCAGCGGTGACTTGTGCAACCACTGCTGGGAACAAATTATCTCGGCCTGCGGTCCGGATTACTGTCGGCGCTGCGGCAGGGATGTAAGCCCGTATGCGATTTGCGATGGTGTTTGCCCGAATTGTCGTGGCCAGCAGATTCGTTTTGACGGCATCGCCCGTGCGGGTGTTTACGCGGAGTCGCTGCGGGACATGGTCCTCGCTTTCAAGAACGACCGGACCGAGCTTGATTTAGTGGCGGTCTGGCTGGCCAATTCCGCACTCCAGACAAGCGCGTTTTTCGAGGATATCGATTTCTTCGTGCCGGTGCCCCTGCACTGGCGGAGACGGTTCATTCGCGGCTACAATCAATCGTTTCTGCTGGCCAGGGGACTAAAGCACGCGTCTGCTGAAATCAGCACAGACCTTGTCCGAATTCGCCACACAAAGTCGCAGCCGACGATGCCCACCGCAGCCGCACGCGAGAAAAACGTCGCCGGCGCATTTGCCGTTCGCTATCGACATCCCTTCGAGGGCCGCAGGGTCTGTCTTGTAGATGACATTAAAACAACCGGCGCCACGTTGAACGAGTGTGCAAAGACACTCAAAGAGGCGGGAGCATCGAAGGTCTTCGCACTGGTATTGGCCGTCGCCGGGCAGAATGCGGTTTAGCGGACAGCGTGCAGCGGACAGAAATTGACTGAACGCTACCCGCTGCTTTTTTGGCAGTAGTCGATGAGGCGGGCGATTTCGCTGCGGAGGTCTTTGCGATGGACAATCATATCGACGAATCCATGTTCTAACATAAACTCGGCGGTCTGGAAGCCCTCGGGCAGCTCGACTTTAATGGTCTCGGCGATGGTGCGCGGGCCTGCGAAGCCGATGAGCGCCCTCGGTTCTGCGATGAGACAGTCGCCAAGCATAGCGAAGCTGGCGGTGACGCCGCCGGTGGTGGGGTCGGTGAGGACCGACAGAAACAGCCCGCCTGCCTTGTCGAATTTTGCAAGTGCGGCGCTTGTTTTTGCCATTTGGCCAAGCGAGACGACGCCTTCGTGCATTCTTGCCCCGCCTGACGAGCATACGGCCACTAACGGCAGCGACTCTTCGATTGCCTTTTCCACCGCAGCGCAGAGTTTTTCGCCGACCACGTAGCCCATAGAACCCATCAGGAAATTCGGCTCCATTACGGCCAGCATCACGGGCCTTCCTTTTATGAAGGCCTTGCCGATTAGCATCGCCTCTTTTGCGCCGCTTTTTTGCTCGTCGGCTTCCAATCGCTGCCGATACGTGGTGCCTCTGAAGTTAAAGTCCAGCGGGTCGTTGCTGGCAAGCTCGGCGTGTATTTCCTCAAACGACCCCTCATCGGCCAGATAACTGATGCGGGTGGCTGCGCCGATGCGGAAGTGGTACTCGCATTCGGGGCATACGTTGAGATTCTTCTCGACGTCGCTTTTATAAAGCATATTCTCGCAGGCCGGACACCGCGTCCACAGCCCGTCGGGCATCGCTTTTCGCTTGCGGAGCGAAAAGCCGTTCCATTTTGATTTCGCCTCTTTGGTCATAACCGTCCCCCTGCTTTCGCAGGAGTGACAATACTAAAATCTTATCCACAAGACGGGAAGGATTCTACCAGAAAAGAGAACTGTTTTCCAGTGGCAGCTGCACGCATAACCGTCCCGGGGACTTTTATACGCCTTTTGCCCGCCGTTCGTTTGGCGGGTAAACCCCAACCACACTCTTTGGGACGATTACCCTGTTTGAGAAGGCACATTGGCCATATTCGGGCCTTCGTTTTGCCAAAGCTCCTTTATAAGCCACGAAAGCCGATGCCTCAAAATAGGTGCTGGGCCGCGCCGCACGTATTTTTTTTCGACAAAAATTGCTTGCTGCATAGAAGTCGTTGTTGTATAGTTGCTTATAGTTGCTCGACTTATTGGCCGCGACAATGGTTGCACGAGCTTTGCAGAGGCGCGCAATGGATATTCGGATAGGCAGTTCGTCCTTTGCAGCAGCGGCGATGTCGTTGCTGCTACGGAGAACGGAAAGGTGGGTTTGGCCGGACAAGGTTTTCCCACAGACAGGGGAGAATTTGGTTCGCCGCTGGTTGTTCGTTGAAGCGAGGTAATATATGTCAACCGTCACAAAGAAGGAACTCATCGATCGTATCGCAAAGAGCACTCAGGCAAAGCGGGTCACTGTTAAGCGCATCATTCAGGTGTTCCTCGATGAGATGACTACGGAATTGTCAAAAGGCAACCGCATCGAATTTCGTGATTTCGGCGTCTTCGAGACCAGAACCCGCGCCTCTCGCGTCGCTCAGAATCCCAAGACGCTTCAGAGGGTCGAGGTTCCGGCCAAGAGGACGGTAAAATTCAAGATGGGTCGATTGATGAAAGACCGTCTGGTTTCCACCGCTCGCGAACCTGCCCGTCCGGCAGGCGGGTCAGCGGGGGCAAAATGAACGTTGAAATGCAGATTGCAAATCGCCGAGAGCGACGACTCGGCAGGGTTGTTCAAGGGGAGTAGTTTATGGCAGATGGAACTGTTAAGTGGTTCAACTCACGGAAGGGTTATGGCTTTATCGCTGCTGCCGACGGCAATGATGTCTTCGTTCACTACTCAAGCATCTCCAGCGATGGCTACAAGACCCTTGCAGAGGGTGACGCAGTCAGCTTCGATGTTGTCCAGGGCGAAAAAGGGCCGAGGGCCGAAAACGTAGTCCCTGTCTCGGCCGCAAAGGCGGGGGCGGAGAAGACAGACCAGCCGCAGGAACCTGTGGCATAACTGTAAGCCCGAGCCATTACAGCCATACGTGATTTTAACGAAAGCGGGTTCTCCCGCATTTCGCATCGGCTTGTGACCAGCCACGATATCAAGACAGGCAATCCCGCCCGGTTTACCCCGTTTTTTTTCTTGCAAACTCGCCGGTTTTCTGCTATTTGAATCCCTGGGTGATAAATGACTCGTCTCGGCGAAGGCGCCGCTGTGGCCTTAGAAGCAACGGAGTCGCCGAGCCGTAACCGAATGCATTAAGGCGACTTGGGATAATGTTATCCGCGGAATACCAATCCGGCCTTGACTGCAACGTGCTTGTCCTTAACAAGCACTATATGGCCATCCGTATCATCGGCGCCAAACGCGCCTTTTCCCTGCTCTGTCGGCGCCTCGCCGAGGTCGTCTCCTGCGAGGAAGGCACCTACGCCAGTTACGACTTTCAAAGCTGGTGCGAAGTCAGTGAATTAAAACGCAGCTTCGAGCTGGACAGCCACGACTGGATATCAACGGTCAATTTTTATATCGCCGTCCCAAAAATAATCCGTCTGCTTTTCTACGACCGCCTCCCGCGAAATGAAGTCAAATTCAACCGCAGAAACATCTTCGCACGCGACAGAAACCGTTGTCAGTATTGCGGCAAAAAGCAGCCCACCACTGAACTATCTCTCGACCACGTCATCCCAAGAAGCGCAGGCGGCAAGGCCGTCTGGACAAATATCGTCTGTGCCTGCACTGATTGCAACGTCAGAAAAGGCGGCAAAACTCCCCACGAGGCCGGAATGACGCTAATCCAAAAACCCGCCAGGCCAAAACACAACCCCCTCGTCCACGTCCACCTCGGCCACCAGCGATACAGCAGCTGGAAACAATTCCTCGATAACGCCTACTGGTCCGTCGAACTGAAGTAAATCCTCGAAAACCCGCTCGTTCTGCGTTTTCTGTTCTTCAGTTTTAACTGTTCACTCTCCGCTTCACGAAACACGACATACGATATACGAATGACGAATTTACATCGCGTAGGTGTGCAGGCCGGGGAAGATACTGGACAGATTGACCCACAATAGCGTAATGATGATTACAGCCAACCCCGTGATTACCCAGAGCGAGTTTATCCGCGGGTATTTTTTGCCAAACATATAGCGGAAATGGAAGTAGCCGACGTAAACAAGCAAGGAGGCGAGCGACCATAATTCCTTTGGGTCCCAGCCCCACCAGTCGGCCCAGGCGAGCTGGCCCCAGACGCTGCCCAGCAATAACCCAAGAGTCGACAGCGGAAAGCCCGCACAAACCATTCTGTATGTTGCCTGTTCCGGTTCGATCGAATTACCTATGGTCTGTCTGGCTGTCAACTGCGAAATTGCTTGGATAGCAGCTTTGGTCATAAGGACATACGAAAGCATATAGACGAAGACGTGCGGGGCGAAGAGCCAGCTTTGAAGCGCAGGGGGAAGCTGCTGGGGTTCTGCGCTGAAGATAAAGCCGGCGGGGAAAAGAACAATCGCGCCAGTCAGCATATCGGCTGCGACGCCGCCGACGCGCAAAACACGATTACAGAAGACAGAAATTGGATAAACCAAAGCGCCAAGCAACAAAAACACCTCGAATAAGTTCTGCATCGGAATATGGCCGACATCAAACCAGCGATATGTAATGCTGACGCAGCCGAACAGAAAACCAAGCGTAAAGAAAATATGCCGTGGCACGGGCTTCCAGCCCGTGAAGACACGGCCAAGATGGCCGTGCCACAACATCGCGGCGCACGCCAAAAGATACGCGGCGATAGTCGTGTAAATCAATAGCCCCTGAGTTGTGTATTTGATTGCCATTTTTTAATCTTCCATTTCCCGGTCGCCGAATATGTGCCGCAGCCACAGATGCCAAAATACACCCGTACAAAGCAAAATGTAGCCGAGATAAACCGTGCCCAGCCCGCTGTCGCTTGTCACCTTCAGCACCGTGAATTGGCCCGCCTGGTCGTCGTAGCTTTGCTGATGGAACAGACACCCGCCGAAATGCAGGGGTTTATTGACCTCGATACTCTTTCGCGCGACCACCTTGCCGTTTTTGATGACCTCCAGTTCGCTTATGTAGTCGCGAACCATTCTTCGGTAAGAGAACGCCAGCGTATCGTCCGGCTTGGCGTGGCCGGCGAAACGCTCAAAGACGTATTTGGTGGTCTCGGAGCCGTCCGGCTTTTTCAGCAGCAGCTCAAGTGCGGGATTGGGTCTGCCATTTGGGTCGTCAATCGCAATTCTCCTGTCCCCTTCAAAAACAATTTTGAAGTTTTCAAATCGCCTGACGATTTCGATGCTGCCTATGTCTGCGCCGAGCCAATACCTCATCCCCTCCTGGGCGGGCATTTTGAAGCCGACGCCATCGCGTGTCTGAATCAGCAGTTGGCCCGGCTGGTAATACTCAAGGCGAAAATCGACGAGCTTTATCGCAAAGGGCAATTTCCTCTCGCCGCCGTCGGCCGGCACAACCGTTTCTTCGGTCGTTCCTTCGTAGATTACCATTTGGCCGGCGTGAATTGTGTCTGTGCCGAATAATGCGTCCTGGATTTTTAGGCCTGCCCGCGACCCCCATATACCGCCGGCGAGAACCAGCACACAGCCGATGTGAATGAGGAACAGGCCCCGAATATGCAGCAGCCGATGGAAGGACGCAATCGCCGCAATCAACAGCGAGGCAAACGCCGCCCAGTAAACCGCCAGAGGTATTGAATTGAAGAATTGCTGCGCCGGCTCAGCACCTAAAAACGCGCCAAAGACGCTTAGAATCGCGAGCAGGACGATAAAAATCAGACCCGCCCACAACAATAAACGTCTCAATCGGCTATTCGACTGTGCTTCGCGTCCCATTGCTGCCAAAAGGCCTTCCAAAAAGCGGACTGCAGAAAAACACATTATGACAGAAATGCCCTTGTTCTCAAGTGCTATGCGGGACGAAGCCGCAACGATATGGCAGTCGAGGTCGCCGGTCGTTATAATGAGTCCGCTATGGAGTTGGTGCTTTATGGAGTGACGTATCACGATTGCCCGGTCCAGCAGCGGGAAAAGGTGACGCTTGCGCCGAACCAGCGAGAGGGCATACTCAGGCACCTGCTGGGTCGCCAGGGCCTCGGTGAGGCCGGCATTTTGCAGACGTGCAACCGCACTGAATTTTATCTCTACGCCAAAAAAGACGTTGACTGGAATCGGTGCATCGTCGAGCTGTTTGAGCAGTCAGGCCCCGAAGCCGGTGCGACCTGGAGCAAATACTGCAAACAATCACGCGGCATCGACGTCGCCCGCCACCTGTTTGGCGTCGCCGCGGGCCTCGATTCCCAGATGTTGGGCGAAAACCAGATACTCTCGCAGGTCAAGGCCGCATACGCCGAATCAATCAAATGCCGCACCAGCAAATTTATTTTTCACCGGCTGTTTCACACCGCGTTTCGCATCGGCAAGGCCGTGCGAACGCAAACCGACATCAACTGCGGCGCCGTCTCGATAAGCTTGGCGGCAATCGAGCTTGCCAGGGAGAAAATCAACCTCGGTGAAACTGCCGCTATGGTAATCGGCGCAGGCGAAAACGCGGAGCTTGCTGCGAGGTATTTAGTGAAAGGCGGCATCGGCTCTCTTGTTATAGCCAACCGCAGCAAAGATAACGCCGATGACCTGTGCAAACGCTTGGGGACAGGCCGGGCAATCGGACTTGACGAAATACCCGGCCTGCTCGATGAGGTTGATTTGATAATTGCCTCAACCGGGGCCGACCAGCCGGTCGTCGCCTGTGAAGACGTGGAAGGTGTTTTGCGAAAACGCACAAGGCCTCTGCTGATGATTGACATCGCCGTGCCACGGGATATAGATGAGCGCGTAGACCGGTTCGAGTGCGTTAATCTCGTCAATATCGACGCCCTTGACCGGCGAATCGCCGCAAACAGACAAAAACGCTCGAGCGAAATACCGAAAGCCGAAAAAATCATCGACGAGTTTACGCTTAAATTCGCACACTGGCTCGATTCGCTGGCTGTCGTCCCCGTCGTGGCGCAGCTGACCCAAAGGGCGACCGAAACGGCACGCGCAGAGGCGAAACGCTACGCAAAGGATTTCGGAATCGCCAACACAGAAAAACTCGAGTTGTTCGCCGAATCGCTCGCAAGAAAATTGGTGCACGGCCCGGTGAGTTACCTCAAAGACGCCGGCGACCAAGACCCCGCGACGCAGCAGCTTCGGGCGCTGGACCTCGTAAATAAAATGTTCCTTCTCGACGAGCATGAGCAATGAAAAGGACGCTCATCATCGCGACACGCGCCGGCTCTCTGGCGATTGCGCAAACCGGAATTGTCGTATCATCGCTTCAAAAACTATTCCCTGCGCTCGACGTCCGAATAAAAAAAATAGCAAGCGAGGGTGACGAGGACCAGCGCACCGCGCTATGGCAGCTGAAAACCGCCGGCTTTTTTACGTCTCGTCTCGAAGACGCCCTGTTAACAGGCGTTGCCGACGCGGTCGTCCACAGTTTCAAGGATTTGCCCACCGTGCAGCGAGAGGGCCTGACCGTAGCAGCCGTTTTGGACCGTAAGTTTCCCGAAGATTGTCTTGTCTGTGCGGAGCGGATTACCTCGATTGACGAATTGCCAAAGGCAGCGAAGGCAGGCACGTCAAGTTTGAGAAGGGGGGTTTTGCTGAAGCGATTGAGAGATGACTTGGAGTGCGTTCCCATCCGCGGCAACGTCACCACCCGGCTGAAGAAGCTCGAACGAGGAGAATTTGACGCGATTATTTTGGCACGAGCTGGCCTCGAACGGCTTGGAATGAGCGGCAAAATCTCGCTTGTCTTTGACCCGGCCCAGTTTATCCCCGCACCGGCCCAGGGGGCGTTAGCTGTCCAGATTCGAGCCGACGATGCCGCAACAAAGGAAATCATCTCAAAGCTTGACGATAAAATCGCCCGCATCACAACTGCCGCTGAACGTATGGTCTTTTCTGCTTTGCAATGCGGCTGTCACGCCCCCGCAGGGGCATTTGCAAAAGTTTCCGGCGAAGAGATTACAATCTCCGCCTTTTTCAGCGACCCCGATGGCAAAAAGTTTGCTCAATCCGTCGTCTGCGGCCCCGTCGGCGAAGCCGAAAAATTAGCCGAACAGCTCGCCCTCAAACTTCGGCGGGCAAGCGACGTATAGTCATTTCAGCGCTCTGTCTTTTTGCGCCTTGACGAAATATGGACGGGACGTTAGTTTGAGTGATGCGGTTTTTTGGAACATTAATTGTTATGCATAGAGGCGAGGTGCGATTATGGCGGAATTGAGCGCACATATCAAAAAGGCGGATTGGAAGACCGAGAAACACGTGCCGGTCATTGAGTGCCCGGATGCGGTGAAAGCCGGCGAGATGTTTGGGGTCAAAGTGACTTTAGGTAAAGAGATAGCCCATCCCAACACCACCGAGCACCATATTCGCTGGATTAGCTTGTATATGCACGCCGAGGGCGAGAAATTCACATACGAAGTCGCGCACGCGGAGTTTAACGCTCACGGCGAGTCAACGGAGGGTGCGAACAAGGGACCCGTTTACACCCATCACGAGGTGACGGTCACAATGAAGACCTCCAAACCCGGGACGCTGCACGCTCTGGCGTATTGCAACATCCACGGGCTTTGGGAGTCGAGCAGGGAGATTCGTCTCGGATAATTAAGGGGAATAACCGCTTTTAGGTGAGAGCTAAAACGGTGAAAAGCGCCATACCTGTCGCAGACAACCTGTACTGGGTCGGTGCGGGGCGGATGTCCCGCATAGCTTCGGTTTTCCCGGGGCGCTCGAACCCTTGAAGAAAAGCAGGGCCGTTTTGGCAGGGACGTCAAAAAACAATTGCTATAATGGCTGCGAAGTCGGTAAGGTAGTCAATCAAAGCCGTAATTAAACTTGGAGCTTAATTTTTGGTTAGAGTGAAAGGGGATTGTCAAAATGAAAGGGAACGCACAATTAATCCAGGCCCTCAACGGCTTACTCGCCGATGAGCTGGGGGCAATAAACCAGTATATGGTTCACGCGGAGATGGACGAAAGCTGGGGCTATGAAAAGCTCAACAAAATGATTCGCGCACGGGCCATCACGGAAATGAAACACGCCGAGAAGCTCATTGAACGCATCCTGTTTCTGGAGGGCATTCCCACCGTCGACAAGCTAAGCGCAATTCATATCGGCTCCGATGTGCCCAGGCAATTCGATAACGACCTTGCCGCGGAGATTGGGGCAATACGGTCTTACAATGCGGCGATTAAGCTCGCCCAGGAGGTGGCCGACAACGCCACCAAGGAGGTTCTCGAATCGATTTTGAAGGACGAGGACGGCCACCTCGACGAAATCGAGACCCAGCAAGACCAGATTAAGCAGATGGGCCTGCCGCAGTACTTAAGCCGCCAGGTTGGCTGATACGCATTGCTCTCGCGGCCGGCTGGTGTATAATACCGGCGATGGAAACGCTGAAGCTGTTATATGATTATTTTCCGACGGCTGTTTATACGGGCAAGTGCCTCGTGTTTATAAGCGAGGACTGGCGGGTGGAGCTTACCGAGCACAAAGACAGCGACTACACAAAGGATGCCTCTCAGCCGTCTATCATTCGCGTCAAGGTTTTCAAAAAGGCGCTTAACGGCGAATTTGTGCCGGGGCATTTCGAGGATTTCCAGCTGCCGTCGCTTGGCGAATTGGCCGAGCAAATCGAAAAATACGTGCAATCCGCCATCGGCGCAAACCTGCGCGAACGAATGGAATAGACCACAGATTTCACAGATGATTTTGCCGATGAGGTCGCAGGTTGTGTGTTTTGTTTAACGGTTGCGCGGCTCATCCGCCGCCCCGCCTCGCAACCATTCGTCTCGGCCTACAATCCTGCGGTCGCCAGAAGATTGACGCGGCCGAGCTTGACGCCCTTTATGCTTACAAGCTTTTCACCCATCCGATTTATCTCGCCCACCCTGCCTCGCAGCACTATCACTTCAAGACAGTCGTGCCGGTCAAGATGAACGTGAAGTGAGGAAATTGTCTGCAGCAAATGCGAATGTTGCAGCTCGGTCAATCGCTCCATAAGGGCAGTGGCGTGATGGTCATACACAAGGACCACCGCAGCAACCGCCTCGGCCTTTTCGTTGCGCAGCCGGGCGCTGCTTAACCGCTGGCGTATCAGGTCCCGTATCGCCTCCGACCGGCTCTGATAACCCTGTGCCGAAATCATCCTGTCAAACGCCCCGAGCAGTTCCTTCTCAAGCGACACACCTACCCGTTCAATCTGCGCCATTGTATGCCTCCGAAATGCATTTGCGTCTTTACTATCCCAGCCGAATTTTCCGTTGAGTCGGCCATAACCAGCCAAAGTATAACCCAAACGGCCTGCCTGTAAAGCCCGACGTCGCCCGTCCGTCAGGAGCGATAATTTATCTGACGCCTAACGTCAAAAAAAACTTGACACCGGCAGTTGTCAGGCGTAAATTGTACCCCGTTAGCGACATAATCGCTATTAGGGGACGGTTTCACCCGAAACCCTTCGTGAAAGGGGACACAAATGGCAAAGAAACGCAAAAGAGCAAAACCCAGAAGACCCAGGGGACGGTGGTCGACCCGGGATATCAACCTGCTCAAACGGCTGTTCCCCGTCACCGCCACTTCCAAAGTTGCCGTCAAGCTTCGCCGCAAAACAGACGCCGTAAAAAAGAAGGCCTCCAGAATGGGACTCAAAAAGTCCAGGGTCTATCTGCGGCGCATCGGCAGGGCATAGCGACGTGACCGGACGCGGCATTTGATTTCGCCTGACTGATTCAATATACTGAATCGGCAATGGCAATTGAACAGCATCTCAAACAAGCGGTGCTCTGGAAAGCAGCACAGGATAAAAAGGTGCAGTGCAAACTCTGCGCTCATCGCTGCCTGATTGCCGACGGCAAAATCGGCAGATGCGCCGTTCGCAGGAATATCGCCGGCGTTCTGTATTCGCTCAATTACGATAAGGTATGCTCGGCTAATCCCGACCCGATAGAGAAAAAACCGCTGTTTCATTTCCAGCCGGGAAGCAAAAGTTTTTCGATTGCGACAATGGGCTGCAATTTCCGCTGTGACTTCTGCCAGAACTGGCAGATAAGCCAGGTGGTGACAGAAGACGAGCAACTTGACGGCCAGGCCATCTCACCGGAGCAAATCGTCAACGCCGCGGTCCGCTACGGCTGCAAAAGCATCGCCTATACCTACACCGAGCCGACCATTTTTATGGAACTGGCCGCCGATTGTGCCAAACTGGCCAAACAGCACGGCCTTGCCAACGTCTTTGTAAGCAACGGCTATCAGACCAAAGAGGCGATTGACTTCGCAGCCGACTGGCTCGATGGAATCAACGTGGATTTGAAGGCATTCAGCGAGGATTACTACCGCCGATTGTGCAAAGCCAAACTTCAGCCCGTTCTCGACACCATCGAATACATCGCAAAACACACCAATATCTGGATTGAGACGACAACACTGTTATTGCCCGACGAAAACGACTCCGAGGAAGAGCTGAAACGCCTTGCCGACTTTTTGGTCACAAAGGTCGGCCCCGACTTCCCCTGGCACATCAGCCGATTCTACCCACAATATAAATATACCGCTTCAGTTCCCACCCCTCCAGCATCACTACAGCGGGCATACGAAATCGGCAAACAGGCGGGCCTCTACTACGTTTACCTCGGCAACGTCCCCGGCTCAAAGCAGGAAAACACCTGCTGCTACAAGTGCGGCAAACTTCTTATCGAACGCGTCGGCTACAACGTCGCAGCAAATAACATCAAGAATTCCTGCTGCCCCCATTGCGGCATCAAAATCGCCGGGGTCTGGTCCTGACTACTATGAAAATCCTTGCTGATGAAAATATACCGTTTGCGAAGGAGTGTTTCGCATCGATAGGCGACGTGCAGGCACTATCGGGCAGGCAAATAACACCCGATGTTGTGGCCGAGGCGGATATTCTGCTTGTTCGCAGCATTACGCAGGTAAATGAAAAGCTGCTTTCAAGCAGCAAGGTCAAATTCGTCGCCACGGCCACAATCGGTTTTGAGCACGTCGATATTGATTACCTGAAAAACCGCAGCGTCGGCTTTGCCTCGGCGCCTGGCTCCAATGCAAATTCCGTCGCAGAATACATTGTCGCAGCAATGCTCTCGGTCGGGAAAAAACATAAGCTCACGCTTGAAGGCAAATCCATCGGCGTCGTCGGCGTCGGAAATGTAGGCAGCAAAGTGGCAAAAAAATGCGCTGCCCTCGGTATGAAGGTCAAACTTAATGACCCGCCTTTGTCTCGTCAAATCGGCGACCCAAAATACAGACCGCTCGATGAGCTTTTCGATTGCGACTTTATCACGCTGCATACCCCGTTGACTTACGAGGGACAGGACAAGACCTTTCATCTGGCCGATGACAAATTCTTTGCGTCCTTGAAAACCGGCTCCTGTTTAATAAATACCGCCCGTGGCGCAGTCCACGATACAATGGCGCTGAAAACCGCGATTCAATCGGGCAAACTCGCCGCCGTCATACTCGACGTGTGGGAAAACGAGCCAAATATCGACTGTGAGCTTCTGCGTGCCGTCGATATTTCCACCCCGCATATTTCCGGTTATTCGCTTGACGGCAAAATCGCAGGGATGATTATGATTTACAATGCCGCCTGCAAACACCTCGGATTAAGGCCTAAATACAAAATCGATGACTTTCTGCCGCCGCCGGCGGTGCCGAAAATCACTGTCGAAAAAGTCGGACCCGACCAGCAAAAAGTACTGCACGAAACCGTCCAGCAGGTCTATCCTATAAACCGTGATGATTTCAATACACGCGAAATCGCTCTTGCTCAGCCGGAAAAACGCGGAAAATTCTTCGACGACCTGCGAAGGGATTATCCCGTCCGCCGTGAATTTCAAAATACAACCATTGCGTTCAAACAGCCGTGCCCGGCCCTTGCGAAAAAACTCGTCGGAATCGGATTCCAAACTCAAAAAAATGGGAAATAACCCCCACAACATCTTGGAATGGCCAGCCGGCCGGCTGGATTTTTCCGCCGGTTGTTTGATTATGGGCGTCCTTAATGTCACGCCGGACTCGTTCAGCGACGGCGGCAAATTTCTCGACGCGGATAAAGCAGTCGAACACGGTTTGAAAATGGCTGACGACGGCGCTAGCGTAATCGACGTCGGACCCGAATCAACCAGGCCCGGCGCAAAACCAGTCACAACTGACGAGCAGATAAAACGCGCCATCCCTGTTATTAAAGCGATTGCGAAAAAGACGAACGTCCCCATAAGTATTGATACGACAAATTATGAGGTTGCCAGGGCCGCCCTCGACGCCGGCGCCGCAATGATAAATGACATCACCGCCCTGGCCGACGAACAAATGGCCACGCTCGCAGCCGAGCACCAGGTCCCCGTCATCCTGATGCATATGCAGGGCACTCCCCGCACGATGCAGGTTGAGCCGAAATATAAAGACGTGGTCGCCGAAGTCCTGAAATTTTTGTTAGAGAGGGCAAAACGTGCAGAGCAGCTCGGCATACCGACACAGCGAATCTTCATCGACCCCGGCATCGGCTTCGGCAAGACCGTTGAGCAAAATCTGCGACTTTTGGCCAATATCGATAAGTTCGTAAAGACGGGCTTCAGGGTGCTGGTCGGCCCAAGCCGAAAAAGCTTCATCGGCAAATTGACAGGCAAGGGAAATCCTCCCGAGCGAATCTTCGGCACCGCCGCCGCCGCCGCGTTATCTGCTGCTGCCGGCGCATCAATTCTCCGCGTCCACGATGTTGCAGAAATGCTGGATGTTGTTAAAATTGTAAATGCCATAACAAGCATAAAGGGATGATATGAGTATAAGCGGTCATTTAGGTATAGTTATTCTCGTGATTGTTGGTGCTGCGACGGTGCTCGGCGTGATAATAGCCGCAATAATCGAAACAAGACGGATGGATAGCGCAGAGCCGTTTGCATCTCAGCAAACAACAGAGACGCCGACGGACCCGCCTCGCCGCGTAGCGGCGGGCGAGGTCTCGCCAAAGGCGGACAAGAAGAGGAGTTAGCTCCAATCGGGCCTAATCGCTGTTCAGGGCGATTTTGAGCACCTCGGCTGTGCTCTTGGCAAATCGGAAGTGCAGCCCTTTTTTGGCCTCTTTGGGGACCTCGGGCAGGTCCTTTTTATTGCGGGCTGGCAAAATGACCGTTTTTATCCCAGCCCGTTTCGCCGCAAGGATTTTTTCCTTCAATCCGCCGATGGGCAGCACAAGACCTCGCAGCGTAATTTCCCCCGTCATCGCCACATCGGGTCTGACGGGCTTTTGCAGAAGCAGCGACACAAGCGATGTTAACATCGCGACGCCGGCGCTTGGCCCATCTTTGGGAACTGCTCCGGCCGGCACGTGAATGTGATAGTCGTATTTGCTGAACTTTTTGGCGTCTATTCCCATCTTGTCCGCATTGGCCTTGACAATTGAAAACGCGGCCTGCGCGCTTTCCTTCATCACGTCGCCGATTTGACCCGTCAGTTGAAGATTGCCCTTGCCCGGCATCGATGCCGACTCGATGAACAGTATCTCGCCGCCCACAGGCGTAAACGCAAGCGCCGTCGCCACCCCAGGTATCCCCGCCCGAAGCGCAAGCTCTGATTCGTATTGCGTCGGGCCTAATATCCTCGCCAGGTCGCCCGCACCAATGGTCGCCCGTTTCTTTTTGTTCCTCGCGATATCAGTAGCCACCGCCCGACACACCGCGGCGATGTTCCTCTCTAAGTTTCGCACGCCCGCCTCACGCGTATAACTGCGGATGGTCGCAACAATCGCGTCGCTGTTTATGCGAAGCCGATTCTTGCCCAGGCCGTGCTCCGCAAGCTGCCTCGGCACAAGATATTTTTTGGCGATATTCAACTTTTCGTTTTCCGTGTAGCCCGGCAGCTCGATGATTTCCATCCTGTCGTGCAGCGCCGGTGGAATCGGCTCGGTGTAATTAGCCGTGCCGATGAACATCACGTTCGACAAATCGAACGGCTGGTCCAGATAATGGTCGGTGAAGCTGTTGTTCTGCTCCGGGTCAAGCACTTCTAAAAGCGCACTGGCCGGGTCGCCTCTGAAATCCGCGCCGATTTTATCTAACTCATCTAACATAAATACAGGATTTTTTGCGACCGCCTTGCGCAATTCCTGCAGGATTCTGCCCGGCAGTGCCCCGATATACGTCCTGCGGTGTCCGCGTATGTCCGCCTCATCGCGTATCCCGCCCAATGATATTCGAATGAACTTTCGCCCCATCGCACGCGCAATTGATTTACCCAGCGAGGTCTTGCCCACGCCCGGCGGCCCCACAAAGCACAGTATCGGGCTTTTGCCCGCAGGATTCAGCTTTCGAACCGCCAAAAACTCCAAAATGCGCTTCTTGACCTTTTTCAAATCGTAATGGTCGTGATTGAGAATCCGCTGGGCCCGGTTTATATCAATCCGGTCATCCGTGGCCACAGACCACGGCAGCTCGCAGACAAAATCCAGATACGTTCTTATCACGCTGTATTCCGGCGAAATCGGCAGCATCTTGCTCAGCCGGTCCAGCTCACGCATCGCCTCCGCCTCCACCTTCTGGGGCATCTTCGCCTTCCTGATGTTCTCGCCGAGCTGCTTTATTTCTTCGCCGCGCCCGTCGTCTTTGCCAAGCTCGGACTGAATCGCCTTGAGCTGCTCCTGCAAAAAGTACTCACGCTGGCTCTTATCCACGCTCTCGCGAACCCGCCCCTGTATTTTGTGGCTCAGCTCGAGGACCTCAAGCTGGCTGGCAAGTGCAACTGAAATCCGCTCCAAGCGTTTGGCGGAGTCAAGCTCCTCTAAAAGATTTTGCCTCTCTTCGGTCTTCAAGCTGATGTTCGCGGCTAAATAATCCGCCAGAGCCGAAGGGTCTTCAATCTCCTCCAGCAAGGCCGACACCTCTTCCGGCACGTTGGGACTCAACACTATGACGCGGTTTGCCGTCTGCCGAACGTTGACCATCAACGCCTTTAACCTCTTCGTCATCCGGGTTTCTACTCTGAGCAGCTTGGCCCCGGCCTTGAGATATGGCTCGGTCGTCGTCGGCTCGACTACCTTAAACCGGGCTATGCCGTGAACGAATATGCTCATCGACCCCTGCGGCGCCCTGAGAACCTTCAGCACCATCGCTGCGGTTCCTGTTTTGTAAAGGTCTGCAAAGCCCGGTTTATCGGTGGCGGCATTGCGCTGTGTCAAAATCCCTATGACGGTCTCGTTCGGCTTGACGTCATTCAAAAGCGCCTTGCTCTTCTCCCTGCCCACCGCTAATGGTGCAACCGTGCCAGGGTAAACAACCGCGTTTCGAATCGCAAGTATCCCAATCTCATCAGGCAGCTTAAGCTCCTGATTATTCGTCCGCGATTTGTCTCCCTCGCCGGCCCGACCGCCTGATTTCGACCCCCTGGGAGCGTCCGGGGCCAGCGACGAGTTCTGTCGAGTCGCGCCGGATTCTGCCTCGCGCTGCTCTGCCGGCAGCATTTCATCAGGCCAGACCTCCGGCGAATCCAGCGAATCTCTCGAACTGTCGTCCATTTTGGCCATGTACCTGCCTCTTCTATAACTTAAAACTAAAAACCCAAAACTAAAAACTCCAGATTCAAGCCGCTGCCTGTTCATACGGCCCTAATATACGCTTCGGTCTGCGCAAAGCTATAATTTAGCGAAAATTCGGGAAAGCTCTCGTCTTCGTCCGTGTTTTTATCACTTGATGGCCTCGTGATAACGCTGCAGCGACTTGACCGTTGCTACCCCGGCATCTTTGAATGCTGCAATCCCCTTGGCCGCCGCAGCCGCCGCTGCCGTTGTAGTCACGTATGGTATCCTGTATTTTATCGCCGCCTTGCGAATGTACGAATCATCGTATTTGCTCATCTTACCCGCCGGCGTGTTCACAATCAGTTGAATCTCTCCGTTCTTGATGCAGTCCATTATGTTGGGCCTCCCCTCGTGCATCTTCAGAACAAACTCATTTTTAATCCCGTTCTGCCCAAGGTGGCGCCCTGTCCCTTCGGTTGCCTTTATTTTGAAACCGAGTTTCTGGAATTCTTTTGCCGGCTGCACAATATCCTTCTTGTCGGCGTCTGCAACGGTTATAAGAACCGTTCCCTTCGAAGGCAGCGTAAGCCCAGTGGCCTCCTGCGCCTTGTAATACGCAAGCCCGAACGAATCCGCCAGCCCCAGCACCTCCCCCGTTGACCGCATCTCAGGCCCCAAAACGGGGTCAACCTCAGGGAACATACTGAACGGGAACACCGATTCTTTGACCCCGAAATGCGGAATCTGACGGTGCTGCAGCTTCAGGTCTTTCAGCTTTTTACCCAGCATAACCTGCGTCGCAGCCCGCGCCATCGACAAGCCGCAAACCTTTGACACGATTGGCACCGTCCTCGATGCCCGAGGATTAGCTTCGAGAACATAGACCTTGTCGTTGGCTATTGCATACTGCATATTCATTAAGCCCACGACGTTGAGCTTTATCGCAATCTTCTTTGTGTATTCAGCGATTGTGTCCAAGTGCTTCTTCGGGATGCTCACCGGCGGAATCACGCACGCCGAATCCCCCGAATGAATCCCTGCAAGCTCGATGTGCTCCATTATCGCCGGTATAAATGCATCAGTGCCGTCCGATATCGCATCGGCTTCGCTCTCGATTGCGTTTTCCAGAAATTTATCTATAAGTATCGGCCTATCAGGCGTGACATCCACCGCCGCCGCCACGTAATGCCGCAACATCTCCTCATCGTGCACCACCTCCATACCGCGCCCGCCCAACACGTATGATGGCCGGACAATCAGCGGATACCCGATTTTTTTCGCAAGCGCAAGGGCTTCATCGAGGTTGCTTGCCATACCCGCCTCGGGCATAGGTATATCGAGCTTTTTCATCATATTGCGGAAAAGCTCCCTGTCCTCCGCGAGGTCTATCGCCTCTGGCGAGGTCCCGATTATCTTCACTCCCGCCTTTGCGAGCTGGCTGGCGATGTTCAGCGGCGTCTGCCCGCCGAACTGTACAATCACACCATCCGGCTTTTCCTTCTCGTATATGCTCAGAACGTCCTCCACCGTCAACGGCTCGAAGTAAAGCTTGTCCGAGGTGTCATAATCCGTCGATACGGTTTCCGGATTGCAGTTGACCATAATCGACTCATACCCTTCGTCTCGAAGCGTAAATGCCGCGTGAACACAGCAGTAGTCAAATTCAATACCCTGCCCAATCCGGTTTGGCCCGCCGCCCAAAACCATTATCTTGCGCCGCTTGCTTACGGGGACCTTATCCTGCCCGTTGTACGTCGAATAGTAATACGCCGCGTTCTCCACCCCGCTTACAGGCACCGCGTCCCACGCCTCCACAACGCCCAGCCCCGCCCGCTGTTTACGAATCTTATCTTCCGGCACATCCAGCAGCTTTGCCAGATACCGGTCCGCAAAACCGTCCTTCTTGGCCTTCGTCAGCAGCTTGTCCGGCACCTGCCTGCCTTTGTATTTGAGGATTTGCTCCTCAAGCTCAACCAGCTCCTTCATTTGCTCGATAAACCATCGCTTAATCTTCGTCTTCTCATACAGCGCGTCTATATCGGCTCCCTTCCGCAGCGCCTCATACATAATGAACTGCCGTTCACTGCTCGGCATATTCAGCATACCCAATAGCTCATCCAGCGACAGCTTGTTGAAATTCTTCGCAAAACCCAGGCCATACCGGCCAATCTCTAATGAGCGAATCGACTTCTGGAACGCCTCCTTGTAGTTCTTGCCGATGCTCATCACCTCGCCGACCGCCCGCATCTGTGTGCCTAACTTGTCCTCGATGCCTCTGAATTTTTCAAACGCCCACCTCGAGAACTTGACTACCACGTAATCGCCTGACGGCGTATATTTCTCCAGCGTTCCCTCACGCCAGTAAGGTATCTCATCGAGATTAACGCCCGCCGCTAACATCGATGACACAAGCGCAATCGGGAATCCCGTCGCCTTCGACGCAAGCGCCGATGACCGCGACGTTCGCGGGTTGATTTCTATCACCACCACCCGCCCGGTATCGGGGTCGTGAGCAAACTGGATATTCGTCCCGCCGATAACCTCTATGGCGTCAACAATGTCGTAAGAGTGCTTCTGCAGTTTCGCCTGCAGCTTCTTATCAATTGTCAGCATCGGCGCAGTGCAGTATGAGTCGCCCGTATGAACGCCCATCGGGTCAACGTTCTCGATAAAGCAGACCGTGATTTTCTGCCCCTTGCTGTCTCTGACAACTTCCAGTTCAAGCTCCTCCCAGCCAAGCACCGATTCCTCGACAAGTATCTGGTGCACCAAACTGGCCGACAGGCCCCTCGCCGCAATCGTGCGAAGCTCCTCCACGTTAAACACCGCCCCGCCTCCGGTCCCACCCATCGTATATGCAGGCCGAATAATAACGGGATAACACAGCTTCTCCGCGACCTTCTCCGCCTCTTCCACGCCGTAAACAATCTCGCTTTTGGGCATATCGATGCCTAACTTGTTCATCGTCTCTTTGAATACGCCGCGGTCTTCGCCCCGTTCTATCGCGTCGATGTTGACGCCGATTACCTTGACGCCGTATTTGTCTAAAACCCCCTCTTTCGCAAGCGCCGATGAAAGGTTAAGCCCCGTCTGTCCGCCGAGATTCGGCAGCAGCGCATCAGGACGTTCCGCCTCGATGATTTTCGTCAGGGTCGGCACGTTCAACGGCTCAATATATGTCACGTCCGCCATACCAGGGTCGGTCATAATCGTCGCCGGATTCGAGTTGACTAACACTATCTTGTAGCCGAGCTTGCGAAGCGCCTTGCACGCCTGCGTCCCGGAATAATCGAACTCGCACGCCTGCCCGATTATGATTGGCCCCGAACCGATTATCATCACCTTCTTTATATCACTGCGTCTGGGCATTTGGGTCTTCTCCTTCCTTGTAAAGGTGCCCCCGGCTCCGGCTCGGCGTTTTTCATGTTCCTATGGTAATATCTGCGCCTACGCCGAGACGAGTTTGTTCTTGTTATGGCGAAGCTTGGGCGGGTAGCGTATAGGAAAAAAGCCGAACTGTCAAATAAGAAAGGTCGAACAAAATGCACTCCCTCCTGTTCAAAAATCTCGGGCATGCCTTGATTGCCTAAACCATCGCCTCACGCTCCGCGAAATACGAGCTGCGGGCATAAGGAGCCGAAATTACCCAGTTAAAACCCATCTCAATCGCCCTTTGCCTCCACCAGTCAAACTTCTCAGGCCTGATGTATTCGACGACCTCAAGCGAATCCTTCGATGGCTTGAGATACTGCCCTATTGTCAGCCGGTCGCAGCCAACGTCTCGCAAATCCTTTAATACCTGTTCGACTTCGTCATCGGTCTCGCCAAGGCCAAGCATAATAGATGATTTCGTCTGGACGCCGTTGAAAGATTCTTTTGCCAGCTTCAGCAGATTCAGTGAACGCTGATAATCACCGCCTTGTCTCGCTTTCGAATATAAAGAAGGAACTGTCTCAACGTTATGCGCAAATACGAATGGCTGCGCCTCCGCAAGAATTTCAATCGCCTCACCCTGACAACCGCGGAAATCAGGCGTCAGTATCTCAAACTTAATATCGGGGTATTGCCCGCGGTGAGCTTGTCGAATCCGCCCGCGAACCTCATTGATGCACTCGCGGAAATGTCCCGCGCCGCCGTCGGCCAGGTCGTCACGATTGACGCTTGTGATTACCAGGTATTGCAGGTTAAGCTTTTTTGCCAATTCCGCTATCCGCGCGGGTTCAGTCGTATCGACCGGCTCCGGCCTACCCTTCGCCACCGAGCAAAACCGGCAGCCCCTTGTGCAGATATTACCCAGAATCAAAACCGTCGCCGTGCCCCTCGACCAGCACTGGCCCCGGTTCGGACAATTGGCGTTCATACATATCGTCTCAAGACCGAGCGAATTCACGATGTCGCTTGTCCTGTTATATTCCCCCGCCGTCGGCATCGACCTTTTCAGCCAATCAGGTAATCTTCGTCTCTCGTCTCTCGTCCCTCGTCTCTCGCTAAGATGCTTACGCAACAGTGCTTTCAAATTCTTCTTCACCTCGTCCATCGAATGCTCTTTTCCGGTTTCGCTGAGAACCGACGTCATTTCCACGCTTTCAAGCCCGCAGGGGATTATGTAATCGAAAATGCTCAAATCGTTTTGTATATTTATCGCCATTCCGTGATACGTTATCTGCCTCGATACTCTCACCCCGATTGACGCGATTTTCTTTTCGCCCGCCTGTGGTGAGCCGTGTCGAACCACCCAAAGCCCCGGAAAACCCTTTCGCCTGCCGCTCTCGACGCCCAACTGTTTCAAGAGTTCGATTCCAATCTGCTCAAGAGTCCTGATATATTCGTTCACGCCTAAGCGTAATTCCTGAAGGTTCAAAATCGGATAAAAGACGATTTGCCCCGGATTGTGGGCAGTTGCCCCGCCTCCTCTGCGAATCTCGACAACGTCGATACCCTGCTTGGCAAGTTCGTTCCTGTCTGTAAGCAGTTTGTTCGCGCTTTGCCTGGCGCCTAACGTAATCACCGGCCTGTGCTCGACAATCAAAACCGTATCGCCGATTTCATTTTCTCGCCTCTGCTCCACCAACTGATGCTGCATCTCCAGCGTCTTGCGATAATCTTCTGTTCCGCAGTCGCGTATCCGCAATGAATCGCATTTATTCTTTTGCAATTGTTGTATGTGCGGCATCGAACATCCTCACTCCGCCGGTATCAAGCTGCAAAATTAGCCCGTGCTGCGGATCAACGCCGATGCAGTTGCCGACAAATCGCTTCCTGTTATAAACAATCGCAACGCGGTGATGTAACTGCGTGCTGAGTTTCTGCCAGCGTTCGACCACCTTTTGCTCCTTCTGCTCCGCAATCTCAATCCAGTGCTCGACTGAGGTCAGTAGTCGTTTTATAAGTGAGATTCTATCAGTAACAGCCCCGGTCTCAATATCGATACTGGTAGCGGTCTTCTGCAAGTCCGTCGGGAAGTCCTTCTTTCGCTGGTGGCAGTTAATACCGATGCCAATTATGCAGGTGGCGTTTCCGCCGGTCTTTTTTGATTCGACGATAATCCCCGCTGTTTTTTTGTTGTTGAGGATGATGTCGTTAGGCCATTTGATTTTCGCCTCGGCCTTTACGCATTTGCCGATTGCCTCAGCGACCGCTACCGCAGTTATCAGCGGCAATAGTTCAACGCTCAACCTGCACTCGGCCAGCAAAATTGAGCACAAAATGCTGTCGCCTTTTCCGCTGACCCATTTGTTTCCGCCTCTTCCCCTCCCCCTTGTCTGCTCCTCAGCAAGCACAACAAGACCATCGTTGTCTTTGCTCCTGGCGTATTCAGCGGCAATATCGTTTGTGCTTGACGTGCTGTTGTAAACGATGACCTTTTTGCCGAGGCGTTTTGTCCGCAGACGCGACCTTATCTTGTCCGGGTCGAGTGCGTCCGGCGTCTGCGCAGCATGCCTGACGGCAGACGTTGCCTTACTCACCTGTCAACTCCGATATCTACTGCCGTCGCCGAATGCGTGATGGCCCCCACCGCTATCCTGTCGACCCCGCATTGGGCAATCCCCGAAACGTTCGCCAGTGTTATATTGCCCGACGCCTCCAATAGCGGCTTTCTGCCACTCCCACCCATCTTGTCTCGCATCTCCACCGCGTGTTTGAGCTGCCATTGCCCCATATTGTCCAAAAGCACAATGTCGATTCCCGGTATCTCCAGCACATAATTGAGCTGGTCATCGACATGGTCGACCTCGACGGCAACGAATTTGGCGTGCTTTATTTTCCTCGCCTTTTCGATTACCTTTCTTAACTTTGGCTGAAAATTCCTCCCCAATTGTGCAAGGTGGTTGTCCTTAATCAATATCCCGTCGTAAAGCCCCAACCGGTGGTTGTGCCCGCCGCCGCACCGCACCGCGTATTTCTCCAGCACTCGCCAGCCCGGCAGGGTCTTACGCGTATCGTAAATCTTTGCCTTTGTCCCCTGGACCGCCCGCACGTATTTCCGCGTCGTCGTCGCTATGCCGCACAGCCGCTGCAGGAAATTGAGCACCACCCGTTCCGCCGTAAGTATCGAACAAAGCGGCCCCTCGATTGTCGCAAGCCGGCACCCCACGTATGCGTGCTGCCCGTCTTTGACAAGCACCGTCAATTTGAGCCGCTTGTCGTATATCCGCAGCACTTCCCTGATTATAGGCATCCCGCAGACGACTATCTCCTCGCGCGAAACGATGTCCGCCTTGTCGATTATGTCGTCGCCAAACAGTAGTTCCGAAGTCATGTCCCCCTGGCCGCGGTCCTCTTCCACCGCCAATTGAATCAGCGGCCGAACCTCTTCAATCTTTAACAGCTTCATTCGCTTTGTCACCTTTGGTCTTAAGTTCGATTTTTTTTGCGGCCAAGTGGTCGCTTTTCTTTTTCTTTGATTCCAAAAGAACCAATTGCGGCAGTTCTTTCAGTTCCCGCAGCTGGTCACGCAAAAAGGCGGCACGCTCAAAGTCAAGCTCCTGGGCCGCTTCCAGCATCTCTTTTTCGATTTCACCGGCAAGCTCGACCTTCTCGAACTCCTCCGGCTCAAACCGAACCGCCTCGCGGGCGGCCTTGCGGGCCTTAAACTCCATCGCCAGCCCGGAGCGTATTTCCTTGCGTATCGTCTCGGGAGTGATGTTGTGCTCTTTATTATATTGAAGCTGTATTTTACGCCGCCGGGTCGTTTCGTCAATAGCTTTCTGCATCGAGTTGGTGACAATGTCGGCATACAGAAACACCGTCGCGTTGACGTTCCTCGCGGTCCTGCCTATCGTCTGTATCAAAGATGTCTCGCTCCGCAGGAAGCCCTCCTTGTCCGCGTCCAATATCGCCACCATCGACACCTCAGGCAAATCCAGCCCCTCACGCAGCAGATTTATCCCCACTAACACGTCAAATTTTCCCTGTCGCAATTCCCGCAGTATCTCCACCCGCTCCAACGTCTCAATCTCGCTGTGCAGGTATCGGCATCGAACGCCCTTTTTGGCAATATACCCCGACAAATCCTCCGCAAGTTTCTTGGTCAGCGTCGTCACCAAAACCCTCTCGCCCGCCTTGATTCGCTTTTCTATCTCGCCCAAAAGATGCCGCACCTGGTCTTTGGCCGGCTGAACAAAAATCTCCGGGTCTATCAGTCCCGTAGGCCTTATTATCTGCTCCACCACCTCGTTGTTGCACTTTCCCATCTCAAATGGCCCGGGCGTCGCAGAAACAAAAATCACTTCGTTCCACTTCTCCGCAAACTCCTCGAACCGCAAAGGCCGGTTGTCCAAAGCGCTCGGCAGCCGGAACCCGTGCTCGACCAGGACCTCTTTCCTGCTCCGGTCACCAGCCCACATACCCCTAATCTGCGGAATCGTCGCGTGCGACTCGTCGATAAACAAAAGGAAATCCTTCGGAAAATAATCTATCAGCGTATAAGGCCTTGCCCCCGCCGGCAATCCCGCTAAATGCCTGCTGTAATTCTCTATCCCGCTGCAATACCCAACCTCCTGCATCATCTCAATATCATATTTGGTTCTTGCCTCAAGGCGCTGCGCCTCTAACAACTTGCCCTGACTGCGAAACTCCGCTAATCGTTCTTTCAGTTCCGCCTTTATCCCCTCTATCGCGCCACCCAAACTGTCCGGGCTTGGAACGTAATGCTGTGCCGGGTAAATGAAAACCTGCTCCTCCTGGGCCAAAATCTCCCCGCTTACCGGATTGATGTAGCTTATTTTCTCTATCTTGTCGCCGAAAAATTCAAATCGAATCGCAAACGACTCATAAGAAGGGTGCAATTCCACCACGTCTCCGCGGACCCTGAATTTGCCCCTTTGAAAATCAAAGTCGTTCCTTGCGTATTGTATGTCCGCTAATCGGCCCAACAGCTCATTTCTGTCAACGGTATCGCCGGTTCGCACGCCTACCACACTGGCCTTGTAGTCCTCCGGACTGCCCAGGCCGAATATGCACGACACCGACGCCACGATGATGCAGTCCTCACGGGTCGATAAGCTCATCGTCGTCGAAAGCCGCAATCGGTCCAAATCCGCGTTCTTCGATGCGTCCTTCTCGATGTATATGTCCCTCTGCGGTATATATGCCTCCGGCTGGTAATAATCGTAATAGCTCACGAAATACTCGACCGCGTTTCCCGGGAACAGGTCCTTGAACTCCTCGTAAAGCTGCGCCGCTAATGTCTTATTGTGCGATATTACCAGCGTTGGCCGATTGCAGGCCGCTATGACGTTTGCCATCGTAAAGGTCTTGCCAGACCCCGTCACTCCCATCAGCGTCTGGAGCTTTTTGCCCGCGCGCAGCCCCTCTATCAGCTGGCTTATCGCCGCCGGCTGGTCACCCGCTGGCTTCATCACACTTCTCAATTCAAACTTAGACATTTATTTTTGCCATTATACCCAAATCCCAGATTGTTTCCCATTATAGACCAGCGAAGACCATTCGCCTTGCGGCTTCCTTATAAAATTTAGCCCCGCATTTTAATGCGTGGGTTACTCCTCCCTCCGCCGGGGCGTGCCTGTCCACCGTAGTTCATAACGAAGGTGGATGACGGGGTCGCAAACGCGAGGATTGCTTTTGCCTGCCCTGCGTAGCTTTAGCGAAGCAGGGTCATTCCGGCCCTTTTTTACAAATCTGCCGGACGAGTTCCTCAAGCCGCTTGCCCTGATCCTTAAAATATTCTCTCAAGGCGTATGCTTCTTTTAGCCAGTAGCAAGCATCAGAGTTACCGAGTAATGCCAGTGCTATCCCCATATTTCTGGCTAAAATGCAATAATATTGTGGATACTCATTCTTTTTAAAAATCTCCAGCACTTCTCGGTAACATTTTATAGAGGATCTGGCATTTTGGGCTCGCTCCTCAAGTGTCACCGCCGGAAGTTCTATATAAGCAACTCCTATATTGTTTTGTGTCATGGCATAATCAACTGGATACTCGTCCCTCTTGTAAATTTCCAGTGCCGCCCCGTAGCAACCTATAGCCTGCCTGATATTTCCAGCACGCTCCTGAGGTGTCGCCGCTGGCAGGTTCATATAGGCACTTCCCAGATTGTTCTGGGTCATAGCATAATCAACCGGATACTCGTCCTTCTTGCGTATCTCCAGTGCTTCTCTAAGGCATTCTATGGCTTGCCTGATATTTTTGGCACGCTCCTCAGGCGTCGCCGTCTGCAGGTCCATATAGGCAGTTCCCAGGTTGTTCTGGACCATAGCATAACCAACCGGATACTCGTCCTTCTTGTAAATCCCCAGCGCCGCCCGGTAGCAGTCAATGACAACCCTGACGTTTTTAGCCCGCTCCTCAGGCGTCGCTGCCGGCAGGTCTCTATAAGCATTTCCTAATGTGTTCTGAATGGTGGCATATTGGATTGGATACGCATCCTTCTTGAAAATTTCCAGAGCCGATCGGCAGCAGTCAATGGCGGCTTTTGTATTTTTGACCCGCTCCTCAGCCGTCGCCGACAGCAGATCCGTATAGGCGATTCCGAGGTTGTTCTGAGTTGTCGCATACTGCACCGGATATTCGTCCTTTTTGTAAATCTCCAGCGCCGCGAGGTAGCAGTCAATGGCGGCCCTGACATTTTTGGCTCGCTCCTCAGGCGTGGCCGACGGCAGGTGTGTATAGGCATTCCCCAGGTTGTTCTGAGTAATGGCATAATGAGTCGGATACTCGTCCTTTTTAAAAATCTCCAGCGCCGCCCGGTAGCAATTTATGGCGGCCCTGATATTTTTGGCACGCTCCTCAGGTGTGGGCGAAGGCAGATCCGTATAAGCAAGTCCCAAGTTGTTCTGGGTCATCGCGTAGTCAACCGGATACTCGTCCTTGTTAAATACCTTGATGGCGCTTGTATAGTGCTCGACCGCTTTCCGTATGTTATCACCCCTCACTGCTCCGCTGGATGCCGGCCTGAGCATATACGTATTAGCGATACCGATAAGGTTGGATGCCTCCCCCTGGAGGTTTCTTGCCTTGTGTGATTCTCTTAAGCCGGCCGCATAAAATTCCGCTGCCTTAAGGTACATTTGCTGTTCGTAGAAGCAATTGCCAATCTGGAGATTCAGGGCACCGCGTTTTTCGCTATCCTGCTCAAGCTCAAGACATCGTGTAAAGTCCTCAATCGCCTCCTGAAATTCTCTCTTGGCGTAATGTGCCCGCGCCTTCTTAAACAATTCTCTTACTTCGCTCTTTTCCGCTTGGCTCACCCCATCCTGGTAATCGATGACGTTAATGTTTACTGTTGCCCCGGGTTCAATCCGTTCAATATGTATGCCTCCACTCTGGGGATGATATTTGTCAATCTTTATCGCCTGATGCGCATTATCACCGATTGCCGTCTGGAAGACGGAGTTTGGCCCTGTTTTAATCTCAACCGAATTCGGGGGCGCAGGAGGTTCTGGCTTTCCTTTCCGACGTTGCCATACATATCCCGCGATGGCTATGAAAGTGGCTCCTATCAGGGCAGCAACCACTTTCTCCCAAAGCGATGTTGCCGTAAAGAAATCTATGAGTTTCTGAAGGGACATCACAAAGTTCTCCGTATTTTGCCTTTGTCAATCGCGTCGGTTCGACAGGCTCACCACACAGCACTGGTGACAATCTATAATTATACCCTCGTTTTAATCAGTAAGCAACGCGGCCGCGGGCCGTTTGGCGGGTTGATGTTTGAACTAAAACTCTTCCTCAACTCAAAACTGCTTACTGTCTTTTTTACGTCTTACTGTCCGCTATCCGCTGTCCGCTGACTCTAAAATCAGCAATCGAAAATCGGCAATTGAACCATCGTCTTGTGTCTGTAGTCTTCGGTCTTAAGTCTGAAGTCTGAAGTCTTGCGTCTGGCGTCTGGCCAAACTATAAATTCCGCTAATATATCGAACCCGAAAAAGGGTGTCAAAACCAGTAAAAAAGCGCGCGTTTTTGGTAACTTTTTATCATTTTCCCTTCACTTTTTGTCATTTTGACCCCATTTTAGGGCACTTTTTGAGACCTTTTTTAATGCAAAATATTTTTTTGCCCTACCCCATCCCTCTCATATTGCCTATCTTCGGCAACTTCGGCGATATGTAGCGTTTATCCGCCCATTTTGCTCCAAAGTTTTTGGCGTTTTTGGTTGAATGATAAGCGTTATCTAATGTTATTTCACACCTTGGCACACCATTTTCCCACTTCCTCACCGAGGGTATTGACTAACCTCGCTCAAAATGTTAAAATGGGTAGCATTAGAGAGTTATGGCAATCGTTATGCTGCCCCACCGGCCCCTGAAGGGCTGGCAGGGCGGTAACTATTGGATGGGGGTGTTTATTAACGAGGATTGTGACCCATCGCAGGTTGGCTATTACCCGGAGAGGGTCTGAAATGTCGGGAGATTCGCCACAGAACAGGGCGGAACAACACAGTCGGCACAGTCGCATCGTGTCCCCGGGCGGTGCCGCAACTGCTGCGGAGGGCGTGCTGAGATGCCGGTTCGAGCTCAAATATCAAATCAGCGAGTCCAAAGCCGCGGCGGTTGAGAAATTCATCCAGCCCTATCTGGGCCTCGACCGTTACTGCAAGCTCCAGCCGACCGGCAGCTACCCGATTGTGAGCTTGTATCTCGATTCACCCGACCTGAAGCTCTGCAAGGAAAGCTTGATGGGCAAAAAGAATCGCTTCAAGCTCCGCATTCGCGGCTATACCGACGACGTCGCATATCCGAAGTTCTTCGAGATTAAGCGCCGGCTGAATACCATCATCGTAAAGGACAGGCACCGCGTAATGTCCCGTGATATCGAGCGACTCCTCTCCGGCGGCCCATTGCCTGAACAGTATTACAGCACCGAGCAGGAGCCGCTGAAACAATTTCTTTTCTACCTCCGCAGCATAAACGCCCGCCCGCTCGTCTGTGTGCGTTATCTTCGCAGGGCATACGAGGACGATTCCGAAACCCGCGTCCGCATCACATTTGACCGCCGGCTTTGCTATAGAATGTGCTCTATGCCCAGCATCACGCTGGCCGGCGCCGGCTGGCAACAACACCCCATCAATGACGTCATTCTCGAAATCAAATTCACGTCCCGCTTTCCCGCCTGGCTTACCAGAATGGCCAAGTGTCTCGACCTGCAGCAATGGTCGTTTTCAAAATACGTCCAGTGTATCCAAAACGCATGTTCAATGAGGTTCTGTTCGCCTGAGGTATATGGATTCGGTTGGGATTAATAAACTCTGGCAGGTTCTCGAGCAAACGTCCTCGGTAGGAGGGATGTTCACTCCTCAGAGCGTCCTGCTGTCGCTGCTGCTGGCGTTCGTTCTCGGCCAGGTAATCGCTTGGGTTTATTACTTCACGCACAGCGGGCTTTCCTACTCGCGCTCATACGTGCAGTCCCTCATTATGATAACCGTCGTCGTCGCTATGGTAATGACCGTCATCGGCAATAACATCGTCACAGCCGTCGGCCTTATGGGCGCACTGGCAATCATAAGGTTCCGCAACATCATCAAAGACACCCGCGACATTGCCTTCATATTCTGCGCCCTTGTCGTTGGTATGGCGGCGGGTTCTCATCGTTATTTGACGGCTATAATCGGCACGATAATCATCAGCTTAATAGCCGTGTACCTGCACCTGACAAATTTCGGAATGCACGAGCCACACAACGCCTTTTTGCGCTTCAGCTTGAAAGGTCGCATCGGCGCGGACCATCCGATACCGGCAGTCCTCAAACGTTTCTGCGGCAATTTCATCCTGATTTCTTCGCAGGATAGCGCCCTTGGCGGCTCAATGGTCGAGTACGCTTACCAGCTTATGGTCAAAAACGCCGACAAAAATGAGCAAATGCTGGACGAACTCCAGGCCGTTGAGGGTATCGCAAATATCGACCTGACGATGCAGGAGCAGTTGCTCGAGATATGATTATGAGTATCCATCGCCTCAACATTTTCAGAGTCGGCCGAGTCCACCCGCAGGTAGTTCCCCTGCTTGTATGGCTGGCCGCCATTGCCGCAGTGGCGATGCTCTTTTATCACGGCTCGCAGCAATTCGAAGCCGTCGGGATAGCGCAGGGCGATGTCTCCCAGGTATGTGCCCCGGTCGATGGCCGGCTCAAAGCGGTCTATGTGCGGCTGTTCGATGACGTCACCAAAGGCCAGGTCGTTGCCTCGTTCGATGATGAGCTGCTGACCGCCCAAATCGCCACCGTTGCCGCAACAGCCGAACAGCTCCGTTCGCGGCTAATCCCCGCGCAGGAACAGCTCCTGGCTGATAAAGCCGACCGCGAACTCGACAGGGCCGAGGAGCAAAGACGTTTCGCCGTCGACGTCGAGAATGCCCGGCTCGACATACTCGGCCTTAAAGCTCAAATCGCCGCCGACCGGATAACACTCGAGGACTACGCGGCAGAGGTAAAAATCACAGCCGACCTCCTGCAAAAGAATGCAATCGCACCCTATGAGTTGGACAAGGCCCGGGCCTTGTATGACGCACTGGCAAAGAAAATTCAGGAAACCGAGACGCAGCTGGCGCAGGCCGAGGAGCAGTTAAAACAGGCCCAGCGCCGACAGGATGCTTTCGCCGCACAGACGCCGCTGCATCCTTCGGTCGACGCGGCGCTGGAGGCGATACGCAAACAAGCAGCCGTTCAGGAAAAGCTGATGGATGAATTGATGGTCCAGCGCAGGGCACTGGTTATTAGCGCTACCGCCGATGGCACCGTAGTCCAGATTTTGGCAAGGGCAAACGATACAGCTGTCCGCAGGGCGGGCGAAGGCGTTTTGCGCAAGCCGGGCGAGATGGTTTTGGCGGGCCAGCCGATACTGACTATCGCTCAGGGCGTACCAAAAGAGATTATCGGCTATGCGAGCGAGCAGCAGCTCGGCCAAATCAAAGCGGGCGCAAAGGTCGAGCTTGTCAAAAAGACCGCCCCGGCGCAGATTGCGAAATCTGAAGTAACGTACGTCGGCCCTCTCGTAGAGCAGCTGCCGAGCCGGCTCTGGCCAAACCCGAATATCCCGCAATGGGGCCTGCCTTTTGTCATCAGGGTCCCGGAGGGAATGAATCTCGTCGCCGGGGAGTTGGTCGGCATTCGGTTCCTGTGACAGGTAAGCGGAAAAATTGCCATGTTCAGGTCACTCGTTATCAGGCCGTTGATGTTGGTTGTGGGTATGACCGTCGTACTCGCCGGCTGCGCACCGCGCGACCCCGACCAGCTGAAGAAGAACCTCGACAAACAGATATACGGCATCATCGAATCGAAGTGGGAAAATGAATTCGGCATAAAAGCAAACTATAAAATCGATAGCGCCGAACCCTCGCCCAACGATATTTCGACAGAGAGGACCCTTCCTGCAGGAACTGTTCTGACCTTGCCGCAGGCAGTTGAATTCGCAACCGACCACAACCGTGTTTACCAGCTGGAGAAAGACGACCTTTATGTAAAGGCCCTTGACCTTCGTCTTGCGCGGCATCAGTTTGAGCCGTTGCTGTTTGGTGGGGCAAACGCCGGCTATGTCAAGGATGGCGCCGATGAGGCGATTACAACGGGCGCCGGCGGTGGGGCAGGTCAGCTTTTGAAAACCGGCGCAACAATCGGCGCCGGCTTGACCGCCGCGTGGGTCGAAGTTCTCACGGGCAATGCCCGCTCAGGTCTTGCCAATATCCTTACCGTGGTGCTCGACCAGCCGCTGCTCAAGGGCAGCGACCCCAATATCGTGCTCGAAAATCTTACCCAGGCCGAGCGAGACCTGCTCTATCAGATTCGCTCCTTCAACCGCTTCCGCAAAAAATTCGTTGTTTCGACCGTAGTTCAGTATTACCTGGTCCTTCAAACTTACGATGCGGCCGAAAACGCGAGGAATAATTACGACACTCTTGTTAACGTCTGTGGCTATGCTGAAAAGCTTGCCGCCGCAGGCCGTCTTCCGCAGTTTGAGCTTGACCAGGCCGTCCAGGATAAGCTCATCGCCCGGGACACATACGTCCAGGCCGAAAAAATCTACAAACAGACACTCGACAATTTCAAACTGGCCCTGGGTGCGCCCACGGAAACCGAACTGCGGCTCGATTACAACGAGATTACGGTGCTGCGTGGCGTTGAAATGAAAATGCCCGCCTTTTCCGAAGCTGAGGCGATTGAAACCGCTCTGGCAAACCGGCTCGACCTGGCCAATGCCTTCGACGCCGTAAACGACACCGAGCGCAAGGTTTTCGTCGCTCTCGACAGTATGAAGCCGGACCTGCGGCTTGTCGCAGTCGCCAAACTGATGTCAAAGAGGGCCAGCGACCCTGTGACGCTCGGTGGCACAAAAGATACATCCGCAGTCGGGCTGCAATTCGACCCCAATCTGGATAAAGTATCGCAGGAAAATACCTGTCGTCTGGCCCTGATAGTTGTTGACCAGAACCGGCGGGCGTATGAGGAAAAGATAGACACCGTCATACTTGACGTCCGCGAAGCTTACCGCGACCTCGCCGAAGCGGCCCAGCGTTACAAAGTTCAGTCCGAGCAGCTTTCTTTGGCCAAGCGACGGTTTGACAACACGATGTCCTTGTTACAGTACAGCCGGGCAAACACCAGAGATGTTCTCGATGCTCAGCGAGACCTTTATAGAGCACAAGATGCCGCTACCGAAGCCCTGGTAAGCTACACCGTTGCAATGCTCCGCTTCTACCGCGACGTCGAAATTCTTCAGGTGCGGCCCGACGGCATGTGGGAGCCCTCTCTTGCGGCGAGTGCCGGATAATGCTCTTAATAAAAGGTGCTAAAGGTGGTGAAAAATGTCACGAATTAAACAACTCCTGGTCTGTTGTTTAATCCTGGGCTTGTCAGGGTACGCCTGGGGAGCCGACGTTATTCTGAACGAATATAACGCCGTGGCTGGAAGTATGTTTCTTAACGGAGGAGACGCATCCGCTGACGCGGATGACGGCAGGGCGTCGGATTCGTATTTCGGAAGGGTTGCGGGCAACGGCGGCGACTGGTTCGAGCTGGTCGTGATTACCGACCACCTTGATATGCGGAACTGGAAGCTTGATATTTACGAAAACGGCTCGTTGGATGAGACCCTGGACCTGACTAATCACAGCATCTGGGCGGATTTACGCAGCGGAACGATTATTACCGTTTCAGAAGACCTGCCCAGTGACATAAGCTACAATCCCGCCGCGGGCGACTGGTGGATAAACGTCCAGGCAAACAACGACGCAAACGGGCTTTATATCGAAGCCACAAACTTCACCGTCAGTAATAATAATTGGCAGCTTAGAATCAGAGATTCCGCCGGCGCCGTTAGATTCGGACCCGCCGGCGAAGGCGTCAGCCCCGCAAGCGGAGTCGGCGATACGGAGATATTTCGGCTTGAAGCTGACCCGGACGCCTCAATTACCCCGAGTTCAGCCGACTATGACGATGGTAGAGACTTCAGCACCTTCGGCTCGCCAAATAGATGGGGCACACAGGATATTAATAAATTACGCAGCGTGACTCCCGCAACCTCAACGCTGACCCTGCTGTCGCCAAACGCATCAGCAATTATAATCGGCGGTGCTGCATACACGATTTCCTGGCAGAGTACGGGAGCCGTTAATAACGTCCTTGTCGAGTTTTCGACTGACAATGGTAATACCTGGTCGGAGGTTTACCCGCCGAATACCGGAAACACCGGCAGCTACACCTGGCTTGTCCCGAAGATTGCTTCCGAACAGTGCTTCGTACGCATTGCAAACGCGGGGCATCCTGCTGTTTACGACGTGAGCGATGGGCCTTTTTTCATATATGAATGTGCACTGGCCGGCGACCTGACGGGCGATTGTATCGTGGACCTGACCGACTTTGCGATTATGGCGGCTTTCTGGCTTGACTGCGGCAATCCTTATAACAGCGATTGCCTATAGACCAGTCCTGCAAAACCCCGCCATTGCTGATGTCAAAGACGCAATCAATACAAACAAAAACGGGGCGCAATACGCCCCGTTTTGTAATACCATTTATAGAGCGGCTATCAGTTCAGAACTGAACCGCCGCAATCGCTCAAAAACCGGCTCAATTCCTGATTCTCAGACAATCCGACCTGAAGCAGCAATCGGTCCACTGGCAGGTGCCATTGGTCGTGCCATAACAGGGGGCGTACCCCTCGGCCTGCTGGATTGCGCGAACCAGGTCTGTCTTCTTCATATCGGCCGCATTGATGCCGAGATATTTGGCCTTTTCCTTTATCCCCGCCATTGTAATTGGTCTTGCAACTGTCTTTACCAGACTCATATTTTTCTCCTGCTACTATATAAAGGTTATTTTGATTCTATGCTCGCGCGGTTTTTTGCCCATTCCTGCTATGCGTGAGCAATTTTTAACAAGTATTATTTCGGCTGTTTTGCCCCGGCACATTACCCTCTTTATAACAAGTGGCAAAAGGACTCGAAAACCGCCGAAACTTAACCTGGCGAGATGAGTTTTTCGGACCTTCCCCTGCCCCAATTCCTCATTTTAGTGTTGAGTGTTGAGTTTTGAGCTGTTTAACTCAACACTAAAAATTCACAACTCAAAACTATTTACAGCCGCTCAGCGTGACCTCCACGTTTTGTCGCCTGAGGGAACGAATGGCTCAGTTATTGTCTCCACCAGGGGAGACCGTTGCTTCCTCTCCTCTCTTAACACGGTCGGCTGGCGGAATCCTCCGATTACAAAAATCGCCACCAGATATACAACCCACGCCGCAGCAAAACCAAGCATAGAACATCCAATCAACACGAGCGGCAGACACACCGGCTCGCTGAAGAAGGGCAAATGAACGGGCCTGTCGAAATGACTCCAGATTATGTAGCCGTTTCTGTAGGCAATCAGTCCGCCAATCCACGCCGTGACAAATGACAGCACAATTGTCAGCCGTATCATCCCCCTGTTGAGATTGACCGGCTCTCTTAAAACCGCCGACTCCGCCTCGCGAAGCCGGGCCCTGGCCACAGCCACCACCTTCTCGGCTCTTTCCCTTGCCTCGATTTCTCCCTCAAGCTGGTTCTGTGTCTTCCTTCTGGCTTCAGTTTCCGCTGTTGCCTGGCTCTCCGCGCTGGTTCTCGCCTTTAGCTCCTCCTGCAGCAGCTTTTCTATCTCAGCCTTTGCAGCCGCTTCACTTTCCACCCGTACTTCCGCCTTCGCCCTGGCCGTCGCCTCCTCTTGCAGCTTTTCGTCCAATTCGTTTTTGATTCGCACGGCCTTTTTCAATTTGCCCTCTGTCTCCGCGAGCGCCCTGGCCTCGGCGCCTGCCCGTGCCTCGGCCTTCGACCTCGCTTCGGCTTCGGCCCTGGCTTGTTCCTCCGCCTTGGCCCTTGCTTCCGTTTGTGCCTGCAGCAGCTGCTCTATTTGTGCCTTTGACGCCGCTTCAGTGTTCGCTCGTGCTTCGGCCTGCGCTCTGGCTGCCTCTTCATACTTCAGTTTCAACTCCATCTCGTGACTGGTCTGCACGGCATCTTTTAGTTTCAACTCGACCTCCGCGAGATTTCGGGTCATTGTCGCTATCTGCGCATCCGCTTTCATCCTCGCTTCGGCTTCGGTTTTTAGTTTCTCTTCAAACTCCGCCCTGGCCTGTCCTGCCGCCATGACTGCTTCCTCGGCCTTTGCCTTGGCCTGTGTCTCCGTCAATAGGCGTGCCTCCATCGCAACACGGGCCTGGACCTCTTGTTTAAGCCGCTCCTCCGCCTCTTGCCTTGCCTGAGAGTCAACCTTCGCCTGCTCCTCCACCCGGGTCTTCGCCTCCAGGGCCTCCTTGAGCTGTTTTTCCGTCTCAAACCTCGCCTCGGTTTCGGTCCTCAGGCGCTCTTCAACTTCGACCCTCGTCTCTGCCAGTACCGCCGTCGGGATTCCATCGTTGGGTGGCTCCGGTGCACCCGGAGGCCGGGCACGCCGGTCGGGCGCTCGGACCTGCTTCCTGCATTTGGAGCAGGCGGTGACTTGGCCGGCCAAATCAGAGGCAATGTAAAAACCGCTCTGGCAATGAGGGCAGGTAGCTATCATTTTCGCACTCTATAAAAACAACCCTATAAAAATATACGAATAGAATTTGGTTCAACAAAACCCCGGCTTTTGTCAGAAAAGGCATTTTCGTCGCCTTTGGCCCGAAAAAATGCGAGTCCAGAGCGAAAATTTGACCACAGCCGAGGTTTTTGATATGCTGTTATCGCCGTTGCGGCAGCATGACTTTTGACAAAAATCTGAATACAGTACGCAAGAATTGGGTAAGCCAGGGGAGCCAGCCCCGCACCAGACGGTGCGGGGTAATTGGCTGAGAAACCCCGCACCTATTTTTAGGGAAATGATTGTGGCACGGCCATCTCCCTCGACTTTGCTCGGGACGGTGAGCCTGTCGAACCGTTGGCCGTGTCTTCACGGGCTTGAAGCCCGTGCCACGTTTCTCAAAAATAGGTGCGGGGTGACCCTACGAACCTGAACAGGTTAGGACCTGCGAAGGGAGGCAGACCACGAAAATGGAAAGCGCTCCTTTTGCTGGAGTGCTTTGTTGTTTTATGGTTTCGATAGCTGAAAAACTGAGTCGCTCAGTTGTTGGTATCGCGGGCCTCGGAGGTCTCGGCTCAAACGTCGCCGTTGCGCTTGCCCGGGCCGGCGTCGGCAAACTCATAATCGCCGACTTCGACAAGGTTGAGCAAGGCAACCTCAACAGGCAGCAGTATTTCATCGACCAAATCGAAAAAAGCAAGGTCGATTGTATGATTGAAAACCTTCGGCGAATAAATCCGAAGGTTTTGGTCGTGGGCCATCGCGTAAAGCTCGACGCCGGCAATATCCCGCGGCTCTTCGCCGGCGCCGACTGCATAGCCGAGTGCTTCGATACCGCCGTCGCCAAACAGATGATTGTTGAAACTGTCCTGGCCAGGATGGATAAGCTGATTGTCACCGTAAGCGGGCTGGCCGGCTACGGCAAAAGCAATGAGATAACAACGCGCCGCGTCTCGCCACGCCTGGTGCTCGTCGGCGACGGCCAAAGCGGCATCGATACCTGCAAAATGCTCACCGCTGCACGAGTCGGCGTAGCGGCAATGCACCAGGCCAACGCGATTCTCGAATTGTTGATTGACGAACTAAAGACGTAAATTTTGAGGATTAAAGGTGGACGTTCTGAAAATAAACGGCGGGGAAAAATCATTTCCTGACGACAAAATGCCGGCAACACTGGCGGATTTGCTCTCAATTCTCGGCGTCGATTCCGCAACCGTAGTCGCGGAACTCGACGGCCAAATCATCGAACGCGCAAACTTCCCAGCCACGCACCTGCGGGCCGGCCAGAATATCGAGCTTGTCAGATTCGTCCCGGGAGGGTGACTCTATGGATAAACTGGTTATCGCAGACAGACAATTTACGTCCCGGCTGCTTATGGGCACCGGCAAGTTCTCGTCCAGCAAAGTTATGGCTGAGGCCATCGAATCCTCCGGCGCCGAGATTGTCACCGTCGCGCTTCGCAGGGTCGATATCACAAATCAAAACGACGATATGCTCGCCGCAATAGACCGCACCAAATATCTGCTTTTGCCCAATACATCCGGCGCACGAACCGCCGACGAAGCGGTTCGGCTGGCGCGACTGGCGCGGGCTGCCACCGGCATCAACTGGGTCAAGCTCGAAGTGACGCCCGACCCGTATTACCTTCTGCCAGACCCCGTCGAGACGTTGAAGGCCGCCGAGATTCTCGTAAAGGAGGGCTTCATCGTCCTGCCCTATATCAACGCAGACCCTATATTGAGTAAGCGCCTTCAGGATGTCGGCACGGCGACCGTGATGCCGCTGGCAAGCCCCATCGGCTCGAATCAGGGACTAAAAACCCGCGCCGCACTCGAAATAATTATCGAGCAGGCCAATGTCCCCGTTGTCGTTGACGCCGGCCTTGGACTGCCTTCACATGCTGCCGAGGCGATGGAGATGGGAGCTGATGCCGTTTTGGTCAATACCGCAATTGCCACCGCCGCTGAGCCGGTTAAAATGGCACGCGCGTTCAAACTCGCCGTCGAGGCAGGCCGAACCGCCTATCTTTCGGGCGCTGCCGCCGAATTCAAAAAAGCATCCGCATCAAGCCCGCTCACCGGCTTTCTGCGAGATGAGTAGCTATGAAAACCATCGCTCAACATCGCGACATCAAAAAAATCCTGGCCGACAGGGGGCTGGATGGCTGCGGGGAAGAAATGTGGAAGCAGCGTCTTGCAGAAATCACCCCGGCTGAAGTTGAGTGGGCGCTATCCCGCCCGCCTGGATATTACGTTCTCGACCGATTATTGATACTTGTGTCGCCCGCAGCTGAAAATTATCTCGAACAAATGGCGCAATTGGCCCATCGGCTCACGCTCCAGCGGTTCGGACAAACAATCCGACTGTACGCGCCGCTGTATCTGTCGAATTTCTGCGTCAACGACTGTGTTTACTGTGGCTTCAACAAGAGCCATTCCTTTCCGCGAATTCGTTTAACCCTCGAACAGGCCGTCGCCGAAGCCGGCATCATCGCCAAAGAGGGTTTCAGGGATTTGCTCCTGGTCAGCAGCGAAGATAAAGATTTCATCAGCGTCGATTATCTCGCCGAGCTGGCGGCGAAATTGCGACCGAAATTCAGCTCGCTTTCTGTTGAAATCTATCAAATGACCACTGAAGAATACGCGAAGCTCTTTGCCGCAGGCATCGAAGGCGTGACGTTGTATCAGGAGACATACGACCGCGGTACATACAGCCGTTGCCACCCATCAGGCCCAAAAGCCGATTATGATTATCGGTTATCTGCGCCTGAGGCAATCGCCCGGGCCGGGATGCGCGAAATCGGCATCGGTGTTTTGCTGGGGCTATCTGACTGGCGAAGCGAAACTTTGGTCCTTGCCGAGCACGCCCATTATCTAATCAAGCGCTACTGGCAGTCCCGCGTTTCGTTTTCTTTTCCGAGATTAAGACCGGCAAGAGACGTTGACCGAACGCAGTTTTCTCTCCTCTCCGACAAGAATCTCGTTCAGATGATTCTTGCTCTTCGCCTTTGTTTCGCTGACGCGGGCCTTACGATTTCCACGCGCGAACCCGCACATCTGCGAGACCATCTTGTCAAATTGGGCATAACTAAAATGAGCGCGGGCAGCAAGACGAACCCCGGCGGCTATTCAGGCCGAACCCTTCGACCTGGCTCAGGGCAGGCCGGCTCAGTCGAACAATTCGAAATCGACGACAAACGAACCCCCGCCCAAATCGCCGATATGCTGAAATCTCAAGACCTCGAACCCGTCTGGAAGGATTGGGACTCTGCGTTTACCCGTCCGTAACTACGCCTTCCCTCTTTACCTTCCATTCCTCCCGTGCACAATACAATACCGGCACAATCAACATCGTCAAAATCTCAATCGTCATCCCGCCGAAGGATGGTATCGCCATCGTAACCATAATGTCGCTGCCTCGACCCGTCGATGTGAAAACCGGAATCAGCGCAAGTATCGTTGTCGCCGTCGTCATAAGAGCCGCTCTCACGCGCCTTTTGCCGCCTGCGATTGTTGTCTGGCGAATCTGCTCGATGGTCGCGGGCTTTTTATCCCGAAACGAATGGTCGAGATATGTTCCCATAACCACCCCGTCGTCGTCGCTAATCCCGAATAGCGCCAAAAATCCCACCCACACCGCCACACTCAAATTAATCGGGTGGACCTGGAAAAGCTCCCGCATATTGACGCCGAACACTGAAAAATTCATATACCACGGCTGGGCATACAGCCAGACGAGCAGAAACGCCCCCGACCACGACACTATCACCCCCACAAAAACCATCAGCGTCGTTGAAACCGCCCTGAACTGAAAATACAAAACCAGAAATATCGTAAATAGCGACAGCGGCACCATCACCATAATGGTCCTTGCCGCGTGAAGCTGGTTCTCGTATGTCCCCGCAAAAGTGATATCCACTCCCGTGGGTCTGATAAATTCTTTCGTTGCCTCCTTCTCTTTTATTACTCGGGCTGCGTTCTCTACTACGTCCACCTCAGCGAATCCGGGTTTTTTGTCGAACAAGACGTAACCCACCAGCACTGTGTCCTCACTCTTTATCACTTCAGGCCCGCGCACGTAGCGAATCTCCGCGAGCTGAATAATCGGTATCTGAGCGCCATCCATCGCGGGCGCCAAGATTCTGCCCAAGGTCTCAATCTGGCCGCGTAATTCACGCAAATATCTCACTCGCACGGGAAATCTGTATCGACCTTCGATTGTCGTTGTTACCTGTATTCCTCCTATGGCAACTTCCACCACGTTCTGGAACTTCTCAATGGAAATGCCGTAACGCGCAAGTGCCTGCCTGTCGGGCACAATCTCTAAGTACGGCTTACCGATAATCCGGTCCGCGATTACCGTCTCCGCCTCAACGCCCGGCGTCTCCTTGAGCATCTTTTCCAGCTCGAACCCGACTTTTTCGATGGTGTCCAAATCAGGCCCTTTTATCTTTATCCCCATTGCCGCCCGCATCCCGCTTTGCAGCATCACAAGCCGGGCCGCAATCGGCTGCAATTTAGGCGCCGATGTCGTCCCCGGAATCTGGGCAGCGGCAAGTATCTCCTTCCAGATGTCATCCGGCGATTTGATATGCTCCCTCCACTGCCGATACGGCCTGCCTCGCGGGTCATCAATAAGGTCGCCGTTTACGTCCCGCACAAATTCTGCTTTTCGTTTATCATATCGGAAGCTCACCCGCCTGCCGGCCTTGTCGGTAATATACTCGTCTTTATAGTTTATCACCGTCTCAATCATCCCCACCGGCGCCGGGTCAAGCGCAGAATCCGCCCGCCCGATTTTGCCCGTTACCGACTCGACTTCCGGTACGTTGCTTATCGTCGCGTCCTGCTTTTGCAGGATATCGAGCGCCTCGCCTATCGAGGCGTGAGCCATCGTAGTCGGCATATACAAAAACGACCCCTCATCCAAAGGCGGCATAAACTCCCTGCCCAGCCCCGGAAACGTGTGCGCGAAGCCCGACCACACGCGATTCGCTCGAAGCACCCTCGGCACAAAGCCAAACAACCTGTCAAACCCAAACCATATCAATACGCCAAGCACCACAATCGCCGCAGGTATCGACAAAAATTTGACCTTGTGCTCTAAACACCACCCGAGTATTCCCTCATAGTAATACTGAAACAGCAAAACCAAAGCCATCAGCCCGCCGATTAGCCCGACAACAAATATAAGATTAACCGCTAATCCCTTCTGCACACCCAATGGATGCCAGTCCGCCGTAAGCAGTACCGCCACAAGCGCCAGCGCTATAATGTTCGCGGCCATTGGCGCTGCCTTTGTGATTTGCTCAGGCATCCTGTCTTTGTAAAGCTGATACAACGCGAAGATTATTATCGCCGCGCCCGCTAACCAGCCCAGCCAAAGTCCGACTGCCAGCCCCACGGCACAAATCCCGCCGTATAAAATCATCCGAAGGTATCTGGTTACGATTTTGCGCGGGAAAAATACAATATGAACCATTGGCGGAATAATCGTCAGCGCAATAACAATCGACGCAAACAAAGCGAAGGTCTTTGTAAACGCCAACGGCTTGAAGAGTTTGCCTTCCGGCCCGCCCATAAAAAACACGGGAATAAAGCTGATAATCGTCGATGCGCACGCCGACAAAACCGCGCTACCGACCTCAGCCGCAGCCCGGTGTATCACCTCCGCCCTCGGCATATCCGCCGGGTCCTCATCCAAATGTTTGAGTATATTCTCGCATATAACTATCCCCATATCCACTATCGTGCCCACTGCTATCGCAATTCCCGAAAGCGACACGATGTTGGCGTCCACGCCGAAAATCTTCATCATTATAAAACAACCCAGCACTGCCAACGGCATCACCGAGCTTATCAAAATGCTGCTGCGCAGGTGCATAACCATAATTACTATCACGATGACCGTCACCAGGACTTCCTGATATATCGCGTCGTTCAGTGTGCCTAATGTCTCGTAAATCAGACCCGTCCTGTCGTAAAAAGGCACTATCGTAACTTTGGAAACCGTCCCGTCGGCAAGCGTCTTTGAGGGCAATCCGGGTGAAATCTCCTCTATCTTCCTTTTGACGTTCTTGATTACCTCCAGAGGATTTGACCCATACCGCGCCACAACCACGCCGCCCACCGCCTCGCCGCCCGCCTTGTCCAAAGCCCCCAGCCGCACCTGCGGTCCCCATACCACCTTTGCCACGTGCTTTATCTGAACCGGAACGTTTTCCTTCACCTTGATTACGGCGTCCTCTATATCCTTGACTGTCTTGATAAACCCTATCCCGCGTATCAGATATTCGACGCGGTTCAGCTCAATCGTCTGCGCCCCTACGTCGATATTGGACTGCCTCACCGCCTCGAACACATCCTCTATGCTCACCCCGAACGCCCGCATCGCGTCGGGGTCAACGTCAACCTGATACTCCCGGACAAATCCTCCAATTGAAGCGACCTCACTTACTCCCATTGCCGAGCGAAGTTTCAGCCGAACCTGCCAGTCCTCTATCGTCCTTAACTCCTCAAGGTCCCATCCCCCCGTGGGTCTTCCGTCCTTGTCCCTGCCCTCCAGCGTGTACCAGAATATCTGCCCAAGCGCCGTGGCGTCCGGCCCCAACATCGGCTGAACACCTGGCGGCAGCGTCCCCGCCGGCAAGCTGTTCAGCTTTTCCAGAACCCGGCTTCGAGTCCAGTAAAAATCTTTGCCGTTGACGAGTTTCTCATACGCGGAGAAGTCCTTAAAAATAATGTAAATCGACGAAAAGCCGAACATCGAGCTGCTGCGAATGACCTTAATATCCGGTATGCCCAATAGCGCGGTAGTAAGCGGATATGTAATCTGATTCTCGACGTCCTGCGGGCTTCGCCCAGGCCAGTCGGTGAATACTATCTGCTGGTTCTCGCCGATATCCGGAATCGCGTCCACCGCCACGGGATTACGCTGCCATCCCCCTAAGTGCCAGTCAAATGGCGCAACGTATATCCCCCAGCCGATGATGAACAGCGTAATCAGCCCCACCACCAGCTTGTTGTAGATGCAAAATCCCAGAATCCTGCCTATCCAGGACTTCTGCTCCGGCGTCTGCTCGTACTTAACCTCTTCCATATTAAACCCACGGGTTTATCCCAGGGGTTCTGATGTTATTTCTGGAACTGTGGCAGCTTCGCTATGTACTGTTCCGGGTCCGCTTCGAACTTCGCCTTGCATCCCGCGCAGCAGAAATAAACCTTCTTGCCCTTGTATTCGACAAATACGTTCTTGTCGATTTTGTTGCCATCCATCACGGGGCAAACCGTTTGTTCCACAGAAGCCGCCGCTGTTTCCGCCGTCGTTTTCATCTCCTCTGCTGTTGTTGCCGCCTTCTTGGTCATTTCTTCCATCGTTGTCGCTTTCGGCGGCGCTGCCGGCTGCTCCTTCTTTTCGCACCCGCCCAGTGTCACTAATGCCGCTATCGCCAAAACCGCCAGCAGCAAATATCCTCTCTTCATGTTCATTTTAATCTCCTTTCAAAAATTGTTTTCTGATTCCTGTTCAATGCTGGTGATTATGACGACTCTCCTGAGATTGCGGACTCATCATACTTGGCTTTGCCTGTATTTGCAGAGCCGAATCTATCTTGAAATTACCGTTTGTCACTACCATCTCTCCTTCTGACAATCCTTCTTTAACAAGATAATAATCCCCCGCTCTCGGCCCCAACACTATCTCTCTGCCCTCGAATGTTGGTTTCTCTTTGTTCTCCAATCGAACGTAAACAACCGCGCGCTTGCCGGTTATCAGCGCAGCCGTCGCTGGAATAACAAGAGGCAGCTCGCCCGCCTGCTTCACAGTGACGTAACCCAGCGATTCCGTCGTCACCAAATCCATCCCGCAAATGTCGCATTGCCCCAGCTCGGTCTTGACAACCGAAGGATGCATCGGGCATATCCATTTGCCGGCCATATTCTCATCCATAACCATTCCCGCCCCGGCCACCCTCGACCGCACTACCGCTCGCACGAACATCTCCGGTTTGAGCCGACCATCGGGGTTCGCAACGTTTACCCGCAGCTTGACCGTTCTGGTCTGGGGATTCAATACAGGGTCGATAAAGCTGATTGTCCCCTTGAACACGTCGCCGGGATATGCCTCGGTCGTGAACTCCACCGCCTGCCCATACCGCAGCCAGGCCAAATCCGACTCATACGCATCCAGCTTTACCCACACCTCCGACAAGTCCGCGATTGTGTAAATCTTTGTCCCCGTCTCGACGTAATCGCCCGCGTTGGCGTGCTTTTCAATTACAATTCCGCCTATCGGCGCGTAAATGGTTAAATGGTCCGTCGGCTGGCCCGCCTTTTCAATCTCCTCTATCTGTTCCTTCTGAAGCCCCAACAGCCGAAGCTTCTCCCTCGCCGCCTCTAATGTTGCGACGCTCGACCGCCGCATCAGTTCCGATGTGCCGCTCCCCGTTTCCTGCACCGACTTGGCCGCCTGCAAAAGCTCCCCTTGGGCGCTTAGCAACTGCGGGCTGTAAAGGTAAACCATATGGTCGCCCCTGCGCACCAGCGTCCCCGTGAAATCGACATACAGCCGGTCGATTCTCCCCGGGACCCACGCCGCGATTTGCTTGACTCGGCTTTCATCGTATTCCACCTTGCCCGCCATTCGTATCTCATTCTCGACGAATTTCCGCTCCACTGGCGTCGTCTCAACCTCCATCAGCTTCAACGCATCCTCCGAAAACACTATCTGTCTTGCTCCAACCTGTCCCTCCGTCATCGCAACAGGTATCAAATCCATAAAACAAATTGGGCATTTCCCCTGCCTGGGCCGACGAATCTGCGGGTGCATCGCGCAGGTCCACCATTGCTGCTGGGAAGCTCTCTCGCTGACAGTGGGCTCCTCTTTTTTGCTCTCCCTCGGCCCGCGGATGATATACCCAGCCGCAAAGGCCACGACCAAAAGCAATACTATCCATCTTGATTTTGTGCTTAAAAATGCCATTACTTTGTCTTTCCTATACTATACTAATCCCATAGGAATACGTTCTACAAAATTCCCCTTTCGTCCTGCTGCACATTATCTCAAACTCAGCTCAGTGCCGGCCAGCATCTCAAGTTCCGCTAATTTTTGCCGGTTGTCCGCCAAAGCACGATGGTATGCCAAATAGTACTCCAGCAGCAGCCGCTGCGAATCAATCAAACTCAAAAAATCGACTGTTCCGCTTTTGTATGCGGTCTCCGACGCCTGCAAAAGTTCCTCTCCCTTCGGTATCAGCGTGTCTCGGTAGAGCCGAATTCTTCTGATGCTGTCGTTATACTCGTAGTAACTCTGCGCCGTTTTGGCCAGCAGTGAGTTCTCTGTGTCAATCTTTTCCTGCTCGATACTCATTGCCATTGCCTGTGCCTGACGCTGGCCGGCGCTGTAGCTGTCCCGCCACAAAGGTAAATTCATCTGAAACATAATGGCTACGGAATCCCGGCCGCTCATCCCCCCGCTTCGCTCAAAGTCCGTCCACTCAACCCCCACTCCTATGTCGGGATAGAAATTCTTCTTGGCAAGCTCAATTCTGCTTTTCGCTGCCATCGCCTTAAAATCAAGGCCTGTCAACTCCGGATTCTTTTGCCTTAAGACAATCACTAATTGCTCGTAATCCAGCGGCGCCACATTGAAATCTTCGACCTTCGGCCAGGGCAGGTCAGTGTCTTCAGGCAAAGTCAGCGTCTTGTTCAATCTGCTGACAGTCGGCTTTCGCAGCTGCTCCAAGCTGCGCAAAACATACTCCGTCTTTGCTAATTCCACCTGTGCCCGTATAACGTCCGGCTGTCCCGCCTCCGCAGCCGTATATTTTGTCCTCGCCACCTCCTCAAAGTGCCTCAGCAACTCAAGATTCTCTGTCGCTATTTCCGTTGCCTTACCCAGATAAACATACTCATAAAATCCCTCCTTCACCTCCCTGAATAAAGCGAGCCGGGCCGCCTGAAACGCCTGGTATGCCGCCTCTGCGCTCTTTATCGCCGCCTCAGTCCTGACGTCGATTTTTCCGAACCAGGGAAACATCTGCATCACACTCACCATCTGGTTCATCTGCATATCCGACTGTCGCGTGTAGTAGCCGTATTGCATCTGGGGGTCCGGCAGCGTTTTGGCCTGCGGAACCTCCTCCGCTGCCATCTGCCACTGCTGGTGGCTGCTCTTCAGCCCCGCGTTATGCGTCTCCGCATAGCGCAGATAATCCTTAACAGTGACGAAAGTATTAGGTTCGTCCGCCGGCTGTTTGGCGGGCTCATTTTCATCGTTGGCTCTAACTGCTGTCGCAGCAAAGATGACAGCCGCCGCCATCGCAAACTGCATCGCCCATCTTGCTCGCATGCTATGCCCCTCAAATATGCTTTTCTGCTATCGCCTGTCCCATTCGCTGAATTATATCCATTCTACCACCACTGCCAATTGCTGTCCAGCAACAACATTTTGTCATATTTAAGGTGGACTTACTCCGGCAGGGTAATTAATCCTCGTGGCGGTACCCGGCTTCACTCAGGAAGTGATGCCGAGGCAGGCAAAAAAAAATGACCGGAGACATAACCAGTCACCAGTCACTCTTTTTTTCCCCGACCGTGTGCGGACAGTAAATGTTCTATGACCTTATTTACTTATTGCGAAACCACTGCCAAAGCCCCGCTCCTGTCTTCCCTGCCTCCCCCTTTTCTGTCTTCGACAGAAGACAAGGGGGCAGGCGACAGGAAAAACGCGGGGCTGCTATGACTCGATTTCCTTAAAGACAATCCCGACGCCTATGGTGGCGTCATCCAACAACCCGGCTCGTTCAATCCGCACCACCCTTCCGCTTTTTATCCGCGCAAACCCACCCTTTTTCTTCGCCAGCGTCATTGTCCGCGGAAAATTCAATTCGACAGTGTGGCCTGTCTGCAGAGGGGTTGCAACCGGCAGCCGGACTAAGACGCCGGTCTTGCTGATGTTGGCGCTTCTGCCGTTGAAGAACCGATTTGCCTCTGGAAACCAGATGCTGACGGGCCAGGATATGTCCGTCCGCGTGCTTTTGCGTTGTTCAACCGTTAATGTCTCCATACCTAATCTCCATATTAGAGTACTTTTTACCTTTCCCGATTTATCGGCGATGTTAATCTGGGAAGATTAGAGTATTTAGGTAAATTGTTGTGTTTCTCAAAAAATCCTCTTGGTTTCTTGGCTGCGTGTTTTTGCACCAGATATTATAGGACTATCTATTGTGGCCGCTGTGGCCTTTGCGGCAAAAGTGTTCTCTGTGGCAAATATCTACGCGAACAGTGCTTCGGTGAATTTATCGGGGTCGAATTCGGCGATGTCCTCCGGTTTTTCACCGAGGCCGACGAATTTGACGGGGATATTAAGCTGGTCTTTTATCGCTATGACTATTCCGCCGCGGGCCGTGCCGTCTAACTTGGCCAAAAAGATTCCCGAAACGTTAATTGCCTCGGTGAACATCTTTGCCTGTGCGATGGCGTTTTGGCCTGTCGTAGCATCCAGAACAAGCAGCACCTCGTTGGGGGCGGCTTCGATTTTGCGTGCGACGACGTCGCGAATCTTTGTAAGCTCCTTCATCAAGTCCTTCTGTGTGTGCAGCCGGCCTGCGGTATCTAAAATGAGAAAGTCAACGCCCCTTGCAATCGCCGCCTCGCAGGCATCGAATGCCACCGCGGCTGGGTCGCTGCCCATCTGGTGTTTGACGATTTGAACGCCGACACGCTCGGCCCATATAGACAACTGTTCGACCGCCGCGGCACGAAACGTATCGCACGCTGCAACGATGACCTTCTTGTTGTTCCTGCTCAGGATGTAAGCGAGCTTGGCGATACTGGTGGTTTTGCCTGAGCCGTTGACGCCCGCGACCAGAATCACCGTCGGCCCATTGGCGGCCAGAAGAAGTTGTCTGTCCTGATGAGGCCAGTAGCCCTTGATGTGCTCTTTCAAAAACGGAACGATGTCGTCCGTCGTCTTTATTTGTCGATCTCGGTAAGCCCCGCGTAAATCTGTGATTAGCTTCGCCGTCGTCTCGACGCCGATGTCATCCTTTATAAGCGTTTCTTCAAGCTCGTCGAGCAAATCTTCATCGATGTTCCTGCCGATGCTGAGCACCGAAGACAGCGACGAATTGATTTTGTCGCGGGTCTTGCCCAGCCGCTCTCTGAAATAACCGATGGTTTTAGAAAAAATTCCCATATCTGGTCGGCAAGTTTCGCAAAATCCCCCGGCAAGTTCAAGCTTTATCCGCCTCACGGATGGCAGCTTAATCCGCCTGACGATTTTTGTCACAGGACGACGGATTTGATTTGACAAATCCGCCCACTGTGGTTATGCTCTTCCCCTTGCATTAATCAGGGAAGGTAATCATAAAAACTGCAGATGGCGGTGTGTTTGTCGTCGGTTCCAAATAACACGGACGTTATTTATAATGGCCAGCTTCCGTCTGTTGTGGTCATCATTGAATAAGGGAGTGCCACTTGGCCAGCGGTGAAGTTGAAAATATCTTCTCGGATATTCTGGACCGTGCAAAGGCCCTCGACCCCGTCAACACCCGCAGGTGGTTCGACAATCTCCGCGTTGTGTGCTTGACGGGCGGCTCGCTCGAAATCGGCTGCCCCGACCAGGCGTGTGCCCGGTTTCTCCAGACCAATTGCCGCAGCACCTTTACCAGGGCCGCCCAGCAAATAACCGGACACCTCGTATCCGTCCAGTTCTCCGCCGACGACCACGTTCGCCTCGACGCCGCGGGCCAAAAACACAGGGATGAGCCGACCCTCCATCCCGATTATACGTTTGACCATTTCGTGGTCGGCCCCTGCAATCGGCTCGCGCACGCAAGCTGTATCGCCGTGAGTCAGTCCCCCGGCGATACTTATAATCCGCTTTTTATTTACGGCAATTCCGGGCTGGGCAAGACCCACCTCCTTCACGCCGTCTGCCACGAAATGAGCCGCAAATCCGCATCCGCCGTCATTCAGCTTTTAAGCTGCGAGGAGTTTGTCAACCGGTTCATCCAGGCAATCGAACAAGGCGACATGCCGGGTTTTCAGAGCCGGTTCCGGACGGTCGACGCCATCGTAATCGACGACATACAATTCCTCCGCGAACGCGAACAAAGCCAGGAGGAATTCTTTCATACCTTCAACGCGCTGTACAGCAACGGCAAACAAATCATCCTGAGCGCCGACAGCCCGCCCAGCGAAATACCCTCGCTGGAAGAGCGCCTCATCAGCAGATTCAACTGGGGTCTTGTGGCGCGCATTGACCCGCCCAGCTACGAGACCCGCATTGCCATCGTTCAGAAAAAAGCGCACCTCCGCGGATTGGATGTCAGCGACGAAGTGGCCGGCTACATTGCCCGAAAGGTCCACGCAAATATCAGGGAGCTTGAAGGGGCCCTGACGACCATATACGCCGTGTCGATGACGACGGGCAAGGAAATCACGCTGCAAATGGCGCAGGCGGCGCTGGATGGCCAGATTGAAGCCAATACAAGGCACATAAGCATAAGCGACATTACCGATGTTGTGTCTCGCCATTTCAGCATCCGCCTGGCGGACATCCAGAGCAAAAAACGCAGCCAGAGCATTGCCGAGCCGAGGCAGATTTGTATGTATCTGGCCAGACAGCTCACAAAGCACAGCCTGGAGGAAATCGGCGGCCACTTAGGCGGCCGAGACCACACCACCGTTATGCACGCCTGCGGCAAAATCGAGGATTTGCGAAAAAGCGACCGCAGAATGCGTGCCACCATCGAGCAGCTTGCCGGCCAAATTACGCAGCCCGGCTCCGGCTCGGCTCGTGAGATTGGCATAAGGCCGTAACATCAACAAACGAGAGGAAGGTATGCTGGCAAAGCTGTTTAGCGTCGCGCTGGAGGGTATCGAGGGAATTATCTGCGAGGTCGAAGTTGACGTCGCCAGGGGCGGGTTTGAAAAAACACTCATCGTCGGACTGCCTGATGCAGCGGTCAAAGAAAGCATCGAAAGAGTCAAAAGCGCCATCGTAAATTGCGGCTATAGATACCCCAAGACCCAGTCGCTGGTAAATCTGGCGCCGGCAGACGTCAAAAAAGAAGGCCCCGCATTCGACCTGCCGATTGCGCTGGGTATGCTGTTAGGCGAAGGCGTTCTCGCAAGCACGGTCCTCAAGGACTTCTGTATAGTCGGCGAATTGGCTCTCGACGGCAGGGTCCGACCCGTCAACGGGATTTTGAGTATGGCAATGACCGCCAGGGCGAACGGCTTTCGCGGCATAATCGTGCCCCTGGATAACGCCGCCGAGGCAGCCGTCGTCGATGGCCTGGAGGTTTACGGCGTCGGGTCGCTGGCCCAAAGCGTCGGCTTTTTAGGCGGACAACTGCCCCTCGAAGCAACCTCGATAGATATAAACGATATTTTCAAGGCCGAAAGCTGGTATGATGTCGACTTTTCGGACGTGAAAGGGCAGGAAAGCGCCAAGCGTGCCTTGACCATCGCCGCGGCGGGGGGGCACAACATACTTATGATAGGCCCGCCCGGGGCCGGCAAGACGATGCTGGCTCAGCGGCTGGCAACCATTCTGCCGGCTTTGACGCTGGCTGAATCGCTCGAGACGACCCGCATATATTCCACGGTTGGTCTTTTAGGGAAAGGCAAATCGCTATTGGCGACTCGGCCCGTGCGTATGCCGCATCACACCGCAAGCGGCCCCGCCCTTGTTGGCGGCGGCGCAAACGCGCGACCGGGGGAGCTGTCGCTGGCTCATCACGGAATCCTGTTTCTCGACGAGTTCGCGGAGTTCCCGCGTCACGTGCTGGAGATGATTCGCCAGCCGCTCGAAGACGGCACCGTCACCGTCTCCCGCGCCAAAAAATCCATAACCTACTTTGCCGCTTTTCTTTTGGTCGCCTCCTGCAATCCCTGTCCCTGCGGCTACTACGGGAGCGATTTCCGCCGGTGCAAATGCTCGCCCGGGCAGGTCGAACGGTATCTGTCGAAAATTTCCGGCCCGCTCATTGACCGAATCGACATCCACATAGATGTCCCGCCGGTGGGTTTCGGCAAACTCCGCAGCAAAACAGGCCAGCTGGACTCCGCCACGATGAGGACGGACGCGGTGAAGGCACGCGCAATTCAGGCGAACCGCTTCGGCGACGGCAGAATAACAACCAACGCTCGTATGACGCATAAACAGGTCGAAAAATTCTGCAAATTAGATGTCGCCTGCGAGACGCTGCTCAAACAGGCGATGACCGAATTCGGGCTGTCCGCCCGGGCGCATGACAAAATCTGCAAGGTCGCCCGCACCATCGCCGACCTCGCCGATTGCGTCGATATAAAGCCCGAACATATCGCCGAGGCCGTCAGCTACCGCAAATTAGACAGAAAACTCTAACCCACGAGGAAATCTAAAATCTGCAATTCCTTCACAGATAACTCCTTCTAAAACCAGACCTTACGTTCGCACATTTTTTGCTTAACCTGACCCCGGTCGCTGCCGATACAAAATTGGCTGTAATTGGGATCATTTTTTGGTGACTTGAGGTATTAGAGATGGGTATTCAGAACTGGTCGGATAATATCATTCTCGTTGACCTGCCCAGTGAACCACTTATGGGCGATGAAATCAAGACCGTGACCGACATCGTCAGAGACAGGGGCGACTGCGACGTGGTAATGGATTTCTCCAGCGTTGACATCATAACCTCATCGAGCTTGTCAAAGCTGCTCAAGATGAGGAAGCTGCTGCTGGACTGGGACCGCCAGTTGATTTTCTGCAACGTCGCACCCGGCACAAAGGGCATTTTTACCGTGACCGGCGTTGAAGGCATCTTCAAAGTTGTCGAGGATAAATTTGTTGCCCTTGCAGGTCTGCAATTAGTCAACTAAGCCGGCTTCGGTCTTCCCTCGCAATCACCGCATCCGCCGCACACGCAACTCGCAACGAAAGTTTTTCACTGCTCCGCCCGAACTGACATTCACCGGCCCTTACGGCCGGATTTTTTCGGTCAGGAATACCACACCCGACAACGACCCGCCGCACAAACGGCGGGTAAACCCTGCGCAGTCAGCTCCGAAATCAATGCTGTCCCCGCTTAAGATGAGACGGCTGGTCTCGATAATTATAGATTATGGACAGGCAAATTGCGTTGCTGGAACACGAAAGCCAGCCAATCGCAGACGGCTGTGAGAATGCTGCGGCAATATCGGATGGCGAGATACCGGTGTCGGGGCGTTTGCGCACGCCGGCCGCGGACAAACCCGCCACGGCGGATAAGCTTCTCGAAGACACCCTCGTTTTCAACACAGATAACACCGTGGCGCTGACTAAGCGGGAGGGGGATATACTGCGGCTGATAGTGGCAGGGCGGACCAATAAGCAGATAGCCCAGCAGCTTTCCCGCAGTGAGAGGACCGTCGAATACCATCGTAACCGGCTTATGCGAAAAATGGCGGCTCATAATGCGGCAGAGCTTGTCAGGCGTGCGCTGGTTATGGGGGTTATTTAGCCGCTACAAGCAGGCCGTCGTCTTGTCGCTCCCCGACATTATCACGTTGTCAGACGCGGTTTGAAGGGCAAATCAGGTAGTTTCCGTAATTCACCCGGACGCCGGCTTTGACGAACAAAACGGAAGAACGGAGAGGTTGTAATATGGCAAGCGAAGAAAAAATCAGAGAGCTTATCAAAAACAGGATGCAGGACGTTTCGTCGAGCTGTCTTGTGACCTCATGCCAGGTTTGGCTTCAGGTAAAAGACCTTATGATTACCGAAGTGGCCACCATCGAGTCCCAACAGACAATGGCGCTGGCGGCGAACCTGATGGCCGACGACGGCGTCTCGTCGCTGGTTGTTATGGATAACGGGGTGGTGGTGGGCATTATCACGGAGAAGGACTTTCTCGAAAAGGTCGTCGCGAAAGGGAAAAGCGCCATTGACGTGACGGTGGGTGAGGTAATGTCTTCTCCGGTTATAAGCGTTGCGCCGCAAAAGACGGTTCTGGAGGCGGGACGTATTGCAGATGAGAAGCGGGTTAAACGGCTGCCGGTTGTCGATAACGGCAAATTAGTCGGGATTGTCACGCAGACGGACCTGATTCGCGTGCTGACGTCTTATGGTATGTGGAGAGACGTTTCGGAGATAATGACCAGAGACGTGGCGAGCATCCAGCGTGACGGGACGGTTGCGGAGGCGGCGTCGATAATGGCGGCAAGGGGGATATCCGGCATCGTCGTTATGGAGGCGGACAAGGTCGCGGGCGTGCTGACGGAGCGGGACCTTCTTAAAAGGGTCATCGCCGCCGGCAAAGACCCGGCATCGGTCAAGATGGGAGAGGTAATGTCGAGTCCTGCAGTAATCATACCGCCGCATTACGCGGTTTTTACAGCGAGCCGGATTATGGAGAAGATGCACGTTCGCCGGCTTATTGTCGAAGACAACGGGTGGCTGTGCGGGGTCATCACCCAGACAGACATATTCAGGGCGGTGGAGGAGAAATGGCGTAAGGAGGAGGAAAAAAACATCAGGTCACTGGAAGAGTCGGACACGTGTGTTTACACGCTCGACCTGGAAGGCAAAACCACATACGTCAACCCCTCCTTTATGCGGCTGCTCGAAGTCGCCGACAAGGCGGACCTGGTAGGCAAACCGTTTTTGCCGGAGCAGTTCTGGTTTGACCTGAGGGAAAAGGAGCGATTTGCCGGGGAGCTTAAGAAGGGGACCGTTCACATCAGTGATTTGACGTTGAAGACGACCGGCGGCAAAAGGGTGGACGTTACCATATTCTCCAGTTTTACAAAGAACATTCACGGCCATGTTGACGGCAGCCAGGGTGTGGTTCACGATATAACCGACAAAAAAGAGCTGGTCACGCTAAAGGAGGCGCAAAAGGCGCTTGCCGCCAGCGAAGAGCGTTATCGCCGAATCACCGAGGCGGTCACCGATTACGTCTATACCGTTCGTTTTGTTTCAGGCCAGCCGGCCCATACCATTCACGGCCAGGCGAGTGTTGCGGTGACCGGTTATTCGCCCGAAGAGCTAAAAGCAGACCCGACGCTGTGGTTGAATATGGTGCATCCGGAGGATTTGGAGGCGGTGCGCGAGCAGGTTTCCCGATGTATCTGCGGTCAGGATTGCGGGCCGATTGAGCATCGAATCATCCGAAAAGACGGGGACGTTCGCTGGGTGAGGCGGACGTTGGTGCCGAGCTTTGATTCGCAGGGCAGGATTTTGTCTTATGACGGTTTGCTGCAGG
>Ga0315295_10000045_pt1 | contig 108303 bp, 79 predicted proteins | sample YL17G14_0_MG_FD_204453 | JGI IMG/M metagenome (GOLD analysis project Ga0315295, IMG submission 204453) | Sediment microbial communities from Yellowstone Lake, YNP, Wyoming, USA - YL17G14_0 | ecosystem: Environmental > Aquatic > Freshwater > Lake > Sediment | place: USA: Wyoming | collected...
GTTCTTTTGCGCTAGGTGGCATTGCCACCTACTGAACGCCAATCTATCCAGCTAACCAAATTCCAAATCCCCCATACCAAAATCTTCCTTCTTAAAGCACTATATAAGTATATACGCATATACTTATGTCGCATCAGTCAGCTCTCCCTGCTGCCCTGTCCTCGAATGTTCACCCGCCGTCTGCGTGACGGGCCGTTATCGGGGAGGCATATCTTGGGCCGAGGTCTCACAGACCACGGGGGCCAAGACGAGCGTTACAGGTTTGTTCTTTTAATAATAGCAAGGTTAATAAAATCGAAAAATGTCTCTGTGTCTTCGTGTTCTTGTGGTGAGTCCTGGTATTTCGCCGAACATTCGCAGGGGCGAATCGTATAACCATTCCAGATACAGGGACTTGCGCGCACATGGAAAAATCCGAAAAATCGCATAAAAAAATCTTGACGCGCTGCCGATAAGCTATTATGCTTGATATGCTAATGCTGGCGCGGTTGATTTTATATGCCAGTGGACGTGTCCTCCGTAGCCCTTATGGCGGAGGAGGATGAGGGTAGAAAGGCGTAGGTGAATTTGAGCAGAACTTTCGAAGTGTTGAAGATTTTGCCTTAACTGGAGTAGCGGAATAGTATCTAAAAGCCGCTGGCGGTTAGGCAGCGGTTTTTTTATTGCTCTTTCTTAATTACATAGCTAAACTATCCGACCTCAACTCAAATGGTTTTGAGTGGTGAGTGTTGAGTTTTGAGTTGTTTTTCTTAACTCAAAACTAAAAACTCAAAATTATTGCCATTCGGGCTCGTAGCTCAGTTGGTTAGAGCGCACGCCTGATAAGCGTGAGGTCGGAAGTTCAATTCTTCCCGGGCCCATTTTCAGTTTTGAGTCCTGAGTGTTGAGTTATTGGTTGGTTCCATAACTCAGAGCTAAAAACTCAAAACTAACAACTGTTGGTCCCGGGGACGTAGCTCAACTGGGAGAGCGCCGGCTTTGCAAGCCGGAGGTTGCCGGTTCGACCCCGGTCGTCTCCATTATAATTCGCCAAAGGCGAATTAAATGCCCTGAGCAAGTCACGATTCATCGGGACGCGTCGAAGGGCAGCGGTTCTTTTACAAGTCAATATGCGGGTGCAGTGATTTAGGTCTTCCTGAAACGCGGTAATAAACTCCGAGTTTCAAAGTGGAGCGCATATCTGGATATTTCGTTTGTTGTATCGACTACTCATTACCTGACCAGTCAAAGATTGATATGGTCAAGTTACTAAGGGTGTATGGGGGATGTCTTGGTGCCGAGAGGCGATGAAGGACGTGGCTGGCTGCGATAAGCCCGGGGCAGGTGCCTAGCAACCGTTAATCCCGGGATTTCCGAATGGGGCAACCCGGCAGAACTGGGCAACCAGTTTCTGTCATCGCCGGCTGAATGCATAGGCCGGCTGAAGCGAACGCAGGGAACTGAAACATCTCAGTACCTGTAGGAAAGGAAATCAACCGAGACTCCGTTAGTAGCGGCGAGCGAAGACGGATCAGCCTAAACCCCGCCCAATTTTGCCCAGTTTTTTCTGGCATTCCCGCACAAGTGGGAATCCGTAAATTTAACCCCCCAATAAATTGGGGGGTTGCTTGAACTGGTCAAAATTGGGCGGGGTGTTGTGGGCGCTGATAAGGAGTTACAAAGGTATCGCAAGCAAAATCCTCTGGAAAGGGGAGCCATAGCGGGTGATAGCCCCGTATGCCAAAGCGAAATCCCTCCGTTACTGTCAGCGTTCCAGAGTAGCACGGAGCTCGTGGAACTCCGTGCGAAACCGGGGGGACCACCCTCCAAGGCTAAGTACTACTCGGCAACCGATAGTGAATCAGTAGGGCGATTGAACGATGAAAAGAACCCCTATTAGGGTAGTCAAAAGAACCTGAAACCATACACCTACAAGCTGTGGAAGTCCTATGTCCCGCACCTACTTTGCGATGCCGCAAAGCAGGAATTCAAAAATCAAAATGTACCCCGTGAAATCTGAAAGATTTCCGGGACTAAGTCCTTGAAATTTCTTTGAAATTTCTAAGGGAAATGTAAAATTATGGAAGTCATCGCAGCAAAGCTGCGATTCCACAATTTTGATTTTTAATTTTTGATATTTGATTTGCTTTGTCTCATTTCAAAGTAGGTGCGGGAAATGGATGACCATGTGCCTTTTGCATAATGAGCCAGCGAGTTACCGTTTGTGGCAAGGTTAATCCCCTAAGGGGAGTAGCCGTAGCGAAAGCGAGTCTGAATAGGGCGATTTAGTCGCAGGCGGTAGACGCGAAACCACGTGATCTACTCATGGCCAGGATGAATCCGCCGTAAAAGGCGGAGGAGGTCCGAACTCATTAACGTTGAAAAGTTATGGGATGAGCTGTGAGGAGGAGTAAAAGTCTAATCAAACGTGGAGATATCTCGTACTCTCCGAAATAGCTTTTGGGCTAGCCTTGAGTCATTACTTGCGGGGGTAGAGCTACCGAATGGGGATAGGGGCCCACCAGGTCATCTTCCCCAACCGAACTCCGAATACCGCAAGGATTATCTCAGGAGTCAGTCTGCGGGGGATAAGCTCCGTGGTCAAAAGGGAAACAACCCATGACCGCCAGCTAAGGTCCCTAAATCCGGCTAAGTTATTAAGGAAGTTGGATTGCTGTGACAGCCAGGATGTTGGCTTAGAAGCAGCCACCATTTAAAAAGTGCGTAACAGCTTACTGGTCGAGCAGTCCGGCGCCGATAATGATCGGGAATAAGCCGGATACCGAAGCTGCGGATTTTAAGGCGGGTTCGCCCGCCTCGAAGTGGTAGGAGAGCGTTGCTGCCTGCGTCGAAGCCATACGGAAACGAGTGGTGGAGCGGCAGCAAGTGATTATGCTGGCATGAGTAACGATAAAACAGGTGAGAATCCTGTTCGCCGAAAGCCTAAGGTTTCCTGGGGAAGGTAAATCCGCCCAGGGTTAGTCGGCCCCTTAGTCGAGGCCGAAAGGCGTAGACGATGGACAGCAGGTTAATATTCCTGCACTATGTACCTGAGGTTTTAACTGTGGGGGTGACGCAGAGACAACGGCTGGAAGCCGGCTAGTAGTGGCTATCGTGCCCGGGGCGTTGTCGGTTGGCAAATCCGCCGACAAAAAACGCCACGGGGCCGCAAGGGCCAATTTAAGATGCCCGAGCAGTTCGAGTCTTTGCCAAGAAAATCCTCAAACAGGACAAAGGTGCGTATCCGTACTAAAACTGACACAGGTAGGCAAGGAGAATATCCTAAGGCGCTCGAGAGAACCGTTCTTAAGGAACTAGGCAATTTGACCCCGTAAGTTTGCGATAAGGGGTCCCTACAGGGACACTTAAGAAATTAATTGTCCGCTGAGGGCGCAGTGAAGTGGCTCTGGCGACTGTTTACCAAAAACACAGTTCTCTGCTAACTCCAAAAGAGGATGTATAGAGAATGACGCCTGCTCGGTGCTGGAAGGTCAAGGGAGCCGGTCAGCTGGTAGCAATACCGGTAAAGCTGGCGACTCAAGCCCCAGTAAACGGCGGCCGTAACTATGACGGTCCTAAGGTAGCGAAGTTCCTTGTCGGGTAAGTTCCGACGTGCATGAATGGCGTAACGACTGGAGTAGTGTCTCAAGAACGGACTCGGTGAAATTGTAGATGCGGTGAAGATACCGCATTCCCGCAGCAAGACGGAAAGACCCCGTGAACCTTTACTGTAGCCTGGTATTGATGCCTGACATAACTTGCGTAGGATAGGTGGGAGGCGATGAAGCCCCGATTTCGGTCGGGGCAGAGCCACCGTTGAAATACCACCCTTGTTCTGTGAGTCACCTAACCTTGACCCGTGAATCCGGGCAGAGGACAGTGCCAGGTGGGCAGTTTGACTGGGGCGGTCTCCTCCTAAATGGTAACGGAGGAGTTCAAAGGCACACTCAGCGCGGTTGGCAATCGCGCTTAGAGCGCAAAGGCAAAAGTGTGCTTGACTGCGAGACCAATAGGTCGAGCAGATGTGAAAGCAGGACCTAGTGATCCGGCGATCCTGTGTGGAAGGGTCGTCGCTCAACAGATAAAAGGTACTCCGGGGATAACAGGCTGATCTCCCCCGAGCGTTCATAGCGGCGGGGAGGTTTGGCACCTCGATGTCGGCCCATCGCATCCTGGGGCTGAAGGCGGTCCCAAGGGTTCGGCTGTTCGCCGATTAAAGCGGTACGCGAGCTGGGTTCAGACCGGCGTGAGCCAGGTCGGTCCCTATCTGCTGTGGGCGTAGGAATCTTGATGGAAATATTTCCTTAGTACGAGAGGATTAGGAAGTACTGACCGCTGGTGTACCGGCTGTCCTGCTAAGGGCACCGCCGGGTAGCTATGTCGGGAAAGGATAACCGCTGAAGGCATCTAAGCGGGAAGCCCCCTCCAAGATTAGGATTCCGTGCCGCACCTATTTTTGCTCAGGAGTGAAATATGTATTACGTCTATGTAATCGTCGAAAGGCACTCCGCCAAAAGGTATGTCGGTTATACAAACGACCTCAAGAGAAGGATTGCCGAACATAAATAATCGGCAAGGTTCAAAATATACTTATGGCGGTGAATGGTTTCTGGCCTATTATGAGGCGTTTTTGTCAAAGAAAGACGCTCAAACAAGAGAGCGAAAGCTCAAAGATGAAGGCAGAGCCAGATATCAGCTTTTCAGAAGAATAGGCGATTCACTTACTGGTCAAAAATAGGTGCGGCAGAAGAGCCCTGGTAGACCACCAGGTTGATAGGCCGGATGTGTAAGGCGAGTAATCGCTTCAGCTAACCGGTACTAACGCTCGATTACTTGACCATATCATTCTTTGGTTGTTCCGGGTAAGTCGATATTATCCGGATAATGTGCCCACTTTGTTTGTAGCATCCGCATATTGATTTGTAAAAGCGTACAGCATGTAGTTTTTGTTTGCTCTTTGAATTTTGAATTAGTGCCGCACCTACTTTGAGTCGTTGGTGTTGACCAAATATGAAACTTTCAGATAATTCGAGGGTTTCGTAAATAGTGTAATACCTGCAACTCAAAGTGGGTGCGGCATAAAGAACTTCCTGGTGAATATACTGACGGGGAAACGCCTGTTCCCATTCCGAACACAGAAGCTAAGCTCGTCAGGCCGATGGTAGTCCGCAAGGGCGAGAGTAGGTATCGCCAGGATTATGAGGGCCTGTTCCGAAAGGAGCAGGCCCTTTCCATATCCCAAATTCCAAACCCCAAATCCCAAACAAATTCCAATTAGCAAAGAAAGAAATTCCAAAAGAACAGAAAAGAGCATCAGTAGGTGGCAATACCACCTAGCGCAAAAGAACGCGAAGGTTTTTGCGCGGGTATATAAGTATATGCGTATATACTTATATACTATGGAGTGCAGTAAGAAACAAGGGCGTTGAATGAGGGGACAGACCCTACTTCGCCAAGGGCTACGGAGGGCGTGGGGCGGAGGACGGACGACAAAACATCGAACGTCCAACATCGAACAATGAACGCCGAACAAAGAACAGGGAACGAAGAGCCAAGCGATGCGGCATAAGTATATAAGTATATGCGTATATACTTATATACTGCTTTAAGAATCAAGTTTCTTAGACGCGGATTTACACCCTTCTTCGTCCCGATACACAACATCGGGACTACGCAGGGCAGGCAGAGAGAATTTGTTAGACACCGATTTACGCCGGATTTACACTGTTAAGGTATGGTTTTAAGGGTTACAAATATGCGGTATATTTACGTGATTCTGACAGTTCTGATACTCTCGTCGGCCTGCGAGTCGCAAACATCACCTAATACGCCAGGTCAGATTCCTGCGGCAACATTGCCGGCATCGCCGAATACGCCAGTGGTCGCTCAACCAACACCACCACCAACGACAACACAGCCAACCACTTCGAATTCGGACGAGGCCATTCGGATAGCCCGTGCAGAGATGGAAAGGGATGTCTATAAGCAGGCATGGCAGGAATCCCAGAAATCATTTGATAATATCAAATGGGTTATTCAGATTGCTCTGACGGCGATTGGACTCATTCTGGCAATATTCGGTCTCGTTCTTTTCAAGAATACAAAGGAATTCAAAGAAGCGGTTGCCGATGCAAGAAAAGCATGCGAGAAGGCAGAGGAATGGGAAGAAAAGGCAAGAATTACCTGCAACAAAATAGATGATTTGGTCAAAGAAAAACTTACTGAGATAGAGAAGAAAAACGAAGAGCAAGTCAAAAACGCTACCGAGAAGATAGATAAACGTGCCGAAAACAAGCTTAAGGAGGTTGAAGGACGAGTCAAAATCAAACTCGAACAAATCGAAAAACAGGGTAACAAATCAATTACGGATATTTTAATCCAAGCACAAAATGAGACGTTAGCTAGCAAACACTGGAGCGATGCCTTGAACTTAGATAACCAAGGCAAATATGATGAGGCCTGCGATAAATATGCAGAAATCGTCAAACTCAGACCGGAAGATTATTGGGCGTACTTCAATTGGGGCAATTCTCTTTATGATTTGGCAATGCTCAAAAGAGATGAGAAGCTTTTTGAACAAGCATGTCAAAAATATGAACAGGCCCTCAAGGTTAATCCGCACATGGACGAGATGTACAATAACTGGGGTATTGCACTCGGCCAATGGGCAAAGTTGAAATGCGACGAGAAACTTTTTGAGCAGGCATGCCAAAAATTCGAGCAGGCTAACTCATCATTTGATTACAAAATATATACCAGTTGGGGTATTGTTCTCGGCGACTGGGCCCAACTTAAGTGTGACGAGAAACTCTTTGAGCAGGCATTCCAGAAGTATGAGCAGTCTGTCAGAATCAAACCAAATATCCATGAGACATACGTTGCCTGGGGAGCTACACTAATTAATTGGGCAAAGATTAAGGGTGGTAAAACAGAACGGGAAAATTTATTGAAACAGGCAGAAGAAAAAAACCTCAAGGCAGAATCGCTGAAAAAAGGTTCCGGTGCATATAATTTCGCCTGTATGTATGCCTTAAAAAGTAATAAGGAAGAATGCAGGAAGTGGTTGTTGGTTGGCCAAGAGGCCGGAACATTACCCACAAGAGACGAAGCGATGAAAGACAGTGACCTTGAGAGCGTGAGAGATGAGGCGTGGTTCAAGGAAATAAAATGGAAAGGGGAGAGGTAAAAGGATTGCCGATTGTCGATTGCTGATTGTTGATTTGGAGACGGAGGACAATTTATATTGCGGATTTCGGATTGGGAAATGGAATCAGGTAAGCAACACTCGGGGATGACCCTCCTTCGCACTATGTGCTACGGAGGGTAGACGCTTTGCGTCAATTGCGGATTTAAGAAGAGATTGCCCGCCGAAGGCGGGTAAACTTCGGTGGGAGCAACCCCTCAATAAATTGAGGGGCTAAATTTCTGGATTCCCGCGTGCGCGGGAATGACAGACCCCGGCCACTCCTGTCAAAAACATACTTTTACCCTAAGCGTAATCGAAGGGTTTGCGTGGAATTGGGTTTGACAGGTATTCCTGCGGGAAGTAAACTTTGCCGTATGGACAAAGAACGACTCAAAGAAAAGCTATTCGAGGCGGTAAGAGCGAACAGCCACCTCAAAGATATAAAATCCGTTGCTCTGTTCGGCTCACAAGCGACGGGTGCAGCGGGTGCCAGGAGCGACGTTGATATCCTCATCGACTTTTTTCCGCAATCAGTAGTTGGTTTTTTCAAGTATATGGAGATCAGGCGAAGCTTTTCAGAGGCGCTCGGCTGCGAGGTTGATATGGTCACGCCACAGGCACTCAGCAAATATATCAGGGATGATGTTCTTAGCCAAGCAGAGGTAATATATGAAAGATGAGGTCCTTTACCTGGGGCATATCAGAGACGCCATCAACAAGATAGACGGTTATATTGCCCAAATTGGTTATCAGGAGTTTGCCTCTAACGATATGGCTGTTGATGCGGTAGTCAGAGAACTCGAAATCATCGGCGAGGCCTGTAATAATCTCAGCCCCGACTTTCGGCGCACAAACGATGAGATTCCCTTCCGTGACATCATTGATATGAGAAACGTCTTGATTCACCAATACGCTGGTGTCAATACAAAGGTTGTCTGGGACACCTGCAAGAATGACCTGCCTTTGCTCAGGGATTTTGTTGAAAAATTGCTAAACGAGTAACCGCCTGTCCGATGGCAATAAATCCCGCCTACGGCGGGAGCAACCCCCTAATAAATCTGCGAAAAATGGGTCCCCGCCAAAGACCCCCGACTACGACCCTACTTTGCCTTAACCGGCTACGCAGGGTAAACATTCGTCCCCGATAGAAACATTCGAGGACAAGAGGGCAGGCATGCGGGGATCTTCGCTGCGCTACGAGGGGTTAAATTTTGTTTTTATGCCCCCGAAGCCTGCTTCGGGGCTAGCCGATGCGGAAAAACCCCCGAAGTCAAGGACTTCGGGGGCTAAGTATCAAAATTGGCACACGCGAAGTCGCCGAGGTAAAGACAGCGTACAGCGGATAGCGATTTTTTTTGGGTCCCCTGTTGCAAAACCAAAGTAGCAGGTTCTCGGGGACACCCACCAACAACATGCGAGTGCAGGCAGGCGGACGGATGAGGATGGGGATTTATTCAAAGTTTAAACATGCGAAGTCGCCGTGGTATTTTTTTGCGGCCTTATCATAGGCACGTGCGGCGGCGGATTCGGATTTGAATGAGCCGATGTATAGGTTTCGGCCATTGTGGTGGATGCGGACGTGCCAAGTTTTGTCGCGTTTGTGCCAAGAGACGCCTTTGTATCCTGATGAGCCGGCTTTTCGCGGTCTTTGGTATTTGGCGTTCTGGCTTTTGGTGCAGAGGCGGAGGTTGTGCTTGGTATTGTTTAGGCCATTGTGGTCGATGTGGTCAACGACGAGGTTGGGCGGGGCGTTTTTTATCCGGCGGTGCATTTTGATTTGTGATTTGCCTTGTGAGCGGACGGCGTAGAAGGTGAGGCCCCATTTAGAGGCAGACCATTTGTGTTTGATGAGCGAGTGGAAATCTTCGGGGTCGACGATGGCGAATTGGCTTTGTGTAAGAGGGATTCTGCGAAAGGGGTAGCCGAAGCGGAGGCGGCGGTAGAGGAGTACAGGCCAAGCGCAGATACGGTCAAGCCAATCAGGAACTTTTATTCGTATGACAAACTCCATTGCCACATCCTCCCGCTGGGAAATCCTAAATTCTAAATCCCAAGCCCTAAACAAATTCAAAATTCTAATTTTCAAATCCGCCACGGGTGGACAAGTGTTCAAAAGAACCCCGCCTTAAAATGCGGGGTTAAACATTACGCCGCCGTCCGACTTCGCTGCGCTACGCCGGATAAATGCCGGCGGCGGCTAAACACCCAAAGCAGGAACACGTGTTCCTCTATAATTGGGCCGAACTTGCGCGTTTTTGACGAAAAGTGAGGGTCTGAAGGGCCCGGTAAATGCGTTTAAGAGCAGATGAGTAAATGAGTTAAAAATTTTTTCAGAATTTCAAGATTGGCTGAAAGGCGCTTGCGCGCTTTTGACGAATCCCGCACCAATTTTTTAAGGGGTTCGGAAAGCGTCACGAGAAGGATATACGAAGTATCTATAGTTAACCGGTGTTCTGGAGGAAGTTGGGAAGATTGGTGCGGGATTTGAAACATTTGTTTGAATTTGCACCGCACCATACCCTGCTATCGGAGGGTTCATAAAAGAGTTGACAAGGGGGGAGTGTGGTGATAATTTTGCAGCAGTAAGGACAGGTTTGTTTTGGGTGTTAAGCGATTATGGAGAAAAAGCGTTTCGCCAAGAGGCGGACAAGTTGTAAGGAGGTCTAAGGATGAAATCGTGTATCAGAATTGCGGTTATAATTTTGGTAGCTGGTTTTTGCTCGGTGGTTATTGCGGAGCAGCCGGCCAGCTTCCCGCAGGCGAATGTTTCAGTCGGCCCCTCGACATCGCTCGGGACAGGCGAGGTAAGTGACGCGAACCTGCCAGCGATGCCGTTTTTAGGCGAGATAACGAGCGACGACGTGTACGTGCGCTCAGGCCCCGGGACGAACTATTATTACTGCGGGAAGGTCAAGAGGGCCGACAAGGTGAAGGTGGTGGGCAGCAAGTTTAGCTGGTGGCAGATAGTCCCGCCGAAGGGCAGTTACTGCTGGATTTCGAAGCAATACGTCGAGGCCGAGGCACAAGACAGCACTACCGGGACGGTTATGGGCGATGCGGTCCGTGTTTACGCGGGGTCAGATGACGTCCAGCCGATGCACTCCACCACGATGCTTGTAAAGCTCAATAATGGGGACAAGGTGACGTTGTTGGGCGAAGAGAAGGAGGGCTACTGCAAGATATCGCCGCCCGATGGTGCGTATCTGTGGGTGAGCAATCAATACGCGAGGTCACTCGGCTCTCTGACGGCGCTCGCTCAACCGAAGCCTGCTGAGCTGGCTTCTTTTCCCTCGCCACAGGCGGGTTCGACCCCCGACAACGACATTCGAGGGCAGGCAAGCTCACCACAGGCGACGTCTCCCAACGAGCCGCCGGGCGGGACGCCCGGCCCTTCACCGCTGAGCGAGCAGAAGATTAACGAGGTCAGGCAACTCAAGGAGCGGGTGGATGCCGAAAAGGCGAAGCCGAGCGACCAGCGAAACTTTACGGAATTGAAGAAGGCAATCGAGGCGATTGCGAGCGATAACGAGGTCCCCAATGCGGCGCGCCGTGCACAAGACCTGCTCAGGACGATTGAACGGTGTGAGCTTGCTCAGGCGGTCGCAAAGGCCGAGGAGCTTCAGGAGCAGCAGATTGAACAGACCCGGCAGCGGATAGAAAACGCGCGCGCCGAGCAGCTTGCGAAGTTCGAGGACCTCGGTATATTTGCGGTCATCGGCCAGATTAAGGAATCGCCCCTGTTTGCGGAGACACCGGCAGCGAGATATTACCGCATTGTGGACAGCGAGGACAAGATGCTTTGCTACGCGAGGCCGACAGGTGCAGCGATGGACGTTGATTTGCGCCAGTTTATCGACAGGAAGGTTGGGCTTGTGGGGACAATCGAAGCGAGCACTGAACTGGGTAATGCCATAGTGCGGTTCACGAACATAGTGGGACTCGAGTAGCCAGGCAGACAGGGGGCTGGGTATCCGTGGCGGTCAGTAGATATTTCATCTTACTGCTGCCGCCGATTTGATTGTTCGTGCTCCGTCTTTACCCGCCTTCGCGAAAAGCCACGGGTGTAAACCCACGGATGAATGCGAAAAGGGTGACCCTCCATAGCTCTGGCGAAGGAGGGTATGCTTCGGCGGGTTCCGCTGAAGCATGTGAAGATTTCCCGGCTGTAAAGCCGTGGAGCTTTACTTCGAGGCGCCAACTTGTGCGGCAGTCATTTCTCGGCGTGACCTTCCCCTGTGTGTATCTTTCCGGCCTCAAAGGCACAATCAGCCGGTATTGTTTTTGGTTGCAAAAGCAAATCCGTTGTTTATACTTTGATGGTTAATCCGTCCTCCGCAGCAGCGGAATTGCCGCTACTGCTACGGAGGACAAGAAACTGGCTGGCTAACAATTTCGGAGTAGTGAAATGAGCTTAATGGCGTGGTTTCGCAGGAACAATACCAAACTTATGGCATTTGTGGTCATTGTGTTGATGCTGGTTTTTGTGCTCGAGCCGGCGATGAATTACCTGAGCTGGCGGCGTTCGGGTGGGCACAAAGTCGTTGGTCATTACGGCGACAACAAGAAGATAACCAGCAGGGACCTTGCGAGGTCACAGCAGCAGTTAGAGATATTGAAGCTGCTGGGTGCTAATATTTTTCTGCGGCCCCAGGACCTGCGTATGTTTCCCTCACAAGACCTGCGGACTGTTTTGCTCGGGGAGGTGTTGTTCGCGGAGCGTGCCAGCGGGGTGGAATCCATCGGCCGGGTTAGGCAGGTAGTCAGCAGAAGCAACTACGGCATCAGCGACAAGCAGATAAACGGTATCTACGCGAAGGCGTATCCCCCTCATGTATACTGGCTGCTACTGGTCGAAGAGGCACATCTCGCCGGTGTGCGAATTCCGAAGGAAGCAGCAAGGGCCCAGCTTAAAGAGATTATACCGCAGCTTGCCAAAGGGGCGACGTACGAGCAGTTTGTCGGCGCGGTTGTTAAGCGATACAGCGTTTCTGAAGAAGAGGTGCTTGAGACATTCGCAGACCTGATAGCGATAATTGAATATGGCAGGATGACGTGCTCGATACAAAACAGGACTGTACAGCAGGTTCTGCATGAGACGGCAGACGAGAGCCAGGGCATTGACGTCGAATACGTGGTGTTTGATTCGAGCACATTCGCCGAGCAGGCGTGGCAGCCGAGCGAAGAAAAGATAATCGAGCAGTTCGAGAAATATAAGGGTTTTTTCCGCGGCGACGTGAGCGGGGACAATTCATACGGGTTCGGCTACAAGTTGCCCGAGCGGGTTAAGCTTGAGTATATCGCCGTCGGGCTGGATGATGTTGCCTCGACGGTTCCGAAACCGACACAGCAGGAGACAGAGGAGTATTACCAGCAGCACCTGTCATTTTTCACGCGTGGCGTTCCTTCCGACCCGAATGACCCCAATTCACCGATGGAGGCACAAACGCGCAGTTATGCGGAGGTGGCGGTTTTGATATCAAAAGGGCTTTACCAGCAAAGGGTGGATTCCAAAGCGGAGCAGATACTGCTCGATGCCAAGTCGATTACGGAGGCCAACGTCAGCGGGCTTGACAGCGAACGGACCAGGCCGACCGACGAGCAGTTTAAGAAGCTGGCGGGTGATTATGGTAAGACGGCGGCGGAGCTCAGTGAGAAGTACAAGCTCAGGGTTTACGCGGGAAAAACAGGGTTGTTGAGCGCGTCTGATATCCAGGGCGACGCACGGCTCAGAGCGCTCTACTTAGGAGGCACGAGCTTTACGAGCGTGGGTTTGATGCGTGTGGTATTTGCCGTCGAGCAGTTAAAGGCAAGCGAACTTGGTCCTTTGGACGCCAGCCCGCCCCGGCTTTATGAGAACATCGGCCCGCTGAAAGAGGCGTTCGAGTCAATGGATGGTTACGGCGGGAAGCATATGATGCTGGTGCGTGTCATTGCAGCGGAGGAGGCAGCCGAGCCGAGAAGTGTGGACGAAAAGCTAAACCGGCGGGCCGTTCTGTTCGGCCGAGAGCCGGCAGCCGAAGAGGACGCAAACTCAATACGGGAGCTGGTAGTTGAGGACCTTAAGCGGCTTGCTGCGATGGATAAGACCAGCGAAAAGGCCAACCAGTTTGTTCAGATGGCGGCCAAGGGTGGCTGGGACGCCGCTATCGACAAGTTCAACGAGCTTTACGGCAGCGTCGTCGGGAATACCGACGCCAATGCCATATCGAACGGCAAGAAGACCTTTATGCTGCAAACCAGAACCGGCCTTCGCAGGATTTCTGACGCGGGGCTGGCTGCACTTGAAACCCGCCACGAGGGCGACCCAGTGGCCAGAAGCGTACTCAATGTGACAAGGAGAGAAGGTATGCTCGTGGACAAATTATGCAGTGTTTTGCCGGAGGACGCCAACGCGCTGGCCAGCCCAGGAGCAATCGTGGAGTTCAAGCCCAGGATGAGCTATTATTGCCTCAAGGCCTTGACCATTCATCAGCTTTATCAGGAGCAGTTCGACGAGGTCAAGGCAGGGACCATCATCAGCAACGAATTTGTCGGTTCGCAAGAGCTTGCGGCGGCGCATTACAATCCTGAGAACATATTGAAGCGTATGAACTTCAGCTTAATAAAAGAGCAGGGGGACACGACCGGACAGGGTGACGCCAACGAGCCAAACGCTCCGTCGGGTCCCGTTGGCGGCGGTTGAAGGGAGGGACAGTAGTGATGCGCCAGCAATCGCAAGACAACCCGCTGCCGTTTGTGTTCATCGTAGGATTAGCCGGATGGTTTATTCCGGGCGGCGGCTACCTGCTGCTGAAGGAGACACGGCGGGCGCTGATAATACTTGCGACGATAGCCCTGACGTTTGGCCTGGGTCTGTATATCGGCTCGATAGGCGTAGTCGACCCGGTCGGTGAACGACTGTGGTACATGGTCCAGGTTCTGAATTCGCCGCTGGTTGCCATTATCGGGCATCAGACCGCCGGCGGCGGCTATCCGGTCTATGGCCGGCCAAACGAAGTGGGCCAAATATACACCAGCACAGCAGGCCTGCTTAACCTTCTTTGCATAGTCAATGCCGCGTATCTGGCATATCTTCGCAAAACTCGTCTCGGCGAAGGCGATGATATTACCAAAGAAACAACAAAGGCGCCGAGCCGTAGCCGGACGGAACCAATGGAGCAATGATATGTTAGAGCTTGCGGCCCTTGTGATGGCTGACTTCACCGCCCCTGAGGCGATTGGGACAAATCCCAAATCCCTGCTTTTGCTGCTGCCTGTGGTTGCGGCGATAGCGGTGGTATATAAGGCGACGAAAGTGCCGACCATTTCCGCGGGCAATTTTCTCAAAGAGTCGATAGTGCTGTTTTTGTCGATAATTGTCTTTATGGCGGTGACGGCGCTTGTATTGTCCGGTGTGGCCTGGCTTGTTCTCGAATAGCCGCAGAGCCCCTTAGTCCTGCTCGGTCTCTTCGCAATAGTCACTGATGACGCCCAGCTCGGTAAGTGCGTTGAGTGCGGCCTTCTGCTCCGCCTCCTTTTTGTTGGTTCCCCAGGCGCTTGGGAAGTGGCGTTCGCTTATGACCGCCTGGACCTCAAAGCATTTATTATGGTCCGGCCCCTTTTCGTCCAGCATCTCATAAACGGGAGTCGTGTTGAAATGCTGCTGGGCGTGCTGCTGCAAGAGGGACTTGAAGTTGCCCTGGACCTGTTCGGCGTCGGCTTTTTGTATGAGGGAATCGAAATTCTGCAGGACGAATTTTTGCGCCGGCTCGAGGCCGCCGTCGATATAAATGGCAGCGATAAGCGATTCGAGCAGACCCGCTGCCAGGGAGTGCGCGAGCGACTGGCTTCCCGCCATTCCCTTGCCGACCTTGAGTAATTTGTGCAGGCCAAGCTGGCGGGCGACGCGGGCACAGGTGCCGCGCGAGACCAGCATACTTTTCATTTTTGTCAGGTCGCCTTCGAGATAATCCGGCGAGCGTTCAAAGAGCGTTTGGCAAATGACCAATGCGAGAACCGAGTCGCCTAAGAACTCCATTCGTTCATTGCTCAGTGCCCGATTATCAACCGCTGAGGCGTGCATAAACGCCTCGGCCAGCAGGTCTCGGTTGGAGAACCTGTAGCCGATAATCTGCTCAATTTGCTCCAGAATTTCTTTTTCCATCAAGCGTGGTCCCGTTTTCAGCCGGCTCGCGAGCAGATTACGAACGCCGCCGGCGTCGGCGGCCTTCGTAGTCGGCTCAACGAGCATCGAAAACCATAATAGGAAAAATGCCGACAATTGTCAAGGTTTACCCCGGCGACGGATATGATATTTTAACCCACTGATGTGCTTTTTTGCTTGCGTTTTGGGCTGGTTTGGGTAAATTTCAGGGAAGGTGTGCCAAAAATGAATTACTCGTCTCGGCGAAGGCCCAGTGCAGGGTCAAGATGTGGCTAAAAACGCCGAGCAGTAGCCGAACAGGAGACCTGAGTATGATAGGCAAAAAGATTCGTTTGGAGAGAATAATTGACCGCAACAGCGGCAGAACAGTGATAATCCCGATGGACCACGGCGTGACAGTGGGACCTATTGCGGGCCTGGAGGATATGCGGGAGACGGTCAGCAGGGTCGTGGCCGGGGGGGCAAATGCAATTTTGATGCACAAGGGCATCGTCGGTGCGGGTCATCGCGGCACGGGCAGGGATGTGGGGCTGATTATCCACCTTTCGGGCGGCACTGCGCTTAGCCCGGACCCGAACGCCAAAGAGCTTGTCTGCTCGGTCGAGGAGGCGATAAAACTCGGGGCCGACGCCGTATCGGTGCATATCAATTTGGGCGCTGAGACGGACAAAGAGATGCTTGGCCAACTGGGTTTCGTGAGTGAAAGATGTCTCGAATGGCAGATGCCGCTTGTGGCGATGATGTACACGCGGGGGGCGAAGATAAAAAATGAATTTGACGTTGCATACGTCAAGCACGCAGCGAGGGTCGGCGCAGAATTGGGCGCCGACATCGTCAAAGTCCCCTATACCGGCAGCGTTGCCAGTTTCAAGGAGGTTGTCAGGGGTTGCCCCGTGCCGGTGGTAATCGCCGGCGGGTCGAAGATGGGCAGCGACGAAGACATATTCAAAATGGTAGCTGGTGCGCTTGAGGCGGGCGCGACGGGGCTGTCGATTGGGCGAAACGCATTCCAGCACAAAAATCCTGAAAAAATGGTCGCCGCGCTTTGCAAAATGGTCCACGAAGGCGCAAGCGTCAAAGAAGCAGTGAAAATGCTGCGGCTCGACGGGGCTCGCCACAGGCAGGTCAAATCAAAATGAAAAAGCTGTGGATAAATGTGGTGCCTTATGAGAAGGGGTTAGTGACGGCTGCGCTGGAGAGCGGGGCGGAGGCGGTGGTGGTGCCGGACGGAAAGACCTCGGCAGTTCAGCAGCTTGGCAGGATAAAGACCGTCGCGAAGGACGGGGACATCAGGCCCGGGGTTGACGTTGTGTTTGTGGACGTGGCGGGCAAGCAGGACGAAGACAAGGCCGCCGGGATAGCCCCGGGTAAAATCGTCGTGCTGCGGATGCTGGACTGGACGATTATCCCGATTGAAAATCTGCTTGCAAAACGAGGCGGGAACCTGATGGTGCAGGTCCAGACAAGCGGCCAGGCGAAGTTAATGGTTGAGATATTAGAAAGGGGCGTTGACGGCGTCCTGTTGAACAATGCCGACGTAAATGAGATTAAAAAGACCGCTGAGGTACTTCAGGGCATAGGCGAGCGGATTGAGCTTGTAATCGCGACGATAACGGGAGTGAAACAATTAGGTATGGGCGACCGGGCCTGCTTAGATACTTGCACGCAGATGTCGCCGGGCGAAGGGATGTTAGTCGGCAACACCGCATCGGGTTTCTTTTTAGTGCATTCGGAGTCGATTGAGAATCCTTACGTAGCGGCCAGGCCCTTCCGCGTCAACGCAGGCGCAGTCCACGCATATACGCTTTGTCCGGGCGGCGGCACAAAGTATCTGGCGGACCTCAAGGCCGGCGACGAGGTGCTGATTGTAGATTTCAAAGGCAAAAGTCAGCTCGCGTATTTAGGCAGGAACAAGATTGAGAAACGCCCGATGATGCTTATCGAGGCGGAATCCGAAGGCGCCCCCGTCAGTTTGGTTATGCAAAACGCCGAGACGATTCGCCTCGTCGCCTCGGACGGCAAGCCGATTTCCATTACCGCGCTCAAGCCGGGCGACAAGGTGCTTGGCCACGTCGAGACAGCCGGGCGGCACTTCGGGATGAAAGTTGACGAAACACTCATTGAAAAATGACTATGACCTGGCACGGGGACATAATCGCTATATTGTTGTCGGTTTGCTGTGGAGCGGCTATTGGTCTTGAGCGCCAGCTCAAACACAAAGCGGCCGGCCTGCGCACGAATGTTTTGATATGCCTCGGCGCGGCCGTATTTACCATAATTTCGGGAAGAATGGCCGGGGGACAGGATGCAATCACAAGAATAGCCGCTCAGATTGTGACTGGCGTGGGTTTTCTCGGCGCCGGTGCGGTAATCCAGGACAGGGGCGGCGTTCACGGCCTGACCACTGCGGCGACGATATGGCTTGTCGCCAGCATCGGGATGGCGTGCGGGGCAAAATTGTATTATCTGGCGATTGTAACTACTATTCTGGCGATTATCGTCCTGCTGGGTTTGGCGCAGGTTGAGAGGCGGTTCAAGCCCGGTTCGGGCGATAAAAATACGGAGTCGCAGCGCTGAAACAGGTGGTTATGAGCCGGGCGTCGGCGTTGCGGCGGACCAGTTGTTCGGGTCGTTGCCGTATTGCGTCATACTGTCACGATTAAGCGAATCACCCGCACCATCGGCGTTGGTGGGCCAGAGGTCAACATCGCCAGGTTCACCGCCGGGATGAGAGCCGTCGCTGTAATCAACCCGCTCGACGCGAATGTATTGACGGGTTCCCCACTCGTCTATGTCACCGGGTTTTCCTAATTCGAGTTTTTCGCCGCCATTGTCTAACCAGCCGTCATAAGGTCCGTAGATTATGCCGACGGGGACAGTCGGGTATCTCCAGCGGAATGCGTCCACATTTTTGACGACTACGATTCTGGCTCCCGCAGCTATCGTCACGGCATCCGGGGGAGAGCCGAAGGTATAGTCGATGCCGTCTGTAAACTTCCAGGGAGCGTTTTCATTGGAGTCATACAAAGTGACGGATGAGGCGGAGCTGTTGTAAAGCTCGATGTATTCGTATTCGTCGTTGGCGTAAGAGCCGTTCGCGGGCCAGTTGGGGTGATACATAATCTCCGTTATGACAATCGGCCCGACCTTCGGATAAGCGTTGGTCTGGCCCGGCGTGTTGTGGTCCATCGGAACAAAGTTGTAATTGTTGGTGCCGGCCTTGTAATATCTGCCGAAGGATATGCCCGTCTCCGAGGCCCCGAAATCCTCTTTATTTCGATAGCCGGTTAGCAAACTATTGGCATCGAGCCCTGAGGACAGACAAACCGTATCTCCGTTTTCGCTTAGTGCAAAGCCGATGTGTCTGCCGGGGTCGATGCTGTTTGGCCCGAAATTGGCATCTTCATATACAACCAGGCAGCTGTGCGCAGCGATACTTGTACCTGACTTGAATTCATATTTCATTATGTTGGCGTCGCTGTCACTAAGGAACCAGCCGCTTATATTAATCGAGCCAGCCGTAGTGTTATAAAGCTCAATCCAGTCGGGGGCGCCGGCGTGCGAGTGTGCCATAACCTCATTTATGACAATAGTGCCGGGGTTGGGGACGATGCCGGAGTCGTCCCAGCCGGGCGAGCCGTTTATGTATGCGCTTGGGCGCCAGCCATCTTTCCTGCCCCAATTGTTAACATTCGGGTCGGCAGGATTGATTATGGTCAGCGAATAGCCGTCGCCGTCGGTTATATCACGCCAGCCGTCTTTGTAATCGAAGTCCAGAATAGTTGTGCCGAGGGCGTCTTTGAGCCGGATTTTTTCGCCTGCGTTGTCTAATGAGCCATCATACTGGCCGGCGATATTGCGCCATGTGCCGTATTTGGCCTCGAATGCGTTTATATCTTTGACGACGAGGACGTGCTGGCCTGCCGTGAGGGTATCAGGCCCAAAGGTAAAATCAATACCTTTGTCGAATTGAACGAGGTTCAGATTTATAGTGCTGCCGCCGACGTTCTTTAGCTCGATGTATTCGGTGTTCGGGTCATTAGGGTCGTTTGTATCCAGCGGGTGATACATAATCTCCGTGATACGCAGGGAATTTCTGACGTTGCCCACTTCGTAGACGGCTTCGTTAAGCGCGCTCCATTGTCCCGTGCCGCTCTTATATATCCGTGCCTTAAGATTGGTGCTCTTATCCAGCTCGAAATCTCCGGCATACTCAATCGCACCGGGTGAGATTTCACCATAATTTATTGCAGTGGCGACTAACTCTGCCGAAATGAGAAAGTCAGTACTCGTTTTGGAGACGTTCAAGCCGTGGATGGCCAGCACATTGTCACCTCTTTGCAGGAGGTTGACGTGGTCAGAGATATCGATGGGCTCAAGGTTGACGGCGTTGTCGTCCGGGTTCAGGGTGGTTGCGTTGGAGTCCCAGGCCGGCGTTCCGGAGAAATTGCGTCTGGCTACCTCGACGCCGTTTAGGTAGGCGACAAAGCCGTCGTCATAACGAACTTTAAGCGTCATATTGCTGAATTTAGCGTTGCCTGCCGTAAATGGGACGCGAATGTAACAGGTGGTGTTGTTGCCATACATTGTGGAATTAACGTCAATATTGAACAGGCCGATATAGTTAACGGGGTCGCCCGGATTTCTCTCATAGCCGACGCCCCCAGTCCCGCTCGGCCAACTCGAGTCATCGAATTGGCTGGTAAACCAGGTTTCATAAGCCGGAGAGAGGTACTGGCCATCAATCACAGCCCGTGTAATGCCCGGGCCTTGCCAGGCCGCCGCCAGGTTGTCGCCGCCGCCGCCCTCTTTCATCAGGGCCTCAATGTAATATTTCTGGCCGGCGACCAGCGACTTCGCAGAGGACTGCTGTGAAGCATATTTAGTCCACTCTCGCGGACTGGTCCAGCTCGGGGCATAGGCAATTTTTGTTTTATTGGCGGGGTTCTCACTGGTGCTGAGCCACAGTTCGCTGCTGTCGTCGCTGGCAATCCAGAAGGTGTAGCTGCCGGTTGTCGGGGGGTGGAGGTGGCCTCTGATGCGCGTGCCGTAGTTATCAGCCCAATTTGTGGGCGCTTCAAAGCTGGTCGGCAGATTGCTGCCGCTCGGATTGTCGGGGAAATCGGGGCTTGATGTCAGGTCTGACACAGCCCAGCCGCTGATTCCAGTCCAGTACTCGCGCAGGATTGAGCCGGTGCTGGGAACAACGGGACCGGTGGGAACGAGATATCGCTTCGCGGCGTTCTCGGTGACTAAGGTGACTTCGGTGCCCGGCGTCAACAGCGACGCTGGAAGCCGGGGGTCGCTGCCGTCGAGAGTGTAATAGATTGTGCCGGAGCCGTTGGGGTTGTCCATATAAATATACCCGTCGAGATAGTTAAAGACAGGCGCGTTAACATCAGGATACCAGCCCTGGTTTCTGAGCTGGTCAATCACAACTTCCGTGCGAGACGGGAGGTAGTTATTGGTGACATTGTTGATAGTGGGCAGCCAATCGTCGTCTTTTGTGCGAGGCGGATGGCACTTGACGTCGCCCCATCGCACCGACTCGGCGATAATCGCAAGGTTGATGTCATTGGCCAGTGCCGTCCAGCCAGCCGCCGTCGGCTGGGGCGTTAGAGTGCCGCCGTTGAAGAAGTGCTTGTGCACGCGGTCGGCAAAGCGCATCACATACTCTGGGTGGGCGGTAAGCTCCTGACTGAGCCACTGCGGAGTGAAGTACTCGAATTGCTGCAACTCCCAATTATCGTAGGGGCCCGTGCGGTCCTCAAGACCCGTGTCGAGTGCATGTTCACAATCGTGCCGGAAGAATTTGAACCCGTCGGGCTTGTTTCGGTTGTAGATAGCCCATAAGTTGTTCGGTCGCGTGTTAGATCTGAAGCTGGAGATTGGGCCGTCTCTATCGCCGGTGTAGTACACGCAGAGCATATAGTCGATAAGGTTGTCGATATCGAGGAGCTTGGTGCCGCTGGGGTCGCAGGTGCCGTCGGGTTTTAGGCCCTGAGCGCCATAATACGCAGCGTCGGTCGAGAATCCTGCGGTGGCTGCCTGCCATAAATTTTCGTAGGCGGCAAGATTGCCATCGGTGGCCATAATCGCGTAATCCGCAGGACTCGGCCAGCCGTCGGACTTGATAACATCGTAATCTTCTTTCTCACCGCCAAAATATGACGCGGCGTAATCGGCCTCGGAGCGTTCCTGGGTCTGGAAAAGCCCCCAGTATTGGCCGTTGATATAGAGGTGATAATAGCGGCTTCGCGTGTAGGGCTGTCCCATATCCCGCTGCATATCCCGCGAGAACACATCCCGAACCATAGTATTTTGCGGGTCACCATAGTAACTCCAGGAATAGTTCTGGCTGGTGCGCAGGTCCATACTGTCGAATTCATCCACGCCTTCGGTTCCGAACAATGGGTAATTTAGTTTTGCCTGGCCGTACTCGGAGCGGAAGAACAGGCGAAACGCGTGCTTTGGGTTATCTTCGTGTCGGCTCCATCCTCCGCGTATCCTCAGGCCGGCGTCAATCTGAAATCCTTCGTTGCCGTCAGGGTAGATTAACTCCACCGAGGCCGGCCGCTCCCATGCTATCCCCTCTGCCTGCGGGTTCATATAAATGCCGGTTGTGGGGTCGAAAAGGTTATCCAGGTCTGTCACAATAGAGATTGTGGGCAATGCGAGCAGTGCGTCATCGACCAGTCCTGTGTAACGGGCATCGTTGAGCACGCACGGGTCCATGCCGTAATCAATGAACTGGTCGAAGTCCTCGTATGGATTTGTATTTATATGTGGCGGCGGCCAGTTGGGGTCGGGCCTTTCGCCGCTGGGTGATTGTGTAATCACGTCGCCAAGGAAGATATATGTATGTGTTTCCGTAGGTGATGGCATCCAGCCGGCCTTTATAGCCGCAGCGCGAAGGCAGGTGGTTGAACTGACGTGAATGGCACCGGTATATGGCGAGCTGGTTGGTGAATTTACCTCGTTTTCGACCGGCTTGCTGCCGTCCGTAGTGTAGTATATGTCAGCTCCATTTGTTGTAGTGGCTATTGTGACGTCGAAACCTGTGTCGTAGAAACCTCGCTCGTGGCTGAATTCGACGTTTTCTATCTCTCCGAGATATGGGCCGTTGTTATGTGCGCCGGGCGTTGGCGTCGGGAAGAATCGCCAGCTCCCTTCTGCATCCGGGTATCGTCCGTATGAGATGTTGGTTAACTGTTCGCCGAATGATATGCTGTCGATGAGTGCGCCGTTGGCGTCGGCCAGTCCAATATCTTCGCCGTCCGCCGAGAGCTTAAAGTTAGTGTGCAGAGGCCCTTGGCTTATTTCATTGTCCGCCCAGAATACGAGAAATCCGTCGGCGGGGATGGTCGTCTGCGTTGGATAGCCGGCAGGGATTTGCCACTTGTTCGGGTCAGCCAGGTTGTCGGTCAGATGCATCCCGGCAAGGTTTATCGGTGTGTCGCCGAAGTTGTAGATTTCAATCCAGTCGTCGAAATCGCCCTGCGGGTCGTTTATGTCGCTGTCACTGTTGTTAGAAGCCATAAACTCGTTGATGGCGAGCGGGATGCCGTGTGTCTGCCAGTAGCTTGCCAAAAACGAAAAGTCGGCGAAGTCGACCCCGTGTACGCCGTCAAAGTTCGCGCAGGATGGTTCCCCCTCACACGCACCGGGGTCCAGCCACTGCTCCACGAATATCTGCACGTCGCTCAGAGTGACCCAGCAGTTGCCGTTGAGGTCGGCAGGCGGACACCACCCGGCCGCAGACCCTGCTAATGCGCAGATTACAGCAGACAGGAAAAACCAAGACCCTTTCGGCCTGGTTGCCATTTCACCAACCCCTTAATTAAGCTCCATTTATGTTGAGTTTTATTATAGCAGAATTCAGCCCCGGATGCAATCCTACAGGTAGGCGATAACCGTGTTAGAGGGCTAAAGGTGCTGTCCAGCCCCGAAATAGCTGCAAAAACACAGGTTGTGGCCTGCTATATGTCCCAGTTCGCGGATGGCTTTACGGCCCGAGGGGGCACTTTCAGACGCCTGATTTTGGCGAGCAGGTCGCTGCGTTCCTTCGAGGCGAGAAAAGTGTCGAGCGGTTTTGCGTTTTGCGGCCGCCAGTAATGCAATAGCGCCGCCTGCAGTCGCTTCTCTCGTCTGCCTCTCGGGACATAAATTTTCCTGCCGCGGGTATCCTGTTCACTGACATACATCGCCGTCGATGTCGTTAAGGGCACGGGGACAAAGTCCTGTACCTGCCGCGGTCGCCATTGCCGCCGCACAAGGTATTCGGTAAGTCCAATTGCATCATTGGCGCTGCAGCCGGGATGGGCACTTATGAAGTAGGGCACCAGGTACTGCTCTTTGCCGGCTTTTCTGTTTGCCTCGGCGAAACGCGCCTCAAATTCCTCGAAGACCTCAAAGCGGGGCTTACCCATAAGCTCAAGCACACGCGGGCAGTAGTGCTCGGGCGCCACCTTCAAATGCCCGCCGACAAAATGTCTCGTGAGTGTGTCGAGATATTCATCGCTTTGGAGCGCCAAATCGTGCCGGATGCCGGATGCGACGTAAACGTTGACTTTCTTCGGTTGCGCCGTTTTCCATTTGATAAAATGCTCAAACATTTTTAACTGGCCGGCATAGTCGGCCTGCAGATTTTTGCAGATGTCGGGAAAGATGCAGCTCGGCCTGTCGCAGGCGGCTGCCTTGCTGCATTTCATTCCGAACATATTCGCGGTGGGACCTCCGATATCGGAAATCGAGCCGCGGAAGTCACGATGTGCGCGCAGCCGGTCGGCCTCGGCAATCAGCGATTCGGCGCAGCGCGAGGTGATGTCTTTACCCTGGTGGAAATATATCGAGCAGAACGAGCAGCCGCCGAAGCAGCCGCGATGGGTCGTTATCGAAAACTGCACCGGCTTTAAGGCAGGCACGCCGCCCGCCGAATCATATTTGGGATGCCAGCACCGTGTAAACGGCAACTCGTAAAGGCCGTCGAGCAAGTCGGCCTCAATCGGCTCTGCAGGCGGCGTCACGACGATTCCGCCCGGGTCCTGGTCCTGAATGATTGCTGCTCCTCTCGGATATGCCTGCTTTTGATACTCCAATTGTGCCGACATAACGAGCGTCCTGTCGGCCTGCTGTTGTGCAAGCGACGGGAGGCGCACTGCGTCATCCGGCAGGGGGGCGCACCTTTTAACCGGATATGCCGTCCCCGCTATGTCGGTCAACTTGTCGATTGATTCGCCGTTGGCCAATCGGCGTGCGATTTCCACGACCTGCTTTTCGGCCATCCCGTAAACTAACAGGTCCGCCTTGGCATCAATGAGCACGGAGCGTTTGAGTTTGTCTTCGATGTAATCGTAATGCACTAAACGTCGCAGCGACGCCTCAAGCCCGCCCAGCACGATGGGGACATCCGCGTACGCCTCGCGTGCCCTTGCTGAATACACAAGTAGTGGCCGGTCAGGCCGCAGGGCGGTTCGGCCGCCGGCGCTGTAAACGTCTTCTTTTCGCCGGTGTCCTAACGAGGCGTAATCGTTGAGCCGGGAATCGATGCAGCCGCTTGTTATACCCCAAAACAGCCGAGGTTTACCCAGTGCCCTGAATGGCTCAACGCTTCGCCAATCCGGCTGCGATAAAATCGCCACGTTAAAACCTTCGCTTTCCAATAGCCGGGCAACCAGCGCAACGCCAAACGACGGATGGTCCACATACGCATCGCCTGTGATTAAAATCACATCTGGCGTGTCCCATCCGCGTTGTTTTATTTCATCCGCCGTCGTCGGCAGAAAATCGATTGTGCCGTGTACCGATTTACCCATACGACTATCTTACCGCGCGGGGATATTTTCTGTTTATAATTTGAGCGGAAAAACAAGGGCGGTTACGGTTGTGATGTATCGGACTATCAGGGAGGTTATTGGACTTGCCCAGATTGCCTGGGTTTCGCTGGTTCGTTGACCGATACGCGCGTCTGTTGCCCAGTTCAAAAAGCTGCTAAAAAACTCAAGCGAAACTAAAGCAGTTGCCGATTGAAAGCGGTGTTGAAAAGTTGAAAACAAGTGGCTCTGGAAAATGACCAATCCGGCCATAATTAGCCAGACCTTGCGGACCTGACACGCAAATGCACGCAAGTCAGATGGTGATGCGGGTGACAGCAAGCAATTGGCTAAAAGCGAAAAGGCAAGAGCCACAAGAATAATGGGAGAGCAGCATCTGCTCTCCCATTCCTTTTTGTTGCGACGGTGCAATCGTGCTGCCAATACCCAGAATAGCCGTCGATATTGTTCTGCTTCCTGAACCGGCGATAATGGATTTAGCAATCGCCGCCAACGCCGAGCTTGTAAAAAAGTCTCGTCTCGGCGTAGGTCTAATCACGAAGCATCTACATCCTCGGTCCTCTGCGAGACAAGCACATCGGGAAGAACAGATAAAGACGCCGAGCCGTAGCTGGGTCGGCAGTGAAATCGTGCTCGATAAAAACGACTGCATCCCTCATATTTCACTGGCGATGGGCTGCGTCAATCGCGGGGACATCGCTCGAATCAGTGGATTGCTCCAGCCGCTGGCTGCGAGTGCGCCGAAGAATCTCAGGATGGTCGGCATTCAAAAATCAACCAGCTTCTCAGGCGAAATCGTATCGGTTCTGCAGGTCGAAAGAGCAACCCCGCTTCAAAAGCTTCACGAAGAAATATGCGAGATGGTCAGGCCCTTTTTCGCCTATGATGCAGTCGAGAATATGGTGGCTGGGGGGCGGGCAGGTCAAACAACCCTGCAATGGATAAAGGACTATCCAGCCAAATCCAGCTACGATAGTTTCTCGCCTCACATAACCGTTGGCTACGGCGACCTGCCTGACCGCGTGCTGCCGGTCGATTTTGCCGTCTCACGCCTGGCAATCTGTCACCTCGGCAACCACTGCACCTGCGCAAAAGTCCTTTGGTCGATGGAAATTTGAATCGGCGGGGAAATTCTCATTGTCCCCGTGCGCGCATAATAAAAAAAGGGAGGCAAAGGTTCAGCTTTTCATCATTGACCCTACCCGGTCCTGATTTTAGTTTGTTCTGACCCGCCTCCCTTGCAGTACTACTCCATCCGCCTGCAGCACTAAGCTGCCACGGACTATTTCATTATAATCTCTCCGCTGGCGTATGTGAAGAAAAAAATAACTATCCTGCAGCCAGCCGGAGGGTTTCGATTCCGCTGGCACGCGATTAGCTGCCAAATTGGCACACGGGGGGCTGTTTTTTAAATGTAAGGGGCGTTTCTATATCAATCAGGAGGGGGTATAATCCCGGCATACAGTTTGCACATTATCAGGGGGGATAGGTGCATAAGAGAAAGGGTGGATGTTATGAAGTTCGATAAATTCACGTTGAAGGCGCAGGAGGCATTAGCGACGGCGCAGCAGACAGCGATGGCCCAATCGCATACGGTGCTGTCGCCTTTGCATTTGCTAAGCGCAATTGTCGGTGACGATGAAGGTATCGGGCCGGAGATTCTAAAGAAAATAGGCGCCAACGTCTCGCGCATCAAGGATATGACGGAAAGCGAGATGCGTCGGCTGGCGCAGGGCAAGGTGAGCGGGCAAATGCTGCCGGCCCCGGCGTTGAATCAGATTGTGCTGGATGCGCAGAACCGTGCGGATGCTATGGGGGATGAATATCTCAGCGTCGAGCATCTGCTTTTGTCGTTGGCGGCGGTGACAAGCGATGCGAAGGAGATTTTGCGGCTCAATTCCGTCACGGATAAGCGGATAGAAACGGCGATGAAGGAGATTCGCGGTGGAGAGAAGATAACCGACGAGAGTCCGGAGGGTAAATACAAGGCGCTGGAGCGATACGGGATTGATTTATTAGAGATGGCTCGCAAGGGGAAGCTGGACCCGGTCATCGGCAGGGACGAAGAGATACGGCGATGTATGCAGGTATTGAACCGCCGGACGAAGAACAATCCGGTGCTGATAGGTGAGCCGGGGGTCGGGAAGACCGCGATAGTGGAGGGATTAGCGCAGCGGATAGTGGCGGGGGACGTTCCGGCTGGGTTAAAGAACAAAAGGATTATCGCACTGGATATGGGCGCCCTGATAGCGGGGACGAAGTTTCGGGGGGAATTCGAGGAACGGCTGAAGGCGGTGTTGAAAGAGGTGATTGCGGCAGAAGGCGGGATAATACTGTTCATTGATGAGCTGCACACAGTTGTTGGCGCGGGCAGGGCGGAGGGTTCGATGGACGCGGGGAATCTGCTGAAACCATCGCTTGCGAGGGGGGAGCTGCGTTGTATCGGCGCGACGACGATTGATGAGTATCGAAAACACGTTGAGAAGGACGCGGCGCTTGAGAGGCGATTTGCGCCGATTATGATAGAGGCGCCGAGCGTGGAGGACACGATAACGATTTTGCGGGGATTAAAGAACCGGTATGACACTCACCACGGGGTGAGAATAACGGATTCGGCGCTTGTGGCGGCGGCGACTTTGTCGAACAGGTATATTTCGGACCGGTGGCTGCCGGACAAGGCGATTGACTTGATTGACGAGGCGGCGTCGAAGCTGCGGATAGAGAACGATTCATTGCCTGCGGAATTAGACGATATTCGCAGGAAAATTGTTCAGTTGCAGGTCGAGCGTGAGGCGCTGAAAAAAGAAACGGATGAGGCAAGTAAAGACCGGCTGAAAAAAGCAGAGAAGCAGTTGGCCGAATTGCAGGAGCAGGATAGAACGCTGACGGCACAATGGGAGCGTGAAAAGGGAGCGATAAATTACATCAAGGAGTTGAAGCAGCAAATCGACCAGGCACAGGTTCAGTTTGAAGATGCACAGCGCAAGGGCGAGCTGGAGCAGGCGGCGCGGCTGAAATACGAGACGATAACCAATCTCAAAAGAGAGCTTGCGGCAAAGGAGGCCCAGCTCGCCAAGAGTGAGCAGACGATGGTGCATAACGAAGTGACGGAGGAGCACGTTGCGGATGTGGTGTCGAAGTGGACGGGAGTGCCGGTATCGCGATTGCTGGCGGGGGAGCGAGAACGGCTGATGAAGATGGAGGAGCATATTCAGCGGCGCGTTGTGGGGCAGGATGAGGCGGTGGGTGCGCTTTGCAACGCGGTGAGGCGAAACCGTGCCGGTCTTGGTGACCCGCGTCGGCCGATAGGGACGTTTCTGTTTTTGGGGCCGACGGGCGTCGGCAAAACGGAGCTATCGAAGGCGCTTGCGGACTTTTTGTTCAACGACCCTAACGCGATGATACGGATAGATATGAGTGAGTTTATGGAGCCACATTCTGTGGCTCGGCTGATAGGAGCGCCGCCGGGATACGTGGGATATGAGGAAGGTGGTCGGCTGACGGAGGCGGTGAGGCGAAAGCCATATTCGGTGGTTCTGTTAGATGAGGTTGAGAAGGCACATCCGGACGTGTTCAACGTGCTGTTGCAGGTTTTTGACGATGCACGGCTGACGGACGGCAAGGGCCGGACGGTGGATTTCAAGAACACGGTTATCATTATGACGAGCAACATCGCCAGCGGGCAGATACAAAAGCTGACCGAGGAGAAGGGGGCGGATTGGGAGATAGAGGCGCACGTCAAAGAGGCGCTCAAGGCGGTGTTCAAGCCGGAGTTTCTGAACCGCGTCGATGAGGTTATTGTGTTTCATACGCTTACGCAAAGTGACCTGAAAAAGATTGTGGATATACAGTTGCGGTATCTTGCAGAGCGGCTGAGAGAGCGCAAGATTGAGGTTCAATTCAGCGATTCGGCCCGCGAGCTGATTATGGAGGAGGGCTATGACGTGACATTCGGCGCCAGGCCATTGAAGCGCGTGATACAGCAGCGATTAGAGAATCCGCTGGCGTCGGAGTTGCTGGCCGGCAAGTTTGGCGACGGTGACACAATCAAAATAGACGCCAAACAGCACGGGTTCACATTCGAGAAGGTATAGCTGGGGGCGAAAGGGGGATTTATTGCTTGCTTTGAGGGTGGTGATGGTGTCTAATTTTGGCCGGTTTTTTAAGAATATGAACGGCATAATGGCAAATCACTCGATAGGAGAGATAAACTGAGATGGTGGATTTGAAGGCATTGGCGGAGGCGGTGATAAAGGGCGACCTGAACGCGGCAGAGACAATCACGAAGCAGGCAATTGCCGAGAAGGTGCCGGCGGGGAGGATACTCAATGAGGGGCTGGTAGCTGGTATGGATGTAGTCGGCGAGCGATTCAAGAACAGTGAGATATACATACCGGAGGTTCTGATTGCGGCGCGAGCGATGAAGTCGGCGATGGCGATTTTGGAGCCGGAGCTTGCCAAGGCGGGGGTGAAGCCGGTCGGAAGTTTTGTAATCGGGACGGTGCAGGGGGACCTTCACGATATCGGCAAGAACCTTGTTGCGATGATGCTCAAGGGGGCGGGTTTCGAGGTGATTGACTTAGGCGTTGACGTGGCGTCGGAGAGGTTTATAGAGCGGGCGAAGGCGGCTGGTGCGCAGCTTGTGGGGATGAGCACGCTGTTGACGACGACAATGCCGAGTATGGAAAAGACGCTGAAGGCGATTCGCAGCGCGGGGCTGGGGACGAAGGTAATGGTCGGGGGCGCGCCTGTGACACAGGGCTATGCCGACAAGATAGGCGCCGATGGTTTCGCGCCGGACGCGGCATCAGCGGTGGACGTGGCGAAACGGCTGATTTCATAGCATCTTCAAATCGTGAGACGGATAAGAGACGAAGATTTGGCGGAGCTGTTGACGCAGGTTCGATTTGCGCCGCCGGTGAAACGCCGGAAGCAAATCGACAATGCCGAGCAGCTTCTCGATATAATCCAAAAGGACAAGGAATATCCTTTTGAGTTTGTCTGTTTCAGGATTACCGGGTTTAGGCCAAAAGGGGACGTCGGACATCGGCTTATAAAGGGAGAGGAGCTGGCGGAGGACCTGCGTACTTTTATATGGAAGCTTAGCGGCCAGGTTGCGGCGTCAGCAAGCCGGCAGCCGGAGGAGATTTACACTACTAAGCAGCTTGCGGAGAGGATGCGTGTTTCGACCAAGACCATCGGCAGGTGGCGGAAGCGGGGGCTGCTGGTCCGCAAATTCATTTTTGATGACGGGAGGAAGCGATTAGGTTTTTCGCGGTCTGCGGTGGAGAAGTTCCTCAGTGAGAACCCTGTGCTGGTTGCCAAGGCCGGTCGGTTTACGCGGCTGTCGGCGGGTCAAAAGCGGGAAATAATAGAACGTGCCGTGGGGTTAAGCAGCCGGACCAAAATGAGCCGGCGGCAGATAATACGGCAGATAGCGGCCCAGACAGGCAGGGGGCAGGAAACGATACGATGTGTTCTGCTGGGCTATGAGAAGTCGCATCCGGGTTCCGGCGGGCCGGGGTTGCGGGAAGCGGGGGGGCTGCTGAGTCCAGCGGAGGCGGCGGAGGTGGACCGGCTTCACAAACAGGGGGCGGTGACAGGCGAATTGATGAGCCGGTTCGGCAAAAGCAGAAGCTCGATTTACAGGATATTGAAGCAGCGGAGGGTTCAGGCGTTGTTAGCCAGAAAGATTGAGTTTGTTCAGAGCGACGAGTTTGCCGGGCCGGACGCTGGAGAGATGATTTTGGGCGGCCGGATTGACGCCGAACGGCCCGGACATCTGCGGACAGGCCCTTCGCCTGTGCTGAGGGGACATTCCCCGGGGGAATACCTCGAAGGGCTTAAAGATGCGCCGGTGCTGAACCGGCAGGATGAGATGGAGCTTTTTAGGAGATATAACTATTTGAAATATCGTGCCCGCCTCGCCAGGGGGCACATCGGGGCAGGTGATGTCCCCAGTGCGCTGCTGGACGAAATTGAGAGCTATCTTGCAGATGCGGAGGCGGTCAAGAGAACAATAATCGAGGCAAATCTGCGATTAGTCGTCAGCATTGCCAACAGGCATACCATAACCGGCGTGAATCTGGCAGACCTGGTCAGCGAGGGCAACGTTTCGCTGATGAGGGCGGTGGAGAAGTTCGACTATACGAAGGGGTTCAGGTTTTCGACGTATGCGAGCTGGGCAATCACCAAGGATTTTGCGCACAGGATACCGGGGCAGAGGGCGAGGGTGGACGCCTCGGCGGTAAGTGAGTTTGAGGAGGAGTCAAAGGCGGGACCAATGGACGCCGAGGCGGTGGAAAGAGCGAGACACGACCTTATACAGGTCATACGAGATAACCTCGAATCGCGTGAGCAGTACATCATCATAAACCATTTCGGGCTTGAGGGGACGCTGGTGAGGAAGAACAAAAAGACGCTGAGGCAAATCGGGGACGATTTGGGGCTGAGCAGGGAGAGGGTGCGGCAAATCGAGCTGGTCAGTTTGCAGAAACTGAGGCAGTCGCTCAGTCCGGAGCAGTTTGACCTGCTTATGGGCTGACGCTTTTGCTGTTGTAATTTCTTGGCTGACAGGCACTTAAGCTTGCCGGCCTTTTTCCAATTTGCTTTGGCGGTTATTTAATTCTTGAAAAGGCCAATGGTTTATGGTAGTTTTAAGGTGTCGAAGAAGAAGCAGGCAAAAGGCCGGAAATTAGTGGTTAGGCATACCCCATATTTTGGGAGGTTGTGGCTATGAAGATGGAGGCGAAGGGGTTCATTAAGGTCGTTATCGTATGCACGCTCCTTTGTTCAATAACGCCACTTTATGCTGCCATTCCCTGGCTGTATGTAGATGGGAATGACATCAAAGACCCAGCCGGGAATGTTGTTGTCCTGAGAGGCGTTGCGATGATTGATTTGGGCGAGACGCAATTCGATCGCGGCGGCGCAAAAGCTATGGTTGACCGGGTGACGAATAAAAATGACCCTTGTGGGAGTTCTCCGGGCTGGTATCCGAACGTCATCAGGGTTGCGGTTTATCCATCAGACGAACCAAGTTTTTCAAGTCCTTTCCCATGGAGTTACGCCGGTCGAGATCTTTACTATAACAATCTTCTCAGGCCGGTTGTTGATTACTGCGCTCAAAAGGGCGTTTATGTAATCATCGACTGGCATTATGTCGGTCGAGAGGGTGTTAGTACATACGACAAAGCGACTCAGACAAGCACGTTCTGGACGGATATAGCGCCGAGATTTGCCAACGACAGCCACGTTCTTTTTGAGCTTTTCAATGAGCCGTATAATCTCGCAGGGGCAGACGATGCGGCGAGATGGGAGAGCTGCAGGGTCAATATGCAGGCCTGGACTAATATCGTACGCGCTTCCGCGTCTGATAATCTTATCCTCGTAGCCGGGCCACAGTGGAGCCAGATTATTGCGCCTTGTGCCAGCAACCCGGTTACAGGAGGCAACATTGTTTACGTCTCTCACATCTACCCCCTGCATTGGCTTACCGCTAATGCCTATCATACAAATCAGATTAAGACCTGTGTTGCTGCTCATCCGGTGATGATGACTGAATGGGGGTTCTTCCACCCTGCCGACATTCCATTGCATGACGGGACGATTACCAACTACGGACAGCCATTGATGAACTTTCGTGAGGAACAGGGAATCGGCAATACCGCCTGGTGTGCCGATTGGGACTGGAAACCGCCGATGTTTAAATCTTACCCACTTTGGGGGCTTCGCATTGGCGAGGGAGAAATGGGCGGTTTCACGAAGGATAAGCTTTATGAGAAGAGGAACGATGACCAGCCCAGCTATGGTTCCGTGGACTTCATAGATTACGCTGATTTCGCCGTTGAGTGGGGCCGGACCGACTGCGGTCCGGCGGGCGCCTGGTGCAATGGTGCTGACTTCAATCATGACAAGTTTGTTCGCGTCGATGACCTGGAACAATTTGTCAGCAGCTGGCTGGATGAATAGGCGGACGTTGTCAATTTGATTGCGAATGGAAGGACTGCAAGTCGAATCGCAGCCCTTTTTGTTTTGGTATGCCGGCGGTCGGGGGCTAACTCTGCGGTATGGGTTGACCCGCCTGTAAACGTGAATCGTGGCACAATTTGCCTTGGCGGTCATTTAATTCTTGAAAAAGCCAGTGGTTTATGGTAGTTTTGAGATATCGAAGAAGAAGCAGGCAAAAGGCCGAAAATAAATGATTAGCCCCACCCGTATTTTTGGGAGGTTGTAGCGATGAAGCCATACGGGTTCATTAAAGTCGTTATCGTATGCACACTCCTTTGTTCAATAACACCACTTTATGCTGTCACTCCCTGGCTGCACGTAGATGGGAATGACATCAAAGACCCCGCTGGGAACGTTGTTGTCCTGAGAGGTCTCGATACGATTGATATTGGCAGCGTTGAACTGGGGCGCGGCGGCGTAATCAATTTGATTGACCGGGTGACGAATAAAAACAATACCGAGGGCAATTCTCCGGGCTGGTATCCGAGGGTCATCCGGCTTGCTGTTTATCCTAAGGATGAGACCGCTACAAGCGGTCCCTGGTATTTTGAGGCCGATCATGATCATTACTATAACGATCTTCTCAGGCCGATTGTTGATCACTGTAAAGAAAAGGACCTTTATGCAATCATCGACTGGCATTATGTCGGCAGGAATACCTATGATGTGAATTCACAGACAAAAACGTTCTGGGAGTATATAGCGCCAAGGTTCGCCAACGACAGCCATGTTATTTTTGAGCTTTTAAACGAGCCGAACAATACTTCCGGGGGTTCGGAGACGGCTAACTGGCTCACTCTAATGCCTTATATGCAGACGTGGATTAATCTTGTTCGGACTTATGCGCCCGACAATCTTATCCTTGTAGGCGGGCCGAGCTGGTCTCAGCAGATTGGGCCGGCAGCGGACTATCCCCTTGATGGAAACAACATCGTTATGGTTGCGCATATCTATCCCGGTCATTGGCTGTTATGGGGACAGGAGTATTTTAAGAATCAGGTCCTGCAGGCCCTTACGGTCTATCCCGTCTTTGCGACCGAATGGGGATTCTGGGGGACCAGCGAGGACTTGCTTAACGGCACGATTACCAACTATGGTCAGCCGCTGATGGACTTTTATGAAGGACTTAAAATAAGCCATAGCGCCTGGGTTACTGACTATGTCTGGAGTCCGCCGATGTTTACTTCAAGCTGGGCGCTTCGCGTAGGTGAAGCTGAAATGGGCGGTTTTACGAAGGATATGCTTTATGAGAAGAGGAATGACGACCAGCCCAGCGAAGGCGACAACATCCCGCCAACCGTTTCCATCACATCGCCATTGAATGGCGATATATTTTACCCGGGGGACGACATCGTTATCGAGGCCAACGCATCTGACAGTGACGGTAATGTGACCAAAGTGGAGTTTTACAAGGACTTCATAAAATCAGGTGAAGATACGAGTGCGCCTTATTCTTACACGTGGAGTGACGTCCCCGCAGGCCAATATAGCTTGACCGCCAAGGCGACTGATAATAACAACGAGACAAGGGTTTCATCAGCGGTCAGTATCGGCGTGTACATCGGCGAGGCCACAGGCACAATTCTTCGTGAATGGTGGACCGGCATCTTAGGCTCAGCGGTAAGCGTTCTGACCTCGGACGTTAACTATCCTACCAATCCGAACGGAAGAGGACTGATTACAAGGTTGCAGGGGCCGATAAACTGGGCGGACCAATACGGGGCGCGCATCCGTGGGTATTTGTATCCGCCGGTCGACGGGAGCTATACGTTCTGGATATCAAGCGCTGCGAAGAGTGAACTGCGGCTGAGCACAGATGCCGACCCGTGTCATTCAGTGCTGATTGCGAGCGAGTCGACTGCGCCATATCCGGCCCAGCATGAGTGGGAAAAATATCCGGCGCAGCGGTCTTCGCCGATTTGGCTGACCGCCGGCGGGAAGTACTATATCGAGGTGCTGCACAAAGAAAGCATCAGCCTCGACCATGTCGCGGTGGCCTGGGAGGGGCCGGGTATAAGTCAACAGGTAATCAACGGAGCGTTCTTGTCCCCGTGGCTCTTCAACTTCAAGGAATTCTCCGGTTTTGCCGCTCAGTGGCAGCGGACCGACTGCGCGAAGTCGAATGCCTGGTGTAGCGGCGCCGACCGTGACCGCGACGGCAATGTCCAGATAGATGACCTGGTAGCGTTTGCTGACTGGTGGCTCCTGGAATGAGGAGTAGGCGAACACTGACAAGCTGATTGCGAATGGAAGGGCTGCAAGTCGAATCGCAGCCCTTTTTGTTTTGACATTCTTGGGCGGGAAAACTATTCGTGGCGGAGTGACTCGATGGGGTCCATATTTGCTGCGCGGTATGCGGGGTACAGGCCGAAGGGCGATTCCGACTGTGCCTGATATGCCGAACGAAAGCAGCAGGAACGTGCCGGTGATGACGGCGGGCATATTGCCGAGACGCGTTGTCGAAATTATTTTTGGGTAGAATCAGGCGGCTCGCTGCTCCAGCCGCCACCGAGGGCTTTATAGAGTGCAATCAAATCCGTGGACAGGTTGCGTGTGCTCTGCACCAGGGCGTCTTCAGAGTTGTACAAAGAGCGTTGTGCATCAAGGACGCTGATGAACTCCGTCTGGCCTTCGGCATAGAGTTTGGTGGACAGCTCAACGGCCTTTCGGTTTGCTACTACGGCATCTATGAGCGATTTATTGCGCTGCTGCTCCTTGGCGTAAGACAGGAGGGCGTTTTCAACGTCCTGAAGCGCGGTCAGAACGGTTTTTTTGTAATCGAGGACCGCCTGCTGCTGGAGGGCGTTCTGGGCTTCGATTTTGTAGCTGACGCTGCCGGCGTTGAAAATCTGCCAGTTAACGGATGGGCCTAAAGACCAGGAGCGGCTGTCCCATTTCATTGATTTGACCCTGTCAGCACTGACGGAAAGTGAGCCGGCTAAATTGAACTTTGGAAATAAGTCGGCGGCGGCGACGCCTATGCGGGCAGTGGCTGCGTGAATACGGGCCTCAGCTCGTCTGACGTCGGGACGACGACGAAGCATCTCTGATGGAAGACCCGTCGGCACTTCAGGCGGTGTTATCGGTATTGATGACGCAGGCGATAACTCCTCCAGCAAAGACGCCGGTTCCTGGCCGAGCAGCACACCGATATTGTAAATCGTCTGCTGTGCCGAGGTCTCAATCAGCGGGATTTGCGACGTCGTTGTCGCGACCTGTGCGTCGGCATTTGCCATATCCAGCGCGCTGACGAAACCGCCTTCGAATCGCCTGCGGACCACGTCAGCGTTTTGCTGCTGTGCTTTAAGATTGTTTTGAGCAATAAGAATTTCCTGCTGGTACCCGCGAAGCTGAACATAATTCAATGCCACCTCGGAGACAAGAGTTACCAGGACGTCCCGCCGGTCTTCGACGGACGCCCGAATATCGGCTTCGGCCGCCTCGATGCTGCGTCTGGTTCCTCCAAAGATATCCAGTTCCCACGCGGCATCCAAACCCGTCCTAAACAGGTTGCTCGTCGTTGCTGAAGAACCGCCGGAGCGGCTGCGACTAAAACTGCCGGTGGCGTCGGCCGTGGGCCAGAATCCCGCGCCGACTGCGCCGCCTTCGGCCCTGGCCTGTCGTATCTTTTCCTCGGCCTGCCTGAGGTCCAGGTTCGACTTCATCGCCCGTTCGATTAACGAGGTCAGATTAGCATCGTTAAATTCCGTCCACCATTGAAGCAACATTTTATCCGGCGGTTCGGCGTCCCGGAGCCCTGATTGTCCCACCCATTTCGCCGGAACATTTGGCTCCGGCGCCTTATAGTCGGGACCTACCATACAGCCGCCCTGAAGCAGACAAGTGCACAGTGTGAGCAGGAGTATCGTGTAGGTTTTATAATAGCCGTTGTTCATTCGTATCGCAGCGCCTCAATCGGGTCCAAACGTGATGCTTTCCAGGCCGGATAGTAACCAAAAATTATCCCGACGCTGGCTGAAACAATAACCGAAGCCAAAATAGCGGCAACCGATGTTTCCGTGGGCCATCGCAGAAAGTAGGTCACCAGATACGAGCCGCCGCAACCCAGGATAATGCCTAAAATCCCGCCGGCAAGACACAGGACCACAGCTTCTATCAGGAACTGGCGAAGGATATCTCTTGCCCTGGCCCCGACCGCCATCCGCAGGCCGATTTCCCGCGTCCGCTCAGTCACCGACACCAGCATTATATTCATTATCCCGACGCCGCCGACAATCAGTGAAATAAGTGCAACAGCGAGCAAAAGCTTGGTCATCAGCGTCGTTGTCGAAGACAGTGCGTTTGTCATCTCCGTCATATTGCGAATGTTGAAATCATCGGCGTCGCCTTTGTGAATGCGATGACGTTCCCGCAGCAAATCTGTTATCTGGGTTATCGCCAGCGGTATATCGGCGGTGGATTGCGCTGCGGTTAAAATCTGGTCGACGTTTGTAAATCGCACCGGCTGCGGATTATCCATTGCCTGGGTATCGGAGGGCACCGGATAGAGGCTGACCTGGGAGTTAGGATACAACTGGCTGGGGGAGCTTGCCGTCGAGGTTGAACTGGAAGATGAGCTGCTTTGGGCTGTTTGTGTTGATGATGAATGTCCAACGCGAAACTTGATAGTGGTCCAGGGCGCCAGGACAATATCGTCCTGGTCCATCCCCATCATATTGGCGCCTTTACTGCTGAGGACTCCTATGACCTTGAAGGACACATTCAGGACGCGGATTTCTTGTCCTATGGGGGACCGGCCCTGGAAAAGCTCCCTAACGATGGTCTGGCCGATAAGACAAACCTTGGTTGCACTGCGGACTTCTTTGTCAGTAAAAACATCACCTTCGGCTAAATCAGTCCATTCCCGAACTTTGAGGTAATCCGCGGTTGTGCCGTAGATATTCATAGGAACCCAGTTTCGGTCCTGGTAAATTACCTGGCCGCGTGCTCGAACAAGGGGAGCGGCACTGCGGACAGCCGGGCATTCGCGAAGAATTGCGTCACAGTCCTGCGGTATAAGCGTAAGGACGGAGCCGGCGCCGAAGCCGATACCACTGCTTGTTGCGGCGCCCGGCAACACAAGAAGAGTGTTTGCGCCCATTTTGGCGATAGTATTTCTAATGGCATTTGAGGAGCCGCTGCCGATTTCCATCATCGCAATCACGGCCCCTACGCCGATGATTATGCCCAACATTGTCAACGTCGTCCGCATTGGGTTTCTGCGGATTGCTCGCAACGCTGTGCGTAGTATCCGAATTATACGAAATAGTCTCATTGTGAACCTCGCGGGGTCTTGTCTGACGCGTGGGATTGGCCGTCTACGATTAGACCATCGTGGATGCGAATCTGTCGTTGAGTATGCCGGGCAACATTGGGGTCGTGAGTCACAATAATAATCGTGATGCCTTCCTCGCTGTTGAGCTTCTGAAGCATTTTGAGGACTTCTTCGCTGGTTGCCGAGTCGAGATTGCCCGTCGGCTCGTCGGCAAAAACGACCGAGGGATTGTTAACCAGGGCCCTTGCGATTGCCACCCGCTGCTGCTGACCTCCTGATAATTTTGATGGTTCGTAATGGAGCCGGTCGCTTAGACCAACTCGATTCAGCATTTCGACGGCCCTGTGCCGGGCGTCGCGGTCGGAAAGGACCTCTCTTGTGTAAGACAACGGCATTATGACATTTTCCAGTGCGGTTGTCCGCGGAAGCAGATTAAAATTCTGAAATACAAAACCGATTTTATGATTCCGCAAAAACGCCCTCTGGTCGGGGGAAAGGCGGGATATCTCCTGACCTTCGAGCCGGTATTCACCCGAGGTCGGTCTGTCGAGACAGCCGAGAATATTCATTAGCGTACTTTTGCCCGACCCCGAGGCGCCCATCAGGGCAACAAACTCTCCCTTTCTGATGGATAGCGTAATGCCCTTGAGAACCGGGGCCTCGATGTCCCCCATATAATAGGTTTTATGTATGTCTTTTAGCTCAATTAATTCCATAGTTTCTGCTGTCGTTCGACGTTGCGACATTCGGGAAACGATTAGCCGTGTCTCGGCGGCCTGGCGCCCCTTGGAATCTGCGGCGTGAACGGGTTGACCGTTCCTGTATTGCCGGCTGCCTGTTTCTGTTCTCCAACGATGACTTCGACGCCTTCTTTAAGGTCGTCCGCCTGCACTTCGGTCATGATTCCATCGCTAATACCTGCACGAACCTCGATGGACCGTGCGAAACCATTCTGTTCGACCCACAACAAAGCTTGTCTGTAATCCGTTTTCTGCCCGGCCTCGCCTGCCGGCGGGTTTGATGCTTCCGGGGCATTCGGGTCCTGTTGGTTCTTTTTGGAGGGGTTTCCGCCTTGATTGCTGGGACTATCTTCCGATACAGAACGAAAGTCCGGCGCTACCTGTTCCGTCCTGGGCTGCCATCTCAGGGCGGCATTTGCCACCTGCAGCACGTTATCCCTGCGGTGAAGCTCAAAATTGACGTTTGCAGTCAGGTAAGGAAGCAGTTTACCGCTTGAGTTGTCCGTGACAACCTCAACGGTGTAGGTGACCACGTTTTGCGTCATAGTCGCGTTAAGCCGGACCTTGCCGACCTCACCCCTAAACATTTGGCCTTCATACGCTGAGGTGGTGAATGTCACGGGCTGGCCGGGGTAAATATTGCCGATGTCGGCCTCGTTCACGGCCACCCACACCTGCATTCGCCTCAGGTCTTTGGCTATCAGGAACAAGCTCGGTGCATTCAAGCTGGATACGACCGTTTGTCCTATGTTCACCCTGCGGTCTATTATGACGCCTTTGACCGGCGACTTTATTGTGCAGTATGTAAAATTGCGTTTTGCCTTTTGAAGAGTCGCCTCTGCCTGACTGACCGAGGCCTTGACTTGTGAGATTGCGGACTCACCTATCGCAATATTGGCTTTTGCAACCTCGAAGGCGGTCTTATATGAATCATAACTGCTCTTGGCCATGGCTTCGGATGGGCCGAGTTTTTGTGCCCTGTCCCAGTCCAGCTGGGCCTGGTCGAGCTTTGCGTTCAGTTGCAAAAGATTGGCCTGGGCGTTTTCCACCCCTGCTTTTGCCTGTTCAAGCTGTGCGGTGGCCAGGGCCACATCCGATGCGTAAACTGTATCATCAATCTTGGCCAGTATCGTGCCTTCTGCCACAGGTGAGCCGTAATCTATTTCATTTCCATCTTCGTCCTTGCCAAAAGCAAGGACCTGTCCCGCAACCTGTGCTCCCACGTCCACCAGCTCTTCCGGCTCGACCGTCCCCGTTGCGCTGATGGTCGCAACAAGGTCGCCTCGCGTTATGGCAACCGTGCGAAAAGAACTCCTCTTTCCATCGCCCTTATGGAAATACCAGACAGCAGCGGCAATCCCTATACCTATAACAACGACTAATAAAAGGGCCTTTTTCATAAGAGTTAGTGGCTCCCGGCGGTTTAATATCTCATACTACACCTTAATACTACGGTATAAGACGGTTCATTCTTAACTTGTATTGCATCGTCTTCCCAAATGACCGTTAGTCTAAGCCAATACGTGGTTTAAGTGTGCTTGTTCGCTTCTGCCGGTTCCCGTCCGGCTGCCCCGTCCGATTATCCCTCCAAATCGACGAACCGCGCCCGGCAGGAATCGAACCTGCAACCTCCGGGTTCGAAGCCCGGCACTCTGTCCAGTTGAGCTACGGGCGCAAAAAATACCAACCCAATATAGGGCTTGTCCGATGAGGATGTCAACTCCGGTGTCATCGCGGCCCTGAAAACCCTCTGGCAAAGCATCATCGTCTATGTTGAGCGGCCATCGTTATTGTTTATTAGAGAGGTTATATGTAGGCGGCTGCAATGGCGTCATCAAGGCGATGATTCAAATTTAACCGCCGCAGGCGGGACGGACTTGTCCTCTGTAGCCCGAAGGGCGAAGGAGGATTTCGGTTGTAAACCCGCCGGGTTTGTTATAAAATTTGTCCGTAACAGGCGGATTCCTTATAAAATTTAGCCCCGCAATTTATGGCGGGGTCGCTCCCGCCTCCGGCGGGACGAAACAAAAATTATGGCACGATGAAAAACGGTGAGTGGACATAGATTTCCAATGAAGATGCCGAGAAAAACTAGTAATGACCGGGGTTTCTTAAGCAAATATTGGTTTCAAATTATAACGATAATAATAGCTATTTGCGGCGGTTTTCCAGGCATTATCAATATTGTAAAATATTTTCATAACAAACCAATTTTCGGGTTTGAACCCAATGGTCTTATTTGGGGTGAGCTTCCACAAGAAGATGTCAATATTCCGTTCCTTGTTTTGTTTGGAACAGTGACGAATCAAGGAGACAAACCTCTCAACCCGAGATTTTTTGATATGAAGATTAGGGATAAGGGCAAATGGTTCGCTTTAGAACGATATTCTTTACCGGTGGACGCGAATTGTGAATTCCATAGCGAAACACAACTGATTATAGCAAAAGATCTCGCAAAAATCGACTTACAGGAATGGAAAGAACCAATACTTATTGGACAACCTGCCCGGGGTTGTCTTATGTTTTTCAGCAAAGATATTGATATTCAAGAATTAAAGGACTCTAATAGTTTAACGTATCAATTAAAATGCATGGATATTTTTAATAAGACATATACAGTAACCTCTACATATGGCCCCTTTTCCGATGTCAAGAGCCTCCAAAAACTTATAAAATATAATGTTACCTTTGGGCCCAAAAGTTAACTCTTGATAATAATAGGCCCATCCCCCATTTTAGCCAGGCCGGTTGGCCGGAGGCCAACAGAGCAGTTGAGCATTTGAACAGTAGAACCCCGGCCTAAGGATTGCCGGGGCAAGCAGGTGAGAATGGGGTCCTGCGTTCCTCGTCCATAACTCAAAACTCAACACTCAAAATTAAAAACTTTCCGTGAAATCCGCGTAATCCACCTTCGCTTCCTCCTTCGCTATCGCTATGGAGGACAGGCAAGCTCCGGCGGACAAGTCCGCGATTAAAATTCTTCGTGAACTTCGTGTTCTTCGTGGTAAGATTCTTTGCTATGACCACGGCAAGCATAGTCAGTATCGGCAATGAGTTGCTCAACGGCCACACGACTGACACAAACGCCACGTTTATTTGTCAAAGATTGCTTTCAATCGGCGTTTCCGTCGTCAGCGTTTATACCGTCGGCGACGACGTCGGCCAAATCGTCCGCGCACTGAAGCGCGCAGCCGAGGACGCCGACGTCGTAATCGCAACCGGCGGCCTGGGACCCACCGATGACGACCTTACGCGACAGGCGTTTGCAGAATTGCTTAACGCCAAACTACAACTCGACACGATCTTGCTGGAGGATATTCGCCGGTTCTTTGCCAAAAGAGGAATTCAAATGCCGGAAAGGAACGTTATTCAGGCCTACATCCCTGTCGGCGCACAACCAATCGAGAATCTGCTTGGCACTGCTCCCGGAATCTGTGCCAAAATGCAACAAAAACTTTTTATCGCCTTGCCCGGCGTGCCCGTTGAAATGAGACAAATGTTCGAGGCATCGGTGTTGCCTCGGTTAGAACAGCAGGGGCTTGCCCTGAGCGCAGTCGAAGGGGGCGACGGGTTTACCGTCATCAGAAAGGTCAGGTGTTTCGGTGCCGGCGAGTCGGCAATTGCGGAAAAGTTAGGCAATCTAATGGACCGCGGAAGAAATCCATTAGTAAATTCAACCGTCGATTCCGGCATCATCACGCTTCACGTTGTTGCCGACGCACCAGCGAAAGAACAGGCCGAGCATAAGGCACAGGCCGACGTTGACCATCTGCGTTCGTTGCTCGGCGAGCTTGTGTTTGGCGTTGATGACCAGACACTGGCCGAGGTCGTCGGCCAACAGTTGGCAGCGAAACACAAGACGGTTGCCGTCGCCGAATCCTGCACGGGGGGGCTTTTGGCCAAGCTCCTTACCGATATCCCCGGCTCAAGCGCATACTTCACCCAAGGCTGGATAACCTACGGCAATAAAGCCAAGACCGAACAGCTCGGCGTCTCGCCGGAGCTAATCGAGAAATATGGCACCGTCAGCGAGGAGGTCGCCTCAGCGATGGCGCTGGCCGCCAGGCAAAAGGCACAGTCGGATTTCGCTATCGCCATAACGGGCATTGCAGGCCCCGCCGGCGGAACCGAACAAAAGCCGGTCGGCCTGGTATATATCAGCATAAGTTTCTATAATAACTGCCGGACCGAGCGATTTTGCTTTGCGCATACCAGAGATGCGATTCGTCTCAGGGCTGCGCTGACTGCGTTGAATATGCTGCGATTGGAATTGACGTAATTTTTTTGAGGGGTTCGAGCCGGTTTCGTACTCAATTGTTTTGAAAGGACGTTGTAATGGACTACAGAAAATTCGTTGATGAGCAGATTGCGGAAATAAAAAAGACCATCGGAAACAGCAAGGCGTTAAACGCACTTAGCGGCGGCGTTGACAGTTCGGTCGTTACGGTGCTGGCGCATCGGGCCGTCGGCAATCAGTTAAAGACCGTATTTATCGACAATGCCCTTATGCGTGAAGGCGAGCCGAAGCGAGTCGTCAAGATGTTCTCCGGTATGGGTATCCCCGTTGAGCTTGTGGATGCTCGCGGGGAATTTCTCTCGGCCCTGAAAGGCGTCGCCGACCCGGAAAAGAAGCGTCAGGCAATCACCGATACCTTCTACTCCAGGGTATTCAGCCGAATTGTGAAAGAATCCGGTGCGAAATTTCTGCTTCACGGCACGATACTTACCGATATCGAAGAGACCGTCGCGGGAATAAAACGCCAGCACAATATCCTCACTCAATTAGGTATCGATACCGAGAAACAGTATGGCTATGCCGTGATTGAGCCATTAAAGACCCTTCGCAAAGACGACGTTCGCAAGGTCGCTGAGCTACTTGGCATACCCCGCGAGATTTGCCGGCGGATTCCGTTTCCGGGGCCGGCATTGGCCGCCAGAATTGTGGGCGAGGTGACCGAAGAACGGCTTGAGATTGTGCGGGCGGCGACGGCCATAGTCGAGGAAGAGCTTGCCGACAGCGGCGCGTTTCAATATCTGGCGGTTTTGCTCAATGATTACGCAACCGGTATCCGCAACAATAAGCGGGAATTCGGCCGGATTATTGTTGTTCGCTGCATCGAGAGCGTCGACGCACGAGTCGCAACCGCGACCCGAGTGCCGTGGGATAAACTCGAACGCATTTGCCGTCGTATCACCGACATAAAGGGCGTCAATCGATGCCTTTATGACCTGACTCCGAAGCCGCCTGCAACGGTCGAGTATGTTTAAGCCGGCGACGGAGACAAACTTGGGAGCAGCGATAGTAGTGCCGCTGATACAGAGGGCGAAGGTCCCATATTCCTTTGCCGGCCCCAAGTACCGGGCTTGTTTATTCACAAAGACCTATGTAAGATTTGACTTACTGTTGTCTGAATGCTATAATGATGAGCGCTGAAATCTGTACGTTATCGGGTGTATATGGCCAAGGCAGCACGTAGACATTTGGGGGAAATACTTTTTAAGGCAGGCCTGGTCGAAAAACAGGTACTCATCGACTCTATCAAGACCGCCCAGGCAAGCCGCAAACGCCTTGGACAGGTCCTTCTCGAAAAGGGTCTCATCGACGAGGACACCCTGACGAAGGCCATTGCCAAACAATTCGGCCTAAAGTACGTAAACCTTGACAGCACCCCCATATCGCCTGAGGTGCTAAAGCTCATACCAGAAGACCTCATAAAGAAACACAATGTTCTTCCCCTCGGGGTGGACAATGGCCGGCTTAGATTAGTCATTACCGACCCGATGGACCTCGACGCGATGGATTCCGTCAGGTTCCGCACCAACAAAGAGCTCGAGTGTTATATGGCCAGCCCTTCGAAAATCCGGCGTTTCGTCGCTGACACGCTCGACCAGACCGGTTCCGAAGAGGCGGACCGCTTAAGACACAGCATTGATGCAACTGCCGCCGAGCTTGCCGAGAGCGGCCATGAAATCCAGGCCGAAATTCTAAAGGCAGGCCAGGTCACAGGCGCCGATGACGGCCCTGTTGTTCGGTTAGTCAACCTCATCATCGATGCCGCCGTCAATATGCGTGCAAGTGATATTCACATCGAACCAATGACCGACAGGGTCCGAGTCAGATACCGCCTCGACGGCGTCTGCTTCGAAAAAGACACCATACCCAAGAATATGCAGGCGCCCCTGATTGCGCGGTTCAAAATCCTCTCCGGAATGGACATCGCCGAAAAGAGATTGCCGCAGGACGGGCGCATTAAACGTACCATCGGAGGTCAGGACATAGATTTTCGTGTTTCTTCCCTGCCCGGCAGCCACGGCCCGAGCGTCGTATTGCGTGTCCTGCGTCCCGATGCCGTCAACATCGGTATTAAGGCGCTTGGTTTTGAATCCGACGATTACGAGCGCTTCCAGAAAATCATAAGGAGACCGAACGGCATATTCCTTGTCACCGGCCCCACTGGAAGCGGCAAGACGACTACGCTTTACGCCGCCTTACAGGAGCTTAACAAGCCGGACAAAAAAATCATCACCGCCGAAGACCCCGTTGAGTACAGCTTTGCCGGGATGAACCAGGTCCAGGTCAGAGAAGATATTGGGCTTAGCTTTGATAGAATCCTTCGCGCAATGCTTCGTCAGGCCCCCAACGTAATACTCGTCGGTGAAATTCGTGACGGCATCGTCGCTGATGTTGCAATACAGGCCGCCCTTACAGGCCACCTCGTTTTCAGCACTCTCCACACCAACGACGCCCCAAGCGCCATTACGCGTCTGATTGATATGGGCGTCAAACCGTTCCTTGTCGCAAGCTCCATTCAGGCCATTATGGCCCAGCGACTGGTCCGTGTAATATGCAAGAACTGCAAGACCGTCGACAAGAACCCTGACCCTCATTGCCTTCGCCTGCTCGATATCACCCCCGAAGACTTCGAGAAGCATCCCGTCTATAAAGGCGCAGGGTGCAGCCAGTGCCACGGCGTCGGCTTCAAGGGACGTCTGGCCATATTTGAAATGGTCGAACTTAATAATGAAGTAAGAGAGCTGGCATTTTCAAAGGCGCCAACAAGCGCGTTGCGGAAGGCCTGTATCGCCAGCGGAATGAGAACCCTTATGGAGGATGGCAAAATCAAGATATTCAAAGGGATTACCACTCCGGCCGAAGTCGCGAGCATAGCCCAGGTCGAAGGTACGGTCCTTTGATTTATCTGTCTTTGCGGAAACAGCAAAATGGCAACAGTTAATATAGACCGCCTGCTACAGGCCTGTATCACTATGGGGGCCTCCGATATTCACATAACCGTCAACCGACCCCCTATCCTCAGAATCGACAGCCGGCTGCGCGCACTCGAAACCAAAGTGCTCGAACCCGACGACACCGTCGCCTTGATGAAAAGCATCACCCCTGAAAAAAACCAGCAGGAGCTTCAGGAAGAAGGCGGCACCGATTTCGGTTTCGCCTACGGCGAGCAGGGTCGTTTCCGTGTCTCCGTTTTCAGGCAAAAAGGCAATATCGCCATCGTTCTGCGACTCATCCCGTCCAAGATTCTGAGCTTCGATGAGATAGGTCTGCCGAAGATTTGTGCCGCTCTTTGCCGCAGACCGAGGGGGCTTTTCATCGTGACGGGTCCGACCGGCAGCGGCAAAACCACTACGCTGGCCACGATGATTAATTACATAAACGAAAACCTCGACCACCACATCGTGACCGTGGAAGAGCCAATCGAGTACTATCACCCCCACAAAAAGTGCATCATTAATCAGCGGGAAGTCGGTGTTGACGTCACAAGCTTTTCTGAGGCGCTCCGCCGCGTTCTGAGAATGGACCCCGATGTCATCATGGTCGGTGAGCTGCGAGACCTTGAGACCATTGAGGCGGCGTTGCGTGCAGCAGAGACAGGACACCTTGTCTTCAGCTCACTCCATACAACCAGTGCCGCCGGAACCATTACCAGGATTATCGACGTATTTCCTGTTAACCAGCAGGAGCAAATACGCATCCAGCTGGCGAGCAACCTCATGGCGGTCTTAAGCCAGGTTCTTTGTCCCTTGGCCGCTGGTAAAGGCCGGGTGGCCGCATTCGAGTTTATGGTTGTCACGCCTGCTATCGCCAACCTTATCCGGGAGAACAAAACATACCGCATTGATTCCAGCATACAGACCGGCAAAAAACTTGGTATGCAGCTGCTCGATGACCACCTGTGGCAACTGTACGAAATGGGCAGGATTACGATGGCGGAGATGATGGATAAAGCCCGCCAGCCAGGCGCACTGCACGATAAGGCGACAGCTCGCTTCAAGACCCTTAAGCCCCACGAAAGACCCTCAGCAGAGGAAGATACCGGGCCTATCCTGCGAATGTAAAAGGGGGCCTTCAGTATCAAAACCAAGCATAAGGGAGTAAGGACTGTCCTGTCAACCGTATGTCCAAGTGCTAATTCCTTGACACAACAGGCATTACGACTGTATAATATATATTGCTGAGATTAGCGGATTGAGGTGTAGTGGTAAGGAAGGACGTTATGGATAAGTTGCCGCCAATTGAACAATTACGCGGCAGACCCATCGGACGAGTGCTAATGAAGATGGGGCTGCTGACCCGCGAAAAGGTTCACCAGTGCCTCGAGGTACAGAAGCAACGGCAGAAGCAGGGACATAAGAACGTCCCATTAGGGGAGGTTCTTGTGGAATTGGGGCTTGTGAATGAAAAGCAGCTGCATATCGCGTTGGCTGCCCAGCGCGGAATGGAGTATATCAACGTTGGCGACCTTGACATCCGGCCGGAAGTGCTGGAAAAGGTACAGAGCCAGATGGCGAAGGCATACCGCGTTTTACCCCTCGAGTTCAAAGCGAATACCAACGAGCTGGTGGTGGCGGTTGACAAGGCCGACAGTTTCCGTGCCACCGATGACCTTGCTACCCTGCTCGGTTTGAAGGTGACCGCGAAAATCACCGACTCGCAGGCCCTCGATGCGGCGTTGGCAAAATACTATCAGAAGCAGGATGCACAGGGTGAGGGTATAAATGAGCTTATCCACGAGATTCAGGAAGATGGGTTCCTCGCCGAATTTGAGGGGCGAAACCAGAGCATCGACCTCGATGAGCTAAAGGAGCTTTCGGAATCGAACCCCGTCAAGAAGCTTCTTAATCTGGTGCTGATGCAGGCCATCCGGGACAAGGCCTCCGACGTTCATTTTGAGCCGTTTGAGAACGAATACAAGATGCGGTATCGAATCGACGGCGTGCTTTATGAGATGGTGCCGCCTCCCAAGCACATCGCCACCGCACTGAGCTCCCGCATAAAAGTTATGGCCAGTCTCGATATCGCCGAGCGGCGGCTTCCACAGGACGGCCGAATCTCCCTTACCGTTGGGGGCAACCCCATTGACCTTCGCGTCAGCGTGCTGCCCACAATGTTCGGCGAAAGCGTCGTGCTGCGTGTTCTCGACCGGAGCCAGATGCAGCTTGACCTCAATAAGCTGGGCATCAGACAAGAGGAGCTGAAAGTCGTGCGACAGCTTATCCGTAAGCCCAACGGCATTATCATTGTCACAGGCCCCACCGGCTGCGGGAAGACCACGACATTGTACGCGGCGCTTAGCGAGCTTAACGACATCGAAACAAAGGTAATCACCACCGAAGACCCCATCGAGTACGACATAGATGGTGTTATTCAGGTCCAGATGAAGCCTGACATCGGCCTGACTTTCGGAAAGTGCCTCCGCTCCATCCTGCGCCAGGACCCGGATGTCATACTTGTCGGTGAAATCCGCGACCTCGAGACAGCCGAAATTGCCGCGCAGTCCTCCCTGACGGGACACATCGTCTTCAGCACGCTACACACCAATGATGCACCCAGTTCCATCGCCCGACTGCTCGACCTCGGCATCGAGCCGTTCCTTGTGACCGCGACGCTCGAAGGTATCGTCGCACAGCGGCTAATCAGAAAAATTTGTGAGCACTGCAAGACGCCTTTTGAGCCGACCGAAAGCCAGCTTATGGAGCTTGGGCTTGCGTCCGATGACGTCAAAGGCAAACAGTTTTATTACGGCAGGGGCTGCCCGAGATGCAATAACACCGGGTACAGGGGGCGGACCGGCATCTTCGAGGTTATGACCTTCAACGACGAGATACGCGAGCTGATTATGAACCACGCCTCCACCAACGTTTTGCGGACGGCCAGCCAAAGGACCGGTATGAGATTGCTCCGCGATGCGGGGCTGGCTGCACTTTATGACGGCATCACCACAATTGACGAGGTCGTTAAAGAAACAATCGCCGGAGGCGAATAACTTATTATGCAGAAATGAAACCGATGGCAGTATCACAGGTTCGGATATTAGCAGGAGATATTTGATATGCCGCTGTTTAAATATGAGGCGCTTGATTCTCAGGGAGTGGCCATAAAAAATGAGGTCGAGGCGCTAAGCCAGAAAGAGGCGGTCAGCAAGATACGAAATATGGGCTATTTCCCCACGAAGGTGACCACCGTGGGCGCCGCAAAAAAGGCCGCCACTGCCGTTGCCAAACCCAAGCGCAGGCGAGGCGCCGGCGGCAAAGTAAAAGTCAAGCTCATTACCCAGTTTGCCAGACAACTGTCCACCCTTCAGGATGCGGGCTTGCCGATACTGAGGTCTCTGCGAATTCTCGAGGAGCAGCAAAAAACCGGCACGTTCAAACGCATCCTCGGCTACGTCGCCGACGACATCGAAGGCGGCGCCACCCTGTCCGAGGCGCTGAGCCGATTCCCCAGGTGCTTCGACCGGCTGCTGGTCGGAATGGTCGCTGCCGGCGAAACCGGCGGCGTGCTGGACCTGATTTTGTCCCGTTGCGCCGACTTTATGGAAAAATCCCAGAAGCTCAAGGCCCGCGTCAAGGGCGCTATGATTTACCCGGCCGTCGTTATCAGCGCCGCCTTTGCCATCCTTTTGATGCTGATGACATTCGTCATCCCCAGGTTCGAAGGTGTTTTGAAAGAAATGATAGAGGGTGATTTGCCTGCGGTTACTCAGGTCGTGCTTGGCATTGCCAGGTGGATTGCCCAGGACTTCGGCTGGGCCATCCTTGTCGGGGTGCCATTCGCGTTTATCTTTCTGCTGCGGCTTATAAGGCAGTTTCGCGTCGGTCGATATATCCTCGACAGCGTCAAGCTTAGGATACCGATTATGGGCCAGCTCGCCGGCAAGGTTGCCGTCACGCGCTGGACCAGAACATTAGGCACGCTTATCGGCGCCGGCGTCCCAATTCTCGATGCAATCAGCGTGACAAGCGAAACCGCCGGCAACGAGGTCTACTCCAGGATGCTCATCAACGTCCAGAACTCCATCCGGCAGGGTGACACCTTCGCCGCGCCGCTGAAACAATCCAAGACCGTCGACCTCATTGTCACAAATATGGTTGCCGTCGGCGAGGAGACGGGCGACCTCGACAAGATGCTGCTCAAAGTCGCCGATAACTACGACGAGCAGGTTGACGTTCTTGTCGCTTCGATGATGCACCTGCTCGAACCGGTTATGATTCTCGGCCTCGGCGGTATGGTGCTGGTTATCGTGATGTCCGTGTTCCTGCCGATGGTCAAGATTATTTCGTCTCTGAACGTCTCGTGACAAAACGGAACCGAAAGAAATAGCGTTAAATCGAGTATGCAAGGAGCACACAAATGAAACCGACTTTCGACAACCCAGGCCAAAAAACGGGCTTTACCATTATTGAGCTGCTCACCGTTATGAGCATTATCATAGTCCTCATCAGCATATTGGTGCCCGCTCTCAATCGCGTGAGGCGTTACGCCTCGCGGGTAAAGCAAAAGGCGCAGTTCCACTCCATCAGCGTCGCCCTCGACCTGTTCAACGCGGAATACGAGGGCTACCCGCCCTCCGACCGGTGGGATGGCTCGGGGACCGGGACCGTACCGTATTGCGGCGCGATGAAATTAGCTGAGGCAATGGTCGGCCAGGACCTCAAGGGTTTTAACCTGGACTCTCGTTTCGTTGCCCCTCTTATACCGCCGCAACTTCCTGGCCCGGGCATCCTGTATCCTGCAAACCCGGGGACCGCATCGCCTCTATACCCCGACTACGTCAACAACATCAAAGCCAGAAGAATGTATCTCCAGCTCGAAAACGCTAATGCCTATTTACTCAAAGATATATATTCCACCACGCATCTGGGCACTACTGCCTTTGACCCCTGCGATATGGTCCTTTGCGACGTTTATGTGCGGACTATGGCCACAGGCAGTAAAATCGGTATGCCCATTTTGTATTACAAGGCCGACACCTCCAGGACCGAGCACGACCGCACTATGCCCGCAGCATGTGGGGACACCCACTATAACATCTACGACCGCTGCGATAACCAGGACCTCGTTGATATTCCGCTTCCCTGGGTGACTCCGTCGGGTCCGAAGCATCCAATGGCCACCACCGGCAGCCCCACCCTGCTGCCTGGTGTAAATTCTGACGCGGGTATCTTCTACGACAAAACGCGAAACGCAAAAGCCACCGACAGGCCTTATATGGCCGACTCTTATATCCTTATGTCAGCTGGCTTCGACGGCGAATACGGAACAAGTGACGACATCTTTAATTTCGGGGAATAAACCAGGAGCATAATGAAGACACAGATTAACACGGTTTTTTGTAGACACGGATTTACCCGTGAAAAACCGTAAAGCGGTTGCGGTTGCGCGGCTCGTATCGGTTGCGCCTAACGTTAAGCGTCGGTTAATACGCAACCATAAGACGATAGACGAAACGAGTAGCGCAACCGAAGGACGAAACACGAAACTTGAGTTCTGTGGCTAAACTTAATGAAAGGCGTGACAGCGATGGATACCCGTAAGGCATTTACGCTCGTTGAACTTTTGACCACGCTGGTCATCATCGCCCTGTTAGTGGGCATCCTGCTGCCATCCATAGCGGCGGTCCGCGGAATTGCCAGACAGACCGCCCAGAAGGCGCAGTTCGCCTCCATAGATATAGCGCTCGAGGCCTTCAAGCAGGATTACGGCGATTATCCGCCATCCTCGCTATACGAACCTGTTGACCCCCCCGGCCGCGAGTATGGCGGCACTCAAAAACTCACCGAGGCGCTGCTTGGCTGGGACTTGATGGGCTTTGACCCAAATACTGCTTGGCGCCGCGATGGTTACACAGGAACCACCATCCCCGGCGGGGCAGGTTCCTATGACCCGGATAGGGTTCGAGGCACCGCCACGCTTTTCGAAAGAAGGGGACCTTATCTTGAAGTCGCGAAAACTAATGTTTTTCACCTTGGCATAAGCGCCTCGGATGCCAACGGTCTTTATGTGAATACCGCTCTGCTTGAACCGATGAACTTTGTTATCTGTGATGTTTTCGGCGTCAAAAAAATAACCGATGCTGCTGGAAAAACGGTCACCGCCGGCTCACCAATCCTTTATTACAAGGCAAACACCACCAGCAAAAGCATATCAGCCCCATCCTTGGTGGAGGGTAGAATCTACAATTACAAAGACAACTGGGTTTTAGTCAACCTTGGGAAGCTCACCACCACCGGTGCCGGCGGCCAGCCCCACCCACTTGGTTACTCTGACGGCACAGATTTTCCCGTTTTCTACAACTACAAGTATGACCTTCTTCCTGTGGCCACTTATGGAACAAACACCGGCTACGGGATAAAAGACCCGAAAGTGACACAAAATCCTTGGCCATACAGGCCGGACTCTTACATCTTAATATCGGCGGGCAACGACGGCCTTTACGGTACGGCTGACGACATACACAACTATTAGAGCCGGGGCAACCCCCGCTCCTGTCTTCCGTGCCGCTGCGACTCGCGTCGCAAGACGCGGCAGCAGGCAACAGGAAGACGCGAGACGCGGGGGAGGGAGCAGGTTGCTTATGGGAACTTCTGGCAAAAATTGCGGTTTTACGCTCGTCGAGATACTGATTGTCATCGCGATTATCATCATACTAATCTCTATGATGGTCGGCGTCGCCAAGCGCATCGACGACCAGGGCAAGGAACGCCTCTGCCGGGATACCATCGAGCTAATCGGCAACGCCCTGGAGCAATTCCGCGACTTCGGGTATGAATACAAACACACTGATTTTGCCGAGTTTGATTTCCCTCTCGACTGTAACGACTATCCTGTTACCAGAGACATACTCATATTAACACTCGAAAAGGCACTTGGCTTGGTTGCTGGAAGTATCAGCATTCCTTCCGGTACTCATCAACACGAATACTCGGGCAGTGAAGCGTTGTATTTTTTCCTGAGTCAGGTCCCCGATTGCCGCGTGACGCTCGACAAAGTCGATAAGTCGCTGCTGACAAACAAGGACAACGCTGGCGGCGATTTGATACTCAGAATCGGCACCGTCGATTATCCGCTTTTGAGGTTTATCGACCCGTGGGGCAAGACACTGCGATATGACTATTATTATGATGATACTATTTCGCCGCTGATTCCCGACCCCGATACGAAAAAGACGTTTCCTGTGATTACATCAGCCGGTGCGGATAAACAATTCGATACCTCTGATGATATATCCAATATCGAGCAGCAATGAAAAAGGTGCAAGACACAAGACGCAAGACGCACGACGCAATACGTAACGAGCCGCGTAACCGCCCGCCGCCCCGACTCGCGTCGGGAGACGCGGGGGCAAGCAACCGCTTTACGAATCGTCGAGGTTTGACGCTTCCTGAGATGACGGTTGTCATTTCGATAGCAGCATTGATGGTCGGCCTGACCCTGCCCGCCGCAAATATGCTCTTTAACTCGTTTGAATCGGAGAGCGGCGCAAAGTCAATTGTTAGCGCCGCTTTAGCCAGCGCCCGAGCGATAGCGGCAAAGGAGCAGCGCTACGCAGGCATACGATTCCAAAAACGCTATGACCCCAACAACCCTGACCCCCTCAACGCCTCGCAATACATCATTTTCATAATCAAAGGGGAGAATAGACAAGTAACTGGCAACCTTGACTACGACGGCTTCCACGCCGTTGATGGAATCCAGCCAATAAAACTCCCCGACTCAATCGGCGTGATGGACCTCATACTCCGAACCAATTGGGGGACTTCAGCACAAGCAGCATCATTTACGTCTATAGGAGTTCAACTCATAAATGATAACAGCTGGATTAACAGTATCGAAGAAGTCGATGACACCACTGCTTTCTCAATTGTTTTTTCACCTTCAGGAAAACTTGTTTCTCACAATGTTCGTGTAAGAAATAGAAACGGTGCATACCAAGCGGACAATAGCTCCCCAAGTAGTGATAAACATTCGATGGATGACATATTCAATTCACAGTCGAATATTACAAATTATCAAATCGGAATGTTTATTCAGGATGATTATGCCAATCTCGGCTATGGTTCCGAAATGAGCCGAAACAGTTTTGTTATTTACGAAACCAAAATACTCAAGCAGACCGACCAAAACCTTCGCTGGACTAACTATCTCCAGAACTTGAAAAGAATCTATGTGAACCCTTACACGGGGACGATTGTTAACGAACAATGAACATCCAAATTAACAATCAGCAATCAGCAATCAGCAATCAGCAATTTGCGAAGGGCTTCTCGCTGATGGAGGTGCTGTTAGCGGTCGGGATACTGGCGGTGGGGATGCTTTTTATCGCGGGGGTTTTTCCCGTCGGCATTTATTTTACGACTGTCGCTTCTGAGCGGACAATAGCTGCGACGGCAGCTGACGAGGCGTTTGCTAAGGTAGTGCTGCTTGCCCACGACCCTCTTTGTCCCCTTAATGCAGGGAATTTTCAGAACCCTTATTCGGCCTCTTTCGAGGAGATAGCCGACGCCAATCGAGCATTACTCGTGCCGCTGGTGCAGCCCATTCCCGCTGACTGCTTCGCGTATCCTTCGACTCCGTCAATCGACCCTACGGCGAAAAAATACTGGTGGTCTGCTGTATGCAGAAGGGTTGATTTGTTGGACCCGTGCAGCGTTCAGGCGACGGTCTTTATCTCTCGCAAGGCCGGTGTGACCGCAACAAGACCCATTGCAGTTCCCGTCGGTGTTTCCGGAACAACCGGCAGTTATGAATTGACCATAACTGGCGACAAAACCTTAATTAACGACGGCTACACAATCGTGGATGATGCAAGCGGCCAGATATATCGTGTCCTTGAGCGTCTTGCCCCGCCGCTCGACGACAGAATCATCCGCCTTGACAAACCCTGGCGTCCCGATTTATCTCCGCAGTTCTTGACGGGTATTGTTTGGGTAGTTCCGCCGCCAGTTGGCGGAGGCCGATACCCCTGTATAGCCGTTTATCAAAAAGTGATGAGATTCTGATGAGATTTAACACGAAGACACGAAGAAAAAGGATGCGGTTGCGCGACTCGTTACGGTTGCGTTTAACGTCGGACGATAAACGAAACGAGCAGCGCAACCGACAGACGAACAACGCAACCATACCATTTTGGTGTCTTTGTGGTGGGAAGCCACGGGCCTTCACGCTGCTTGAGATGGTGGTCGCCATAGCGATATTGGCTATGGTCACCTTTTTTGCCGGGGGCATTTTCAAATCCGGCATCGAGTCGTACCGCACCGCAATGGCGCAGGCGGAGATTATGGGGAAACTACGCGCCATTACCCAGCAGTTGGACAGCGATTTCAAGGGTCTGCGAAAAGATGCGCCTCTTTTTATATGGTTTCAGAAGGGCACAAATGCCGACGACGCAAATCGTTTTGACCAGGTTATGTTTTTCGCCGACGGTGATTTTCAATCGACGCAAACCTATGACTTCGACAACAACCCGGCCAACCCCTCCTATGGATACAAAATCCCCTCACCCACCGGCTCGCCGATTGTGTCCAATGTCGCCAGAATCTACTATGGCCAAGCCCGGAGCATCGACCCGCGGGACAAACTCCTGAAATATCCGTATCTACTTCGTGATTCCGACCGTATCCTCGCTCGGCGCCAGCATCTTTTCACCGCCGACACCGACTTTGTTAACTGGCCGGATCTCGCCAGTTTTATCAGCTCCTTCGATACGGTTAGTAACGACGCCTATGAGCACGACCGTATTTCCCTGTCCCAGTGGCAGGCCCTGGCAAACGACCCTGCAAGTGGTTCCGCAAATGTTGACCAGATAATCACCGCCTGCTTCGGCGTTAACTGCCCCAAAATCGACTTTGCTGATGCCAACACGCTGCATTTGCTGATGACGGAGGGTGTAGGCAGCTTTTCTGTTCAATGGGGTTACTATTATGCCCATACACTCCCATCCGGCGATATTGCCACCGATTACCTTTGGTGGCCGAGCAATGACCCAAATGGCGATGGTGACATCGGCGATTCCGATTTTGCGCAGATGATGGCCCCGGAATTCGGCTTTTACTTTTATACGACTGACCCACCATTACCGACGAGTTCATACTGGTTCCCGTCTGGTGGGGCCACAGGTCTTCATTATCCCGGCGGTATTGGTTCTGACAACCTCTTATCAGACAAACCTGTGTATCCGCAGGCGCTGAAATTCACGTTTACGCTTTATGATTCGAGAGGCGTGTTCAAGAATGGCCAGACGTTTACCCATATTGTTTATCTGGGTGACTGAAGTTATTGCTGATTGTTGCCCGCCATTTGGCGAGGTCTCGCTGAAGGCGGAATTGCTGATTGATGATTTTAACAGAAGAATACAGAGGATAAAGGAATGAACATCAAACACAGAACAAAAGACGCAGGACGCAATACGGGTTCGGCGATTATCCTCGCCGTCGTTCTTACGTCTTTACTTGCAATCATCGGCGTAATCTTTCTGCTTTCATCCCGCGTCGATTCCGTCGCCACCTCGGCCATCGCCGATAATAAAGACCTCAATCTGGCGGTCGATACCGTCATCGCAAAAATCTCCGAAGAGCTCTCACGCGATGTCCCCGGCGACCCATGCCTCCCACAGGAATACTACGATTACCCGGACGCCAACAATGCCTGGCTGGCCTCGTTGGAGCCGAGCGGTTCAAACGTATGGCCCCATATCACTGATTTATATTATCCTCGTCTCGGCGCCCTTGCTTATAACCTTACTCCAGACGTCAACTATGAACATTATGACCCGGCCGGTGACGGCATATCGATAGATGCCGATGGTGATGGCGTAAGCGATTCGAGATGGGTGTCGGTTCCTGTCAAGACATCCGGCAAGGGCAAAACCATATATGCCGCAATTCGCATCATCGACAATGGCGCTATGCTCAACGTCAACACCGGCTACAAATTCAACCCAAACACTTCCGACGGTTCAAGCCAGACGCAAATAAATCTTATGGCCCTCGCCGGCAGACCCGCATATACTCAATCCGACGAAGACACGCTGAAGATTATCCGGGCAAATTATCCTTTCAGCGGTCTTGACCCGAACAATCTCGGCCTTTATGCATCTGATGTCATCTGGCGTTATGACAATCCCACTAATCCATATGCCCCTTTCGACATCTCCGATGAGCTTGAAATGCGATACCGCTTTTTGATAAACCAGGAAAAGACATATACTCGGCTGGAATCCTGGAGCGGCCAATTCAGCAACTCATCGGTTCTTGACAAACCTTACGATACCGCTAACGGCCACAATGAAGCTGAGTGGCTTCTCGCCTCCTGCATCGACGCCAATCTTATCTCTCCTCCCGAGCCCCACTATGCCTATCGCCATATCGCCACAACCCAAAACCTCGACCGAATAATCAACCCTGCAGGCGGAAAAATGGTTAACGTCAATATCGACCCCTGTGACAAAATATTAACCGCAGTACGCACCGGCCTTATCGACGCAGGCGCCGCCCTCGACGTAAACGGCCTCGCCGCACAAATCACCGCCAACCTCATTGATTACCGTGATGACGACTCAACCGTCACCGTCGTTTACGATGACAAAGGCCTCCCTCATTTCGGCTTCGAGACGCCCTGCATTTATATATCAGAAATCGCACAAAACTTCTTCCAGCCGGACAAAGACAAGCCAGATATTATCGAGCGCTCTTATGCAATCGAACTCTACAAACCCTATGCCGAAGACCCATATCCTCAATGTCCCGATGGCGTCGATTGCTCCTGGCAGCTTGTTATTGATTTGGATGTATTCGACGTCAACTGGTCCGGCTCGGGACAATTTCACGTCTTACTCAACGACTCATACAGCGTGATTGACGTCAACTTCGCTGACTTCGAGGCCAATAGCCCAAGCCCCCTCCACGGCGCCATTGGTGTTGACCCTAATGTTGTTTTGAAATGGCCCGTCGTGTCCGACGCGATAAGCTACAACGTCTATTTTGGAACCGACCTGTCCGCGGTTTCCTCCGGCGACCCCAGCGTCTTTATAGACAATGTTCCCGCCTCGCCCACCACTTTTGACCCGTGTGGGCTGGGCCTACTCGATATGGATACGACCTATTATTGGCGCATAGACCCGGTTTTTGCCACCATAACTCTCACGGGTCACGTCTGGCGATTCACCGTCAGTGAAGCCAAGCCTCAGTATAGCCCTATTGATTTCAATAGCAGCTCATATATAGAACTTCGCCGGCGTATTCCCGACGGAAATTATGTCACTGTTGATGGGGTTCTTGTGCCCGTCGCTGAGATTGACGACCCTAATTGGCTAAAACCAGAAGTAAACGACCTCGATAACCCCAGTTTGAGGTATGCTACCCACAGTTTCCAGCGGGATATATCCTCCCACAAACCAATCAGGCGACTATGGGACTTCCCCCTCGACCTAATCGATTTTCCGACCATCGGCTACACCAACAACTATATTGACCCTGACCCGCGAGCCGTTCAGGCGCACCCGGCAAACCAGGCGTTCACAAACGTCGGCCAGTTCGGCGAATTGTTTTATGCGAATACCTATGCGTTTGGAGGTATTCCACTCCCGCCTCTGCCCGTCCTCGAATCAGGCATGAGAATCAATTTGGCTGACCCGAATTACCAGCAGGTCTTCAAATACCTGACCGTGATGGACCCGACCAAGTACACCGGCGACCCCAACGAGACCCGAATCAAAGGCAGAATCAATATCAACACCGCGCCGTGGTTCGTCATCGCTCAACTGCCGTGGGTATCGCAAAAACGTAATCAAGCTGATGATCCTAATCTTGCTCGCGCGATTGTTGCATACAGAGATAGAACCGCGGCCTCCGGCGTTGTTGATTATTCTTCTCTTGCCGGTTCGCCGGGCTTCAAATCCATCGGTGAGCTTATGAACGTCAATCTCGCCCCGATTGACCCTAACTCGTCTATTTTCTCTTATAAAAACGACGGCGTCGACTTGCAAACTCTCCCCGACCTTACTCCCAACGACGGCGCTGCGAATGATTACGAGGAACGGGACGTTATATTTGACCGTATCAGCGACCTTGTGACGGTCCGCAGCGACGTATTTACCGCATATATCCTTGTGCGTATCGGCGAATACGGCCCGCAAAAAAGAGTTGTGGCAATTTTAGACAGGTCCGATGTCTATCCTTTGCCGGCAGGGGGGTATAGGGGAAAAGTGAAGATTGTTGCTATACAACAGGTGCCGGACCCCCGTTGATTTTCTATTTTCAATTTCCTATTTATTATTTGAGGAATTCACGCTCAATACTGTGCCCTGTCTCTTCTGTAAATAGAAAATAGAAAATAATAAATAGAAAATTACTTCAGCATCGTCAACATCTCTGAATACACCTTCTTATTGGCTGCCAGTGTGGCTATTTCCTGGCCCTGGTATTTGTCGAGGTCCATGGGGGAAAGTTTGTTGCCGTGCCAGTCGCTGACGATTGCGCCGGCGGATTCGGCAATCAGCGCACCAGCGGCGACGTCCCACAATTTCGGCCTGACGAACACTATCCCGATTAAACTACCCTTCGCCAGGTACGCGAGCTGAAGGCAGGAGGTGCCCAGGGTTCGGGACCTGGCCCGCTCCATAAGTTTGATTACCCATCCGGGGACGCCATTATCGAAGAAGCTGTCCGTCCCGACGCTCGAAAACCTGTCGAAGCCGTCGTCGCTGACGCTGATTCGTCTGCCGTTAAGTTGTGCCTCGCCGTCCTTGACTGCCGTGAACATCGAGTCCGTCGCCGGGTCATAAATTACGCCGACCACCGGCTCACCCTCATACATCGCAGCAATTGAAACCGCGAACAAAAGCATCCCCTTGGCAAAATTGTTCGTCCCATCTATCGGGTCGATTACCCACCAAACCCGCCTACCGCCCCTCGGCTGTTGCTTAAACAGCTCGCTGCCTTGCCCTTCTTCGGCGATGAAGCCGTCGTCAGGGAACGTCTCTTTTATTCGCTCGACGATTATCTTTTGACAAATCACGTCCGCCTGCGTCACGAGCTGGTCGGGGCTTTTCACCGAGGTCTTTATATAGCTTATCTCCTCCATTGCCCGCTGCCCTGCTAATCGCGCCGCCACTACAGCCGTCTCCAACATTCTGCTTAAATCCGTCTGCTCAAGCTTCATACTCGTTTCCTTTTCCAATGCGGTTCTTTTGTATCTTGACCTGGTCTAAGAATGCCGCTATTTTAACGCCTCTATGGACCCAGGCCAACAATTAGTCCCGCCGAAAATGTTCACCCGTGTTTCAGCCCGCCAACGGCTGACAGCGTCAATCGTATTTTTCGCAATTGTCGGCTCGTTCGCCGCACTCTGGTTAGTCGGCCATTACGGAATCACGCTGTATCCCTTCCCTTGTGGTTTCAAACAGCGCTATGGCCTGCCCTGCCCCACCTGCGGTATGACCCACGCGGTGCTGGCCTTCGCCCGGGGCCACGTAATCCGCTCTTTTTACGTTCAGCCGGCCGCCGCCTTTTTCTGTTTGCTTGCTGTTGCCGCAGCATTTTTTGCTTTTATTGTGGCTGCTTTTGGTGTATACTCCCCGGCTTTTGAGCGGCAGCTTGCCTCGCTGAAGTTGCGATACATTGTCGCCGCATTAGTGCTTATTGTAGCTGCCGGATGGGCTGTCACATTCGCAAGGGCGCTGGCCGATTACGGCAGTCACTGAGTATGGGTGGGTCAAATGAAACTTCGACGGTCAGAAACCTGTATCGCGCATCGCATCGCTGGTTGGGCAATGCCGGCCTGTGCTGTGCTTTTCCTTATTTTGTTTCAGGCCGGCTGTCAGCTCATCGGGTTGCCTGCTGTTTTGGGGACTCCTACTTCCTCCGAGGCGAAAAATGCTGCCGAGTTTAATCTCGCTAAGCAAGAGGGGCAAAAAATACTTGTTCTTGTCGAGCAGCCCGCCTATCTGAATGCCTATCCCGGTCTGCGATTCTTCCTGACCGATATGATAATCAAGACGCTCCAGCAGCGGGCTAAAATCGCTCCCGAACTATTCACGGACTACGACACCCTCAGCTCGTTCCGCTCCGATACCCCTGATTTTTCGCTGCTTGCGCCGGAACAGGTCGGTTCGGCCCTCGGCGCTGATTTGGTTCTGCTGGTTGTTGTCGCCGATTACCGGTTTTCCGAGGTGGATGACACCGGCTTCAGTAATGGTATGCTGGATGTCCAGGCCTCGCTCATTAAAGTCGCCACCGGCGAAAAACTCTGGCCCGCTGTCGAGCAGGCGAAGCTCGTCCAGGTCGGTTTCGAATCGCAGCGACACAGTCCTGACACCGCCGCCGTCCAGCTCGCTGCTGCTGCGGCTCATTGCGTCACGAGGTATCTTTACGACTGCCCCAAAAACCAGTTCAAAATATCGGAAGAAAAAACCGACGTCGGCTGGGAAAGATAAAAACGACACTTATTTTAAAACTTTTTCGGAGTGACTAAGTGATGAAGGTGCTTATCACGGACAAACTTGCACAGGAAGGCATCGACCTGCTCAAGGCGATGCCGGACGTTGAGGTTGTCGTCAAGACCGGAATAAGCGAAGATGAGCTTGCAAAAATCATCGGCGAACACGACGGCCTTATCATCCGAAGCGGAACCAAGGTCACCGCCAGGGTCCTCGCTAATCCCGGCAAATTCAAAGCCGTCGCTCGCGCCGGTGTAGGCGTCGACAATATCGACGTAAAAGAAGCCACGCGAAAAGGCATCCTCGTTATGAATACCCCGGGCGGAAACACTATGAGCGCCGCCGAACATACCCTTGCCCTTATGCTCGCTATGAGCCGACACGTTGTCCCCGCCTGCAACTCGCTCAAATCCGGCGCCTGGGACAGAAAAAAATACGAAGGAAACCAGCTCAACAACAAAGTCCTCGGCGTAATCGGCCTCGGCAGAATCGGTATGGCCGTCGCCAAAATGGCCGCCATGGGTTTCAATATGAAAGTCCTCGGCTACGACCCCCTCGCCGTCCCGCCGGAAGCCGGACAAATCGGAGTCGAAATCACCGACAAGCTCGAAAGGATTTTCAAAGAGTCCGACTACATCACCGTCCACGTCCCCAGGAACGAGCAGACGCTCAATATGATTAACGCCGAGCAAATCAGGACGATGAAGCCGACCGTGCGGCTAATCAACTGTGCCCGCGGCGGTATCATCAACGAAGATGCTGTTTATGAGGCCCTTGCAGAGAAGCGCATCGCAGGCGCCGCCCTCGACGTCTTCCCCAAGGAGCCGCCGGAGAACACTCGTTTCAAAGAGTTCGACGACTGCCTCGTCACGCCGCACCTCGGCGCGAGCACCGAAGAGGCCCAGGTCGAGGTGGCCGTCGAGGCCGCCCAGATTCTTGTCGATGCCCTTCGCGGCGGCCCCATCAGGAACGCCCTCAACGCACCATCCACCGGCGGCGCAGTGCCGCCGCTTGTCACCAAATACGCCGAGCTTGCCCGACGAATCGGCGTCCTGCTCAGCACCATCGCACCGGGCCGCATCAAGCAGGTCCAGGTTGAGTATCGCGGCGCCATCGCTGAAATGCCGCTCCAGACCGTCACGCTGAATTTTGAAATGGGCCTTCTCCAGAAACACTTCGAGATGCCCCTGAATATGGTCAATACGCCGGTCCTCGCCAAAGAACGCGGCATCAGCATCGATGAAACCAAAAACCCGACGCCAAAAGACGTCGCATCGAGCTTCTCCGCAACGGTCGTCACCGACAAAGTCACCCGCATTGTCACCGGCTCCGTTTTCGGCGAACGGCTGCTGCGAATCATCGAAATCGACGACTTCAGCGTTGAAATGACCCCACAGGGAGCAGTTGTCATCATATTCAACGATGACCGTCCCGGCGTCATCGGCGCCGTCGGCACACTGCTCGGTAAACACAAAATCAATATCTGCACGATGGGCGTCGGTCAAAAACTCGACCAGCAAAAAGCCATCCTTGCCGTCTCACTCGATAAAACCCCCGGCGCCGATACCATTGAGGACCTCGGCAATCTCGATTTTGTCAATGAAATCTATACCTGTAAACTCGACTAATCTGCTTGATATGCTGCGCCAGGACAACTGGCGCCGGACTAAATGAACCACGCATAATGGCTGGTGAATTGATAATTACCGTTAGCGGCCTCAGAGGCATCGTCGGCGAAAATCTCACCGCCGGAGTCGCTGCCGATTATGGTCGCGCATTCGCTTCGTTTCTTCGTTCAAAATCCGGTGACGGGAACAAGGCGTCTGTCTGCCTGGGTCGTGACTCACGGCCCAGCGGGCAGTCACTCGCCGCCGCCGTCGCCTCCGGTCTGACGGCGACAGGCATAGACGTCGTTGACCTTGGTATAGTCACCACGCCCGGCGTCGGAATTATGGTTCGTCACCTCGCCTGTGCAGGCGGCGTCATTGTAACCGCCTCACATAACCCCGCCCAATATAACGGCATCAAACTCCTTTTAGACAACGGTATGGCCCCGCCCCCTGACGTAGCAGAGCAAATCAAAATTTGTTTTGAAATCAGAGATTTCTTTTCAAACGACCGGCTCAAACCAGGCAGCGTCGCCGCCAATAACGAGGCCGACTCTGTTCACATCACTAAAGTTCTTCGCATCATCGACCAAAAATCAATTGCTGAAAAACACTTCACCGTCGTCCTCGACAGCGTCAACGGTGCAGGGGGCCGAGCCGGTGCGAAACTGCTCGCGGCACTCGGCTGCAAAGTCATACCGCTGAACAATGAGCCCACCGGCTTGTTCACCCATCCGCCTGAACCCACTGCTGAAAATCTCACCGGGCTTTGTCAGGCCGTCAAAGACGCTCGCGCCGACGTCGGCTTCGCCCAGGACCCCGATGCCGACCGCCTGGCAATCGTCGACGAAACCGGCGTCTACATCGGAGAAGAATACACGCTGGCGCTGGCCGCCAAGCTTATCTTCAGCCAAAAGTCCGGCGCCGCCGCCACAAACCTGTCAACCTCTCGTATGATAGACGACATCGCAAAAGCGGCAGGGGGGCGAGTCATCCGCACGCCCGTCGGCGAGGCAAACGTCGCCGCCGCTATGCTGGAGCATAACTGCATCATCGGCGGCGAAGGAAACGGCGGCGTCATAGACCTCCGCGTAGGTCCCATCCGTGACTCGCTGGTTGCTATGGCGATGGTCCTGCAGCTTATGACGCAAACGGGCAGGGCTGTCAGCCGGCTCGCCGCTGAAATCGGCGGTTACTTTATGACCAAACTCAAAGTCCCCGCTGACAAAAAAACTGCCACATTACTCATCAATGCCGCGAAAAAACTCTTCCCGAACGCGAAGCTCAATACCACCGATGGATGCCGATTCGACCTTCCTGATGCCTGGTTCCATATCCGACCCAGCAACACCGAGCCGATTTTGCGTATCATTGGCGAGGCGAAAGATAGGGCCACCATCCAAAAATATATCGACGCCGTCCTAAATATCCGAAAGCAGTCAGCCGATTAAACTATTGTATGAACGAAGATAAACAGAATATCGCCGCCAAACAGCTTCGTCGTGTCACTTACCTCAGCATTTTTGCGAATGTTCTCATCCTTGTTCCGGTTAAGTTCGTGATAGGTTTTATGACGGGCTCGCTATCCTTAGTGGCAGACGCCATCCATTCCGTTTCCGATATGATTACCGATTTTGCCGTGCTTCTCGGTCTGCATTTTGGCTCAAAAAAGCCCGACCTGGACCACCCATACGGACACGGCAAACTCGAAACCCTCTCCGCCGCCGCTATCGCGCTGGGCCTGCTGGCCGTCGGCCTTGGTATGGTCTATTACGCTGCTCACGACATCGCCAAAGGCAATATCAAACACCCCGGTGACATTGTCCTCATTGCGGCTATCCTCGCCATCGCCGTCAAGGAAGTTGTTTATCGTGTCACAAAAGCGGTCGCCATCAAGTATCATAGCCCCGCCGCCCTTGCCAATGCCTGGCACGACCGTGCCGATGCATTAAGCTCCGTTGCAGTTGTCATCGGCGTCATTACTCAAAAGTTCGGCTTTGACTACGGCGACCAGATTGCCGCTATCGTTATTGGCATTATGGTTTCCTTGGTTGCCGCCGGCATTTTCAGGGATTGTCTCGCCGAGCTAACCGAGAAGGCCGTCGATGAGGCCACTCTCGACCACATCAAAGACGTCATCAAAGCCAATGGCCAGGTCCGCCAGTATCACCGCCTCCGCACACGCACCGTCGGCAGAGAGGTCTTTCTCGACCTGCATATCCTCGTTGACCCAAACATCAGTATTTCCGCCGCTCACGAAATCTCCGAACGGCTCGAAACCGAGCTTCACAATCGGCTCACTCGCCCCGTCAATATCCTCGTCCACGTCGAACCAGACCTCCCCCAAATGCGAGAATAACCTCTTTGTTCATAGTTCGTTGTTCGGTGTTCTGTGTTCGACGTTTTCCCTCAGCTCCCACCTTGCCTCTCCAATTCTCGTAAGCTCAAATTCACCTTTCAATATCCTCCCTGCAAATTCCAGTTTTTGTTGTTTCTCATTTTGCGTCAGGGCTCGGTAAGTTCCCGCGTCGGCTATTGCAACTCTGCCTTTGCCTTTATTGACGCTGCCCTCGTAGCTCAAAAAATTCAGTGAGTGGTCGAAAATCCTCTGCGCTTCTGCCGGCTTGCTGGCCCACTCCTCGGGCGGCACAGTAATGCGATAGGTTTGTAAAACGCCGCCTGCTTCCAGCATCAAATCCCAGTGCACTGCCTGGCCCTCTCTTTCGTGCCGCTGTATCACGAATCTCTTCGGCTTTTTGCTTCTCATCCCACCCATTATATATCCCTGCGAGTTAACAAATCACTGCAAAAAGTTTTTGCATTTATCGTTCGAATCGGCTAAAATCTCCACCCTTCTGATTGTATGCTGCCGGGCAGTTCACGCCCGGCAATAATGGGTGGGGTCTTGATAAGGTAGTTTCGATTGCGATGCTTGAAAAATTTTTTAATCCGAAATCGGTTGCGATAGTTGGCGCCTCACGACAAAAGGGCAAGGTCGGCTACGAAATCCTCAAGTCGATGCTCGACGCCGGCTTCCCGGGCGAAATTTTTCCCGTCAACCCCCAGGCCGAGTCAATCGAAAATCTCAAATGCTACCCTGACCTTCGCGCAATCGGTAAAGTTCCCGACCTTGTCATCATCGTCGTCCCAGCCAAAGCCGTTCCCTCCGTTATGCAGCAATGCGCCGCCGTCGGCGCCAAAGCCGTCATCATAATCACCGCCGGCTTCAAAGAGGTCGGTGAAGTTGGCAGAAAACTCGAACAGCAGGTCGTCCAAATCGCAAAACAATCCGGCATCCGCGTCATCGGGCCAAACTGTCTCGGCCTCATCGTCCCCGCAAAAAAACTCAACGCCAGCTTCGGCGGCGCCCTGCCCGCCGTCGGCGCAACCGCCTATCTGTCTCAGTCCGGTGCTCTTATGGCTGCCATCCTTGATATGGCCAATGCCACTCGTCTCGGATTCAGTAAGCTCGTCAGCATCGGTAACAAGGCCGACGTCGACGAGCTTGAAGTCATCGAGGCCTTCGCCGACGACCCCGACACCAAAGTAATCGCCGGATACCTTGAGAGCATCACCGACGGCAACGCCTTCGTCAGCCAGGCCGAGCGAATCTCCCAGAAAAAACCCATCCTCCTTATGAAATCGGGCGTCACAGCCGCCGGCGCAAAGGCCGCTTCTTCACACACCGGCTCTCTGGCCGGCAGCGAGACCGCATACGAGTGCGTCTTTGAAAGGGCCGGCATTGTCCGCTGCTTTTCTCTCAAATCCCAGTTCGATTTCGCTCAGGGTTTCGCCTGTCAGCCGCTGCCCGCCGGCTCATCCGTCGCCGTGATTACCAACGCCGGCGGCGCCGGCATTATGGCCGCCGACGCCATCGAAAAACTCAATCTCACCTTCGCCAAACTCAGCGAAGGCACAATAAGCCGGCTTGCCGAAAAACTCCCGCCCGCTGCAAACCTTCATAACCCCGTCGACGTCCTCGGCGACGCCCTGCCTGACCGCTACGAATTTGCACTCGACGTCGTTCTCGATGACCCGAACGTCAATGCCGTGGTCGTTCTTCTCACTCCGCAGGCAATGACCGATGCGACCGGCACAGCCAAGGCCCTTGTTGCCGTCGCAAAGAAAAAAACCGCCAAGCCCATCTTCGCCGCCTTCCTCGGCGCCGCCAAGGTCGCCGAGGCAAATGTTATCCTGCGCGACGGCAAAATACCGCAATATGACTCCGCGGAATCCGCAGTTCTCACCGTCAAGGTGATGACTGATTACGTCCGCTGGAGGGCTCGACCGAAACGAGTCGTCAAATTGTTCTCCGTCAACCGCCACAAGGCCGAAAACATAATCGAAAGACACCTCCGTCAGGGCATTCAACAAATCGGCGAGGCAGAATCAAAAGAAATACTCGAGGCCTACGGCTTTGTCACGCCCAAAGACGCCGTCGCAAACACCGCAGAACAGGCCGTCAACATCGCCGAACAAATCGGATTCCCCGTCGTCCTCAAAATATGGTCGCCTGACATCATTCATAAATTCGACGTCGGCGGCGTCAGGGTCGGACTCGAAACCCCTCAGGAGGTTATGGACGCCTTCGACCTTATGATGTTTAGAATCCCCAAAAAGCTCCCCCAGGCCAAAATTTTAGGCGTCCTCGTTCAGGAGATGTGCTCAGGCGGTAAAGAGGTCATTCTCGGTATGAACCGCGACCCTCACTTCGGCCCTCTGATGATGTTCGGTATGGGCGGCACTATGGTCGAGGTTATGCAGGACGTCTCCTTCTATCTGGCCCCGCTTACCGCCGAAGAAGCCAAACAGATGCTTGTGAGCACAAGAACTTATAAGCTTCTGATAGGCGCCCGCGGCCAGCAGGGCGTCGATATCGACGCCGTCGCCGAAGGCCTCCAGCGGCTCTCGCAGCTTGTCACGGAGTTCCCTGAAATTCAGGAAATGGACATTAACCCCTTTATGGTCGGCCCTCCCGGCATGACGCCTATCGCCGTCGACGCCCGTATAAGGGTTGAAAAAGCTTAATACAGGAAAATCTGCTATGGTGGATTTCGACTGGAAGCAAAAATACGAGGCCAAGATAACGACCGCTGAATCGGCGATGAAGCTCGTCAAATCAGGCGACCACATATTCATCGGCACCGCCTGCGCCCAGCCGCAGCACCTCGTCGCCGCGCTGGTTGAACACTCCGCGCACATCTACGACGCCCACATCGTTCACCTGCTTACTATGGGCGCCGCACCCTACGCCGACGAAAAATTCCGCGAAAAATTCAAAATGAACTCATTTTTCATCGCCGACAACGTCCGTGACTCGCTCAGCAAAGGCATCGGCGACTATACCCCCATTTTCCTTTCTGAAATACCCGCCGAATTCGAAAGTGGCAGGATTCCCCTCGACGTGGCTCTGATTACCGTCACCCCGCCTGACGTAAACGGCCTATGCTCCTTAGGCGTATCCGTCGATATCGTCAAGGCCGCCGCCGCAAACGCCAAATACGTCATCGCCCAGGTAAACTCCCGTATGCCTCGCACCTTCGGCGACTCTTTCCTTCACGTCAACTCCATCGATTGCCTCGTCCCCTTTGACGAAGACGTCATCGAGGTTGCCGTTCCCGAGCCTGACGAGACGCTTCGCCGCATCGGTGAAAACATCGCACGCCTCGTCGAAGACGGCTCGACAATCGAGTGCGGAATCGGACGAGTCCCACAGGCGCTTGCCGAATCCCTCAGAGACAAAAAGGACCTCGGCGTCCACACCGAAATGTTCAGCGACTGGATTATCGACCTCATCGAATGCGGCGCCATCACCTGCACAAAAAAAACCGTCAACCACGGCAAGGTCGTCGCCAGCTTCTGTATGGGTTCGCGCCGCCTTTACGACTACGTCAACAATAACCCATTCTTCGAGTTCTATCCCACCGAATATGTCAACGACCCCTATCTCATCAGCCAGCACGAAAAAATGGTCGCCATCAACGTCGGCCTCGAAATCGACCTCACGGGCCAGGTCTGCTCCGATTCTCTGGGCTATCAGTTCTACAGCGGCATCGGCGGACAGGTCGATTTCATTCGCGGCTCCGCCCGCAGCAGGGGGGGCAAGGCCATTATCGCTATGCCCTCTACCGCCCGCGCAGGCCAGGTCAGCAGAATCGTCCCGCACCTCACCGAAGGCGCGGGCGTCGTCACCACTCGCGGCGACGTCCATTACGTCGTCACCGAATACGGCGTCGCCTACCTCCACGGTAAATCCATCCGCGAAAGGGTCCTCGACCTAATCAATATCGCTCATCCCAAATTCAGGACCGGCCTTATCCAGGCCGCCAAAGCGCAAAAATATGTTTACGCCGACCAAATCGAGCTTGACTGGGCCAAAGTCAGATACCCCGCCGAGCTTGAAAAATATGACACCCTCCGCGACGGCACCGAAATCTTCTTCAGGCCCGTCAAGCCCAACGATGAGCACGAGCTGGCCGAAATGCTCTACTCCCTTAGCGAAAAATCCGTCCAGACAAGGTATATGACCCACACGATGACCTTCCCCCACAAGGACGTTCAGCAGCTGACCAATATCGATTACCAGCAGGATATTGCCATCGTCGGCGTCGTCCCAGGCCCATCGGGTGAAGAGCGCATCGTCGCTATGGCACAATACTTCCTCGACCCCAAAACCCTGGCCGCCGAAGTCGCTTTTGTTGTTCACGACGAATGGCAGCAAAAAGGTATGGGAACCTACCTGCTCGATTACATCACTAAAATAGCCAAACAGCGGGGCGTCAAACGATTCTACGCTAAAGTGCTGCCGGGCAATAAGCCGATGCTCGCCATTTTCCACAACTCCGGCTTTCACGTAAACACCACCTTCGACGGCGAGGTTTACAATATATCTTATGACCTTATCTGATAAAGAGGGATAGCAGTGACCACAAAGCCCCCGCAGGAGACGAAGCCTCCGCAGGAGACAAAGCCCCCGCAGGGGACAAAGCCCGCCGCCTTCATTTACTCGCCCGCACTCGAAGAATACACCTATCCGCCCAGCCATCCCTTCGATACAATCCGCGCCAAAAAGACGCGCGAAATCGTAAATTCAATGGGCCTTCTCGCCGCACCGGACGAAGTCGAGGTCCCGCCCGAACCCGCTGACCGGCTCGTTCTCAAAAAGTTTCACTCCGCCCGTTACCTCCACGCCCTTCAAAAGGCCTCCAAAGGCAAGTGGGACCACGAAGCCCTAAGTATGGGGATTGGCACCGCCGACTGCCCCGTCTTCGCTGGATTGTATGAATACGCCCTTTTGGCCGTCGGCGCTACCATCACCGCTTCACATCTCATCCTCGAGGGCTCGGCCCGCGTCGCCTTCAATCCATCAGGCGGTTTTCACCATGCGCATTCTGAACGCGCATCGGGTTTTTGCTACATCAACGATGTTGCTCTGGCTTGTTACGTCCTCGCCGAAGAGGGTAAAAAGGTGCTCTATCTCGACGTTGACGTCCATCACGGCGACGGCGTAGCGTCTGCCTTTTACGACCGCTCCGACGTTATGACGATTTCACTCCACCAGAATCCAAAGACGCTTTTCCCCGGCACCGGCTTCGAGAACGAAATCGGCTCTGGCATTGGCCGCGGCTACTGCGTCAATGTCCCCTTGCCCATCGGCACATACGACGACGCCTATATGCTCGCAGTCAAAACCGTTGTCCTGCCGCTAATCAAGGCCTTCAAACCGGACGTCTTCGTCTTCGAGCTTGGCGCCGATGCCCTCGCAGGCGATCCGCTCGCCAACCTTGCGCTTACCAACAATGTTTACGTCGATATCATCAACCACCTGCTCGCCTTCGACAAACCTATCCTTATGACCGGCGGCGGCGGCTACAATATCGAAAATACCGTCCGCGCCTGGGCGCTCGCCTGGGCCGTCCTCTGCGGGGCAGATGCCGACGTCGATGCGAACATCCTTGTTGGCGGCGTGATGCTCCAAAACACCGATTGGCTCGGCGGTCTGCGCGACAGAATCCTCCCCCTCAGCTCACAGCAGCGCGACTCGGTCCTGCCTGCACTCAATTCCACCCTCGATACTCTCAAAGCCACGCTCTTTCCCCTCCATGGCCTGTAAATTATTGTCATTCCGCACTTGATGCGGAATCCAGTTGTAGTTCGGGGTTTACCCGCCGACTTGCCTATCCTCCATAGCCATTGGCGAAGGATAGTCATTCCCGCGAACGCGGGAATCCAGTTTGTCATTGCGAGGCCGTAGGCCGCCTGTCCTGAGCTTGTCGAAGGGAAGCAATCTCGTAATCGCATTTCCCACACAAATCCGCCAAAACATCTTGCTATGAACAATGAACTACGAACTACCAACTTTCCCCCGCCTCCGGCTGGTTGAACAATGAACTCCGAACTACCAACTATGAACAAATATCTGGTCTTGAATTCCGGGCGAGTTTTATTATCCTTTGAATCCATGATTAAGAAGATATGAACGAACATATTCAGTCTTATGAGGTATCAACATGGACTATAACCGATTTTTAGAGCTATATGAGGAATTTGGCGAATTCCTCGTTTCTCTTCACGCTCTTTATTTAGATAGTGTTATAGGTTTCAGGGCGTTGTACCGACGTCTATTAGAGCATCGAAATCAAATGAAATCCATTCTTGGAAAGAGCGAGCTATCAAGTGATGAATCTCAGGACCAAAGCTTACTTGTTTATAAACATCTTTGTGGCGAAGATTTTAATTTAGAATCTACGGAGCCCTTCATGACACAGGGGGAAGTCAAAAGAAGAACGGAACATAATGGGAAAAACTATGTCCTAATGGGACGCTTATGTGTCGTCTATGCTTATACCTATTGGGAAACCTATCTTCGGAAAGAGATGGCGATTGCTCTTGGAGTATTAGATCCCGAAAGGCACAAAAAAAAGAAAGAAATAGATGGCATCTTAAAAAAATATGTTCCCGACGATTTTTGGGGAGATATGGGGCGAATAAGACAAGCTATCATACACCACAAGGGGATAGCAACAACTGAATTTGACAAGATGAAAATACTCACTTGGTTTAAGCCCGACGACTCTGTGAATCTCGATTTTGAAAAGATGAAATTTATTTTTGAACAAATGGGTGACTTCAGAAATGTTCTTTTTTTTCTGTCACTGCCACAGAGAGAGGCAAGATTCCCATCTTAGAACTGTTAACAAATCAAGCACTTCTTTGATTCTTGAAGCACTCAATAAGTATATACGCATATACTTATATACTCAAACCGACCGGACTGACCCGTCATACCTGCGGAGGCAGGTATCCAGTATAAAATTTGCCGTTCTGGACGCCCGCTTCCGGGCTTGTTGCCAAATCCAATATTCAGCGTTTGAGACCTGTCCGCCACGAGGCGAGATTGTTTCGAGAAGCTTCTGAGCCATCTTTGATTGCAGAGCCGGCCCGCATCTGCTAACATACGCTGCAAAACGGGAAATTAAATATAAGGAACCTGATTGCCGCATAGGTGGACTAATGGATGGTCCGTTGAACCAGTTGCCGAAGCCGGAGTATCAGCAGGCGCGCGTAAAATTCGCCGCCATGGTCGCCACTTACGTGGCTGGTGTCTTCAACGACAATTTCTTCAAACAAAGCGCGCTCATCCTCGCTGTAATCTCTGGCAAGTCCTATTTGCAGGGCTATGCCACAATCGTCTTTACGCTTCCCTTCATACTCTTCGCCGCACATGCCGGCTCCTGCGCCGACAGATTTCCCAAGCGCTCGGTAATCATCGGCTCAAAGATAATCGAGCTTGCCGCTATGCTCCTGGCCGCGTTGGCCGTTTACATGCTTAGCTGGATGCTTATGATACTGTCCCTGTTCATCCTCGGCCTGCAGGCCACACTTTTTGGGCCGTCGCTCAACGGCACTATCCCCGAACTTTACCAGTCCCGGTATGTCCCCACGGCTAACGCAATCATCAAGGCGATCACCACCGGCGGAATCCTCGCCGGTATCGCAGCCGCAGGGTTTGTCCTCGACGTAAAAGGGATGGTGGGAAATATCCCGCTCGGTCGGTTCATAGTGGCCTGTGTCGTGATTGCTATATCTGTAATCGGCCTCGCTGTCGCTTTTGCCGTCCCCAAGTTTCCCGCCGCCGCACCGGACGCACACCTGTCCTGGACAGGCCCGCTCGACTCTCTCAAAACGCTCTACCGTTTGCGAAGTGATTCACTTCTGGCTGTCTCGGTCGTATCGAGCGCCTTTTTCTGGTTCATTGCCTCTCTCCAAATCCTTCTCGTAAACCAGCTGGGTCTGGCGCAGTTCGGGCTGTCAAAAACCCTAACAAGCGTCCTCATCGTAATCGAATTATCCGGCATTGCCGCAGGCAGCGTGCTAATCGCGTTTTTCGCAAATGATGACAAATGGTACCGCTTTCTTGTCCCTGCTGCCGCTGCGATGGCCATTTGTATGTTCCTCGTGTTCTTCGTTCCATATCTGCCGCATTTTGTGCAAAGGCCCGTTGTGATAACTGCTCTGGCCGTCCTCGGAACGGCAGGGGGGCTTTTCCTCATACCTCTGGCGAGTTTCATTCAGATAAGACCTGCTGCCGACGTAAAGGGAAGAGTCATCGCCGCGTCCAGCTTCGCCGATTTCTGCGGCGTCTTTGTCTCCGGCGCTATTCTCTCTTTGTTCAATCACATTGGCGTCAGACCCAGTGCCTGCTTCGGCCTTATGGGTATAATGGTTGCGATAGTTGCTGTCTGGCTTGTCTTCGTTCTGCCTAAGGGAAAGACGCAATGATAGATTTTTTCGCCCGAATCGTCGCTAAGTTTTTACTCTCGCTGCGATACCGCGTACGACTCGTCGGCCTCGACAAAATCGCCGCCAAAGGCAGAACCGGAATCGTTTTTCTTCCCAATCATCCCGCCCTCATCGACCCCATCATTATGTTCGCGTATCTGCACGGCCAATTCGCCCCGCACGGCTTCGGCGACCAGGACCAGGTCGATAGATTCGTCATCCGCTTCTTCGCGCGTCGATGGGGCGTTCGCACCGTCCCCAGCATCGCAACCTACGGCCCCGCCGCCAAAGCCGAAATCGAAAAAGTCCTCGATGAAACAATCGAAGGCCTCAAACGCGGCGATAACCTCCTCCTCTGGCCCGCGGGCCACGTTTACCACAATTACAAAGAATCCCTGGGCGCCAACAGTTCCGTCGAGCGAATCTTGAAAAATTGCCCAAACGTCCGCATCGTTCTCGTCCGCACTCGCGGGCTTTGGGGCAGCAAATTTAGCTGGGCAAGCGGCGATGAACCTGTTGTAACGCCCGTCCTGCTCAAAGGCGTCTTGCAGTTGCTCGCAAGTTTTATTTTCTTCGCCCCTCGCCGCGAAGTCACTATCGAGTTTTACGAGCCGCCGGACCTGCCCCGCAACGCCGACCGCAACACCTTCAACCGTTTCCTCGAGGACTTCTATAACGCCGACGCCCTGCCCAATACTTATGTCCCCTACACTATCTGGGAAAAGGGCGGCACACGAACCACCCCTGAGCCGATAGCCGCGACCCTGCAGTCGAATTACTCATCTGTTCCCGACGCCACGCGCCAAATCGTCCTCAAGCACCTCTCCGAACGCTCCGGCGTCCAAAACCTTAAGGAGACCGACCGCCTGGCCGCCGACCTCGGAATGGATAGTTTGGCCCGCGCCGATTTGCTCCTCTGGCTCGAGAACGAATTCGGTTTTCGTCAGGCCGACGCCGACGCTATGCAAACCGTCGGCGATGTAATGTTGGCCGCCTGTGGAAAGTTTGTTTACCTCACGCCTACTGCCATCAAGCCCGTCCCACCCGGCTGGTTCAAACGCAAAGTTAGTCGCCGCGCACAATCGTTCGACGGTGATTCGATAACCGAGGTCTTCCTCAATCAGGCCGCACGAGGACCTTCCCGCGTCGCCATTGCCGACCAGACGTCCGGCGCAAAAACATACCGTGACATTATTACCGCCTGCATCGCTCTTCGCCCGCTCATCAAACAGCTCGAAGGCGACCACCTCGGCATAATGCTGCCCGCCTCCGTCGCCGCCGATGTTGCGTATCTGGCGACCCTGTTTGCCGGGAAAATCCCCGTTATGGTCAACTGGACCGCAGGCCCGCGAAACATCCTCGCCTCCTTAGACGCCGTCTGCGCAGCATCCCTTACGGGAGGCGTCCGAAACATCCTCACCGCAAAGCCGCTCGTTGACAGAATCTCCCTGCAGGGTATCGACCTGTCAGCCGTCTCCTCACGGTTTTGCTTCCTCGAGCAGTTCCCCGAAAAAATCTCCCCTTGGCGCAAACTGTCCGCCTGGCTGGCCGCTCGCTTCTACTGGTCATCGCTGCGCAACGCCAAAGTTCCCCAAACCGCCGTCATCCTCTTTACCAGCGGCTCCGAAACCCTGCCCAAGGCCGTCCCGCTTTCGCACTCTAATCTTATATCTAATATGCGCGATGTGCTCGGCGTAATCAAACTCTACGAAACCGACCGCCTCATCGGCTTTCTGCCGCCTTTCCATTCCTTCGGCCTTACTGTCACAATGCTCTTACCCCTGCTCGCCGGCGCTCAGGCCGTTTATTCCCCCAATCCAACCGAGGCCGACACGCTTGCTAAAATCATCGACGCCTATCGCGTCACGCTGCTCGTCGGCACGCCAACCTTCCTCGCCGGCATCGTCCGCGTCGCAACCGATAAGCAGCTCTCTTCCCTCCGCCTCGCCGTCACCGGCGCCGAAAAATGTACCCAGGCCGTCTATGATGCCCTCAGCGAAAAATGCAAAAAAGCCCTCGTCCTCGAGGGCTATGGCGTCACAGAGTGCTCCCCCATAATTTCCCTCAATGACGAAAACGACCCCAAACCATTCTCAATCGGCAAAATCCTCCCCAGCTTCGATTATCTCCTCGTCAATCCTGAGACACTGAAACCCCTCACCCCGCCTGCGACCGGGCTTCTCCTCGTCCACGGCCCCAGCGTATTTTCCGGCTACCTCAATTACTCAGGCAAATCCCCCTTCGTCGAGATAAATGGAAAGCAATACTACAACACCGGCGACCTGGTCTGCATCGACCACGATGGTCTGCTTACCTTCCAGGGCCGGCTGAAAAGATTCGTAAAATTGGGCGGAGAAATGATTTCCCTCCCCGCTATCGAATCCGTCCTCGAGGCCGGCTTTCCTGCCCTGAGCTTGTCGAATGGGCCCGCCGAACCTGGCAAAGGGCCGGTGCTGGCCGTCGAGGCAACCGAGGCCGAACAGCCCGAGCTGGTTCTTTTCACCTCACGCCAAATCGACCGCGAAAACGCCAACACTCAAATTCGCGCCGCTGGTCTCTCAGGCCTACACTCTATCCGACGCGTCGTCAAACTCGATGAAATCCCCCTCTTAGGCACCGGCAAAACCGACTACCGCGCACTCAAACAACTCCTCGCTAAAACCACTTAATTTTGTTCGATGCTTGTCCGCCGTAGCCCGAAGGGCGAAGGAAGGTTGGGAAACAAAAAGGCCGTCGGCGGCCCTTGAAAAAAACGTATTGCGAACTATCCATGCTCCTCTACAAACCTGTTAATCGCTTTGCGCCAAACGTCAGGGTCATACCAGAAACAGCCATAACATCCTCGCTCATCGTCCGCCGGATATGGCGGGTCCCATTTTGGACCACCAACAGCAAAGAAGTTGATGCCTATAAACGTGCCTCGCTCTCCCGTTTTTGTGCAATGTTCGCAATTCAGATTAAAGCAAATTACTAAATTTCCTATAATTCAACAGACTTCCATAATAAGCTTCTATATTCTCAAAAGACCTAAACTTGCATCGGTTGGCAATTGTGCTAAAAGCTGTTTTATTTATTTCCCTTTCGTATTTCTGTTTCCTACTATCGGGTGCGATTATAAAGAAATCTGTTGTGAAGTCTTGCAGTTCGCAAAACTTTGTCAGAGAACCTCTAAAATCTGTCGAATTCTCAACCTCAAAAGCCTTATAAGGAAACCTCCGCGTATTGAACCAAATTACATCAATGAATTTCACCGTATGCTGAATGATATCTGAAAAAGTAAAAGGTGGGCATTCATTCATACTTGCAATTAACCCGAGGTTTTTCCCATCAAAAGACTTCCGTTTGTCCGGAGTATATGTTCCGTACTCCTGCAATTCTCCAATTTCTAATAGCATTCCTTGAATTCGTGCATGCTGAAATTCGACTTTTTCTTTCTTTCTGGTAGGTGGCTCCGGTTTTTCGATTTTATCTAAGAAATTAGTCAATGCGTAAACACCCACACCGATTCGAGTAAACCGTTTATCTCTTTGCACTCTCTCTTGGATTGTGTTATATGGAGTCTTGCCGCTAAAATCTCTATATTTGGGAAATTCCTTATAGATATGTTGCAACGAAGCAAAGTACCCGTTAGCTAACATTACTTTTTCAATAGCATCACTAAAGGTCATTTCGCTCTTCAACGCTTGCACCTCATTTTAGGTTTCTTCTGCATCAATCGCGGTCGCCTCTGTTAGTTCGTAGTCCTCAACCTCAATCTGATCATTGTCTCCGTCGCTAACTTTTTGTTCCGTCTCTATGTCGAATAACGAAGCAACTAATCGTGTTTCCAAGTCACTTTTACAAAGAGAAGAATTTACCTGTGCGACAATGGCAATTCTATACTTTCCCATTTGTCAGCTTTCCCTCAATGACGTTATTAGTACGGATTTCCGTCAAAGCTTTTTCCAGTCGTTCGGTGTAATACTTTGCACGCTCCAATGTTTGGGAATCAGCGATCTGGTCAAGCTGGTCAAGCAAGTGTTTCTGGCTAATTTTGATTGTATCCCCGTTGCTATGTATGTTCAGGACGCCTATCTTGTCGGTTTTAACGCTGTGCAGGTTACTTTCTAAATCCAACACCTCGGTCCTAAGTTTCGATAGGGAATCTTGCTCTTTGAACTGCCGAATTGCCTCTATAAATTTTGTCTTGTTTACGAATAATGGCGTGTCGGTTCGATTTACTGCGACCTCTCCAAAAAGAGGCCGTGTCGCAGTTTTATGAGTATCCGTAATCATTTATCTGGTCTCCATCATTACGCAATCCTGTTGTTTCTAATGCGACCGAATTCTAATCTTACTGATTATTGGCAATATAGCAACCTATCTCACGAACTTCTTGAATTCCTCGATTAGTTGCCTCGTCCATCTTCCCGGCCTGCCGTCGCCGATTACCTGCCCGTCAAACTTTACAATCGGCACGATATCCTTGGTTGTCACTGCGATAAAAAGTTCCTCCGCTTTCGCCGCCTCTTTTATCTGCAATGGTTTTTCCTCGACGTTTAATCCGATATCACCTGCCGCCTTAATGACATATTTGCGCGTTATCGATGGTAGTATGTTAATCGAAAGCGGGGCGGTTCGAAGCTTGCCGTCCACAATTCCTAAAAACGCCGAACCCGCCCCCTCGGTCATCAGGCCGTCCTCATTAACGAATATTGCCTCTTCGCATCCTTTTTGCTTTGCGTCGTTTCTTGCCAGGACGTTCGCCATCAGATTCAGCGTTTTAATATCGCATCTCTTCCACCTTATATCCGGATAAGTCGATACCGAGATGCCCTCTTGTTTCAGCTTTGGATTGTCCTTTAGCTCCATAACGGTCAAAAAGAAATTCGGCTTCATACCCTTTTCAGGCAAATGGTCCCTGAATCCCGACCCCCGCGTGATATGGAAATAAATCTTGGCGTCTTTAATCCCGGCCTTGTCAAATGCCTTCAGGACACGCGACCTGATTTCGCCAATATCCGCGCCCATTATCTCTATCGCCGCCAAACTCCTTTCCAGCCGGGCAAAGTGCTCCTCTAACGCGAAAATCTTCCCGTTATAGCTTCGCAGCACCTCATATACCCCGTCCCCGAAAAATGTCCCCCGGTCCAGATACTCCGGCCCAACCTTGCTCATTGCCATCATTTTGTCATTTATCATCGCTATCTGCATATTTTATCCTGTAAAAAATCCCAGGGTTTAGTGGTTGCGTATATCGTCTATCGGTTGCGCTGCTCGTTTCGTCAATCGGCTTACGGTTGCGTCTGAAACGCCGATTGACGGTTTACGCAACCGATACGAGCCGCGCAACCGCAACCGGTCAACGCAACCCCCCGGAGTTACCTGTAAACTCGAATCGCACCGGGGTCATAAAAATATCCTAAATTTCCCTTTACTGCAACTGTGCCGTCGTTATAATATCACTCCTTTAGTCGAATGTTTGGTGGTCGAACACCGGAGTCATTGAAATGTATGCGGTAATCGAACAAGGCAGTAAGCAATACAAGGTCAGTCAGGGCGACTCGCTCGATATTGAGCTTGCCGACGTCGCACCGGACGCCAAAACGCTGGAGATAAGCAGGGTTCTGCTTGTCGGCGATGGCTCGACCGTCAAAATCGGCGCTCCATACGTTGAAGGCGCAAAGGTTATCGCCTCTTTCAAAACCACCGCCGGTGATTCAATCGTGAAGGCCGAAAAGCTCTTCCCGACACACTTCCGCAGACGAAAAAGCAGCCACAAGCGAACCGGCCATCGCCAAAAATATCTCCGTATCCTCATTGATAAAATCGAGGTCTGACTATTTTCCCAAAAACATGCCAAGGAAAGGAAACTTATACGGTCCGCATAACGCCGTTTCTCGTTATCGGTATAACCAGTCGATTGTTTAGTCAAGTTAGGAGTGTAGTTGCATGAACGTCTATGTAGGTAATTTGTCGTTTGAAGTTGGCGAAGAAGATTTGCGCCAGGCATTCAGTGCCTTCGGGCAGGTCGCCACAATCAACATCATCAAGGACAAGTTCAGTGGCGAGTCAAGGGGATTCGGTTTTGTGGATATGCCCGCAAAGGCAGAGGCCGAAGCCGCAATCGCTGGTCTCAATGGCACGGACCTGAAAGGTCGCACACTGACCGTCAACGAGGCACGCCCTCGCGCTGAGGGTCGAGGTGGTGGTGGCGGCGGCGGCTATGGTGGTGGCGGCGGCGGCGGCCGTGGTGGCAGACGAGGCGGCGGCGGTGGCGGCGGCTATGGTGGCGGCGGCGGCGGCGGCGGTGGTCGTCGGTCCTACTAACGACAAAACGCTAAAATTGACCCGTTGACAGTCATAAATTGACTGTCAACGGGTGCAGTGCTGTGGACATTGGTTGTATTTGGCCCCCGGCTTGCCTGTCCTGAGTGAAATCGAAGGGCCTGTCCTCTTGTCCTCGAACGCCTGCCCCGGCAATTCGCTGGCCGGGGGCAGGTTGTAGGCAGGGGTCGTTGTCCAGGATGGATGTCGTAGGCAGGGGCCCGCCCGTGGTGTGGTTTTACCGGGGGGCAGGTCACTGCTTGCCGGTGTGCGACTTTATCATTTCCTCGGCTCTTCTCCGCCAGAGGGCAACGCCGTTGGCAACAAAGTATTCAAATGATGTATCATCAACCAGCTTGCCTGATAGTGCCTTACGCTCCGCCGGGTCCGTTACCTCTTCGATAATGTGTTCTCGAATCGCCTCCAGCTCGGCTAAAAACTCGCCGTGCTTTTCGGTGAAAATCTTCTCTATTTTTTTTCTGATGTGTCCCGCGTATGCCGGACTGTGCCCCTCGGTGCAGATGGCTATCTGCAAATCCCCGCGCTTAACAACCGCCGGCACAAAAAAATCGCAGAGCACCGGCGAATCAACCACGTTGCACAATATCTCAAGCTCCTGGCAGTCCTTGTATATCCGCTGGTTCAGTTTGTCGTCGTCCGTCGCCGCTATCGCGAGCATCGCCCCCGACAGGTAATCCTTCGAATACCTGCCCTCTATCATCTCCGCCTGCGGTGAGCTTACCTGTGGTGAGCTTGTCGAACCAGTCGAACCCGCCGTTGTTCCCCGGCACAATTCCCGCATCGCCTCCCCAGTCCGCTCAGCGACAACAACGAGTCGCGCGCCTGCCTTCAGCAATGGCTCCGCCTTTCTTGCTGCAATGGCTCCTCCGCCGATTAGCACAACTCGTCTTCCGCTCACCTCCAGAAATATGGGATATTTCGCCATATCTTTTATTATACCGCGCACAGGCGAAAGGCACGATTTAATTGAAATAATTGTCTTTCCGCGGTAAACTGCTGCCAATGAATACAGCGCCAAAGATAATCAAACCGCCTTTGACCAACGCCGTTGTCCGCTCGCTGCGGGCAGGCGACGAGGTCTTTATTTCCGGCATAATCTATACTGCCCGCGACGTCGCGCATAAACGGCTCTGCGACGCGATTGAAAAGAAGCTGCCCCTGCCTTTTCCACTCGAAGGCGCAATCATTTATTTTTGCGGCCCAACCCCGACCCCCCCGGGTAGAGTTATCGGCGCCGCTGGCCCGACCACCTCATCTCGAATGGACCCATTCAGCCCGACCCTCATCGCCGCAGGTCTCAAAGCTATGCTCGGAAAGGGTTACCGCGGACAAACCGTTATCGACGCACTGAAAAAACATTGCGCCGTCCATTTATCAGCCCTCGGCGGGGCAGGGGCCTTATTGGCCAAACACATCGCCGCCGCTGACGTTATCGCCTACGAAGACCTCGGCCCCGAGGCCGTCAGACGCCTCGAAGTCGTTGATTTCCCCGCCATCGTCGCCTACGATTCCTCCGGCAGCTCCGTGTATAAATAATTACCCTTACTACCCCATTTTAACGCCGAAAAACATCAAACGAACCGACGAACGTCCCAAAAAAGCGGGCCCCTCTCTCGGAAACACCTATTTTTGAAAAAAATGCAAAAAAGTTCTTGACAAAATCGGACGTTATATCCTATACTGGAAGAGCGTAAAAGTGTATAATGAACAGGGTTCCGTAACCGATTCTGTTCTCAGCACTTATGGTGCAGCGGTTGGAACGAGGTTGTGAGAGGCAAAGTGTGCCGATATATTAGGCATTGGGTGGTGAAGGGGAAGGGTTGAAAATGAAGGAGGACGGAGAATGGTGAAGAAAGTGTTGTCGGTTTCTCGTATTTCCATCAAATTGGTCGCATTCATTGTATGTCTCTGTATGGTCTCGGAGGTTTCTGCCGGCCTTATCACTGGTTCTGACAATACCGTGGAGATTATTGGTACAGGCACGGGAGGAAGTTTTAAGGTTCAGGTCGATTACGCCGTATACAACGGCGCCGATACGTCGGACCCGCTGGGGCTGACCTCCGATTATCAGATTGAGTTTATACTCGAGCACCTCGGAACTGGTGGGAAAACTCCCGTCTTGAATTTTGGCCGTTTCCTGGTTTTTGCACCTGAGCCACTTTCGACGGACCCATTTTACAGCGGGATGTATGCGGTGGGCACAGGCAAGGCACCGAGTGACTATCAATGGAACTGGGATCCAGATTATGGTCTTTATGACATAGACGGGACCGTGGATGGAATGTATCTTGAATTGCCTTCCGGCGGCCTCGGCTCCAATAACGCGCAATTCATATTCGTGAACGCATCCACCGCGATGATAGATTTTACACCCGGCGAGATTTCGAAGCAATTAGTGGTAACGGTAGCGAAGGAGAACCTGCCAACCAGCGTGATTCTGGAAATTGACCTTACCGATACCGTTGTTCACGGCGATGTCGTCGTTGAGTTTATTCCTGAACCCGCCTCCGTGGCTTTGTTTGGCATAGGGTCGTTCCTGCTTTCTTTGCGGCGCAGGAGAAAAGCATAACTCACACCACGGGTTCTGATGGTTGAATCGTGTAGGTTCGGAGATTTAATATCATTGCTTCTCGAAGGGGGAGGGAAGTGATAACTAACTGAAAATTGTATATATCAACGTGAGTGATACGCTGTTTTTTTTAGTTGTTATGCTATTTTTTTAGCTGTTTTGAACACACTTGGCCGAACGTCGCCCTCTTTTACGTTCGGGAAACAAAACGAAGTTTTTTATTTGGAGTAAGGAGAAAAGTATGGTACACACAAAAAGGATAATACAATTGGCTGTTTTGTCATGTCTGTTGCTTTTAACAGCTTCGTCTCAAGCTGCACCAATCCCCGGGACAGCAGGCACAATGACATTCCAGGACGGCCCCAATGTCGAAGGTTTGTTCTTCGAGATTAATGTGCATTACGAGGCCTTCGATGGTCTGGATGCCTCCGACCCCCTTGGAGTCACACCGGGAAAAAATCAGTACGCTTACATTCTCGAATATGTCAGCGGCAACCAGAAGATGAAGTACTTTGACGTGGAAAGCACCAACGGCGTGCCGCTGCTGGAAATCGGCACGAGCACCACCGCAACGGTCAATGGTGTTTCCCCGGGGACAGTGACCCCTCCGGTTAAACTGATTCTCACTCTCCCGTCCGGAAACCCGGCAGCAAGATTTTTCTTCCCACTTGGGTTCAGTGGCGTGGGGACCAAATCTGTCGTCTTGGTTTTCACGGCAAGCAATACCTATGATGTCGGGCTTATTTTGGCTAAGATAACTGATACAAGTCTCGGCGGTGCCGGTGAAGTTGTCGGGCCGGTAGTGTGTGTTGGCACTGTTGAGGGTTCCACTTTCTGCCTTAACTGTGGTCCGGACGGACAAGTCGCTCCGATGGAAGGCGTCGCCATTAAAGTGCTTGAAGATGGCAATGCGGTTGCATCGGCAGTTAGCGGTGAAAACGGCCGGTATCAGGTCACAGGCCTGGGTTCCGGGAAATTTACCGTCGCTATTGACGACACAAACAACACTTATGCCCCCTGTTCGATGGGTTCTGTTGATGTTAATGTTTCCTGCAACGGTAGCGCCACTGTCAATTTCTGTGTATGCCCGCCGGCGTGCGAACAGCAGATACGTGTGCGAACCGTCTGCGACCAGAATGGTGTTGAAGTGCCGGTGCGAGCTTGGGTCGGTATCGGTGGACCAGAAATTTCCAAGTGGACCAACACCGGCTCCGACGGCGTGAAATGCTTCAAAGGCCCCAAGATTGTCCCCGGTCACTACACCGTAAAGATTACAGCTCCAAGGGGGTACGAAGTCGTAGGTGGTGCGCTCCAGGAATTCGACCTCGCAGAATGCGAATCGAAGGAGCTGGTGTTTAACGTCTGTCTCATACCGCCGTGCGTTCAAACCGTATGCATTAGCGTTGTTGAGGCCGGCGACGATGGCAACACCGTCCCCGTGGCAGATGTAAATGTATGTGTTAAATGCCTCCCCATCGACAGGAAGTGCAGCACAACCGGACCGGATGGCAAAGCATGCTTCGACCTGAAGATTGGGCATCACGTGGCCTCGATTGAAGTACCCGAGGGCTACAGATTGTGCGACGGCGATAACAAAGCACAATTCTCCCTGAAACGATGCGAGAATAAGGACATTCAATTCGTGCTCTGCAAAATCATTCTTGGCCCGTGTCCGAAGAAACCGGAGCACTGGAAGTGCCATCCGGATATATGGCCGATTGATTCGATGTGGATTGGCGCGGATACGCTCAATAAGACGGCGCTAATGAATATCCTTAACGGCAAGTTGCCCAATGGGTCGGCTGCACCTCGTAATGACGTAACTATGGAGATGGCTCAGAATCTTATCGCGGCCAAGCTGAGTATTGCCGCGGGCTCTGATGTGGCGGATATCTCACCTGCGGTCATTGCTTCTGATGAATTCTTCCTCTACGATTACCCGCCGGGGAGCAGGCCTCAGGGCAAGGGTATGGAGCTGGCGAGAAAGCTGAAGAACCAGCTACATGAGTACCTGCAGGACTGCAAATATTGTCAACCTTGAGTTCAGTAATCCTGACAGCGGATTTGACCGGGACCAGATATCAATCTGGTCCCGGTTTTTTATGGAGCTCGCCATATCATAATCCGCTTCCGCCGCAGCCGGGTTTCTCGTAAATGTTTGGCCCCGCCGCTCGCGGCCCTGCCTAGGGGGACCTGTCCTCCGAATGCCCTTGCATTACCTCCATCGGCAGCGTAAACTACGTCCCGATGGTTTGGACTCGTCTCGGCACCGCAGCTTTCTTGCCCGCCGCCTCGACTCGCGTCGAGAGACGCGGAGGCAGGCGAAAGCAAGATGCGAGGAGCCGGAACCGGAGAGGTGACCGAGTGGCTGAAGGTAACGGTTTGCTAAACCGTCGTACGGGTAAAACCGTACCCCGGGTTCGAATCCCGGCCTCTCCGTTTTTGCTTTTGTAAGCTGAGCATAAACATAAGCTTACAAAAGTGCCTGTTTCGCTCACGTGCTGTTTTTCCTCCAGAAACCATTCTGCCAAATCTGCGGTTGGGCTTGGCTGGGGCTTGGCAAGGCCTGCCGTTTGAGGTCGATTACGATTTTCTTAAAGGTGTGTTTCAATCAAACAATGGGTACAGGGGATACGATATTTCTTGGCTATCCCAAACCAACCTAACTTTTTTATTGACTTCAACTGTTGGGTTTGTATAATGCACATAAGGTTGGGAAAACACCTGGGAGGTGGACACCTTTGAGCCCCTAATATTTTGAAAATAGAAGGTTGAGTATGAGAAGGGTATTTCTGACGATTTTGGTCGTGCTTTTAGTCTCGCCCTTCTTTTGCGATGAGTTTACTCGAATCGCTCATTTCACTCATGATATGACTATACTCTTATATATCAGCATAGTACATGCTGTCTAATCAGGATGAAACGGTCTTTATAACTTGAAGAGGCGTAGTGTGATGGCACGTATCGACAAAATGTTGGAGTTCATGCAGAAGGCAGAGGTTAGTTGTCTGGATATTGCTTGTGCCGATGGTGTATGCAAATACCGAGGGGATGGTATTAAGCGACCGCTTGAAGGCCAGATTTCCGAGCACCAGATTAGAGAACTTTTAGCTGAAATTATTCCGCCCGAACATGCTGAAGCATTCGCACAAAACCGTCCGGTCCAGTTCGATATCATCAGCAACGGGACTTCTATGCAGATTTCAGCTTCCCAGGTGGATGGGAGTATGACTATGCAAATTCAGTTGCCCAAATCTTCTGGATTAGAGTCGACGGATTTACAACCATCGACCGATCCATTACCAATAACCTCGCCATCAGATAAACAAGAGTTTCGACCAAGTGTAGATGTCAGTCTTTTCGGCACTTTGGTTGTGGGGTTGCTTCTGACCGTTGTAATATTCGTCGCCTGTTGGCCAATTCATAACTCATTTTTAGGCAAGCAGATATATAACTTATTCTACGACGAGAAGGGCGAACTACTATATTCGAAATCAATAGCGACTGCCTGGGTACCTCCAGCCGAGGTATTTCTTGCCTGCTGGTCGGGCTGCATCCTTCTTCTGAAGAGGAGAAAGCATAAATTTCAAGCAGCGGTGCTGAAACAGCAGATTATACCTGCAACGCCACGAGATATAACTCCAGAGAATGTTGACGTTTTTATCGCTAATTTGCGACAACTGCCCAAAGCCGCAAGACATACTTTTTTGGCCAGCCGGATTCTTCGGGCTTTTTATCACTTCCGGGCACGCAAGGACCGTTCGGAGGTCGCTACGCTATTGGCATCTCAAAGTGAAATCGATGCGTTAACAGTAACATCCAGTTATGTGATGCTGCGAGTATTTATCTGGGCGCTTCCCATACTCGGATTCATTGGAACGGTGATAGGCGTCGCCTTCGCCGTTGACCAATTTAGTGGTTTATCCTCACCTGACCGTCTTCAGATAGTTCTGAATGGAGTGACCACTTCATTAGCTGGTGCGTTCGGGACTACCCTCGTTGCACTGGTTCTTTCGCTGCTTGTGATGATTCCGACTTCTGCGCTACAAAAATCCGAACAGGACCTGCTCAACAGTATCGACGAGTATTGCAACGACAGTTTCCTGAGGCGGTTGCATGAAACAACTACGCAGGCAATGGCATCTGAGATTGAAAATGCCGGCAAGCAACTGGCGCTTAACATGGTGCAGCAGTTACAGAAGGTCTCTCCTGCAATTGGAGAAAGGATAGCAAAGCAGTTCCTGAACGCTGCGATTCCATCCGTAACTAAAACAGTAGAACAATTGCACGATGCCTCTGACAAATTGGCGCAATCTTTGAATGAAGCGTCAAAGCAATGGGAGTCACTTTCTCAGAAAACAACCGCTATGGTAAACTCTTTTGAGCGGGTTTCAAGCTCGGTTTCCGGGCTTACAGAAGCTCTTAAGCATGAAGCCGGAAAAATTGTTGCTCATTGCGATTCGGCAGAGGGCAGTATAAAAAGCACAATGAATAAAGTCAGCGAGCGTGCGGACAGAATTACACAAACAATTGCTGCCGCAGCAGAGGATTTGCAGAAAAGCGAGCATGCACTTCATCAGGCGGTCAGGTCTCAGCAGGAGGCGGTCAAGCAGTTCGAAACACACAATGATATCAGAATTGTGCAAAAAATGTTAACGCGTATTCTAAATACAGACCGTACAATAACTGGCAACGGGCAGGAAAGCGACGGACAGAACAATGTTCAAAAGACCGTCGCCACTTAGAGTGGAGAATCGGCATGTCACGAAAGAGTTTTACAAGTGACAATCCGTCGCTGTTCCCGTTTTTGAGTATTCTGACATGCACAATCGGCGTACTTGCCTTGATGATAACCCTTTCGGTTTACGCCAAACCTTTCTTTTCTGATGAGCCCGATCCTAAAAAGGCTTACGAACAATATGTCAAGCTGACCTCCGAAATCGACCGGACGCAGGGAGACATTACCCAATATCAGCAGCTTGTCGTTCAGGCCGAAGCACTCCAAAAAAAACTCATAGAGATGAGACAAGAATACGACCGCCTCCAGCAGCAGCAGAGTGAGCATTCAGCAACCGCTGCAGAACTCGGCCGTCTCCTTAGCGAGATTGGGGGATTGCGAAAGAAGATAGCAGAATTGGAGAATGAGTTGAGTAAGGTGCTTGAATCTCTCAAAACAATGCAGGTGAAGGTGGAAAATATGCCCGCGCCCGGCACCATGCGGGTCGTGCCGCCAAGGGGATTTACCGAAAGTGGAGCAAAGGGAAGCCGACTGAAGGTGATGACTTTTGTCGAGTGTCATCGCAACAATATCATCATTCATCCTTATGGTGAAAAAACGCTGCAGGAGGTCTTGAACGACAATATCGAAAGCAGCAATGAAGTGCAGCAGCTTATTAAGGACGCCAAAGCCAAAGCAAATTACGATGAGCTTATAGTATTACTGTTAAGACCTGACGGCGTGAAAAGTTTCGATAAGCTGCTGAGCGTCATTAGAAAAAACAATGAAGACAAGGGAAGTAACAAGGCCCGCTATAGTGAAGTGCTGATTCCCGGTTCAGGGCCGCTTGACTTGAGTGAGTTTACGAAGCACTGAGCTGAAATATAAATTAAGGAGTATAAGAACGGCTAAAAACGAGCAACAATTTGACCCGTTAAATCTTGATTCCCTGGTTGACATTATGACCTGTGTGGTGGGAGTGCTGATGATAATAATGATAATCAGCCAAGTGCTGGTACGAGGCCAAGGTCGACCTGTGGCGAATAACGAGGAACAACAGGTTCCACCTTTACCACAGGTAGAGCAGGCCGATGTGAACACCAAGGAAAGCGAATTGGAGCAGCTCCAAGCCGAGCTTGAGAAGATTCGCAGCCAGTGGGGCGTGCTCGAAGCTGATTACCCAGGTCATCAAAGTAAAGTTGACAAACTAACCGAGGACATCCGTCGATTGAGAGAGTCAATGCCGCTGGATGATGAGAACATTCCAGGCAAAGTTGAATCGGCCAGGACACTCAAGGCACAACTTGACGGCAGGCAAAAGGAATTATTAAAGCAAATCAAAGAGGAACGCTCAAAGAGCATGCAACTGCAGAAACAATATAACGCAAGGCCGAAGGTAACAGAGATTGCACTAACAGAGACACGGATTGTGCCAACGGAACTTAATGCCGTAAGATTTGTTTGTCGTCATGGGCGGATTTATCGAATGGATTCCAATGAGATAGGACAAGCCATTGGAGATGCATTCAAGAAGATAGCTGCTGGCATAACATCCTCAGCACCGGAGTCCGAACGAATTGACCGGCTTTTGAATTATTTTAAAGAACATGATGTCGGCAACAACTTGTTTAGAGTAAAAGTAACATATTCTCCTATCGGTCCTTTCAAGAGATTCATATTTAGCACTGAACTGAGGTCTAACACTCAGGGTGAGACAGTTGAGGAACTGTTATCGATGAGCTCCAAGTTCCGTTCGGCTGTCAGCAGGATTAAGCCCGACAAAGAATACATCGTTTTTTCTGTCTGGGCGGACAGCTTTGATACATACATTGCAGCGCAGCAGGTCGCAGAGAATATATACGCTGTTGAAGGCCAATACAGGACAAAAATAGGTATGTCCTGGGTTGCCTATGATTTCGACGAAGAAATTATGGAAAGCTGGATTCCTGGCGTCAACATCGAACAAGATAAAAATACTACGATAAAAAACACAATGTAACTATTTATGTCGCGATTAAAGAAAACTTAAATTAAAAAAAAGGTTACTTAACATAATTGTTAAAATTGGAGGTTTATATGACTACGAACACTTTGAACAAAAAAGGTAGGCCGTTGGTTTCACTGGTAGTAATTATGGTTTTTGCCGCTTCAGTACGGGCTGATACGGCTTCTCAGCTTAATGAGAAACAGGCACTTTTCGCCAAATTTGATTCACAGCCGATAAGCAATGAGACAAAGAAACAGGCCGAGGAGCTTATTCAAAAGGCCGTGTTGGCGGAGGATTGGGAAGGTATCGTTAATATGCTGTCGGGTGTCAGCGATGCCAATTTACCCGTCGAGTATCGAATGATCAAAGGCCACGCCTGCCTCGCTACTAATCGAAATAATGAGTCACTCTGTCTGTTTTTGAGCGTCAAATCAAAGGACGAGTTGCTAAAGTGGCAGAAGTGGTCTGAAAATTTCGCCACAAGATATCCAAACAGTCCCATCACACACTATTTTACGGGCGATGCACTTGCACGCCTGGGAAAATGGGAAGAAGCACTAACAATTCTTTCTAAAGGATTAGAGCATTATCCTAAACATGCCTTGCTCTTAAATGCCCGCGGGATCATTTTTGCACAGCAACAGGATTGGTACAAAGCCATTGCCGATTTTGAAGGTGCTATCGAATGTAATCCAATGCTTGCTGATGCTTATGCCAATCGCGGCACTGTGAATCTCCATAAGAAAAACGGAGCAAAGGGGGCAGTTGAGTGGTTTAATAAGGCACTTAGTCATTCGCAGCATTTTTCTCTCGCAGTCTATAATCGGGGATTTGCTATGGTTGCTATAGGACAAGCTGACGAAGGTCCTAATGAGATACAAAAAGGAGCAAGAGAGTTGACGTGTTTTTCGTCGTTTGTTGACGCAGATATGGAGAAGATTATTCTCTGGTTAAATAAAAAAGGGGAAGCCGAGGGAAAAGACCTTGCCAAAGCAGACGTGGGATCACAATTAGACCGTATTATTGGCGAAGTGTCAGGAGGAAATATAAACTCACTAAATCGTGCAGCACGCCTACTTGGAAAAAACCCAGAACTTGCTCCAGGTTTCAACCGTAGTTTGGAACAAATATCTCGTCAAAAACCAGAATTGGCAAACCCAATCTCCGCAAAAATTAATGGAGGTTTTGATTGGACTCGACCTGAAGTTGGAGGCGCGAGGGGATGGTTGAATACTCTGCAGGGTTTGAACTTGAATTTTGGCGGGACAGTATCTTCCACAAAGGGACCGGCGAAGCTTCGAGAACAGAAAGAAATAACCGGAGGGATTGGTTTTACGCCCACTGCGCTCATTCAACAGCATCAGATTAAGACCGATTTGGACAATAAGGGCTGGGAAATGCTGAAGGGGGCAAAGGTCGGGGCAAATCCTGTTGGTGGTGTTTCATCGAGTTTAGCATCTGCTTTTGTTGATGAAGGAGATTGGCCATTTGAGGCGAATTATGGCCTTTTATATGATGTATATAAATCCGAGACGCCTTCAAGCAAAGGGGCACTACCATGAATATCAGAGGAATTGGAATAGCTTTTTTTTTGACGTTCGTTAGTCACGTTAGCTTGCCCGACGCTATAGCAAGGCCTTTTGTTGCTTTTTCCATGAATGCCGCATCTGCGGAGATGAGCTTGTCCTCGTCAAATAATACGATAGCAAAGAAACTAGGTGGAATGACAAGATTGGCAGGAATGGTTTTTGACGAAGACTATAACGACGTGATCATCATTGGAGAAATCGTTTATGGAGAACCATTAGTTACAATAGATGACCTTGTTGTAGCAATGCATGCACGACTCAAAGATAACCTTTGGCCCAAAGTCAGTATTGATAAAACTGCAGATACGTCGAGGACAGGTAAACAGCTTGTGCGATTTGAAGGCTCACTCAATGACACTGGATTTGGAAAAGATTTGCTTGCTGCTGATGTTATTCTTAAAAGATTGGCATTGGGACAATTACCCACTTCTGTATGGGGCTTTCAGTCGTACTTTACTAGGACAGAACAATATGTGCAAGAAAATAGCGACGAGGAAAGCATAAGTTCTCGTTTTTGGTTTGAACCTCGTAATATTCATCTTGCAAAACGTGAAAATGTCTTTGCCATTTCAGAGTTGCATATAGGAGTAAGTGTACAAGTTCTGGGTGCAACATCGCATGGAAAAGCGGTCGATGATTTGAATCAAGTTATTGACCTGTCAGGCGAAGAGTTTGCTTCTGACTTAACGGCCCATTATGACGAATTGAGAACGCTCTATCCAGAAATAGCACGGCTTAAACAATTGTTCGATTTAGTCGGTCTTGCTGAAGGAATGCGCATCTTAAATCTGGGGTCGAATCTCAGTTTCTGGCTGGATGAATATAAGTTAGCCAGGGTTGATACAGATAAGACCGTGTCTTTGCTATACCAAAAAAGTATTGTCCTTCTTTCAGGAAAGGAGCGTACACTTGAGATTAACGGCGGAATTGAGGTCAAAGCACTAGTCTCAAGTTTGAAAGACGGCGATGTTACTGCTCTTAGGGATGCGGTGTTGAAGTCGAAGCCGAATAAGAACTCGCTTGTTTGGGAAGTGCCCTTAGAGGGTTGGAATCTTCCAGGGTACCCATATAATCCACTCGGCGATATAGAGTCCCAGAAAAAAGATGTCCCGCATTACCCCCAAGCTGCGATTGGTTGCTCAATGACTCGTCAGCTCAACAACACACAAAATCGCACCTTCGATTCAATTACCATTGGGACACAGCGTTCATCCGCCTTTCCTTCGAATACCACTTCCAGAGTCAATATATCTAACCAACTGGTTCGCACAACTCCGAGTGTGGGCGGGGTGATGCTGGAGAATGTAGCGAAAGTGCGGGGAGACCAGAGCGGGCCGCTGGATATGGCAGGCGCGAAATTCTCATTTGTCGTCGATGGTAATAATTCACAACTCGACCCGCAAACGTTCCGCAAGTTTGTAACGGCCCTTTGGGCTGTGTATTACAGCAATGAAGACCCGGGCATCTCCATCGACCCGATTGCGCCGGGCGCAAAAAAGCATTTAGTGCGATATATCGGCCAGGTCATCAATACCGACCTTGGACGGGTTATGCGAGAAGGGGATTACTTGATGAAGAAGTGGGCCGTGGGAACGGACAAGGCGGAAATAGACGGATTCAAGAGTCCGCTGGACTACGCTGCTGATACAGGTTCACTTGCTGTTGGCACATGGAGCCGGTTCTGGTTCGTGCCGAAAGATATGCAGTTTCGCCGCTGCGGGGATATGCTGTTGTTCGAAGGCGGAAGAATGACGGTACAAACGGAGTATATGTTCCGCGGATTTGGAAGCGGGGCTGACCCATCCAATCAGAGATTCGCCGAGTTTTTCACGGAACGCTATCAGGACATAGCCCAAAAATACCCCGTCTATCAGGAACTGTATGAATACGCGAAAATGGTGAGTTTGGCCAAATATCTCAAAGAAAGCGGCGTGCCTCTGTTCTGGTTTCTGATGGCCAATAAAGACCTGGTAATTACAGAGGACTCGGTCAGCACCGTCGATGCTCTGGTAAAGGACTCCAAGCAATTTGAAGGCGTCCAGGTGGAAGGCGGAGTCGACCTTCACAGCGAAGGGCAGTATATCTATGACAATGAGGCACTAAGCGCGGTGAATAGTGCTTTAGCCAAACTGCCATCCAGACCGTCCGGGACAACATTAGGAGGCGTAGTTCCGAATAAGACGGTGAGCGAGCCATTTTCGTTCGCATTGAAGGAGCGTAGTTTTTCCGTATTGCCTCAGCATTCGTCATCGTCCGGCAAGGACTACCGCGGTATAAGATACCAGACCGATTTCTCATTGAAAGAGGCCGGCTTCCAACTGACCGACAGGAGTATGGCCGAATTGAATCAGGCGATATTCCGTTTGAAATATACGGAGCTACTTTACGCCGCAGCAAAAGACGAGCCGTCCGGCGACAAGGTTGAAACGATTATCGAAGAAAGCTGGCAGAAGGCCCAGGCCGTCAGCGAAGAGATTACAGGCAACCTCAAGGTAATTCTTCATAAGGATTTCAAGAGTAAGGCCCGTTTGCAGGATGAGTTGGCGAAGTATATGCCCGCTGAAGAACTGCTGAAGTGGAAGGATTTGATTGCCCAATATGCCTCGTACAACACCAATCTGGAGCTGGTCCGCTGGTTCAGTTCCGGCAGGCAGCAAAACGGGTTATTCGGACCGGGCTGGGATTTGTTGGTGCCGTATCAGATAAAAGCTTTGGGCAAAGACGTTGTTGAATATGAGAGCCTGGCTTTGCCCAGAAGAATCACTCTTATAGATAAACTTTCCGGGCGAGAAGAAGTGTTGACGTTTGACAAGGATCGTTTTATGGCTGTGGCTTACGTCCCCGACAATATAAAATCCAGCAGGGTGGTCGGATTGTTTGTGATGACGGATGGGTCTTTTAGATTGCTGGACAAAATTGAAAATGAGTTTGCTTTTAACTCAGCCGGCTATCTGAAAGATATGATATTCTCAGATACCCATCAAATCCATTTTGAATATCAGAAGGATTTCGCAGTCAAGAGCGAGACCGCTCCCTATAAAATTGAAAAAGCGGATAGTAACTGGATCGAATTCAGAGACATCAAAGTGCCGGAGAAACTGCTGGTCAAGAACCTGGCTAATGGAAGCGGCGAAGCACTTGTCTTTTCCAAGGGGAAAACGATTGTCGGCTATGTCCCGGAATCGGTCGAAGGCAGTCACTTTAAATTTTTGGCCCTTATGTCAGACCTTTCTTATAGATTGGTTGACCAAAAGGGCAATGAAATTGTGTTTAACCAGTCCGGAGAGTTTGAAAAACTCATCAGTACTAGTGAAGAATATTTGATTAAATCAATGTCTTCGGGTAATTATGCTGTAGATTTCAGCTATAAGATAAATGAGGCCGGCAAACCCGTCATATCACAGGCAGAACTTACTAAAGACGGCAGGAGTGATTCAAAAATTACTATGCAGTATTTTTATGGAACCGATGATCGATTAGGAAAAGTCGCAGTCAAAGAGAAACGAGACATAAAAGCGACGGCCAAGTATGTGAATTTCTCGCCAGTTCATTCTGAACGATTGCCTGTGTTAGATGAAAACTAAAAAGGTTACTTCAAATGCTGACCGTATGCGGTGTCCGTATTGTAATAAAAAGGTGAAAGACAATGCCGTACGATGTGAGTACTGTGGTGCCGCGATTGCAGGCCCGCCAAAATTAGAAGATTTTTTAGCCGATGACAAACTCGCAGAAGCAGACGAGTTTTTATCAGAAGATTTTTTAACCAGCGAAGAACAAACGACTGTAAAATCCAAGTCGAAGAAAACAAAAATTGTTGTAGTCGTGATTATCCTAGTAACTATGTCAGCGGGATATATTTGGGTTGTAGAAAAAGTGCGCGACTCCCGTAATGCTGCGCAATTACAGAAAACTCCGTTGGAAAAGAAACTCGCTGACAAAGAAAGGGGCATACAGATAGCAAATTTGCTTTCACGGGCACGGACATTAAGAGACAGCGGTCGGTACGATGATGCGCTAACCTGTGTTTCGCAAGCACTGACGATAGATGTTCGGAACGCAGAGGCCGAACAGTTAAAGTTACAACTGGAAACGCTTATCGAACAGGAGCGCGTTAAAGCTGAAAAAGAAGAAAGATTTGTGGCATATTGCAAAGCCGCCTCTGCTTATGAAGCCAAAGGAGAATATGACAAGGCCATCGAGGCATACGCTAACGCGTTGGTTGTTAAAGGTGACGCCAAAGAGGTTCAGGATAAACTTGCGGACTGTCAGCGCAAGTCGGAATATGGCAAATTGTTAAACCAGACGCGGGATACCGAAGGGGAAAATAATCTTTCTGAATCACTTTTACTGAAGGAGAAAATTGAATCTGCTGACGATAATGCTTCTGACATTAATATTTCGAGGCCCGATTATTTTCAGGCAAGTGACCATGGAAACGATAACGCTGCTGCTGTGAACAATGAAAACCATAAAACGGATGAATCAGAACCTGATAAGACAGACCCTGAAAAGATACAGAAGGAAATCGACGCTCTCCTGCAAAGTCGGAAATTTAATGAGGCGATAAAAAAAATTCGGTCCGAATTGATGCCTGAATACGAAAATCAGAGAGAGCTTTGTCAATGGAAGGGCGTAGGAGAATACATACTTTTGTGCGGCAGGAATTATCCTGACTTGATAACCACCAATGCTCTCCAGTACGAAGATTTGTACAAAACTATAATCAGACGAATTGAAGAACAAACTATATGGCTTAAGACCCAGGAAGAAATTCAAGCGATTGGTGAAAACGACAGTTCCAAGATTGTGGGAAAAAAGCTGCAGATGCTGGATTCGTATATTGCCAATAATTATTTGAGCTTCTTTCGTCCTATTGCTGAAACACAACACGCCAAACTTCGAGACCGGCTGGCGGTTTTGAGGGCTAAAGGAAGATGAAAGAAGAAATTGCGGTTGAAAGAAAAATCTGATATTTTATTGTGATAAAATACGGCGAAAAAGCATTTTGTTGTTCTCGGCGCCTGTTACTATTGGCAGATAGGAGATACCGATGATAAAGAATTCAAGCAAAGCGATTATTATTTCTGTATTGAGTATGATGTTTTCGGGTTGCGAAGACAGAATGTTGAAAATCGAACAACAGCAAGATAAGCTTCAAAAACAAACGGCGCAAGAGCATGCCGAAATTGAATCAATTAGGACAATGGTAATCGCCACATCCAAAAATTTGCAGTTGCTGGATGAAAAAGTCAGTGCCTTTCAGAAGAGGGTGGAGAATACGTCTCGTATTCCGGAACAACTGACAGCAGATTTGGCTGCTTCACGCATCTATGTGAAAGAGGTAGCTGATGCCCTCAAATCATTGCGAGAGAAAACAGTAGAGGTTCTTGATATTCAGAATCAACGAATAGCTAAGGGAAGGGAAGCTTATATTCGCGTTCTTGAAGAAGAAGCAAAGGTTTTGAAAACTAAGCTTGAGGAGATTAATAAAGCGGTTGATTCATTAAAACAGGAAATGCCGGACCCCGAGCCGGAGAAAGAACTGCCAGAAGAGCCCGTTCCAAGTACACAATAGCAGTTAATTCGCCCCCTGTTTTTTGAACCGCACAGCACAGCGTAGTGTGGCGAAGAGACAAAATGAATTTAATCAAAAGGATAGAAGGGAAGTAACTGCGACGGTTCTAACAATAGCAGAAAGATTACCCAGCCGAAGAGACAAGCTTTAGCGCAGGCGTATTTTCATCGTCTAACTTATTCACCGCGTTCCTATTCGAACCTGGTACGATATGCCCATATACATCGACCGTGGTCTGTATGCTCGCGTGCCCCATTTGCTCTTTCACGTAGTGCAGCGATTCACCCTGCTGGAGTAACAGACTGGCAAACGTATGTCTGATATCGTGAAACCTTATATGATGCGGTACGTTGGCCTCTTTGAGATACTTGTAGAATTTGCTCCGCCGGAAATTATCTAAATCCGCGGGGCTGCCGTCCAGCTCTGCGAAAACCAGCCGTACGGTATCCTCTGGAGAGAATTGACTTGGCAACTTGGTTATCGGGAGTTTGCCCCCGTGCTCTCGTAATTGTGCTGATTGATGCCTCAAGAGGGTCTGCTTAAGCTGCTGGCTCATATCAACGTAGCGGTGTTTACGGTTTTTCGGTGTGCTGAAAAGGCCGTGACTGTACGACCGCCTAACCTGAATCATATTGGCGTCGAAATTTACATCATCCCAGGCCAAGCCCGCCAATTCGCCCATTCTCATACCCGTGCGGAAAGCACAGAGCAGTACAGGATAATGCTGCGGATATTTCTGGAGGACAAGACCCAGCAACGCCGAAACTTCATCTTTGCTTAACACAGCGATACACTTCTTTCGTTCCGGCATTCTGATATATTTACAGACATTAGTGGCGGGATTTGCCTGCACAATTTCTTCTTCAAGGGCAAGGTTGAAAATCCCGCTGATGAGATTCTTTATATTGTTGACCGTGCCGACTTTGTGACCATCGTTCTGTTTTTCCAAAACCAACGCTTTCACGTCTGCCCGTTTAATATCGCACATTCTCCGTTCACCCCAGACCGGCAGAAGGTGGTTCTTCAAAATACACTCGTACCCCCGCCAAGTGTTTATCTTGGTCGTTACCTTGGCATACGTCTCAATGTAATGTTTGGCGAATTGGGCAAATCGCGGGCTATCCTCTCTCGAATCGTCTATCTTGAATTCTCCGGCCAGCAGTTTTTTCCGGATTTTACCGGCGAGCGATTCAGCGAGTTTCTTGTCGCCCACCTTTTTGGATTTGATGCGGTTACTCTGGTGGATGAACACGTACCAAGTATTTCCTTTACCCTTTCGCTTTTGTCTGACAGTGACACCCATTCTATTATCTCCTTCCAGTTCGGACTGCCTCTACCTCTTTTTTAACAAATTCCGAACCGGATTGCAAAACATATTTAGCTATATTTTATCCATATTTACCGTATCTTATACAACCGCCTGAGTTTAACGTGAAAAAATAATTTATCCGGCAGCGAAAATAAGGTCGAGATTGCAAGCTCGTAGCAAGCGCACGCATAAAAAGCATATCGCAAACTGATTTCGTTATATAACTTACGGCGTTGTGTGGCTTTTTCGGAAACCGTCGCAATATCAGCCAGCCCCCCATTATTCCGTTCAAAATGATGCTTTTTTCGGTTAGGGCAAGCCCCCTCTTCCTCTCTGGGAGGACAGCAACAGCAGCAGCGGCCTCTCCGTTCCCCTAACGAAAAGGGAAAATTCTTATTTTTTATGCCCTGTTGACCACCTGTAATGCCCATTGTATTAACGCCCAAAAACATCGGCTATTCTTAGCATCTGATACGAAAATCCTTACCATTATGCCAAGCCGCAATCCCCCGCTAAGGGACATCGCTACCTGCCTTAATCTCTGATGGTTCAGAGATATTAATTACCTAAATTCGCACCGGCTTTTCGGGATAAAAAATCCCAGCCCGACCAGCAACACCAGTAAACCAGCTATTTTGGTAAAGTCCCTTAAGGAGGCTTCTTTAGAGGAGTTTTCCTTTTTTGCTGGTCTGCTGGACATTGCTGGTCGCCTTAGGGCAATCATTTCAGGCCAATTCCCCGCCAGCAACGAAGCCGCTGATTCAAAAATCCCTTTCTGTCCTCGACACAGCCACGCTCTCTTAACCGCTCGTTAAACTTTCGCGGGCCTAACGGGAATTTTAGACCGTTCTCACGGCAATACTTTTCGTAAGCCTCACGCAACTGAACAACAAAGGCCGTGTGCTCCTGGCCAAACTGACAGCACTCACCGAAGAATTCTTTCAGAGGGTCCATCGCCAATTTGTATTCTTCTGTAGCTACCCTTATCCTCTCAGGCACTTTCAGGCCGTCTTGCTGCCACTTTAAACACCCCTCAACCGCCCAGGTCAAAATTGTCGGCCCTGCGATTCTTGGATTTTTCAGTATTGCCTTGATTTTAGGGTCGCGTTTCTTTTCTGGTATAACGTGCTCGAAGGGAATCCGCAAAATTCTGCGCCACATTGCTCCGTCCAAATCGTTTACGTGTGGGGCGTGATTAGCGGCAAGCCATAAACTCCGGACTGAATTCAAAGCCCTCTCGATAAAGATGTCTGGCCCTAATCCTGTCTCCGCCAGTGAGTGTTTTGACAAGCCCCTCAGCCAAGCTCTTTCCTTCTTCGACCTCGATACTCACAACCATCCGTGCGCCGCACATTTGGGCTATATCACTACGTGGCCCACCTACGCTGCTGCGCTTTAAGAAGCTATCAAAATCTGCCGTGTGACAATAATCGCCAAGCGTTGATTTAATTGCCTCCAGAAAAGAACTTTTACCGGTTGCCGTATCGCCGTGAACGAAAAACAATTTTTCTTCACTAGTGTCGCCGGTCAAACTATAACCGACCGCTCTTTGCAGAAACTCTATCAGTTCGTCATCACCATCGCACACCGTTTTCAAAAACTCCTGCCATAAATCCAAATCCATCTCGCCGGTGTAACGTGTTGGGCAAAGGCGTGTTATCAAGTCCCTTTTGCCGTGCTCATTCTCATCTCCTGTTTTTAGGTCGATTGTGCCGGAAAGGCAGTTTAACAACCACGGATTACGGTCGAAGTCCTTAGTTGTAGTAGCAATAAGTGGCGTGCTACGTGCGAGTGAAAGCATCTCTCTTATGGCGATTGCCTGTTCTGAATGCAGTGCCCATTTCAAAACTTTTTCCTTGTCGTGTTTGTCAACGACTGAATGGGTGTCTTCGCGTATATTGCGTGCGCATTTCATAGCTCTCTGCACAAGAAAAGCTTCAGCCCCCTCTGTGGTCCATCTGATACCATCCCAGAAAAGCCATTGGCCGCTGTCTGAGTTAAATTTGAAAAATTCACTGTTGGACATAACAAATCGATTTGCATTCCCAGAATCCGAGAGTTCGAACGGCGTGCCAATATGGCCGTATTTGTCCTCATCTAACCACTCCAATTGTCTCCACTTAATTTGGGCGTCTCTTTCATTCTCGTCCGAGGCTGGAGTGGTGGGTTTTTCCGGGTTCTCGAATATTTGTAACTCTTGCCTTTCGGATGCTGTTTTTTCCTTTACATATTTTATTTTTACTCTTGGAATTTTGCTCATAACGACTCTCCTTAAAAGTGTTTCCTTTCACAAAAAAATTTATTCGTTTTTGCCACTCAAAATCTCATCAACCATCGCGTCAACATCGACGGCTACGTACTGGTGCTGCTTCAACCACTGACCAACGGCTTCACAATCCAGCAGCAGCACGCCCTTAACACGTTTGGCGGGGAGTGGGTCATTCGGGCCATTAGCCCAGTTGCGAATCGTTTTTGGAGTTACGTCCAACAGCCTTGCTAATCTACTGCACTTTATATGTTGCCCCACAGGCACCGTTTACCCCTTAGAATCCAAGACCCAGAACCAATTTCAAAGCTGAAAATAAATTAGGAGTAAAAGGAAGGGATTGCAAAGCGTATGGGATGATTACGCAGAAGTTACGTTACGCAATTACTTACGCATCGTTAATACTTGCGGGAACAAGAGTTACAAAGTGGGCTGCGTAAAGGATTATTCCTTACGTGGACGTTGTTTGTAGTTTCTAAACTGTTCATCTACCCACAACTGCTGGTAGTAGTTTTTCCCTTTGTATTTCTTGAGAATTTCACCGCCTGCTTTGTTTTGCCGTCGTTGCAAAGTGGTACGAGGTACACCGTATCGTTTGTTTATCTGCACAAAGTTAAGATAACCTTCAGGTGGTTGGTCTTTTTGTTCGACTAACTTATCCGCCGACCGGAGCATATCTATTATAATGTCGCAGGCCTGAACCGATGCTCGGCACACTTCACAAATATAAGCATTGTCATCAATGAAGAAACTATTCGCAACTTCATCAATATGGTGGCAAGCAGCCCAACGGACTTCATTGCCGATTGTCGGTATCCTTGTATCGCGGAGTTTTCTATGGCCCACTGTGATTTTGTCGGCCCTGCCCCAAGCACCAAGTACACATAGCCAGTAGTTGTCGAAATACGAAACATCAATACACTTTTTTGTCTTCGCGTCGTACAAATCTTGTTCAACAATCGGCGGGGCTTTGAAGGATTCTTCTACGCCAAGTTCTATAGTCCCGTCTTTCAACAAATTAAAGAAAGCTTGTCCCGCTTCTCTGCAACAAGGACACAAAGCATCGTAGTGAAGTGCCGTTTTTGCGGATTCACAATCGCGCAGAAGCCGGTTAAATCTGTCATACAATTTCTGCCAAGTATTGAATACCATAAGTTCGCAATGATAGCTCGAAACGGCTTAGAAGTAAATCCTCAGATAATACTTGAGAGCATTGCAATGTAGCGCCAACGCCAAGTGATGTCCCGATTTACACGCTCCAGCTTTTCCATCCAGAGAGCAAGCGACGTGTTCGCCTTTTCAGTTTGTAACTGGTTAACCAGGTGACTATATTCGCTCAGGTGGCAGTTTACTACGTTGGCGTTGAATTGAGGTACAGGCAAAAATTTTGAACGAGGTGAAGCCCCTCGCATCGCCGCTTGAAAGATTGTGTGAATCCATACCGGCTTAGGAATTAAAACAACTGCCGGTTGCAACAAGGCCAACTCGCCTATTACATAAGGCAAAGAGTCGGCAAGTTTCTTCGTATGAGAAATATGGTCTTTGTTACGGGTTGACTGGACACTGAATTTACACCAATTACTAACTACTATCGTCTCCAGAAATGACCGAGGCGTCTCTTGTGTTGGCAGCCCCATTTTCTGGGAGGTGAACAAACCAGCAGCAAAAAGCCCCCCATCGTTGACCGGCTGAATGCCAACGTTTGGGAAAAAATCATCGGAGTTTCTGCCATTTTCTTCATAACAAACACGGTACCGGTTCCAGACATCTTCGTTCGTAAAAAATGGGGGAGGAGTTTCGTTGTTGAGCCACGAGAGATTTTCTGCACTTGCGTAAATCAGCAGGCCCTTACCGGGTGTGTAATTCTCACCGACAAGCGGGATTGACGGTTTGAACGGCCAAGCCCACTCAGGTACGCCGGTGAAGGTGGCTTTGAATCGCTGGATTAAATCGTTGGCAAGGGTATTCGTCACTATATTCCCAAAATAATAGAGAGCGCCAAACCAAGGCTACTCCCAGAACCCCTGCCAAGGGGCACAAGACATAGCACCTAGCCGACGCTCCCTTTTCGGGAACGCGGTCCAAGTACCGCTGTCTTGTTAGTGAGCACGAATGCTCAATTTGGCAGTTTTCTGGGAGACAGCTACTTAATGCTCGCGCATCTCACAAATTGTCAGAATTTCACTTCAGTAATTTTCCTTTCAATTACACTTAGCTCGAAGACATTCTACTGCTTGCGTTCACACTATCAAGCCCGATTTCTGCGGCTTCACGGTTCGAGGGGATTTGATGCAGCGACACTTGACATTAGACTTGGTTTTTGTAAGCTTATCTGGAGCAAATAGGACGATGAGTATGCTTTGTGAAAGATGACAAGAAGGTGTTTAGGCTTGCTCTGGGCTTGGCGGTCTTACTCAATTTTCCTCAGTTTTACTCATTTCCCCACTTTGAGAAAATAGCGTATATTCATAACCACAATGGAGATAAGGCGTTACGATGGTTTTTAGGTTTGGCTTGCTAAACCGTCGTACGGGGTAAACCCGTACCCCGGGTTCGAATCCCGGCCTCTCCGTTTTTGCTGAAGGCAAAACAGGGTATTTGAGCATTGGAACAGTTGAGCAGGAGAGAAGATACACATACTCAAATGCAGTCAATTGCTCTACTGCTCAACTATCTGTGGTTGGCGGAATGAGAACACGCGCAGAAGGGTCAGATGTCGAGCCATAACTTATCGCGGATTGAAATAGATGAGCTGGAAATAATCGGTTATTACCTGTCTCACCGAAACTTCTGTGGCCAGTCCGCAGGCACCATTTTGGCGCCTGAAAACCTGCTTGCCCCGATGAGGGATATTATCGAGGCCTTGTCTTGCATTGGGCGAAGTATAAGGCAGCGGTTTCAGCGCAGCAAGCCGATTTCTTTACGGCTGCTTTGTCTGTTCTATTGACTTCTGATATGCAATCTGCCCTAAAAGCCGATTAAAATCGGAAACCGCCTCCTCGTCTCCCGCCTGTTTCATTGCGTTTATCGCGTCCTCGATGGCTGCTTGCGCACCGGCGTAATCTTTTTGTTTTATGAGCGTCTCCGAAAGCATATATCGATACGTGGAATTTGCCGGTTCTGTTTTTACCGCACGCTCAAAGTAACGGACCGCCTCGGCGTAATTGCCGACGCCCACAAACGCTGTCCCAAGCTCCGCCACGATTTCGACGGGCACGGCCCCTTTTCCCATCCGACGAGTATGTTCCTCTATGACCTTGAGAAAGTATTTCCTCGCCTCTTCGTCCCGGCCGCAGTTCTTCAACGCCGTTGCCATACAAAGACGAATCGGCGAGATGTCGTTCTTGATTTCGGGCCTGTCATAACACTTTAACGCCTTTTTGCACACCTCAGTTGCCTCTTCGAATTCGCCGGCCGTCATCAGGTCTTTTGCAATTTCGCAATAGGTTGAGATGGGAATCCTGGGATTTACGCGTATCGCCTCGAAGTATTCTGAAATAAACCTGTCCCCGCTGCCGAGGTTTCTTAACCTGTTGGCGTTCTCTATGTGCCTGTTTGACGCCAGCGTCAACGCATACTGCCGGGCGATGGGGGCGGTCAGATTGTCTGTCGGGGAATAATCGTCGGTTAACACAATCCTGCCGCATTTTTCTTTGAACCCGTCGGCTTCCGAGGGGCTTATGCTCCATACGTCGCGGTAATACCTGCCGAGCTTTGCAGCCAGCGAGTCGGTATCTATCGTCCGTCTCGCGGCTATCAGGACAAACGTGCTGCGATCATAATGTTCGAATCTCGGCGACAGAACGTAAACGTGTGGAAACGTTTGCTCGAGGGTGTTCAGGACGCTGCCGAGAATCAGGCCGCTCTCGTAGATGTCGATGAGGTTCAGCATATAAACCCCGTCCTCTTTGAGGATACAAGCGACTTTTTCATTGAATTCCCTGGTCACAAGTTGATACGGGACGGAAAAATGGTCGTATGCGTCCCCATAAACGTAATCGTATCGCGGAATATCCTGCCCCGATTGTTTTCCTGCAATCACCCCGTCGATAAAGTTCCTCCCGTCCATAATGAATATATTGATGCCCGAATCCTTCGCCAGCCCGAACGCCGCCATTGCTGCCCTCGGTACTGCTGGGTCTATCTCCGCCACGTCAACTTTGCTCGCCGGCCATTTTTGTTTCAGGTATCGCGGGAAGACAAATCCTCCGCCGCCTATCGCTAAAACGGCTATGCTGTTCTTGCCCCCCATTGTCTGCTCGGTCACTTCCGTGTAAACCCTCTCATACTCATACTGCAGGTTCGTGATGTCTTCCATAATCAAAATACTGTGTTGGAGCTTGTCCTGATAAAAAGAACGCTCGTCAGGTTTTTTTGACGTCTGTACGATGCGAATATGAGAGTATTGGCTGTCGTCCTCGTAAATAATGCTCGGGTCCGGCCTTTTTCTCAGGGTCAATAGTGCTCCCGCCTGTTCTATCCATCGGATGGGCGCGGTCCCCAGAACGACCAGCAGCGCCAGCATTATAGCCCATATTCTGAGCAGCCCCTGGCTCGGATTGCATATTAATCCCGCTGCCGCAAGTGCCGCCGAAGTTGCCCAGATGACTCCGATAGGCCCGATAGCGGACGTCAGCCAGAATCCTGCCAGAAAGGTCCCCACGATGCTGCCGGCCGCGCCAAAGGCGTATATATACCCTATCGTTCTGCCCGTTCCCGTCCGGTGGTCCAGTGCGGCCTTTGCCGTAACAGGACATATCGCCCCAAGGAACACCGAAGGCAGCAGAAATAGTATAGTAACATAGGTGACTACCTGTACAGGCCAGCTAAACCGCAGAAGAAAACTCCAATATTCTATACGATTGGTCAATACAATGGTCCCGATGCTGGCTATGGATGCGATGGCAAAAAGCAAAGCGATGACCCTTTTGCCTGAAAAGCGGTCGGCTATTCTTCCTCCGACATAATTGCCCACCGTCATTCCCGCCAGCACCACTCCGATTACTCCCGTCCAGGTGTATAACGACGAGCCGAGCTTCAGCGCACATAACCGGCCCGCCGAAAGCTCCAGTATCATCAGGCAGGCGCTTGAAAAGAACACCGTCGCGCAGCATGCTGGAATCGAAAGAGATGTTTTTGACCCCGTTATTGTCTTGCTCATAATTTTATACGACGCTGATTATAGCAAACCGGCTCGAAAGCAACAATCTCGTTTCACTATGTATATCCTTCTTATGGCTGATGCCTGCGAAAACAAATTGACATTAGTATTACGATTTTTTACCATTTACCCGAATCGATATTTAGCCCCGGGTAAAACCCGGGGCTTTTTACCCTGGAAAGACCGGATGCCAAGCCATAATTTAGCAAGCGTTCAAATCGATGATTTGGAGATAATCGGCTATTCGATTGCCGGCGAGGAAACCGTCGTCGCAATTCCGCAGCTTGACGTCTGCTTCGATGTCGGCAAGGCCCCAAATCAGGTCATACCTGTAAATCATATCCTCCTCACCCACGGCCATATGGACCATTCCGCCGGCTTCGCCTACTACCTGTCTCACCGAAACTTCTGCGGTATGTCCGCAGGCACGATTTTGGCGCCTGAAAACCTGCTGCCCCCGATAAAGGACATTATTGAGGCCTGGGCACGGCTCGACGGAAATAAACTCCCTGCCAATCTCGTCGGCGTCAAACCAGGCGACGAATTTCAGATAAAACCTAATCTCATTGCCAGGGTCTTCCCCACCAGGCACAGCAGGGGCTCCGTCGGCTACACCGTCATCGAAAAACGCAAAAAGCTCAAACAGGAATTCGCCGGCCTCTCAGGCCCGCAGATTGTCGAATTAAAAAAGAAGGGCGTTGAAATCGATTCTCCGCTTGAGATACCGATTGTCACTTATCTCGGCGATACTCAGTACGTCGATTTCTCCCAGTTGAATTACATCACCGAAAGTAAAATACTTATCGCCGAGTGCACCTTCTACGCCGATGAGCACGCCGACAGGGCCCAGGCGGGCCGGCATATGCATGTCACTGAGTTTGCCCAGCTCATCAGCAAGCTCAACAACCAGCATATAATCGTTACCCACACCACCCAGCGGACGCCGATGAGCCAAATCCGCAGGATACTGAAAGACGAAATACCAGCGGACAGGTACGACAGGATTGTCCTCCTGATGGACAAAGGACAAAACAAAAACTTTCGTCAGACGCATTGAACGCCGCTTGGCGTGCATTCTGTGCCGCTGAATCCGTTGTCATTTTTATTGCGAGTCCATCTTTGTCCTTGGCGACCCCGCCTTCTTATTCTGCTTGGCCAGCAGTCGCGCGAGGTTATTCCGGGCGGCTTCATAATCCGGCTTTAGCGCCAACGCCTTCCTGTAATTTATCTCCGCTAAAGCGACCTCGCCTTTGTGTTCGTATGCCGAACCAAGGTTGTTGTACATCATGTGCATAAACCGCCAGTCGTTTCTTTCCTGCAGCGCCGTGGTATAACAATCGATGGCTTCGTCGAATCTTTCCTGCATTAGTAACGCTGTGCAAAGTTCGCTGCGGGCGGGAAAAGTCGGGCGAATACGAAGGGTCTCCTCAAAGTGCCGGATTGCTTCCTCATACCGTTCTTGTCTGGAAAGATACCTGGCATAGTTGTTGTGCATAATGAAGTTGTTCCTGGTGACGGCAAGGTCCCGCTCAAACAACGCGGGAGTGTCCTTCCAGTAGCCCGCCTGAATCCGCGTCATAAACGCCATAGCAATCAGCGCTGCCGCTGCCCCTGACGCCAGTATCGCTCTGGAATAACGCGCCTTTGAGAAGATTTCCTCTGCACCCCACGCTATGATGATAAAAATGCCTATCGATGGCAGATAGGTGTATCGGTCGGCCATAATCTGCCAGCCCACCTTCACCAGCCCAATCACCGGCAATAATGTCACGATATACCACAAAAACCCCGCCGTCAGCCAGCGCCTCCCTCGCCCAAATGACGTCAGCAGCACTGCCGCGCCCATAACCACCAGCAACGCTGCATTCGTCATTGTCTTTTGTGGAAGCGGGTACAGAACTGCCAGGCCCTTCGGATAAAGTATTTTCACAACATAGATAAGATAACATCCCAGCGAGTTTATTACCCGGATATGTAAAGGCCAGGCCTGCAGCGGCATGACTGCTCCGCCGCGTCCCTGGGCGATATAGGTAATGACGCTCGAAAATACCGACAGGACAAACATAGGAATCTTTTCCACCAGCAGAAGCCATACGGACGCCTTCTGATAAGTTGTAGATGCGCCTCGTTGTTCCTGGATAACGGTCGCGGTATTGTTCTGTCCCCATATCAGCCGGCCTAACGGCCAGTAATCCAGCAAAAGAAGCACGAAAGGCAGTGTCACCAGCATTGGCTTTGACATAAGCCCCATCACGAAGGCCAGCAGCACAAGCGAATACCTTCTGAAGTTCGGCTGCTCGGCGTAACGCACGTAGGCCAGCATCGTCAGCATCCAGAATAGTCCGCTGAGAACGTCTTTACGTTCAGCCGCCCACGCGACCGACTCCACGTGTATCGGATGCAGGGCAAAGGCGGCCGCGACAAATCCGCTTCGCCACGTTGCGCCGGTCATCTTTCGCAGCACCCAGAACAACAGCAGGCCGTTGGCTGTGTGAATAAGCACGTTGGTTATATG
>Ga0315295_10000047_pt1 | contig 107642 bp, 103 predicted proteins | sample YL17G14_0_MG_FD_204453 | JGI IMG/M metagenome (GOLD analysis project Ga0315295, IMG submission 204453) | Sediment microbial communities from Yellowstone Lake, YNP, Wyoming, USA - YL17G14_0 | ecosystem: Environmental > Aquatic > Freshwater > Lake > Sediment | place: USA: Wyoming | collected...
GCGACGGCTCAATCGGCCTGGGCGATGTCGCCGTGATGGCTGATAACTGGCTGTTGCCCGGCCCTGATATTCCTGGCAACTTTATCGTTGATGAGACGGTGAACTTCCTGGATTTCGCACAGTTCGGGGCCGTGTGGCGGGATAACGAGTAGATAATCAGCACAGAAGGGTTTCACGGGCGAATTTGTGTTGCCTTTTGCAGGGCCTGTGGATAATTTGCTGTGGCCAATGAAGGTGCTGGGAATATCGACAAGTCCGAGGACACAGAGCAACAGCGATATATTACTGCGCCAGGCGCTGGCGGGGGCACAATCTGTCGGCGCCGAAGCGGAATATATACGCCTGTGCAAGCTTAACATCGCGCCGTGTTCAGCGTGCGGGGCCTGCTGCGCAACGGGGAGCTGCCCGATTCAGGACGACTTTCAGATTGTGCTGCCAAAACTGCTTGAAGCGGACCGCCTCGTTTTTGCCACGCCGATATTTTTTATGAGCGTCTGTGCACAGGCGAAGATTCTAATCGACCGCTGCCAGTGTTTGTGGGCGCGCAAATATGTGCTCAAACAACCTATTGCTCAAACAGCTCGTCAGGGCGAAGGCCCTTGCCGGAGCACGGCGGGCCTTGACCGACGTGCTATGATGATAGCCGTCGGCGGGACAAAGAGCAGGAAGATGTTCGAGTGCGTCCGGCTGATTATGAAGTATTACCTGGACGCCCTCGATATGGCTTACTTCGCCAACCTGTTTGTGAGCAGCGTCGATGAGCCGGGCAAAATCGCCGACAATACCGCTGCAATGGAGCGGGCATTTCAGTTGGGCGCGAAACTCGCCGACGCCGCCGTACCCGCGCCGGAAATACCCATCGAAGTTGAACTGACGGGATAAATATCAGTCACCGGGCTGGTCGAGGGATACCGGTTTTCTCCGGCCTTTGAGTTCGCCGCGGAGTTGCTTACGGCGCAGTCGCCGCTGATGTGCGCTATAAGGGACGGCGGTCCGCTTTCTTATGGGTATATTTTCGAGGGCGGCTTCAAGCAGCTCGGCGAGGCGCTTTTGTGCGGCCCGGCGGTTGGCGTTCTGGGTCCTGTGCCGCTGCGAAACAACCTTCAAAAAACCATCACTGGAAATCCGACTTGAAAGACGCTCGAGCAGGCGATTTTTTTGTTCATCCGTGAGTCCCCGACAGCCGGCGAGATTGAACAGAAGCGTGACGCGGGTATTGAGCTTGTTGACGTTCTGCCCGCCGGGGCCGGCGCTGCGGGAAAACCTGTAAACAATATCGGCGTCGCTGATGGCTATATTACCGGTCAGGCGAATCATAAGACCACATTCTCACCGCGGTGAAACTTTCAGAACCCTCTGCGGCTTTCCTGCTGCATCTCTTTTTCTATCCCGTCAAGCTCGGCCTGCATATTGTTGGAGTCGATTTCCTTCTTTGCCTGGGTGTCATATTCGGCCTGACTCTTGACCTCCGTTTTTTGTGGGGCGCCTTCAGGGGGTGTTTTTCTGCAGCCAAACCCCGCAAGGGCCAACGCCACAACGGTCACAACGGCAACTAACTTCTGCAACATACACTTGCCTCCGCAAAATATCATCCATTCGTTCCAATCGCGCCGCAGCCCGCCAATCACATCTTACCTGTCCTCGACCTGAGGACGATTACTGTCCTTGTCTGCATCGGCGTCCGCTGCTTTTTTACTCTTGTCCTGCGCAGCTTTCTCTGAAAACTCAACTACTCTGTCTTTCCTGTGCGTCATCCGCTGTGTTTTTGCATCGTAGCGATGCTGCTCCTGCCCAAGGAGCTTGTCGACCCTGGCAAGCGTTTCGGTGTCGCCCTGCTGCTGGGCCAGCTCACGGATTCTCTTCAGCCGGGCCAGGCGGTCCATATGCTTGGCCTGTTCGTGTGACATCTGTTGCTCAATCGCCGTCAATTGCTGCTGATGCTGACCAGCCGGCGCATTTGCATCCACCACAGAGCGGGGTCTGGCCCTGGCTGCCCGTGACTCAACTGGCCCTGTCAAAGTCCGGCGACGTTCTTTTACCCGTTCACGGATTCGCGTGTTCACAGAGGGGCGCAGCCGTTCCCGCTGCTCAGCTGCAACGGCTTGTACGTTCGGCTCCGCCTGCGGCCCGACTAAACCCGCCGAGGTCTGGTTCGGGCCCTGGTCCGCAACTTTGGTCGCGGCTTCAGCACCCTCTTGACGAGAATCCCCCTGGCTTTGCTCCTGAGCCAAAGCACCACGAACGGCAAGGCACAAAACAAGTGTGCCAACAGACCACAACACTAATCTTCTCATAATATACTCTCCTAACTTATAACCGGTTATACGACAACCTTCAATCACCTGTTCGGCACTTTGCCCCGGCGCCATCCGGCCAGCCGAATGCCCAGCTCATACGCCTCAGCCAGCCGATCCGACTTTTTGAGAACGTCGCCTTTTGTGCCTACGCCGCCCACGACGACCGCGCCGACAAGCTCCATTTCCAGATAGCGCAGACATTTTTCAAAGAATTCCACGACGGGCCTGGCCGTGTCGGGGTTCTCTTCTTCAAACGGTATCGCCAGCGCCGCCTTTTTGCCCCTGATTTTAGCTCTTGTTTGCAGGCAGTTGAAGTAGACAAAGCGGTCGATAAAGCACTTCATCAAGGCGGTCGGCCCGTACCAGTAAACGGGCGTGCCGAATACAATCGCGTCGCTTTCGATTATTTTGGGGTAGATGTCGAGCATATCGTCTCGCTTGTTGCAGGGTTTACCCTTCCAGCAGACAAGACAGCCGTCGCACTCGCGTATATTCAAATCGGCCAGCCAAAGGGTATCGACCAGAGCCCCTTTTGACTTCGCCCCTTCAGCGACTTTACCAACAAGTATATCCGTATTGCCGCCTTTGCGGGGACTGCCGACGATGGCGAGAACTCTTTTCATAGAAATCCCAAACAAGCTCCAAAATCAAATTTACAAATACTCAAACGCCTATCGACTTTTGTTGGCGATTGAGCCGAAAATGCTCGTCAATTCTGTGGCTTCTTGTATCAGACAACCTCGTTCGCTCTCCAAATCATCTATATCTCCCGTATCGGCCAGTCGAAGCTAATAGCGACTCTCTTTTGCTTCCTTCAAGGATATTTTTATATGCATCAGAAAATCTTTTTTACCCAGAGATTCATTGGCTTCAATGTAGTTTGCGCCAACCGACCCAGAGGCATCTACTAATTGACCGGAGTCTCTTATGTTTGAGATGGTTCTGGGCAGCTTCTTCACGAATGCTCTTGCTCGTTTGGCGAATTGAAAGGTTCTCTCCTCCAGGTCATACGCTTGGAATTTTGGTCTTTGGTTATTTGGATTTGTTTGTGGTTTTGGATTTGGCATTTGTAATTTGTCAGTCGCTTTCGCGGGTTATTCTGGCGCCGACGGGATTGAGGCGTTCCTCGATTTTCTCGTAGCCGCGGTCGATATGATACACCCTGTTAATGACGGTCGTCCCTTCGGCGCACAATCCCGCCAGGACAAGGGCCGCCGATGCGCGCAAATCGGATGCCATCACGGGCGCCGCGATAAGATTCTTTACTCCCGATACAATGACGGTGGGGCCTTCTTTTCGCAGGTCGGCTGCCATTCGCGCAAGCTCCGCGACGTGCATAAATCTGTCGGGGAAGATTTTCTCGATTATGATGCTGTTCCCCTCAGCCAGCGCCAACAGCGCCATAAACTGGGCCTGCAGGTCGGTCGGGAAACCGGGGTAGGGCTGTGTGGTGACCTCGGCGGGCCTGACGGGACCTGAACAGGCGACAACGCAGCCGCTGTTTTCGGCCTCGACGGTGACGCCGATGTTGCGGAGTAAGGCGGCGACGGCCATCAAATCCCCGAGTCGGCAATTGCGTATGTGAAGGCAGCCCTTCGTGATGGCGGCGGCGACCATAAACGTCCCCGCCTCGATGCGGTCGGGGATTACCTCATACTCGAAGGGCCGAAGCCGTTCGACGCCTTCGATTGTCAGGCGCGGCGAGCCGATGCCGGTGACTTTGGCGCCCATTTTGTTGAGACAGTTTGCCAGGTCGGTGATTTCGGGTTCGCAGGCAGCCGACTCTATGACGGTTGTGCCTTTGGCCATCGTGGCGGCCATAAGTATGTTGGCAGTGCCTAAGACGGTGGAGCCGAAAGGTCCGCCGAGGAATATCTCGCTGCCGCGCAAGCCCCGGCTGGCGTCGGCGACGATGTAGCCGTTTTCGAGACGAATTTGCACACCAAGCTCTCGAAGCCCACGGAGATGAATATCGACGGGTCGATAGCCGATTGCGCAGCCGCCCGGCATCGAAACCTTGGCCCTGCCGCAGCGGGCCAGAAGCGGCCCCAATATGCAAATACCGGCTCGCATCCTGCGGACGATGTCATACTCGCCCACGGGTTTGCCGATGGCCGTCGAGTCGATAGTGATGTCGCCGTTGGTTTGTGTAGTGACCTCGCAGCCGATGTCGGCGAGCAGTTGCGAAAAGACCGATATATCCGAAAGCCGCGGCGCACCCTTGAGCACGGATTTGCCCGGCGCCAGAATCGCCGAGGCCATAATCGGCAGGGATGCGTTCTTCGACCCGTTTACGGTGATGGTGCCGGAGAGCCGAACCGGTCCTTCGATGCGGAACACGTCCATATCTATTTCCCTTGAAAAGCAGCCGCCGCTTTGCAATACTTCGCTCGTCTCGGCGAAGGCCAACGAAGATTCTGGCAAAAGCCAGGAAGGCCGAGCCGTAGCCGGGCAAGCCGGACATTGTTAATGTAATTCAATCCGGCTTTATTTTCAAGGCAAGAAAGCCCAAAGCCATTATGAATATCTCCCGTCTTGCAGATGCAATAGCGGAATTGACCGGCCAGATAACCGCCGTTGACGTTGTCGTCTGTATGGGTGGGGTGCTGGTATTAGTGGTTTGGCTGCTCAGGACGTCCTTCGGCACAAAGGCGCTGGTCGCCTCGCCGATGCGTCGCAACAATATGCGGCCCTTCACGGCCGTAATCCCGCTTTTTGTGTGGTTTGGGGCGGTCTCGGTGCTGTCTTACATAAAAAAAATTGCCCTGTCTGATTTGCCCGGGTGGCAGGACGCCCTGGCCGACAACCTGATACTGTGCATAAGCGTCGCACCGGCCGTGGCGGCAGGCGTTATTATCGCAAGGACATATTTTGCCCGCCGGCTCAGGGGATTCGGGCTTAATCCGAAAACAATTGTCTGCGATTTGCCTGCGGCGATGCTTAACCTGCTCGCAATTATGCCGGTGGTGCTGGCTGTGATTATCCTGACAACGCTTGTCGGAAAACTCGTCGTCGGCCCAGAGTTTCAGATGCCTCGCCACGAAGAGCTAAAACAGATAATCGGTTATCCCCAGTGGCAGGTGCGTGCCCTGATTGTTTTCACCGCGGTTGTGGTCGTTCCGTTTGTGGAGGAGCTTATTTTCCGAGGGATGATTCAAACTCTGCTGCGGTCATATATCGTCAGACCCTGGCCAGCCGTCGTCTTCGCCTCGCTGGTCTTCGTTGTGTTCCACGAGAACCCGCAGCATTGGCCCGCGTTGTTCGCGCTGTCAGTATGTCTCGGCTACAGCTATGAAAAAAGCGGCTCGCTTTTTCGCTCGATTTTCATTCACTCGCTCTTCAACGCTCTGAGCGTCCTCGCCGCACTGAATCAGTAATTTGGAACGCTTTTAGGTTTGGCTGCCCTGAACTTAAACAGATTACGTGGTCTTTTCCCTGCCGCAATTCTCCTTGTCTTTCTCGGCAATCCTGAGGATAATACCAGCGAGCGAAGTGGTCGCTTTAAGATTAAATGGGAGATTCCTATTATGGCCAGCAGACAGTTCTTTCTTTTCTCCTGCATACTACTGGCTTTCCCTTTTTCTGCAAAAGCAGATGAGAATCTTGTCGAACTCGTTAAAAAAACAAAGCCCGCAGTGGTTTTGATTCAAACCTTCGATGCCAATAATCAACCCATTGGCCAGGGCAGCGGTTTTTTTGTAAATAATAAAGGCCATATCGTTACAAACCACCACGTTCTCGAAGGCGCTTATCGCGCCACAGTTAAAACTTCATCCGGCATAGAATATCCAGTTGAAGGCATTATTGCCAAAAACGCCGACGCCGATATTGTCAAGCTCGTCGTGAACATACCGGATGCCAATATAGCCTTCTTAAATCTCAGCGAGATTGTGCCATCTGAAGGCCAAGACATTGTTGTTATAGGTAATCCTTTTGGCCTTGAATCAAGCGTCTCGACTGGCGTAATTTCTGCGGTGCGCGATATCCCCGACTTTGGCAAGATTCTCCAGATAACCGCACCTGTCTCTTCAGGTTCGAGCGGCAGCCCTGTTATGAATATGAAAGGCGAGGTAATCGGCATTGCAACATTCATCGTTACACAAGGTCAGAATCTCAATTTTGCTGTTCCAAGTGACAAAATCTCGGCAATGGTCTCAGAAGATAAAATAATTAGACTAATTGATTACACCGAAAATTCAAAGGAATACTCATTCGACGAATATGAAAATGAGCATCTGATCCCTGAAAAATCCACTTTATATCACAATTCACAAGGGCATTTTTCTTTCTCTCTTCCCTGTGAATGGGTAGAAATTTCAAAGGATACGATTGAAGCATACCTCAAGGCGTTACAGGAAAAATTTAGCCCTACGTCAACACCTAATCGTCAATATTATGATGCCGCGTTCCAAAAGATAAGTACAACATATTTTGATTATCCCTATGTAATGCTCCAAGTTGACAAAACCGGGCGATGGCCGGAAAACGAAATCAAGAAACTCCTCTCCTCTGACGAGTGGGAAAAAGGTATGCAACAAGGAGTAAGCACAGTTGAGGAGCAATTCTCGACCCTGATTCAGAACTCAAAGGTAGGGCAGACAATATATGATAAACAGAGAAACATCATCTTGATTAAAATAGAATCAGAAGTCGCTGGCATAGGGAAGATTATTTGGCTCACGGCTATAATCCTAAATAATTATGGTTCAGTAAATTTGCATTGTTATTCAACCAAAGACAGTTTTGAAAATGATTTGCCCTTCTTTACCCAGATAATTGATTCATTCAGATACGATATTGGCTACGGATACAACCAATTTGCAAAAAATATCTATGCCGTAAAAAATGGAACAAGCAGACGCCCTTTGAGCATTGGGTTAATAGTTTTTATCTGCGTTGCTTTTGCAACCTTTGTTATTGTAATCATAGCAATAAAATCCTCCGGTAAATCAAACAATCCCCCAGCGCTTTTAGAACCTGACGTGCAATCCAATCGCTCGGTGCCATCGTTTCAAAGTACACAGAGGCCTATCCTACAAACCACAGATGGTCAACATGAAATAGGTATAAATAAAATTGAGTCTTGCCGGAACTGTGGTCGAAAAATTGGAAAACTCGAAAAGATATTTCTGTTTAAAGGCAATCAGGTTTGCTATGAATGTTCTAAACAGCTAAAAGACTTTACTTAATATGTTCTAAAATACGATTTGGAAAGTTGGATATGGAAAAGGATGTTAACGAAATAAGTGAAGCTTGGAAGCAAACGATAAATTCTGATGTAATAAAAGCCTCTACTGAAGATTGGGAAGAGTATCCCGCTCATGTTCAGGAAATAATCGAAGCTGAAGCAAAAAATAGGGGATTGTGGGAAAAAGTGCTTTTCTTAAGAGGTGAAAAAACAAGTGAACCAATTTCCAAAGAAGCAAATCTCGAAGGATATATCTGTGAGACCTGCAAGGGCACCTATCTAAATTTTGAAACCGGTAGATGTGCGAGATGCGACCTGCCCTCAGAATATATTGGATATTGCATTGAATGTGATAAATTTTGGCCTCTTGCACCAGGGCAATTCTGTCCTGAGCATAATGTAAAACTAAGTAAACACAAGGCAGCCATGTCACTTCTTCGCATCGGCAATTTATTTCTTGATGCAATCATTTTCAGGGTGCTTGCCTATACTACAATATTTATATTTGCTTTTTTACTGGTATATTTAGGATTAGTAACTCCTAGTTCTTTCGAAAATATTGACCCTATTACAGATTGGCTTATAGGCGTTTCTTTATGGTGGCTCTATGATTTTGCTTTTGAAGCAAAGTGGCAAAGAAGTCCTGCAAAGTTCATTACTGGCACTAAGGTCATCACCTCAACCGGCACAAAACCTTCTGCTGGTACAATTGCAAAAAGAGCACTGATAAGATTTATCCCTTTTGAACCCTTTTCGTTTCTGGGCAACCGGGTTTATGGGTGGCACGACAGGTGGTCAGGAACATATGTAATAAAAGCCAAAAGATTCGAGAAGAAAAAGTCCCCAAAAATAAGGCAAGTTGTAGCAGAATCGCAAATGTCATCTTCTCAAGAGTCTCGCAGTAAACTTATAGATAGCGTCGTCCCACATAAAAATGTCGAATCCTGCGAAAACTGTGAGGGGGTTATAGGAAAGCTTGAACAAGCATACATCTTTAACGAGCACATTGTGTGTAAAAAATGCTACGAGCAATTAAAAAAACAAGTATAAAGAAAACTAAAGTCTGCTCAAAGAAATCAAAAAAAACCAGGGTCGCCATACTTATTTCTTCTGAAATCCGCAATCCCAAATCCCCTTTCCCCCGCGTCAATCCTGTCCTACCTGTCCCGAGCGTAGTCGAGTGGAGCGACCTGTGGTGAGTTTGGTCGAACCAGTCGAAGGGGAGTCGTTTTTTCAATAAGCAATCAGAATACCAAGCGTTTTTTGAGGCGTTTGACGGCGAAAAAACCAACAATCAGAATGAAGGCGATAACGTAAAGCAGGTCTAACAGCAGATGGGGAGGATAATGATGAATGCAGACGGCGCGGACGAGGCGAACCGAATGAGTTAAGGGGACAATTTCGGCGACGGGACGAACGTAGGCGGGCAGATTGGAAATCGGGAATATCACGCCCGAGAAGAAAAACATCGGCGATATAAGGCCGGTGAAATAAAAATTGAAATGATTAATCGTTTTGACAAACGACGTGACTAACATCGCCAGCGTCGAGAACATCAATCCGGTGATAAAGCCCACTACCGGCGCCAGCAGACACTTCGGCAAAGAGACAATCCCGAAAAGGGCCAATATACATAATACCGCAAACGAGAAGAACAATCCCTTTGTCCCCGCCCAGAGCATTTCGCCGATAATCAGGTTATTGGCCGTGATGGGCGCCGCTAACATCCCGTCGTAGACCTTCTCGAATTCCATTCGAATGAACGTGCCGAAGGTGCATTCAAACGAGGCGGTGAACATCGCGGTTGTCACAAGCAGCCCAGTGCCCAGAAACTCGATATAGGCAAGCCCCTCCATTGACTCTGTGATGTATTTACCTAAGCCCAGGCCGACACCCGCCAAAAACAGCAGCGGCTCCAAAAAGGGCGGCAGCCCGTTGCTGAAGATGTTCTTCGTATAGACCCGCATATGCCGGAACCACACGCTGAACAATCGGCTTGCAAGCGGCGGATATAAATAGTTTTGATTTGAGTTTGCAGGTAACTGGGGAGGGTTGCGCTGAACGGTTGCGGTTGCGCGGCTCGTATCGGTTGCGCAAACCGTTAATTGGCGTTTCGGACGCAACCATCCGACGATTGACGAAACGAGCAGCGCAACCGATAGACGATGTACGCAACCATCGACAAATCTGAAGCACACCCGATAGATGGAACTTTCACTGCCGTTCATTTAATGTCCTGCCCGTTGTTTTCAAGAACACATCTTCCAGATTTGCCTGTCTCAAATAGTAGTGTGCGCCCTGAAGCTGTGCAGCTAACTGCTTGAGACGCTCGGCATCGTCGCTGTAAAGCCGCATCGTTTCCTCAGTGCGGTCAACCCGCACGGCTTGCAGGATGTCACTGTCTGTAATGGCGTCGAAAGAGCTGCTGCCCGTAATTTCGAGGACGAACTTCTCGACGTTTCGTTCGAGCAGCTCGGCGGGCGAACCACGCATTACGCCTCTGCCCTTATCCATAATCAAAATCGTATCGCACAGTGCAAATGCCTCTTCCATATAGTGCGTCGTGAGCAAAATCGTTGTCCCCTGTTTTTTTAGCTGGCGAAGCTTGTCCCATATAAGGTGCCGGACCTGCGGGTCGAGTCCGGTGGTCGGCTCGTCGAGAATCAGCAGTTTCGGGTTGTTCATCAGCGCCCTTGCAATTACAAGGCGTCTTTGCATCCCGCCTGAAAGCGCTTTGATTGGAGCCGCGCGTCTGTCCGACAGCTCCAGAAAGTCCAGCAGATAATCAATCCGGCTTTTGGCGGCCTTGCGCGGCATTGCGTAAAACCGGGAGTAAACCATCAGGTTGCCGATGACGTTAAGCTCGTCGTCGAGATTATTATCCTGCGGCACAACGCCTGACAGGTATTTTATCGCAAGCTCCTCTTTTGCGGGATTATAACCAAAGACGTCCACAGATGAGCCGTTTGTGTTGTCGAGGGTGCACTTGCCGTAGAGCATCTTCATCATCGTTGTTTTGCCCGCGCCGTTAGGCCCCAGAAAACCAAAGCAGGAATTGGCCCCAACCTCGAAGCTCAAATCACGCACGGCACAGACCTTGCCGAAGTATTTGCTGATGTTCCTTACTCTAATCGCAATCGAGGACATACAAAAATGGTATCACCGGGAATGTGGTCGACTCGATAACCGCTTCAGCAATGCCTTGCCGGTCAACTGCTAAAACACTAACAGCACCAGCCCGACAATCGCAGCCGCGGGCCCGAGAATCTTGACTAATTTGCCGTACTTGCCGTACCAGGCCTGCGCCTCGCCGGGGCTGACGTACTTGTCCAACGGCACAATTTTATACGCGACCAGCGACACAATCGCCCCGCCAATAACCGCTATCAATGCAAAAACCGTATTCATACCTCACTTCCTTTCCTGTGTTTGATACCAAATCTTCAGGGCCTGTCCTGGGCGACGTCGAAGGACACCCCTGTCGCGTTATTTCAGTCCGAGTACGTCGGCCATTGAGTACAGGCCGGGTTTTTTCCCTATGAGCCATTTTGCGGCTATCAGCGCGCCGCGGGCAAAAGTATCCCTGCTGTGCGCGGTGTGATTCAAAGTAATCGTCTCGCCAAGCGTGGAAAAAATCGCCGAATGAATTCCCACAATATCACCCGCACGCACGGCGTGGACGCCGATTTGGCCTTTTGGCCGCTGGGTATCTTTGCCGCTTCTGCCAAAGTTAAGGCAATCGGGGAATTTTTTGCCCGTCGCCTTACAGATATTCTCGGCCAGCGTCAACGCCGAGCCGCTCGGCGCATCTTTCTTGAAGCGATGGTGCTGCTCGACGATTTCGATATCGTAGTCGTCGCCCAATAGCGCAGCGACCTTGCCGACAAGATTAAACAGGGCGTTCATCCCGACGCTCATATTGGTCGCGCAAACGACCGGGATTTTCGAAGCGGCAGCTTTGATTTTTTCGCGCTGTTTGGCGCCAAGCCCGGTTGTGCCTAACACCAAAGCAGCGTTATTTTCAACGCAATAGTCGATGGTCCCATCGGCGGCCTCGGCTAAAGAAAAATCAATTACGACCTGTGGTGAGCTTGCCTGCCCTGAGCTTGTCGAAGGGGTCGAATCCACGTCGGCCTCGGCAGCAAAGGCGTCGGTTATCTTAACGCTCAGCCCCTCTACGCCTGCCACGATTCCAGCGTCTTTGCCGATGTCGGGCTGTCCTTTTTTCTCGACCGCCCCCACGATGTCAAAGACGCCATCCTCCGAGACAATCGCAATAATCCGCCTGCCCATCCGCCCCGCAGCGCCACAAATCAAAAGTCTCGGTCTCATTTCATTAACCTGCTGCTGTTCACTAAACGCTATCCGCTAAACGCTGTACGCTATACGCTGTGCATACATGATAGCCATTCTCAAAGCGGTTTACAAGAGCTACTATTGGCTGAAGTAATTGAGCGGCCCTGGTCGATAATAATAGAATTAGACGGGCAAACCCTGCCTGCAGTTAAAGCGTATAATAGGCAATATCCGTGTCATAGCTTTATATGGAGGTGCAAAATGACTAAGTATGTTGTCTCGTCGGCGTTGACGCTCGCTATTGCAATGGTTTTGGTCTTTGCCGTCGGCTGTGAAAGTGAGGCCCAGAACGACGCACTGCTTGGCGGAGCGCTTGGAGCCGGCGCAGGGGCGATAATCGGCCATCAGTCCGGACACGCCACCCAAGGCGCTCTGATTGGCGGCGCGGCGGGCGGCGCCGGCGGCTACATCCTCGGCAACGAAGCCGACAAAAAACAGCAGCAGGGGACCATAACAGCCCCGGCTCCGAGCCAGCAGGAAATGGGAGCCGTTACCGTCAACATTACCAACTCCAACGGCTCTGTCACGCCGGTCAAGCTGACAAAGTCGGGCAACAACTACGTCGGCCCGCGAGGCGAAATCTACGACCACCTGCCCACCGAGGCCGAACTAAAACCCGCCTACGGCTTCTGACGGCGATGAGCCGTCATTCCTGCGAAGGCAGGAATCCAGCATCCAGGACATTCAACAGGGCGCTGTCCACCAGCGCCCTTTTTCTGCGCACAAATTACCGCTATTCCCAAAGCACCGGTTCCGTTCTATCGGCGCTGCGCGCACCATTACGGAGTTTTAGCCGATGCTCTTCTCTAATCGTTCCGTGTTTCAGCCGGTCGGTTATCACGTCATAGTACTTTTTATCAATCTCCGATGATATGAAATGCCGGCCGAGCCATTTTGCCGCCTCGATTTCCGTCGGCTGGCCATAAGCACACGAATAGTCGTAATTTGCCGTGTACCCCGCGTCATCCGTGTAAGAGCGCAATTTCCCGTCCAGGCCCCAGTAATCGAAGGTATATGTGCTGCCCGGCCCTCCCGGCCGGTCTGCGTCAATCCTGTAGTCGACAATCTGTCTCGGCAGCCCGTAGTTGCCTAATATCCTGCCCGTATATTCGTATTCGAGGTAGCCCTCGTCGGGATACGTTATCTTTTTGACCTTGCCGCATTCGTCGTATTCGTAGGTAATGTATTATTTCTCGCCGTTGGCGTCCCACACCACTACATATTGTGGTATCAACGGGAAAAAACCAAGCTAAAAATTTGCTGTAACTCCTTGTGTGAAAAGAAAAAGCGGGCGATGGGATTCGAACCCACGACATTCGGCTTGGGAAGCCGACATTCTTCCACTGAATTACGCCCGCAATGGCACTGAGTATTATACCGCTGACGCAGGATATTTCCAGAGGCGGGGGGAAAATAATCGCGGTGGAACCACCAGGGGTGTTATGGATGGTCCTTTTACGGCGGGGCCTTCGAATCGGCGTTATGGCGGACACTTCGCGCAGGCGGCGCGGAAGAGCATTGTAGAAAGATAACGGTCGCCACGGTCGGGCAAAATGGTGACAATCGTGCCGGATTTCATATCCTTTGCAATCCGTGCGGCACCCGCGACGGCGGCTCCGCTGGAGATGCCGGCGAAAATGCCTTCCTCGGCTGCCAGGCGACGTGTCATTTCATAAGCATCTTCATCTTCCATCGTCATAACGTCGTCGAGTTTATTGCGCTGGTAGATAGCAGGCACAATCGACTCGGTCATATTCTTGAGGCCCTGGATTGTGTGGTGCGGCGTCGGCTCGATGCCGACGACTTTAACGTTTTCGATTTTTTCGCATAAGTAACGGGCTGTGCCCATAAGCGTCCCGGTTGTGCCCATACCGGCGATGAAGACATCTATCTGGCCTGATGATTGTTTGTAGATTTCAGGACCTGTGGTTTCGTAGTGGGCCAGCGGATTATTGGGGTTGGCGAACTGGTTGGGCATAAAGTACTTGTCGGGTTCTTTCTCGACGATTTTATAGGCGAGGCGAATGGCGCCGTCGGTGCCTTCGTTGGCGGGTGTCATAATTACTTCAGCGCCGAATGCCTCCAATATGTGGCGTCTTTCACTGCTGACGCAGGCGGGAAGCGTCAGCTTGACGCGGTAGCCCTTGGCGGCGCCAATCATAGCAAGGGCTATGCCGGTGTTGCCGGATGTGGGTTCGAGGATGGTTTTGTCTTTGGTCAGGATGCCGGCCTGTTCGGCCTTTGTAATCATATAGAGAGCGGTCCTGTCTTTTACCGACCCGGCCGGGTTATTGCCCTCGAGCTTCGCCAACAGCCGCACCTTCGGGTTGGGATTAACCCGCTTTAGCTCGACCATAGGCGTATTGCCAATCGACGAAAGAACACTCATTTGGTTTTCTCCTGTATTACATTGAGGATAATGATACCAAAAAGGTGCGCACACATTCAAGACCCGCGAAACTGGACAGGACGCTCATAAACTGATAGATTATTCAGCAGCAACCCAAACATTCATAGGAGTTGATTATGAGCAAAAAGACGGTTTTGACAAAACTAAAAAGAAATATCAGGGTTATTCGCCGGCGGTTCGCGGTAAAAGGGCTTTCTGTCTTCGGCTCAGTAGCAAGAAACGAAGCCGGTCGCAGAAGTGACATCGACGTTTTGGTGGAATTCAAGGACAAGGCCACTTTCGACCTTTTTATGGACCTGAAATTTTACCTTGAAGACCTGTTGGGCACAGGTGTGGATTTGGTGACAGATAAGGCGCTTCGGCCCGAAATTCGACGGGAAATCGAGCAGGAGAAAATCAATGTCGCGTGATGAGCTGATGTATATTCGAGATATTGCCGAGAGCTGTGAGAAGATAATGAATTTCGCATCGGGGCTGACAAAGACGAAGCTTTTGCGTGATGCAAAGACATACGACGCGGTTATTCGTAATCTTGAAATTATCGGAGAAGCCGCGAAACAAATCTCAGGGCCGACCAAAACACAGATGCCGGATGTAAACTGGCGAAAGATAGCAGGACTGCGCGACATTCTTATCCACGATTATTTTGGTATTGACAACAATATCCTATGGGACGTCGTTCAAAACAAAATCCCGGAATTATTGAAAACCGTAAAAATATTCCTCGATAAAAACAAAAAATAACAACCATACGACGAAATTTATAGCAATAAAAAATGAATGAATCAGACAATCGTGATAGCAAAAAGGACATCAGGCGGGATTTTATAAGGGATATAGTAGCCGAGGATTGCAAGACGGGAAAATGGGAGGGCAGGGTACATACGCGGTTTCCGCCTGAGCCGAATGGCTATCTGCACATTGGGCACGCAAAAAGTATATGCCTGAACTTCGGCATCGCGGCGGACTTCGGCGGCAAATGCAACCTTCGCTTCGACGACACAAACCCCGAAAAGGAAGAGCAGGAATACGTCGATTCGATTATCGCCGACGTCCGCTGGCTCGGCTGGGACTGGGAGGAGCGTCTCTTTTTTGCGTCGGATTATTTCGAGCAGATGTATAACTGGGCGGTGGGCCTTGTCAAAAAGGGCAAGGCATACGTCTGTGACCTGACGGCCGATGAGGTGACGCAATACCGCGGGACGTTTGCCACGCCGGGGAAAAACAGCCCATATCGAGACCGCAGCGTTGAGGAGAACCTCGATTTATTTACGCGGATGCGTGCGGGAGAATTTGCCGACGGCTCAAAAACGTTGCGGGCCAAAATTGATATGTCACACCCGAACCTGAATATGCGAGACCCGATTATGTATCGAATCCTGCACGCGAGTCATCACCGCACCGGGGATAAGTGGTGCATATATCCGACTTACGACTGGGCGCACGGGTTTGAGGATTCGATTGAAAAAATCACGCATTCGATTTGCACGCTGGAGTTTGAGAATCACAGGCCATTATATGACTGGTTTTTGGATGCGCTTGGCGTTTATCATCCGCAGCAGATTGAGTTTGCCCGATTGAATCTGACTTACACAGTGATGAGCAAGCGCAAGTTGTTGAAGCTCGTGCAGGAAAAGTTCGTTGCCGGCTGGGACGACCCGCGTATGCCGACGTTGTGCGGATTGCGAAGGCGGGGCTATTCGCCCGAGGCGATTCGCAACTTCTGCGCGGTTATCGGGGTCAATAAATTTAACAGCACCGTCGATATGGCCCTGCTGGAACATTGTCTGCGTGAGGACCTGAACAAAACCAGCCCGCGCGTTATGGCGGTATTGAAACCCCTGAAGGTGATTATCGATAATTATCCGCAAGGCCAAAGACCTCAATTACAATTACCATTTATGGAAGTGAAGGGGATTATCGATAATTATCCGCAAGGACAGGTTGAGCAGTTGGACGCCGTCAATAACCCCGAAGACCCATCGGCGGGAACGAGAAAACTGCCCTTTGGACGGGAGCTTTATATCGAGCAGGATGACTTTATGGAAAACCCGCCTGCGAAATTCTATCGGCTAAGCCCCGGCAAAGAAGTGCGCCTGCGATACGCTTATTTCATCAAGTGCACAAACGCCGTCAAAGATAAAACCGGCAACGTCGTCGAATTGCACTGCACTTATGACCCGGCCACAAAAGGCGGCGATTCGCCGGACGGCAGAAAGGTCAAATCAACGATTCACTGGCTATCAGCCCGGCACGCCTTACCCGCCGAGGTTCGGCTGTATGATAATTTGTTTACGAAAGAAAATCCCGACGACGTGCCAGAAGGGCAGGATTTCACCGTCAACCTGAATCATAAATCGCTCGAGGTTTTAACGAATTGTTTTGTCGAGCCGGCGATGAAGGACGCGAAGCCGCTTAGCCGCTTTCAGTTTGAACGATTAGGTTATTTCTGTGTTGCCACGGACAGTTCCAAAGACAAACTTGTTTTCAACCGCACCGTGACCCTCCGCGACGAATGGGCAAAAATCCAAAAGCAACAACCTCGCAAATAAATCGGGCGGGAGTCACTTTCCGATAATCATTTTGACGGAGACCAGCAGCAGTGCGACGCCGAAGATTCGCGCCAGCGTTGGCCCGGGGATGGCGGTTGCAAACTTGGCGCCGAAAAATCCGCCGAGAAAAAAGCCGATGCACATCAGGGCGGCCACTTTGATATCGACGTGACCCTTGGAATAATACGCCCAGGCGGCTAACAATCCGATTGGCGGGACCATCATAGCTAACGTAGTTCCCTGTGCGACGTGCTGCGAGAAGCCGAGGAGGAGCACCAGAGCAGGGACAACGATTATGCCGCCGCCGATACCTAAAAGGCCGCTAAAAATCCCCGCAATCAACCCGATCAGCAGGTAAAGGACAATAGCCATTTTGTTCATCCTTACTGAATTGTGTTCGCATACTCATTTGACCAGCAACACTACAAGGTCGATTATAAACAGCAGTACAATCATCGCCTCAAGAACAAACATCGCCGAGTTGAACCTGTTTTGCAGCAGAATCTGGTAGAGTCCGTCGAGCGTTCTGGTCTTCTCGCCGATGATGCGATGCCAGTCGGCGAGGTGAAACCTGTCCGCGAGGTTTCTGTGCGTTTTGGCTAAGTGCCAGTCGCCGAAGAACTTAGTTATGTTGGACAGTTCATCGCTCAGCCGGGCCAGGTCAATACGAAGCTCGCGCAGATTCGGCAGCACCGCGCCGGTGGAACGGATTTTTTGCCTGCTCACGTCGCTGTAGGCAAGCTGAAGCGCCTCGTCCAGAACCCTGTCGTATGCCGCAAGCTCGACTAACTGGACGTTTGCAAGCTCCATTATGTGCAGGACGTCGTCCAGCGAGTCCTGCTGGCCGACGACAATCGCACAATCCCAGTCAACGACCACAAGGTCGTCGCCATAGTAGCTCAGGTATAGTTCTGTCGATTCACCAACCTCCTGCTCGGATAACGCCTCGGTGTTTTCCTCCTGCATAAGCAGCGCCGCCACCCGCCTTCTGTTGGCCTTCAGCCAGTCCTCCGCCCGCGCGCCCTGCCCTTCGTAGCGCAGCGAAGAAGGGCCTTGTCCTTCCACGCTCGGCAGGCAAGCTAAGCAGAACACCGTGTATGCCTCCGCCTGCAGCAGCACCGGCACCGGGCGAACACAGTAAGGCGCAAGGTCCTTTCGAACGCTCTCGGCAAATTCAGCCACCTCCTCCTCCAGGCCTCGCTGGGCGAATTGCAAGTCGTGATAGCCGACAAGGTCCTCCAGCCGGTCAACCGCAAACGGCACGCGAACCTGAACGGTCATCGCGCCGACGCCGAAGATTTTCACGCTTTTTCTGATTTCCAGCGTCTCACCCGTGCGAAGCACCCGCTTCTCCGGCGTAAACTCGGCCACCCGCGGCCGATAGAAGAACATCTGCCGGGGAATTCGCTTGCTGGGGCCAACGAGATAATCCTTCGTCGGCTGCGTTAGAATCTTCTCCACCGGCTCATTCTTAATATCGTATGCGATGTCGTAAGCATAGATATAGACGACCTCGCCGCGATATGGCGGGCCCTGTGCGACAGGGGTTCTTTTCCCGTTCTTTGTTTCCATTTCAGTCAAACAGCTCTTTGAACCTGGCGGTTATGTCTTTACTTTCACAAAGTGTTTGTCCCACGAGGACGGCACTGACGCCGGCGGCCTGTAGTTTTTCGACGTCTGCTCTGGTTTTTATGCCGCTTTCGGCGACCAGACCCGTTTTGTTATCCAGAAGGTGCACAAGGCGGCTGGTGGTATTAAGGTCGACTTTCATTGTCGTCAGGTCGCGATTGTTTATACCCAAGACGCTGTAGCCGGCCTTTGGAAAGCCAATCATACTTCGCACGCCTAAAAGCGAGTCGGCGTCGTGGACCTCGAGAAGAACGGTCAGCGTAAGCTCGGCGGCGGCAATCATCAGGTCGATAAGGTCGCCGGGCTTGAGGGCCTCGGCAATCAGCAGTATGGCATCGGCGCCGGCGATGCGGGACTCGTAAACCTGCCAGATGTCGATGATAAAGTCCTTTCGCAGGATTGGCAAATCGACGGCGTGTTTTACCTGGTCGATATATTCGAGCTTGCCCTGAAAATACTTTTCGTCGGTGAGGACGCTGATGGCATCCGCCCCGCATTTTTCATAAGTTTTTGCTATTGTGACGGGGGCGAAGTCCCTGCAGATGACGCCGGCTGAGGGCGAGGCCTTTTTGATTTCAGCGATGACGTTGAGGCCTCGCTTGTTGGTTTTTGTGACGGCCTTGTAGAAATTGCGGCATTTGCCGAGCAGAGGGAGCTGTTCCTTAAGCTCATCGAGAGGTCGCTCTTTGCGGCGATGCTCGACTTCAACTCTTTTATCGGCGATAATCTGGTCCAGTATGGTCACGGGCGTTGCCCTGTTTTAGTCCGGTTGCTTTTGGTTCGGGACGGCATTGGCGGTTTTGACATAAGCCATACGCAGCTCATTGAGCGTATTGGCAAGCGTTTTTTGCTCGTCGTCGGTTAGATTACCTTTGGTTTTTTCCTCGAGCATCTCCAGCATATCGATGTTGTATTTGGCTAATGCGAGGTCCGGCTCGCGTTTTTCCTCGCTCTTCACCTGAATGAAGCCCAGCGAAAAAAGCGTCTGGGTGAAAAGCATACTTACAAGCGCCGTGAAGTCGCCCCTGGGCAGGGGGGCATGGCTCTTATGCTGCCCGGTTTTTTGTTTCTCCGCCTCTTCCTTTGCAGCCAGCACCTCTTTTTCCCTTTGGGCCTGCTGTTTCCAGTCCTCGTCAATGATTACCTTCTTTTCGTCTTTCTTTTCTTCGGCCATAGTTTTTGCCTCCGATTCGTCCGCCTGCGGCGGATTTTCAGCGCCGGTATTTTTTCATCCGTTTTTCGACGTCTTTTTTCTGCTCGCGTTCCGTTATTGCCCGCCGTTTGTCGTATTTTCTTTTGCCTCGTGCAAGCGCGAGCTCCACTTTTGCGACGCCCTTGTTATTGAAGTATATACGCAGCGGGACGAGTGTAAAGCCGCGTTGCTCTAATTTGGTGTATATTTTGCGAATCTCGTGCTTGTGCAACAGAAGTTTTCTTTTGCGCGTGGGGTTATGGCCTGCAAGGCCTGCCTGCTGATATTGGGCTATTTTTGCCCCGACGAGCCAGCATTCACCGTTTGCGATTCTGGCATAGGAGCCGGTAAGGTCAGCCGCTCCATCGCGAAGGGATTTTACTTCGCTGCCTAAAAGTTCCATCCCTGCCTCAAAGCGGTCCTCTATCTCGAAGTTGTGGTACGCCTTCTTATTTACGGTGACCTCTGCGACGCCGTCTTTTCGCTTGTTTGCGGACATTATGCAGATAATAGCGGCGACGCAGGTCTTTTGCAAGCAGCCCCGCTGTGGTGAATGGGAAATGCCACGGATATTACATCCCTTCCGGCTTCGAGTTTGCCGACCGCCGTATTCCCGAGCCGGCCGAGGCGCCTGCGCTGCTACTGAGGTGCGACCACCAGCATCATTCGCTTGCCTAACAGCCGACTGGGCTGGTCAACCTTCGCCATGTCGCCCATCGACTCAGCAATCTTGTTGAGAATCTCGTAGCCCCTGTCCCGGTGCCTGAGCTGTCGGCCGCGAAAGACAAGCGAAAACTGCACCTTGTGCCCGTCTTTGATAAACTCGCGGGCGTGCCTGACCTTGATGTCAATATCATGCTGGTCGGTCTCGGGTCGCAGGCGAATCTCCTTGAGCATCCCCGCGTGGTGCGTCTTTTTGCGGGCCTCGCGGACCTTTCGCTTCTGCTCATAGAGCCATTTGCCATAGTCCATTATCCGGCAAACCGGCGGCTCGCTGGTCGGGGACACCTCGACGAGGTCCAGCCCCACTTCGCGGGCTCTGGCCAGGGCGGTAGTCGCGTCAACCACCCCGACCTGATTGTTTGATTCATCGACGAGTCGAACCATCTCGACTCTTATCCCTCCGTTTATCCTCAATCCCTTTATTCTAATCGCCACTCACCGTACCTTTCCTAAAGAACCATAAAACGGTTAGCATATCTTACCGCAGATACTCGCAAGCCCCCAGTTTTATGTTGGTGGTTTACAGAGTTCCGCGATGAAACTTCACAAAGCCAGTTCTATCTGTTTGTCGGCAATTCTTCGCCCGACGATTGTTATAAATTCATCGGTCTTCAGCGCCTTCGTCTGGTCCTGCCCTCGAATCCTGACGTTGACGCTGTCCGTCTGTGCCTCCTTAGGCCCAACTACCAGCATAAGCGGGAGCTTGTCCGCGTGCGCTTTGGCAATTTTGGCCCCTATTTTCTCATCGGACAAGTCCGATGAGCACCGCAACTTATGCGACTTGAGCTTGTCCTCGACGGATTGAGCATAGTCGTTGGTTTTTTCGCTTATGGGCAGGATTCTCGCCTGCTCGGGCGCCAGCCACAACGGCATTTCGCCGGCGTAATGCTCTATCAGAATGCCGATGAACCGCTCGAAGGAGCCGAGCACCGCGCGGTGAATCATCACCGGCGTCTTTTCGGTATTGTCCCTGTCGGTGTAGACAAGCTCGAACCGCTCCGGCATTGAGAAATCGAGCTGAATAGTGCCTAACTGCCAGGAGCGTTTCAGGCAATCCTGGATATGAAAGTCAATCTTGGGGCCGTAGAACGCGCCGTCGCCCTCGTTGATTTTATAATCTATTGCCTTGTGGCGAAGGGCCTCTTTGAGGGCGTTTGTGGCGATGTCCCAGATTTCATCGGAGCCGATGTGCTTTTCCGGCTTGGTGGAAAGCTCGATGTGGACGTCCTCAAACCCGAACGCCCGATATATCTCGAAGGTCAGTTCTATCACGCCCGTTATTTCCGCCTCAATCTGCTCCGGCGTGCAAAAGATGTGGGCGTCATCCTGCGTGAACTGCCTGACCCTAAACAAACCGTGCATTACGCCGCTCGCCTCGTGGCGATGCACAAGGCCGAGTTCCGCGACCCGCAGGGGAAATTCACGATAGGAGTGCTTCCGCGTCTTATATACCAGACACCCGCCGGGGCAGTTCATCGGCTTGATTGCATAATCGTTGTCGTCGAAGCGGGTGAAATACATATTTTCTTTATAATGGTCCCAGTGGCCGCTGCGGTGCCAAAGCTCCTTATTGAGAATTATCGGGGTCTTTATTTCCTCATAGTTGTATCGTTCGTGCACACCCCGCCAGAATTCGACTATCGAGTTCCAGATAATCATTCCATTGGGGTGCATAAAGGCAAAGCCGGGTCCAGCGTCGTTGAAGCTGAACAGGTCGAGCTGCTTGCCCAGCGCGCGATGGTCGCGTCTCCTTGCCTCTTCCAGCCGGGCGAGGTAGTCATCAAGCTCTTTTTTGTTTCGCCAGCAGGTGCCGTAAATCCGCTGGAGCATTTTCTGGGTCGGGTCGCCGTGCCAGTATGCCCCTGCCACCGACATAATCTTGAATGCGCCTGCCTTGCCTGCGCTGGGGACGTGTGGCCCCCGGCAGAGGTCCTCGAAGCCCTCGCCCGAGGAATAAAAACTGATGACGTCGCCGGTGGCGCGGTTGACGTTGTCGGTCTTATATTTGTCGCCGGCAAGTTTTCTAATCGCATCTTCGCGGGGCATTTCTTTGCGGACGAAGGGTTTGTCGGCCTTGGCTATCTGGCTCATTTTTTCCTCGATGCGCTCGAAATCGCCCGGGCGAATCGGCTCATCGAGGTCAATATCGTAATAGAAACCATCCTCCACGGTCGGGCCATAGACGAGTTTGGCCTGCGGCCATAAGCTGCAAATCGCCTCGGCCATAATGTGCGCGCAACTGTGGCGCATTATGACCAGACCTTCAGCGTCTTTTTGCGTGATGATTTGGAGTTTGGCGTCGGCCTTTATCGGCGTGGACAAATCAACGACTTGGCCGTCGATTCGCGCTGCCACGGCCGCCTTAGCAAGCCCAGCGCCAATTTTTTCCGCCAATTGTTTTGCCGTTGTGCCGTCAGCGGCCTCTATGCTGGAGCCGTCCGGCAGTGTAATCCTCGCCATTAGTCAATCCGATAAACCAGTCCTTGTTCGCATCCCCGGCGCGCCGGGGCCAACTGTTGGCATTTTAGCTTTGCCGCCAGCCAACGTCAAGCCACTTTGACGCGCGATTAACCGTTTTTGGCGGCAGAGAAGAGGAATGGCATTATTGCTATGAGCTTGAACCGTCTGTTGCCTATTGGCTATTTCTGCAATAAAACTGCCATTAAGCGAGCCGTTTTGGGTCGGCTTCGCCGGCGGTAAAAATCCGAGTTACCCACCACGCGGGTTTCCTGGATTGCCTATCACACCCGAGGCTTTAGAACGTCCTCCAGGATATTTGCCACTAAAGCGTCTCTTGTTTCTTTGAGTGGTTTTACCTTCGCTGGGTTTGTAGTTGAAAGCTGTTTAATTTTCTCGTCTATACGATCGACCTGCTGCCGATAATTGAGGTCGTTGTATAACTTCATAGCATCAACCAACATCTCCGAATTCTGGTTCTGAGTACCCTCCATTCCGAAGAACTTGGACAAAACTGCCGCACTGGCCGCCGTCGGGGCAAAGGATGCGAACCCCGGCTGTAGCGTACCGTCGAGACTGATGACTATATAGGGAATATCGCCGTTATATCCTTGTCCTTTGTCATCAACCACCCTGCCGAAGGTATCTACATGGTATTTCGACCGAAATTCGTTGTCGATTGGGTCGACCTCGTCTCTTGTGATTAGCATAAAGCCGGACGACGCAGGAGCGCTGCCGGGCAAAGCCATATTTATTGCATCAGAAGAGTTAAACTCAGGAGCGCTATCGAATATCTTCTCTCCAATCTTTCCTGCGATTCTTGCGACTATACTCGCACCCATAAGGTAACCACCGTACGCGTAGAAGATGGGTATTCCCGCCGCAGCACCGAGCAATCCGCCGATTTGGTCGAAAACTTCCTGCGGGAAATCATCAAACACCATTGTCAGGTCCAGCGTTAGAGAGTCTTCGAGCAAGGCCGGAGAGTGGAAAATGATTGGTGTTCCCGGGGTGGCAGCAGAGGGACGTTCTATCCTGCTCTTTGACGGCACTTTCTTCTTCAGGAAATTAATTGCTCGCGGCTGCGCATTAAAAGACGTAAGACTCTTAACGGCCGATGTCACGAGCATGTCCTTTCCACCCCAACTTGGATATTTGCCCGTGTAAACTTCTCTTATCATAATTGTCAGGGGAAGATGAGGACCTATTTGTGTCCATGGTACTACGGCACCGGCACCGGATTCTGATAAATCGAGCAAATCAACCGCGCTGGCCTTTACAGGCACTTCTTCTGCAGTAGCTATAGCATTTCTGTCGGAATCGAAACCTCTGACCGCGTTATCTATGGTCAACTCACCGGTGGAGAATACGATATCTTTAGGCGCCCTGCCTTCCGATAAATCTGTATAGAAGCCGCGTAAATCGACGGCCTTATCAGACATTTCTTTGGCGGTAACAATCGCATTTCCTGGAGCATAGTAAAGCATGCGTATCTCCTTAAAATGAACGTTGATGGTTAACCGTAAAAACCTATTCTATCCTGCTCCGGGATTTGTTATTCCCGAGAGCGCTTCAATATGACCAAACAACCCCATTTATGCCGTGCAGTTCAGCGCTGTGGCGTAAATTATCATCGTCATTATCGGCAAAGGGAGTAAAACAAAAATATAAAAAACCCAGAAATCTCACACAAGGCGTCGACGCAGGTCTTTCGAGCATGCCTGGACGAGGTCTTGAGCTGACAGTGGAAAGGTTGATTGCACGCGAGGTCCGAGGGTATACTGAGTGGTATGCAAAGGGGCTTTGCGACGTTTACTCTGGATACTGGCCAGTGCCCGCGATGGCTGTTCAATCGGATGGTCAAATTAGGCCGGGAGATGACGCGGGTGCTGGTGGATGAGTTCGGGCCTGATGAATTCATCCGCAGAATCGCAGACCCGGTATGGTTTCAGTCGTTGGGCACCGTGCTGGCGTTCGACTGGAACGCATCGGGTCTTACGACGATACTGACCGCGGCGCTGAAAGAAGCAATCAGGAACAGGGAACAAGACCTCGGCATTTTCATCTGTGGAGGCAAAGGTAAGACCTCACGCAAGACACCGGATGAAATCATCGGCTGGAGCGACAAGCTCAGTTTGCCGGACAAAAACGTCAGCAATCTCGTCTACAACTCACGTATGGCCGCAAAGGTCGATAGCTCTCTAATCCAGGATGGCTACCAGATTTATCATCACAGTTTCTTTTTCTCGAAGAACGGCCGATGGGCGGTCGTGCAGCAGGGAATGAATACAGCCAGGGCAACGGCAAGGCGGTATCACTGGTTCAGCGACAACGTCGAGGACCTTGTCTGCGAGCCGCATACGGGTATCGTCAGCCAGGCCATCGGCGGCAACGTGTTGAACCTGACCGCACGTCAAAGCGGCGATTCGAGAAACTTAAGCGTTGAAATGGTGCACGGCGGATACAGGTCTCTGGCCAAAGACATTGAAATCCTGAGAAAACATTCATCGCATCTGAGCAAAATGGTCAGCGTGCGACACAAAGGCGAACAGTTGACATTTCTCCAACTCGAAGACACTGAATTCAAACACCATCCGGTGGTCTGCGAGGATTTTTCTCGCAGCAGATACCTGGAAAAGATACTTCAAAAGGTTTGCGATGACCAGCCGGAAAATTACGAACGACTGCTGGCGACACAGGGCGTCGGGCCAAAGACGATTCGGGCGTTGGCGCTCGTGGGCGAGGTGATTTACGGCGCCAAACCATCTTACGAGGACCCGGCCCGTTATTCGTTTGCCCACGGCGGCAAGGACGCCACGCCGTATCCGGTCGATAAGGCAACTTACGACAAGACGATTGCGACGCTGGCGCAGGCGGTGGGAAAAAGCCGAATCGCGCCATACGAGAAGGACAAAATCTTCCGCCGACTGGCGACGAAATGATGGCGAATAACGAGAGGCGAGTTGCGAGCGACGAATTACGCGCCGAAGGTTTCGCGTTCAACGCTGCCGAGATAGAATCGGCCGTCGCGGCGCATAAAGTTAGCGACGGCTTCGAGCTGGCTGTCGATGAAGGATGTGTCATTGCCGGCGATGGAGATGCCGAGGACGGCTACTTCTTTGCTGTCGTTGTGGTCGATTTCGGAAATGGATATATTGAATCGGCTTTGCAATCGCCCGATTACGCTTTTGACAATGCTGCGTTTGGCCTTCAGCGAACCGATACCCTGTAAATACAGATTGGCTGTCATTACGCCGACTATCATAAAGTAATTACCCTGACCCGTCGCCGGGCCCTCGTGACCCGCCTGCCCTCCGTTAGTCCACAGGACGCCTTACGGCGGAGTCCCAAGGACTGTGTAGCCGAAGGCGAAAACGGGTCACCTGTAACCCGATGTTCGAGCGACGAGGGCCGAGTCATGAGCGACCAGCTCGACTATTTTTTCAAACCCAGGTCGGCGGCTTTGTGTTTCACTTCGGAGGGTGTTTTACCCAGCCGATTGGCGATTTCCCATACCGCCGTTTCCTTGTAAATCCTGCGCAGCAGCTTGAGCTGTCTGGGCGTCCAGTTGGACACTTTCCTTCTGCCGATGCTCATTTCGCGAAGCTGTCGCTGCACCGAAATAAGCGAGCGTTTCATCCTTGACGCCAGCACCACTGCGCTTGTGGCTGGATACTCCTTTTTCAGAAGCGCGATTTCCTGCTTCGTGTACGGTCCCTGCCTGTATGGTCTCTTTGCGATTTTAATGCCCTGCCAATACTTGTCCGCCGCAGCCCAGATAAAATGGGGGCGAAGGCGGAACGGTTTCTAATATCCAGTTCTGTCCCGCCCGGCAATGAGCGGGGCCTGATTCAATCTTGAATTGTCAACTTGTGCTCTACTAAAGTAGCAAAACCCCCGGTTAATACCAATAATTACGATTTACCACCGGCAAAGTCAACCCCTAATCAAAAAATTTATGTGAACAGCCGATTTGTATTATTGCTGCGGCGGTTTGTCCGCGGCTCGACCGCCCGGCTCCGGCTCGGCCATACGCCCGGCGGACTGGTCTTTGGCCAAAGTCAGCGGTATATCGAGCCAGAAAGTCGTTCCTTTGTCAAGCTGACTTTCAAAGCCGACCTGGCCCGCGAGCATATCAGCCAGCTCCTTGCTGATGGCAAGCCCCAGTCCCGTGCCGCCTGTCTGTCGCGTCAGGGGGCTGCCTAATTGGCCGAATTTCTGGAATATCTTTTCCCTGTGCTGTTCGGCTATCCCGCAGCCGGTGTCGGTCACCGAGAACCGGATGGTCTTGTCGTCGCGGAAGCCCGCCCTTAACGTTATTGTGCCCCGTTCGGGTGTGAACTTGACGGCGTTGCTCGTATAGTTTTCGAGAATCTGCTGGATTTTGCCCGCGTCGGCCACAAAAGCGGGTATATCCTGCTGCACTTTGAGCGCCACCTTAAGGTTCTTTTCTCTCGCCATTTCAGAAAATGAACCGACGACGGCTTTGCAAATCTCCCCGGCGGTTGTCTGTTCGATATGCAGTTGAATTTTGTCCGCCTCGGCCCTGGCCAGATAAAGCAGGTCGTTAATCATATTGAGCAGCCGCTGGCCGCCGGCGATGATGTTCTCGGCGTATCTTCTTCCCTTGTCTTCCTTGACCAGCTCGGGTTTATCACGCAGCACCTGCGCAAAACCCATAATGGAGTTCAGCGGCGTTCTGAACTCGTGCGAGATATTGGCGAGAAAATCGCCCTTGACCTTGTTCGCCTTGAAAAGCTCTATATTTCGCTCTGAAAGCTCTATTATTTTTTCGTCTAACTGTCTGTTCGCCTGGCGGAGTTTCTCCTGGGTGCCCTGTAAGCTGTCGAGCATGTGGTTGAACGCCTCCGCCAGTTTCTCGTATTCGTCGCGAGTGTTTATCGAGCTTCTGATGTCGAGGTTGCCTTCGGCGACGTTGTTCGCCAGCGCCCGCAGCTGGCGAATCGGCCTCAGAATGACTCGCTGGGTGATGATGTAAAATGCAACGAATGCACCGGTGCCGCTGATGAGGCCGGCGATGAGCAGCCAGACGCGGTTGAGCAGAACGGTCCTGCGGATTTCGGCGCCGGGCCTTTCGATTATAATGGCGCCGACGGCCTCGTTGCGGTTAAAGGTCCCGGCCGAACCCTGCGGATTGTGACAGCTTACACAGCCCTCCGTTGCGCGGAAGACGCGCACATAGGTGGCGTAGAGTTTTCGGTCTCTCTTCTCGAAGCGTATCTGGTCGGGCGTTTTATCATCCCCGCGGAGCGCTTCGACCGTAAGTTGTTGCTGGTCGGTCAATCCTTCGATTTGTTTTTCGTCTTTTTTGAAGCGAACCCATCGCAGGTCGGTTTTGTTCGGGTCCATCTCACGGCCGGTGGTATCCAGCGCCGCCAGTTGGTTTTCGCCGGCGGGACGGGTCTGGAAGTGCCGGTGAACCAGCGTCTCCGCTCTGGCCCTGCCGGCGTCAAGCAGAACCTGTCTGGTGAGCTGGCGCATCCACGCATACGGGATGAGCAGCGCCAGCGCCAGCGTCAGTGCAACCGCCGAGCCAAACTCAAGCCGGCATTTGTCAGCCAGCGACAGCGGCGAAAGATGCAAAAACACCAGAACCCTGTGATAAATCTTCCCTATCTTCTTCAGCATAACGCAAAAATAGCGTTTAGCGGATAGCGTATAGCGGATAACAGCCTAAAGCTTAAAATTTCAAGTGCAAAGCCAAAACTAAAAGCTTTCGGCTATAAGCATTGGTTTTGAGCTTTAACTTTTCAGCTATCCGCTAAACGTTATTTTTCCCGCTCCAACTCGTGCGAATGTTTTTGTGTTCGCAGGTTGAGCTCGTCTAATTGTTTCTGGTCGACTTCGCTGGGTGCGTCGGTGAGCAGGCACTGGCCTCGCTGGGTCTTGGGGAAAGCGATGACGTCGCGGATATTGTCGGCGCCCGTCAGCAGCATAATCATCCGGTCGAGTCCCAGCGCGATTCCGCCGTGGGGCGGTGCCCCGTGCTCAAGCGCCTTGAGGAAGAAGCCGAACCTCACCTGCGCCTGTTCTTTGGTTATCTTCAGCAGGTCGAATACCTTTGCCTGTATTTGGGGTTTGTGGATACGGATGCTGCCGCCGCCGATTTCCGAGCCGTTGACGACGATGTCGTAGGCCTGTGCGGTAATGTGTGCCGGGTCGGTGTCGAGCTTTGGCACGTCCTGCGGAGCGGGGGCGGTGAACGGGTGGTGCATCGAGTCGTAGCGTTTCTCGTTGTCGTTCCATTCGAACAGCGGAAAATCGACAATCCAGACAAATTCGAACCGGTTTTCGTCGTAAAGTTTCAGGTCCTTTGCGACTCTGCATCTAAGCGGCGCCAGCGCCTTGTTGACGCCCTTTTCGTCGCCCGCCACAAGCAGCACTAAGTCGCCTTCTTTAGCGCCGAAGCGGCTTGCCATCTGCTCGAGCTGCTCCGGCGAAAAAAACTTCGACAAACTGCTGACAAGAGTCATTTTGCCGTTCCCGCCCTGAGCAGAGCCTGCGGTGAGCGCAGTCGAACCGTCGAGGGGTTCATTTTTTGCCTTGAACCAGGCCAGCCCCTTTGCCCCGTAGTCGGCGACAAAGCTGGTCAGGGTTTTTTCAATGTCGTTTCGTGAATACTTGTTGCCGCCGTAGGGCGCGCAAAGCCCTTTGACGATTCCGCCCGCCTGAATGGCGGCGGTGAATACCTTGAAAGTGGAGTTGGCGACGATATCGGAGACGTCTTTCATTTTCATGTCGAACCGCAGGTCGGGCCTGTCGATGCCGTAATCATCCGTCGCCTCCTTGTAGGTCATTCGGCGAATCGGCACCGGGACGTCGACGCCGGCTATTTCTTTCCAGATTTTGGCGACCAGCACCTCGTGGACGCCGATGACGTCGTTTGAGTCAACGAAGCTCATCTCGACATCAATCTGGGTAAATTCCGCCTGTCTGTCGGCGCGGGGGTCCTCGTCGCGGAAGCAGCGGACAATCTGGAAGTATTTGTCGACGCCGCTAATCATCAGGATTTGTTTGAAAAGCTGAGGCGACTGCGGCAGGGCGTAGAACGTCCCCGGCACTAATCGGCTGGGGACGAGAAAATCGCGGGCGCCTTCGGGCGTGCTCTTGGCCAGCATCGGCGTCTCGATTTCCCAAAAGCCCAGCGAATCGAGATAGTCGCGGGCGATTTTTGTGACGCGATGGCGAACCTTGAGCTTATCCTGCATCGCGGGACGGCGCAGGTCGATATACCGATATTGCAGCCGAACCTCCTCATTTGTCTTCTCGGCGGTGTCAATCTCAAACGGAGGCGTCTTTGCGGTATTGAGGATTTCGAGCTTCTCAACGAGCACTTCAATCTGGCCGGTGGCTAACTTCGGATTTTCCAGCCCTTCGCCGCGGGGCCGCACTACACCCTCTGCGGCGACGACCCACTCGCTGCGAACGGTTTGCGCCAGCTTATGTGCCTCCGAATGCTTTTCGGGATTGAAGACAAGCTGCGTTATGCCCTCCCTGTCTCGCAGGTCGAAGAACACCAGCCCGCCGTGGTCACGATAAGACCTTACCCACCCCGATAGGATTACCTTTTTGCCTTTGTCTGCCAGCCGAAGCTCGCCACAGTTTACTGTCCGTTTGAGCATAAAAAATCCGCCTAAAAGCTAAATCATCACAAGGCCAACACTTACAGGGGCTTTGAGCATAGCCAAAAGGATGCCCTGCGTCAATAGCTCGGTTTTTTTCAGGACCGACAGGCAATCAGGTCTTATATTGGCTGATTCTGAGGAAATTCCTGATTAGTCCTGCCCCCGCCGTTTTGCTTCGCAAAAGCGAAGCAGCGGGGGCAACTTTGCGATAAAAATTTCATTTGTCAGCCAGTTTTTTTTGTTGCATTTGTTTTGTGAATTGGTATACTGGATTGTGCCAGGGGATTGATAGATACCCTTAGGGGCGGGCAAGAACAAAATAAAGTGCGGCAGCGCTTTTGAAACTTAAAGCCGCAAATGGCTTTTATCTGCCATAGGCGGGTTTATATAAACCACGGGCTGAGGTTCAAATCCTCCTCTTCCTCCCTCCTGGCCTCAGCCCACTTTTTTTCTTTTCACCTGCCTTGGTTTTCATCGCGATTCACCAATGTCGCCCAATAAATCCTTTCCGTGCCTTTAACTCTCCTGCGATTTGGGTTCCGGCTTTTGGCGTTTGAACTCAAACGCACGGACAATTACGTAGGCCACCAGCGCAAAGACAAAAAAGACCAGCAGCATCCAGGCGACGCCCTGAAGCGTCGAGATGACCGTGCGATAGACCTCGAGCACCCAGCGTTCGCCGGTCAGGGTAACGATTTTCGCGCCTTCGAATTGCGGCTGGGTGATGTATTTTTCGAGGTCCCAGATTCGCACGCCGGACGAGATGCCCGTCACGTAGATTGCGAACATCAGGTATTTGGACCAGGCCCTGCTGATTTCGTCGGCGATAATCCGGGCCAGGATTTTGTCTATCGGCTGGCGAAACAGGTTGGCGACAATCGCTGAAACAACAAAGGCAATCACAAACGTCACAATCAAAAGCGTCACAAACATACATTACCTCCCGAAAGTCAAAGTCATTTGATGGAGATTATACCGGCTGCCGGTTCGACTGAAAGGGTTTTCTGTGCCCGCGACTTTTGCAGCTACTTGCCCAAAACTTTTCGCGCCGCTGCCGCCACGGCGTCGGTGGTAATCCCGAATTTCTCAAAGCAGACCTTGCCGGGGGCCGATGCGCCGAAGGTTGACATACCGACAAATGCGCCGCTGTCACCCAGCCATTTGCGCCAGCCGAACTCAATGCCGGCCTCGACGGCGACTCTCGCTTTAATATCAGGCGGTATCACCGAATCGCGGTATTCTTTGCTCTGTTTTTCAAAAAGCTCCCAGCAGGGCATATTGACCACGCGGGCCTTAATCCCTTCGGCTGCGAGCTTATCGTAAGCGCCGAGCGCGACCGAAACCTCCGAGCCGGTGGCCAAAAGCAAAACGTCCGGCCTGTCCGCCCCTATCAATACATAAGCGCCTTTGACAAGATTTTCCGCTGATGCGTATTTGCCTGGGTCGATGACGGGGACACTTTGGCGCGTGAGCAATAGCGCCACGGGACCATCGTGATATTGCAGGATGAATTTCCAGGCCTGTGCGGCCTCGTTTGCGTCGGCCGGCCTGATGACCAACAGATTCGGTATTACCCGCAGCGCAGCGAAGTGCTCGACCGGCTGATGTGTCGGGCCGTCCTCGCCGACGCCGATACTGTCGTGCGTGAAGACAAAAATCGTCGGATAACGCGATATCGCCGCCACTCGCACCGCCGGACGCATATAATCGCTAAATACCAGAAACGTCCCGCCGAACGCCCGCGTCAGCCCGCCTATCGACAGACCGTTGAGTATCGCACCCATCCCGTGCTCACGGACGCCGAACCGAATGTATCTACCGGCGCGGGAATCCTTCTGGAAATCCAGTGCGTCTTTCCAGCGTGTATTATTGGAGCCCGACAGGTCCGCGGAGCCGCCAAGAATGAATGGGAAATGCGGCATAAGGGCGTCGAGCGCCTTTCCTGATGCGACACGGGTTGCAACCGGAGTAGCCGGGTCGAATTTAGGCAGCAATGGGTCGATATCGATTGTGATTTTGCCATCTGAGGCGTTGTGGAACTGCTCGGCGAGCTGCGGATACGCCGCAGCGTATTTTTTGAACAATCGATTCCACCTTGCCTCTGCCCGCCCGCCTTTTTCAAGTGCCTGTCGCGTATGCGCCAGCACCTGCTCGGGGACGTAAAACGATTTTTGCGGGTCCCAGCCGAAATTTTGTTTGGCTGATTTAATCTCATCTTCGCCTAATGGCGCACCGTGTGCTTCGGCTGTGTCCTGTTTTGTCGGGCAGCCGAAAGCGATGTGCGTGTGAAGCTTTATAAGCGTCGGCCCGCCTTTTGTGCGCCTCGCTCTTTTGAGCGCCTTTTCAAACGCGAGCATGTCGTTTCCGTCGCCCGGCACGTCGATAACGTTCCAGCCATACGCCTTGTACCGCTTCGCCGCGTCTTCGGTGAACGAAAGTCCGGTTTGGCCGTCGATGGAGATGCGGTTGTCGTCGTAAATGACAATCAGGTTATCCAGCGCCAGATGTCCCGCTAATGAGCTTGTCTCGGATGATACGCCTTCTTCGAGGTCGCCGTCGCCGACGGTGACATAAATCTTGTAGTCGACAATGGGGAAACCATCGCGGTTGAAATAATTGGCTAAATACTTTTGAGCAATCGCCATACCGACGGCGTTTGAGACGCCCTGTCCCAGCGGCCCCGTCGTTGCCTCGATACCCAGCCCGGGGTGGTACTCCGGATGACCGGGCGTTTTGCTTGCCCACTGGCGGAAATTTTTCAGGTCGTCGAGCGTTATGTCGTATCCGGTCAGATATAACAGCCCGTACAGCAGCATACAGCCGTGCCCGCCCGACAGTACGAACCGGTCGCGGTCGGGCCACCGCGGGTTGGCCGGGTTGAACTTCAGATGCCGCATCCACAAGACATAACCGGCGGGGGCCAGCCCCATCGGCATACCGGGATGCCCCGACCCGGCCTTCTGCACCGCATCCGCAGCTAAAAATCTTATCGTATCGATACAAAGCTCATCGAGGTCCGTCACTCCCTTTACTCTAACCGGCTCACCCATCGCAACTTCCCTGTAAAGATATTTTCTGATTCCGGCGACAAACCGAGACGATAACCGAAAGGGGTTGTTTTCGCAAGGTTTTTGGCTGTCACATAAGCCCTAATCGTTCGGCCTCGGCGTAAAGGCCGTAGTGCTTCATCTTCTTAAACAGCGTCGTGCGGTTTATCTGCAGCGCTTTGGCTGTGGCCTGCCGGTTCCACTGGTTGGCCTCGAGTGCCTGGCGGATAACATTTTTCTCCGGCCCGGCGACCGCCTCTTTCAGGCCCATCGGCTTGTATTCCGTCCGCCGGCTGGACTGCTCTTCTTTGACACCGGCCGGCAAATCATCGACCGTTAAAAAGGTGTTTTTGTTCACCAGAACCGCACGTTCGATGACGTTCTCAAGCTCACGCACGTTGCCGGGCCAGAGGTACCTCTCAAGATAGCCCAGCGCCTCGTCGGTAATGCCTAATTTTTTCTTGTTGTGCTGGGCGCAATAGAACCGCAGAAAATGTCCAGCCAGAAGCGGAATGTCCCCTACCCTTTCAGACAAGGCCGGCAGATTTATGGTCAGGACGTTTATTCTGTAGAACAAATCCTCGCGGAATCTGCCCTGCTTAACCTCATCAGTCAGGTTCCTGTTCGTCGCCAGTATTATCCGTGCGTCGACGGTGATTGTCTTGTTGCTGCCGACCGGCTCGAGCTGCCTGTCTTCGAGCACCCGCAGCAGTTTGACCTGCAGCGCCGGCGAGGCATTGCCGATTTCATCCAAAAAGATTGTCCCGCCGTCAGCGGCGAGAAACTTGCCCTTCTTGTTGGCCACCGCCCCGGTAAACGCACCTTTGATGTGGCCGAAAAGCTCGCTTTCCAATAGCGTCTCAGGCAGCGCACCGCAACTGACCTCGACGAAGGCCTTGTTGCGCCTGCCTGAGCGGTGGTGAATCGCACGGGCAATCATGGTCTTGCCCGTCCCCGAAGGCCCGGTCATCAAAACAGTGGTCTTGCTGTCCGCAACTGCCTCGACAAGGTCGAATATCCGAGCCATTTTGTAATCGTGGCTTAGTATGCTGTCCAAGCTGTATCTTTGCTCTAACTGCGAGCGCAAGCTGACGTTTTCGCTTATGAGCGTCTGCTGCCTGATGGCCCTTTCCACCACAAGTCGCAGCTCATCATCGTTAATCGGCTTGGTCAGATAGTCGTAGGCGCCCATTTTAATCGCCCTGACCGCGCTTTCGATGGTGCCGTAGCCGGTTATCACGATGACAACGGTTTGAGGGTAATTCAGCCGTATTATATCCAATAATTGGAAGCCGTCTCCGTCGGCCAGATTAATCTCGGTAATAGCAAGCGCGTAATCGCCGCCCTCCAGCTCAGCCGATGCCTGCTTGACGGTTTCCACGCCCTTGGTTCGGAATCCCTCCTTGGCCAGAAAATCCGTCAGGCAGTCGCGAATTACCTGGTCGTCATCCACGACGAGAATCGCTTTTTCAGCCATTCTTTTCCCTGCTCTTTTGTGGGTGTGTGTCAGCCGGTGTGGTCATTGTTATGTGGTCGATTTGCGAAATCATAAGGCCGACGTTGCCTTTGTCAAGCACCAATGTTGAAAAAAAACAACATATTGGTGTTGGGAGCAGTCCTGCGGTGGCCCTGTCTACGGCACAAGGGCGTAAACTCCAGCAAAGGGCTGTTGTAGCTGTTCGGGCGAGGAAGTGTGGATGGGGGGGGGTATTGGGGTGCTGCCCATAACCGATTTGCCGAGACGCAAAAAATAAGCATTTTAGGCGGTTTTGTTGTTGACATTCTGGCAGGTTGTGTTATAATCACAAAGTGGCGCATTCTGTTTGTCTGATAATAGGCATAGAGCACAAATGGGTGCCTTGGGTGGTGTAAGCCGTGCGATATGGTGTGGTAAATTGAATCCGGCTGGAAGGAGGATAAAAGGTGGTGAAAAACAGATCGAACGCATATCTGTCGGTATTAATCCTGTTTTGTTTATGTTCAATATCTTTTGCGGACTTGGTGAACCCCACGCTCGTTTTCAAAATGACCGCTGATAAAACGGAGTTGCTGCCGGAAGAAGAGACAACCGTGCACGTCTGGGCGTGGATTTACGACCCAAACGGTAATCAATTGCCCGACAATGGCCTCGACACCTGGCAGATGGACCTTTCGGTGGATAATACGGACGTGCTCGAAATCCTCAGCATAAATCTGTTAGCGCCCAGCCCCCGCTATGCTGGGGTTCCGGAATACCAGCTATCTTCACTGAATAATCCGATAACCGGAGAAGTCAGGAGCGTTACCGTAGTACAGCTTGTTCCCAGCGCTGCTTCCACGACAGGAGTCGGCGTTGACAACGATATTGACAATCCGGATAATTATGATGAGATATGCCGGTTCACGATTCAGGCGATGCTAACTCCTCAGTCGTCATTGGCAACTTATACAATAATGGACGAAGGCGCCGGATGGTTCGGCCTCCTCGCTGACGACCTTTATAACCCCACCACATTTGACAACAGCGACCCCGCTGCATACGGCGGCGTCTATTTTTATGCCGACGGCTCTGATAATGTCTTCACCATTATTCCCGAGCCGGGCACCCTGACTTTGTTAGTGACTTTGACGGCGTTCGCTCTGCGACGCCGAAAATAGAATTGGTAACTGGTTTTGGCTGGCTGACTGCTTTTCGAGCCGCTTGCTATGGGCTGTGCGCACGCCTCAGTTGTCTGGCTGAGAACTCTACCCTCGACTGCCAGGTTGGCAGCCGCATTCAGCAGAAACGGGGAAAGGAATGCTGAGCGGGAGAAAACTCGTCGCAGGGAGGGTGGTGCAAGGGGGCACTTGGGGGAAGGGTCTAAGCTGTGTTCTTCTGTTATTGATTTCGTCTTACGCCTACGCCCAGTTGGGCCCGCAGGATGTCCTGATTCTGGTCAACGCAAACAGCCCCACAAGCAAATACATCGCCAAGCTCTACCGCCAGTATTATCCTCAAATCACCGATTCACAGGTGCTCTGTTTATCAGGTCTTCCTGATGCCAGCGGCCCTGCCGCTACTTCAGCCGACGAAATAATTACCAGACAGCAATACAACCAGCTTATCGCCAATCCTCTTAGGGCCTACTTGGCCGACTCAAACTATCCCAATCGAATCACCCAAGTCAAGGTTATCATAACAACCGCCGGCATGCCCTACCGCATTGAAGATACAAATTATGGTGATGCAATTTATCCTGGCGGTTCCAACCCTTCTGTAGTAGCCAGTCATACCTCGGAGCTCAATGCCGCCTCAGTGGAATCGGAACTTGTCGGCCTTTGGTATGGCGATTACGGCGGTAATCCCTTTGGACTGAACAACCGCCTGGTTAACCCCTATCAGGGTTATCGCTACAGCGGCTTCGACCTGTTTGAACGAGTCGTACCTGGGACTAAAAATATGGTTTGGAGTATCCCCGTTTCCTTTCTTGGGCCGCCGCCAAAAATGGAGGGTGAGCCATCCTTGTCCGGAACTATCAACCGAAAATTCAACGCCGGGGATATGTATCTGACGGCTCGGCTTGACGGTCCCAAAAAACAGGGACAGAGCGCGGTTTTCGCGGTTCGAGCGATGTTGGAAAGGGCCAGGCGGGCCTCTAATGCCAGTTATGGCGTCAACCCCTTACAAGCGGTGGCGGTATTAGACGATGCCCCGGCAAGTGAGCTCGATGATAACCGCGTATTTAATCTGGACATTTCGGCAAACTACTGGGTGTACGAACCCGATGTCCCCCAACCTCCGGATGCACCTCGTATCTTAAACAAAGACGATTATGTCGCCTGTTTCAGGGCGATGACAAACGAATCAGTGAATTACAGTAATATAAACACGGGATTGATGGACGACTACTCTGCATACGACTTATGTGTTATATTGGACCGCCGCAGTGCAACGAGAACCAACCAGGCGGATTTGGACGCGCTTCTGGGTACATATCCTCAGAGACAACCGGGGCAGGGCGCGATACTTGTGGCGACGTTTGGTCGTAACGGCGACGAGGGCAGCACGAGTAATTATATACTCAAGGGTGGGCCGGGTGGCGGGCCGCTTTTCAACGTCGTAAACGGGGCGGTCTTCACCTCTTTAGAGAGCTTCAACGCCGTCACGATGTTTTCGGATGTCAATACAGCCCCCGTCGCGCAGGGCAAATTGGTTGATTTCATCTCCATTGGCGGCACCGCCGCTATAGGCCATTCATTTGAGCCGAGGTCAACCGCTGCCATTGACAATTTATATTTGTTCTACAACCTTCTGTCAGATGACGATGAGGACGGCAAAGCCGACCTGACCTTTGTGGAGGCGGCTTTTACGGCAATCCCGTACTTGAGCTGGTCGGAAGTCCTTATTGGCGACCCACTTATGAGAATCGCATACGGCCCCGGCGGTCCGGCCTGGACGCCCAAACAGGGCGATGTCAATTTCGACGGCTTAATCAACTCTAAAGATGTGCGCCTCCTTAACATAGCCCTAAATGGCCAATTTTACTCATCCGACCCTAACGACAAATATGATGACCGGTGTGATTTTAATCAGGATGGCATTATCAATTCCAAGGATGTCCGGATTCTTAATATAGCTATGCTGTAGGGGACAAGAAAAAAAACTTAAAAAAAGCAGGATTTTTCTTGACAAACGGGAAACCATAGCTTAGTCTTATAATAAGTTGCTGTGCCGCTGTGATGGGCTGTAGCGGCGCGTAAGGAAGAGAGTGAAATAGAGAAAGAAGGAGTAGAGAGATGATGAAGAGAGAATGGGTATGGTTCGGGGGCATAGGTCTTATCTTTTTAACTGCCTTCATATTTTCTCCATTTTCGGCGGCAGGCCAATATGTAGAGATAGGGTGGCAGGTTACGGGAAGTGGCGAACAAAGCGGTACTATCGAAACCGACATCAACTGGGTTGACGTTTACGCTAATCCCGACACGACATATGCCTGGACCTTGGCGAGCACGATTGATGTTAATTTGGGGGTGGGGATTGGCATTGCACATATTGACGGCCTGTCTATTGGTGTAAAAGCGGACCCTTTTATCGACTTCGGCTTTTCCGCTCGTTCTGCTAACGGTGAGACGCATTTTACGTTCATTTCAGAGTTGCTGCTTATTAACCCGGCACTGGCAGCAGGTGCAGAAGCTACTGCCAGAGCAACGGTAATTACTGACGAGGAGGACTCGGTTGTTTCTGGTGATTTTGGTTCCAAGGTTTACCGCTCTGTTTATAACGGCGGGACGGTATTCGCAGATTTGGTGAGTGCTCCTGTTTATGAGTATAAAAAAGAAATAGCTCCATCCCGATTAATATCCAGTCAAGTGTCAAGTATGCAAGTGCAATGGGGTCTTACTGTATCCAGTGGTGGCGAGGCGAGCGGTACCAGCCACTTTCAAATAATGGGCGACGTGATACCTGAGCCGGCGACGATTGCATTGCTGGGCTTCGGTGGCCTGTGCCTCTTGAGAAAACGCAGGGCATAAATCTGAATTTAATCCGTAAATCAAAGGGCTGTGAGCAAAATCTCACAGCCCTTTTTCTATAACACTTCTGGCTTCAAAACTGCCTTTCGAAATTATAGCCAGACGCCCTCGAAGACCTCGACGGCTGGCCCCGTCATATAAACACAGTTGTCCTCCGTTGACCAGTTAATCTCCAGCTTCCCGCCCGGCACTTTCGCTGTTGAAGACCGGCTGCATCGCCCGGTTATCGCTGCTGCAACGCAGCACGCGCACGCGCCCGTCCCACAGGCAAGTGTAATCCCGCTGCCCCGCTCCCACGTCCGCATCGTAAATGCTCTGCGGCTCTTGACCTCGACAAAATGAACGTTCGTCCGCCTCGGGAACAGTTTGTGGTTTTCAATTGCTGGCCCAAGCCGTTCAAGCTCAACTTTCGCAACGTCGTCGCAGAAAAACACCGCGTGCGGATTGCCCATCGACACACACGTCATAACCAATCGTTGACCGAGGACTCTGATTGGTTTCTCGATGATTGTTTCGCCTTGGAGCTTTACCGGAATATCTTTAGGCCGAAATCTCGGCTGACCCATATTCACAATAGCCCTCTGCACCTTTCTGTTCCGCACTGCCTGCCCTGAGCGCGGCCGAAGGGCTAATCCGACCGTCAAAATCCCGGCTTTCGTCTCAATCCGCAGCGAAGTCGGATATTCAGCCCCACCTCCCATCATCACCGGCCCGCCCGGCTTTGCCAGCTTGTGCTCATAGACGTACTTCGCAACGCATCGTATCCCGTTGCCGCACATCTCCGCCTCTGAGCCGTCTGCGTTGAATATCCGCATCCGCACATCCGCCTTGCGTGAGGGGCATATCAGTATCAGCCCGTCGGAGCCGATGCCGAAATGCCTGTCGCTGATTTCTCGCGCAATCTTTGACGGATTGACTACTTGCTCGTCAAAACAATTGACGAACACATAGTCGTTCCCGGTTCCGTGCATCTTCGTAAATCTCATTTGTTGACTCCTATTGAGGACATTATACATCAGCCGCACGCCTTGGCAACCACGGGGGAAACTGCTTTGAATTAAGAATTAAGAATTTAGAATTACAACTCATAATTTATTGCCGCCCGAGCAACTGCCGGCATCAGATAGGGACAATCATTGCCGGGCCCGGTGCTGATGATACCACCTGTAATCAGCTTGATGCGTTAGAAAGTGTCGGCTGACAAAGCAGCTTTCCTGCATCACAGGCGATTTAGGCGGGGAGTTTAGCGAGGACGGAAGCGGTGTGCATGCCGAAGAGCATCAGGTAGTCGAGGTCGCCGAGGTTATAGTGGTCGTCGCGGAAGGTGTCGTTGGTATAGATGACGCCAAAGCAGCCGGCGGGGCTGAGCAGCGGGACAATCAGGATGGAGCGTATCTGGGTTTCCTTTTGCTGGGAGAGGTCTCTGGGGAATATAAAGAGCATAAACTGTTTTTTGTCGATGGCTTCGCCGATTTTGTCGCCGAATTCGAGGTCGGTCTGTTCGATGGTCATACCGCCTTTGTGCTTTCCGGCGTGTGCGGTCATTGGGCCGTCCGCCCTGGCTCGCATCGCCCCCCAGACCTGATAGGAGTGGAACTGCTTTGAGACCAGCTCGAGCATAACAAGCAGCGCTTTGTCGAGGTTGTCGGCTTTTTTAATCTCTTCGATTGCATAGAGGAAGTCGGTGGCGCGTTCGGCCTGGAATCTGATTGCGGGCGACTTCTCCGCGCCGAGCTTTCTTATTATGATTTGTGGTCCGCTTATGAGCGTCGCGGGCGCCTCTTCCAGCTCGACGGTCTCGCCGGGGTCCGGGGCCGCTGCCGTTTCAAAGCTGACCTCAATGGCAAAATCGGATATGCAAATGACGTCGCCGGTCTTGATGTCGGCTTTGTGGATTTCGTTGTCGTTGAGGTAGGTCTTGTTTGCGCTATCCAGGTCTTCGACGACCCAGGCGCCCTCCTGGGTGTTATAGATTACGGCGTGCTGCCGGGAGACGGTCTTGTCGGGCAGGAAGACCTGACTATTGGTGTTCCTGCCGATGTAGATGGGGCCTTTGTCGAAATGAAATTCGTTTACCGTGCGTTCACCTTGTTTTACTACGAGGCGCATCGCCTTTCCTCCCATACGGGCAGCAATTTATAATGTCTCTATTCTGGTATTATACCATTACCCCCGCCTTTTGTCAAGCAAAGGGACAGCCATTTTGCGAGGTTGAGGTGGATTCGCTGGTCTATTTAGAACGTGAAGCGGTCTTTGAAGACGGTTTTGAAATCGTAGGCGTCGTTGAAGTCGTCGATTAAGTCGGTGGGTTGCGCCCGCATCCATTTGTGCCGAATCAACAGATATACTATCTCGCCGAAGTCCCTTGTGGTTTTGACCTGCCAGGAGTTAAGGACGAGCATCGACAATCGGCCCCATTTTTCGAGCGACAGTTGGCGAAGCCCCTCACAAAGCACCTGGCCCGTGACGTGGCCGGGCTGGGCGGCGAGCTTGTGGACGGCGTAACCAAGCCCTTCGTAGACAAATCTGACGGCCTTCGGGCTGTATCGCCCGTCGTGCTGGGAGATTTCTTCAAGTGACTTTTTGTCGCTCATATCAGCTCAGCTGACTTTTTGGCCCGGCGTGGCGCCGGCGTCGGCGGTCAGCAGGAAGATATCCTGTCCGCCGGTGCCTGCCGCAAGAATCATACCTTCAGACAGGCCGAACCGCATTTGCCTGGGCTTGAGGTTGGCAAAGTAAATGACGGTTTTGCCGGTCAGGTTCTCAGGCTTATAGGCCTGCGCTATCGCCGCAAGCACGCTTTTTTGCACCCCGCCGACCTCAAGTTGCAGCCGCAACAGCTTGTCGGCGCCTGCGACCGGCTCCGCTTTTGTAACCTGTGCGATTCGCAGGTCAATTTTGGCGAAGTCCTCAATGGTGCATTCGGGCTTAATCGGTTCCGCCGTTGTTTCCGGGGCTGGTTCAGTAGTCATAGGTTTTTTGTCTCCTGTCCGGCTACGGCTCGGCGCCTCTGTTGCCTCTGTGGCCACAGCGGTGCCTTCGCCGAGACGAGTGTCTTTACTTTCTTCTATCATCGCCTCAACCTGTTTTTTGTCAACTCGTTCGAATAGACGCTCGAAGTCGCTTATATTGTGCTCTTCGAGCGTGGTTTTGACGTCTGCGAAGGTCAGTTTGCCGATGTTGAGCAGGCGTTCGATTTTTTCGGCGAATCGGGGAAGAATCGGCTTTAAGTAGATTGTCAGGATTCGGACGGCGTTGAGGGCGGCGGTGAGCGTCGTGCGGGCGTTCTCCGGATTGGTCTTTATCGCGGCCCACGGCTGATTCTGTTCCACGTAGCGGTCCGCCAGGTCCGACAGGCCCATGACGGTTCTCACGACGGCGGCATAATCGAGGTTTTCGTAGTTATTGATAATCTCATCTTTTGCGGATACAAGCGCGTCGATGAGGGATTTGCCCTGCTCGTCCAGCCGGCCGAGTCGGCCGGCGAGTTTGTTCTTTAGCATCGGGGCTGCGCGTGAGGCGAGGTTGGCGAATTTACCGACCAGGTCCGAATTGACTTTGCCTATAAAGTCATCGATGCTCAGGTCGATGTCATCGACGCCGCCGGCGAGTTTGCCGGCGTAATAGTATCGCAGGTATTCAGGGTCAAGATGGTTGAGGTAGGTCGCGGCTTTGATAAACGTGCCGCGCGATTTGCTCATCTTCTGGCCATTGACCGTGAGGAAGCCGTGGACGAAAAGCTTGTTTGCCGTTTTGAACCCGGCACCCATCAGCATTGCGGGCCAGAACAGCGCGTGGAAATACACAATGTCCTTGCCGATGAAGTGATAAAGCTCGTAATCGGGGCCGTTCCAGACGGCCTCGAAATTCAGGTTGTTTTTGTCGCAATAGTTTTTGACCGAGGCCATATATCCGATGGGGGCGTCCAGCCAGACGTAGAAGTATTTGTCCTGTTCGCCCGGGATTTTGAAGCCGAAGTAGGGGCCGTCGCGTGAGATGTCCCAGTCCTTCAATCCGGCACTGAACCACTCGTCGAGTTTGTTGGCGACGGATTTCTGGACGTAGCCGGCTGCGATGAGGTCCTTGAGTCGCTGCTGGTAGTCGGCCAGCTTGAAGAAATAATGTTCGGATTGTTTCAGGACCGGCGTTGACCGGCAGGTCGAGCAGTAGGGATTTATGAGGTCCGTGGGCTGGTAAGTTGCGCTGCAGGCCTCGCAGGAGTCGCCGTACTGGTCCTCGGCCTTGCAGCGGGGGCAGGCGCCGCGGATGTATCTGTCGGGCAGGGCTATTTTGCATTTTGGGCAGTACGCCTGGTCGATGCTGCGCTTCGTGATTGCCCCTGCGTCCCGCAGCCGGGTGAAAACAAGCTCACTGAAGCTCTGGTTTTCGGGCGAATGAGTGGAGTAGTAATTGTCGAAGTCCACGAGGAAGCGGGTGAAATCGGCCAGGTGTTCTTTGTGGACGCGGTCGATAAGCTGCTCGGGGGGGATTGTTTCTTTTCTGGCGCTTATCATAATCGCCGTGCCGTGGGTGTCGTCGGCGCAGAAATAAAGGCAGTGGTTGCCGAGCATTTTTTGGAAGCGCACCCAGGTGTCGGTCTGCAGATATTCGACGAGGTGGCCTATGTGTATCGGACCGTTTGCGTAAGGCAGGGCTGAGGTGACGACGATTTTACGCGGCATAGCTTCCCCTCATCCCACCGCTGCCCCTTTTTTGTCTTCGACAGAAGACAAGGGGCAAGACGCGGGGGCAGGTATTCTCGGCGGTTGCGGCCTTTTGTTTTTCACTCGGTATTCGGTTTCTCATCGCCGTCGGTATCTTCAGAACCTCTTCTTCCGGTTAATTCATCCTGTGCATCGCCCCATTTGGGTTGCGAAATTATCTCGATTTCATCTCTCGGTAATACTGTTTTAGTTCCATTATCAAGCTCAATCATCACAAGCTGTGCGAGAATCTGGTAATCGACGATTCTGCCTTCGCCCGATTGCGTTTTTACTCTGGTGTTTCTCGGAGGCATAAGTTTTTTGAGTTCGGTATATGTCTTGTCCTCGTATCGGAGGCAGCATTTGAGTCGTCCGCAGTAGCCGGAGATTTTCGAGGGGTCCAGCGTGGCCTTTTGCAGCTTGGCCATACGCATATTGACGGGTTTCAGGGTCTTGAGGAATCTTATGCAGCAGCACTGCTGCCCGCAGCTTTCGACGTCACCCAGAAGTTTCGCCTCGTCGCGCGAGCCGATTTGCCGCATTTCGATTCTGGTCTGGTATTCCTGGGCGAGCTTTCTGACCAGCTCACGAAAGTCGACTCGGCCATCGGCCATAAAGTAGAAGATGATTCGCTCGCCGCCGAGGACGTGCTCCGCGTCGACGATTTTCATCGGCAGGTTCATTTCCTTGACCAGCTTTCTGCAGAACGCGGCCCCCTCCTTTGCAATCTTCTGAAGGTGCTTTTCCTCGTTGAGGTCCTCAGCGGTCGCGTATCTGACGAATCTGCCGGCGGGTTCTGCGGCGAACGGTATTTCGGAATCGTCGAAGTATTTTTTGATTTGGTCATCGGTCAGTTTAAGCTGGCCTGCGCGATACGAGCTGAGCTGGCCCACCAGGTTGCCTATCTCCAGCCCCCTTTCGGTTTTAACGATGACGCGCGCGGGCACGGCGGGTATTTGTGTTTCGCTATGCTCGAACAATCCGAGAATCCTCATCCGGCTAAAGCGCACCAGCATATATTTTTTTGCTCTCGGTGGCTTCGGTTTTGTCGTCAGCGTATCTTCCATCGGCATTATCTTCCTGACACCCTGATTCCCTGATACCCGGTCATCAGGTTACCAGGCCATCAGGGCGAACTTGGCGGTGAAATCCTTAGAGTTCTAATGTGATTTTATCAGTTTCGGCGAGGTTTAACAACAAGCTCTCGAAAATAAGCTTTTCGTTGACGGACGATTCGACCCAGTGAAGGGATCTGAAGCAGTCGGTGATTTTTTGTGCGGCCTGTTCGGCGTTGAATCGGCGGGCGATTTTTCTTATTTGTTCCGGCTGGTCGAAGTTGATTAGCTGTCCCTTAGGCGTGACATCGGTGAGCATCGCGTCGTGAAGGGCGCTGACAACAAGCTGGACGACGGTTTTGGCTGCCTTGCGGTTAACGTCGGTTTTGCTTGTGGTCGGGTCGAGTTTGGTCCAGACGACCGCCAGTGCCCTGGAACGCTGGAGGAAGTTATCAGCCAGCACGAGCGAATCTTCGTAATCGAATTCGGCGACGGCATTAACCAACTCTGTCTTGGTTTGGTAAAGGTTTGCCTCGGCCAGTTCGAGCCGGGAACAGGTGACTGCCAGTCCCAGACTGCCGGCGGAAAAGCGGGCGAAGAATTTCGCCTGCTTTGCACCGAGGCCAAGCTCGTTTAGTCCTTCGACTATCTTGTCTTCCGCGACGGGGCCAAATCGCAGGATTTGGCACCGAGAGCGGATTGTGGGCAGGAGTTTATCCGGGCGGGTGCATACGAGAATTATGCAGCAGTAGCCGGGCGGCTCTTCGAGGACCTTCAGCAGACAGCTTTGCGACTCGTTGTTGAGTTTTTCGGCTTCGGTCAGGATAAAGACCTTTCTTGCCGACAACGTCGGCTTATTGGAAACCTTTTCAATCAGGAATTCACGGACGACGTCAATTGGAAATTCAACGGGCGCTGCCTTGTCTTTGCCATCTTTAGTGAACTCGACAAGCTCCTTATAAACGTGTTCGAAGTCGGGGTGCGACCCGGCCTCAAAGCATCGGCAGGATTCGCAACCGCCACAACTGTCAGCAAAGCCGTTATCCTTAACCGGATTTTTGCACAGCAGCAGCTTCGCAAATTCCCGTGCGGTTGTAAATTTACCTACACCATCCTGGCCGGCGAAGATAAGGGCGTGTGCGACCTTGTCCCCGACGAAGGCGCATTGAATCGCAGCAATCGCTTTTCCCTGGCAGAAGATGGCTCTTAGTGGCATTTATCTTATCCGGCCTTGAGGTTTCCAATTATGTCTATCACCCTTTTATGGACGGCATCAATATTGTCCGCTGCGTTTACTACGAAGAAATCCTTTTGTTGTTTGGCCCCGAGAAATCCAGGGGATTTCCGGGACTTAGTCCTCGAAATCCCAAAGGGATTTCTGAGGGCAAGTTCGAGGAAGCCCTCGCGGACCTTTTGGTGATAATCGGCGCCTTTTTGCTCCATCCGGTCGAGGTCGCTTTTCAGGCGTTTGGCGGCGGTTTCGAGGTCAATATCAAGGATTATGGTGACGTCCGGCCAGGGCTTTTCGAGACAATCGGTCGCAATTTTTATGACCTTGTCGATGCCGAAGCCGCCTGCATACCCCTGATACGCACAGGTGCTCGACAGCCAGCGGTCAACGACGACGCATTTGTTTTGTTTCAGGGCCGGTGTGATTTTCTCATTCCACAGTTGCACCCTTGCCGCCATATAAAGCATAACTTCGGCGGCGGTGGTCATTGCGATATGTTCGGGATTAAGAAGTATCCGGCGAATTTTTTCGCCGATAGCGGTTGCCCCCGGCTCACGGAAACTGACCACTTCGACTCCCTGTTTGGCCAGCCAATCGACCAATAATTTCACCTGTGTGGTCTTCCCGCACCCGTCCGGCCCATCAAGGACGATAAATTTGCCTGTCAGTTTGTTGGTTTGAAGCATATTTAGGTTTTACTTTTGGCGAAGGTCCTCTACTTGAGAAAGACATTTATTCAAATCATCTTCAACATCGAGAAATTTTGCCCATTTATTCAAATAGTTCATATCAAGCTGTGCCGCTTTGGCTTCGAGGATTGTCATAACATCACGATATTGCGTTTCAGAACGACTTTGTTTGGCCCAGACAAGTTTACTCAGGACAGAATCTTCCGGCGAGAGAATATAGAGGTCTTTGCCAAGCAGATTTTCTTTTCTTTTTCTGCGAAACTCCTCAACACTAAAAGCCGACTTTTTTTGAATTATCAGGTCGGCTTTCCATGCGTTTTCCACTTCAATAATGTTGAACATGCCCCCTTGTTTTAGGGCTTCTATAACGGCGTCTTTGCTTGCATAATAAGCATCGCCGAGCAGATTGAGGAAGTTTATGAGCTTTTCTTCGGTTGGATTAATGATTATGTCGGTGTCCTGTGTAGAACGCGTTACGCCGTAGAAAGTCGCCGCCATAGAGCCGCAGATCGCATAATCGATGCCTGCCTTTTGTAACTTTTCAACGACGTTATTTATAAACTCTTTTTGAGAGAGCATCTATTTTAATCCCTTTGCAGCGACTATTTTCTGGAAAAGCTCATCGCCCACCATTCTTCGCAGCAGTTCCCTTCTTATCTGAGTGTCTGTGAAATCAGGATGCTGTTTTTTGATTCCGGCCATAGCAATTTGCCTGACATTATCGCTTAGCTCAAAGGATATAAGCGCCCGTTTCTCAGGGGACATTTTTTGCAGAATTTCAATCTGCTTTCTGTGGGCATCAGGCGTTGTATCAGGCGGAATATAATTCATAATTACATCTTATTTCATCGTCGAATCGATTGGAGATTCTCCTCGGCAAAATCGAGCCATTTTTTAGTTTCGTCTTTCATAAATGACCTCTCCCTGCTGAATTTCGTCCATTAGAAAGCTGGATGACGCGTCGTTTCTAATGGGGATGATATCAAGGGGAATAATGCGCGCAATATCGCGGGTTCGCTTGCGGTATTTCATCGCCAGAGTCAGGTATTGGTCGTCACTGTCCTGAAAGACCGCGACATCAATATCATGCGGGTCCGGGGAATTAAGAAACGAGCCAAAGATAACAATCCGGCGGATTTCCTTCTCTGTTTTTAGACAGCCGGCTAATTCACACTTGAGATTTTGTTTTTCGTTTTCGCTAATCATCGCCAATTACCCGTTTCCCTTATGCTTTTGACAGCCAGTTTACTATTAAGGCACCAATAATACCACCCAGAAAACTGAGTATGAGCCAAAACCAGTGGTCTTTGTATTCCGCAAACCATAGGCCGCTTCTTGTTAACCATGAGTTATACTTTCTGCCTAAATCGTATCCTTCAAGAGTAAGGGTCACTAAAAAATAAACTTGGGTATTTTCAAAGAACTGTTGTGAATCAGGATGATCCAGCAAGCGTGCATGGCCAATAGCTCCTGAATCGAAAGGTTCCCAAGTTATTAATTTTCGCTGGCTGAGCAAATTGTTAAGATTTTCAAGTATATCAAAAGTTTCAATCATTATTTCACGCTCTGTTTTGGGTGTTCCAAATGGGTTTTTCTTGAGAGCGTTTATCAATTCCCTGATTTCGAATTTCCGCTTTATTCCGGCAGTATTTATTCGTCGGTAATAATAGCTCAATAATCTTCTTTCGTCTTTTGGCAGCCACATATTCGTTTCCTTGGATTTTTTCAGTTTTTTATTTTAACTGAAGTTACTCAAAATAAATTGTTCAGTAAAACCAATAGCTGCACCTACGCTTTCTTTTTCAATCTTATCCCATTCTGCGTGGAAAGCTTTATTCCTCAATTTTACATAACTTTGAACTATTGATGCCTGTGGGTCTTTAAGTAATCCCTGCGATTTCAGTGCGTTTATAACTTGAGACATATCTGCATCGGATACTGCAAGGCCCTGTTGTTCGGCATATCTTTTCAGTGCATCCTCAAGTGCAGCGCAGGCAAGAACTGCTGCGACATCCTTGTTCTCGTCCAATGAGTTTTTAGCTAACGATAAGAAATCACCGAATATTCCGCCTTGTGCTTGTAGTTGTATACTTCCTATTAATCCTGACTCAAGCTCAGATTTTATTGAACGTAATACTCCTTCAGCAGAGCTCGCAAGGTCAACAAAGGGACGTGGGGACTTCTTGTCTTTGCAACATTCATCATGTTGTTCAAGAAATGCTTTGGTCTTGTGGCTATGTGCGCCGTATAGACGTTCTAAGATAGTAATGGTTCCACTTACAACCTCATTACAGGCACTATGGTCCCACTGTTTGATAGCTTTTGTTGTCGAATCTATCAGGTCATCAATTCGCTTGATTATGTTATTTTTGTCTATCAGCATTTTATCTCTCTTTACCAGTTTCTATCGTGTCAGTTGCAGGTTTTCGGGGCCAATTAAGTGGCGGATTTCACGGCAGAAGTCGGGGTCGGGGTTGACGGCAAGTTGCCTGTCGGCGGCGGCGTAAACCTTCCCTTTGTCGGTTCTTATTGCCACATAAACGGAACTTCGCCCCCTGTGGTGCTGGCAGATACTCTTTATCTCAGCCACTTTCTGCTTCGTGACGTCGCCGGCATCGAGATTGATTCGCACCTTGCCGGCGAGCTTGTCGGTCGCCTCATCGAGGGCGATTATTTCAGAAGCGATGATGTTTGGTTTTTCCCTTCTGAAGTCCAGCCGGCCTTTGACGAAAACAATCTTGTCATTGGCCAGGAGTTTGGTGAACTGATTAAGCGTATTTGGGAACAGGACGACCTCGGCCTGGCCCTGGAGGTCAACGAGTGTGAAGACGGCCATTTTTGAGCCGGCGTTCTTGCCGGTCCTGGTCAGGTTGTATCGGATTTTGGAAATCAATCCGCCGATAGTCACCTCTTTTTCCTGCGAGGTCTCGGCAATCTGGGCGGCGTTGATGTTCGAGAATATATTGATGGTTTCGGCGCAATGACTCAAGGGGTTGCTCGTGACGTAGAAGCCGAGGACTTCCTTTTCATACATCAGCATCATTTGTTCGGGCCAGGGGTCGGCGTAAGGCAGGCGGTTGTAGTCCTGGGAGTAGTCCGGCTGGGTCTGCTGGGCGAAGAATCGCATTTGGCCCGCTTGTTTGTCGGCCTGCGCCTTTGCGCCGAATTGCATCGCGGACTCAAGCCCAGCCATCATTTGTGCCCGGTTGCCGCCTAAGCGGTCGAATGCGCCTGCTTTTATGAGGGATTCCATTACCTGCTTGTTGGCTGCACGCGGGTCGACGTTTTCGCAGAAGTGGAACAAGCTTTGGAAGCGACCGATTTTTTCTCGTGCGGCGATGATTTGCTCGACTGCTTTTTCGCCGACGCCCTTGACGGCCGCCAGGCCGAAGCGAATCACACCTTTTTTGTGGTTCGACAAGCTCACCACCCCGAGCGAAGTCGAGGGGCCGTCGGTTTCCTTATACAAAGGCGTAAAGTCAACGCCGCTTTCATTTATGTCGGGGGCCGTCACCTCGACACCCATATTAGTGCACTCGGCGATATACTCGACCACCTTGTCGGTGTCGCTCATTTCGTATGTGAGCAGCGCGGCCATATATTCGACCGGCCAATACACCTTCATATACGCGGTTTGATACGCGATAATGGAATAGCGGGTCGAGTGGCTTTTGTTGAACCCGTAGCCGGCGAAACGCTCGATAAGCTCAAAGATTTGTTCGGCCTGTTGTTTTTTGAGGCCCTTGGCGACTGAGCCGGCGATAAAACGTTCCTTTTCCTTTGTGATGGTCTTGGCTTGCTTTTTGCTTATCGCCTTAATCAGCGTATATGCCTCGCGCAGCGGGATGTCACCGAGCAGGTTGCAGATTTGCATTACCTGCTCCTGGTAGACCATAATGCCGTATGTCTCTTCGAGGACCTCTTTCATAATCGGGTGCGGCAGGGTCCACTTTGCCCCGTGCTTGCGGTCGTTATAGTCGCCGATGAGCGTCATCGGGCCCGGGCGATACAGGGCGTTGGCAGCGATGAGGTCCCCGAGCCGGTCGGGCTTCATCTTTATCAAAAGGTCCTGCATACCGCCCGACTCGAACTGAAAGACACCTTTGGTCTTTCCTGCTGCGAAAAGTGCAAAGACCTTCGGGTCCGCCAGGTCGATTTCTTCGAGGTTTATCTTTTTGCCGTGAATCTGCTCGACTAACTGCCTTGCCCGTTCGAGGACGCTGAGGGTCTTGAGGCCCAGGAAATCCATTTTCAACAGGCCTACTTTTTCGACCATCGGGCCTTCGAACTGTGTGACTACGTCTTCGGTGCCCGGCGGTTTGTAAAGCGGGATGAAATTGGTCAGGGGATGGTCTGCGATGACGACGCCTGCCGCGTGAACCGAGGCGTGGCGGGCAAGACCCTCGAGTTTTTTGCTGATGTCGATTACCTTTTTGGTTTGCGGGTCTTTCTCGTAGGCCTGTTTCAACTGCGGCTCGGTCTTCAGCGCGGTATCGAGGGTCATATTCAGGGACTCAGGCACGAGCTTTGCCAGCCGGTCGGCCTCGGACAGCGGCACGTCGAGCACCCTGCATATATCGCGGATGACGGCCCTGGCCTTCATAGTGCCGAAGGTTATGATTTGAGCGACGTGGCCGTATTTCTGACGAACGTAGTCGATAATCCGGCTGCGACCCGCCTGACAGATGTCTATGTCGATATCGGGCATTTCGTTCCGCTGCGGGTCCATAAAACGCTCGAACAGCAGGTTATACTTCAGGGGGTCGACGTCGCACAGCCCCAGACAGTAACCGACCAGCGTTCCCACGGCGCTTCCCCTTGCGCCGACGGGGATATTTTGCTGGTGGGCGTAATTACAGAAGTCCCAAACGATTAGAAAATAGCTGGCGAACCCCTTTGACTCGATGACGTTCAGCTCCCTGTCGAGCCGCTCTTTTATTTTACCGTCGATTTTGCGGTTCGACAAGCTCACCGCCCCGAGCGAAGTCGAGGGGCCGTAGATTTGCTGCGCCTTTTCGTAGCACAGCTTCGTCAAGAACTGCTCGGGGGTTGAGCCGTCGGCGGGGTGAAATCGCGGTGCGTGGCGGTGTTTGAGGTCGATTTCGACGTTGCAACGCTGTGCGATTGTCAGCGTATTGTCACAGGCCTGGGGCCAATCGGGGAAGAGATGCCGCATCTGTTCGGGGCTTTTGAGGAATACATCGGCGGGGTAAATCAGCCTGTCAGGGTCGCTGGCCTTTTTGCCCGTGCTTATCGCGCAGAGGCAGTTATGTGCCTCGTGGTCGTCTTCAGCGAGGAAGTGCACGTCGTTTGTCGCGACAAGACCTACTCCGAGTTTGTTTGCCAGGTCCACAAGCCCCTTGCAGATATTCGGGTCATCGCCTTCGTGGCTCTGGATTTCGACGAAGAACCTTTCGGGGCCGAAAATTTTGAGGTAGCTTTCTACGACTGCCTGCGCCGCTTTTTCGTCGCCGCCGGCCAATTGCACGGCCAACTCTCCTTTTGGGCAGGCCGAGGTTGCTATCAGGCCTTCGTTAAGCTCCGCGAGGATTTGTTTGTCGATTCGGGGTCGGTAATAGAAACCCTCGGTATAGCCGACGGTTGCCAGCTTTAACAAGTTCTGATAGCCCGTGTTGTTCTGGGCCAGAAGGACAAGATGATACGCGGCGTCGCTGATAGAAGTTTTTGTGCGGTCGAGCCGGCTTTTGGGTGCGATGTATGCCTCGATACCGATTATGGGCTTGATGTGCGAGGCAAGCGCCTTCGTGTAGAACTCGACTGCCCCGAACATATTGCCGTGGTCGGTGACGGCGACGGAGTCCATACCAAGCTCTTTGCATCGTGCAAAAAGCTTTTCGAAGGTTATGGCGCCATCTAAGAGCGAGTACTGGCTGTGCAGATGAAGATGAATGAATCCATAGCTCTCTGCCACGGGTCAATCCTTTGTCAGTTTCTCATTGATTATTGATAGTTGATTATTGATAATTGTAGCGATTAGCCGGTTGGCAATCAACTTTAACGAACGGACTCAAAGCAATCGGAAAGGAAATTGTTATGGATTTCGGGAATACCAACGATTCTTCGCAGCAGCCGGGCTCCGGTGTGCCGGGGTTGTCCCAGCAGGCACCGGCGGGCAGAAAATCAGTGGGCTGGAAAATCCTGTGGGTGATAATCACGGGTTTTTCGGTCCTCGCAAACGTCGCGCTTTTTCTGATGCTTGTAGGCGTGGTTGTTCTGCTTGCCGCGGAGCAGCAGAAGAAATTCACGGAGGAGGTCATCGAAGACGGGCCGCGGACCACCAAGATAGCCGTCATCTCGGTGGATGGCATAATAGACGACCAGCAGGCGAGAGACGTTTACTGGCAGCTAAAGACGGCCAAGGCGGACAAAGCCGTCAAAGGACTGATTATCAGGGTCAATTCGCCCGGCGGGACCATTTCAGGCAGCGACCAGATTTACAACGAGATATTGAATTACCGCGCCGAAGAGGGAAAGCCCGTCGTTGCCTTTATGCAGGGCGTGGCTGCTTCCGGCGGCTACTATAGCTCGGTCGCCTGCGACGCGATTATAGCTGAGCCGACGACCATAACCGGCTCCATCGGTGTGATTATGGGCTATCTCGTCCTCCAGCAGCTTCTGGAGGAAAAATTAGGCATACAGCCGATTGTGGTCAAGGCGGGCGATAAAAAGGACTGGCCCAGCTCGTTTAAAGTGCCCACCGATGAACAACTGCAATATTTTCAACAGCGGCTCGTTGACCCGGCGTATGAGCGATTTGTCGAGGTTGTTGTTGACGGCAGGCGCGAGCTGACCGAGGAGGATGTGCGCCGCCTGGCCGACGGCAGTATCTACTGGGCCGACCAGGCGCTGGCGGAAAAGCTTATAGACGACATTGGCTACCTCAATGACGCAATCGAAGAGGTCAAGGCGCTGGCCGGAGTCGAAAAAGCGCGGGTGATAGAATATCGCAAGCCCTTCTCGGTTGCTGATATTCTGGCCGCGAAGGCCAAAACCGCGATAAAAATCGACCAGAGAACCCTCTACGAGCTTGCTGTTCCACAGGTGTTGTACCTCTGGACCGGGCCGCGGTAAAAACGGGGATAACCTAAACACAGGACCGCGCAGCCCAATTGTGAAATCATTCGCCGGGCTGCGCGGGTCGAAGTTCAGAGTGTTATATCTTCGGTCTGATATGCAAGCGTGTGACTTTACGCAGTGACCTTTTTCCTGAACAGGAACACAATAATCCCCAGGGCAATCAGGCCGACCAGTCCGTTGCTGCCGAGGGTATTGAGTAACGCAGTGATGTTGGCAACCACTCCGCCAAAGAATGGAACCGTGTTGCCGAACAGAATCTCAACTGCAACACCAAGGGCAATCAATAACAGCGATATTTCGGTAATCTCAGCAAGCCACTTCTTGATTTCCACAAAGAACTGCATCTGCATCTCCTTAAACTAAACCATAGATATTTGGGAACATCCTGCGATTTTTGTCGGCTTATTGTCTTTCGCTCCTTTAATGTATTTATGGGCCATTTGGTTAAACCCACCTTTTCGTTAAATTGGGGTGTTTTTGCTTGACTTTTGATGTTAAAATAGGGTAGAATTCCTGTATATGGTTGGGCGTTTTATACTCTTTGTTCTGCGAATCTGCCTCATAGCGGTGGCATGGGCCTTTGTCTGGCGGCTAATCGAGCCGAAGACGAAACCGGCGAGGGTACTTAGGGCCGCGTTATTGGTCGTCAGTTTGCTGGTAGTTTTAGTCGTGATAAGAAGCTTTGGGGCCTGACAAAAGCCCGCCGGCAAATATTTCGCCCTGCACAGAGAAGAGCAGAGACCGCCGCGGGTTAATGGTGTGCAGCCCCGGCCGGCAATTTTATGCCTCGAAAGGTTTTTTAACATTTGCCGGATTTATCTGGTGATTCTTGGTATAATATAAATAGAGAGGCGTCGGAGCAGTTCGCGAAGGACTGCAGGGCTGGAAAGGACGTCAGCATTTCGCACCTCGACAAAAAACTGGAAGCCCTGAGGTCGATTTGGAGGGCTGGAAAATGGCTGTCGTATGGGTGCTAATTTGGATAATGACGTCGGTGGCTGCGTATTTTATGACCGAGGCAGCGTGCCTGTGCTGCGGTAAAGAGGCCTGGGACAAGCCCACGAGGGAGTTCGCGGCTGTCTGCAGTGTTCTGTTGGGGCCGGTGTTTTTGCTCATATCGGCTGAGCTGCTGCTGCTGGCTTTGGTGGGTAACGGCCTGACAAAGGACCATAGCCAGGTGCACAAGGATTAATGGCCTCGCTGCGCAGTGCCATCAAGCGGTACGAATGGGCGATACAGGAATCGAACCTGTGACCCGCTGATTAAGAGTCAGCTGCTCTACCGGCTGAGCTAATCGCCCGAAAGCCCGGCAGGAAATTATATACGAAACCGGCACCCCATCAAGGATAAACCGCCGATTCACTGGTCTCCGCACACAGCTTTTATTTTTTGCCTCCCTGAGGAACCGGCAGGCCAAGCTCGGCGAGAACCTCTTTCATATCCTCCCAGACCTTCCTGCGGTTCTCATCGGAGTAGTTGCGAAGCAGATACGCCGGATGGAACGTCGCCATCAGCTTTATGGGCTTTTTGCCGATGCCGGGGTAGTATTCGTGAAACAGGCCTCGCAACTGGCCTATCGGTTTTGGGGTATCGAGCAGCGTCCTTGCGGCGTGTGCGCCGAGGGCAACGATTATTTCCGGGTTTATCAGCTCGATTTGCCTTTGCAGGTAAGGCAGGCAGGCGATTATCTCTTCAGGCCTCGGGTCACGGTTGTCGGGCGGGCGACACTTGAGGATATTGCCAATCCAGACCTCTTCGCGTCTCAAACCGCAGGCGGCAATGATTTTGTCTAACAATTGTCCTGCCCGGCCGACAAAGGGCCTCGACTGGGCGTCTTCGTCGGCTCCGGGTCCTTCACCGACAAACATAATTCGAGCGGCGGGGTCGCCTTCACCCGGCACGGCGTTGGTTCGCAGCGACCCGAGCCCGCACTTTCGGCATTGGCGGGTCTGCTGCGCGACATCTTCAAGTTCTTTAATGGTTTCAGGCGAGGCGACACGAGGGACGGGTTGCTGTGGCGGTTGCGGCGCGGGCACGTCGGCTTTTGGTGTTAGCCCGCCGCTGAAGAAATCGGCCATTTCAACGTGCTGCCGGATGACTTTACTGATATTTGGCCTGTTATCCATAACCACAGATTATAATTACACCTTCAGCCACGGGCAACAAAAAGGGCGCCTGCATTTGACAAGCGCCCTTTATTGCGTCGTTGGTTTGTTTTTTAGACAAGTCCCTGAGCGAGCATCGCTTTTGCGACCTTGAGGAAGCCGGCGATGTTGGCGCCGGCAACGAAGTTGCCCGGCTGGCCGTATTCTTCAGCGGCTTGCCTGGAACTTGTGTAAATGGTGGTCATAATGGTCTTCAATTCAGCGTCGGCCTTTTCGAACGTCCAGGGGATTCGCTGACTGTTCTGCGCCATTTCAAGCCCCGAGACGGCGACGCCACCCGCGTTGGCGGCCTTACCCGGCATAAAGATAACCTTGTTGCTGTGGAAGACCTCGGCTGCCTCGGGGGTGCAGGGCATATTGGCGCCTTCGCCGACGGCGATGCAGCCATTCTTTGCCAGCGTTTTGGCGGCGGCCTCATCAAGCTCATTCTGCGTCGCACAGGGCAGTGCTACGTTGCACTTTACGTTCCAGATGCCGGCGCATCCTTCGGTGTATTTGGCCTTATTGTGGCAGGTGACGTATTCTTTGATGCGTTTTCGTTCGACTTCCTTGATTCTCTTGACGGTGTCGAGCTTAATGCCGTCGGGGTCGTGGATGAAGCCGTTGGAATCGCTCATTGCGACCACCTTTCCACCGAGTTTTTGGACCTTTTCGGTAGCGTAAATGGCGACGTTGCCTGAGCCGGAGATGGTGACGGTCGTTCCGTGAAAGGATTTACCCTGGTCTTTAAGTGCTTCAGCCATAATGTAGGTCAATCCGTAGCCGGTTGCCTCGGTTCTGACCAGAGAGCCGCCCCACTCGAGCCCCTTGCCGGTAAGCACGCCTGTAAACTCGTTTCGCAGCCGCTTGTACTGGCCGAACATAAAACCGATTTCACGACCTCCGACGCCGATGTCGCCTGCGGGGACGTCGGTGTCCGGCCCGATGTGGCGGAATAGTTCATTCATAAAGCTCTGGCAGAAGCGCATCACTTCGTCGTCGCTCTTGCCTTTGGGGTCGAAATCCGAGCCGCCCTTGCCGCCGCCCATCATTAAGCCCGTCAGCGAATTCTTCAGTATCTGCTCGAAGCCGAGGAACTTGATGATGCCGATATAGACGCTCGGGTGGAACCTGATGCCCCCCTTGTAAGGGCCAAGCGCGCTATTGAACTCGATGCGAAAGCCGCGATTGACCTGAAATTCTCCTTTGTCATTCTGCCAGGGGATGCGGAAAATGATTTGTCTTTCCGGCTCGACGAGTCGGTCTAAAATTTTGGCCTTGACGTATTCCGGGTGCTTATCGAGGACTGGTTCGAGACAATCGAATACTTCCTTTACGGCCTGATGGAATTCGGCCTCGCCGGGGTTGCGTTTGAGGACCTGGTCATAAACCGACTGCACGACGGCACTTGCTTTCATTTGAGCTATCTCCTTCTGCACTTTCTACAATGGGCTATATTGGGTTTAACTACAAAACACAATCACTTGAGCATACTTATCTTACAATGGCTCAAAAGGCATATTATAGCGTGCATCCCGAGCAGGCGAGAAGCATTAAATCTTAATAGCTTTCATCAGATTGGCTAATAACAGTATAAGCGAAAGGATTCGCCTGACCCCTTTTTCCCCTTATCCGTATTTATCCAAGTAGGCTTTGGTAATACGCTCAATGGTCAGCCCATAAAGTTCTTTAGATAATCCCTTGAACCAAGCTATTATCTTCCAGTGTTTTGTAGGAGTAGCATTTTGCTTTGTTTCCACTTGCTTTGTGGTGGCAAGGTCGGCCTCAAGTTCTTTCTCTCTTATACGTTTAATTCTTTTCAAGTCGTGAATGATAGGGTCCAGGCATCTTGAAAACTCAGCATGTTCAATAAAAGGGCCTACGTATAACAGGTTCGCATCAAATTGTCCTAATGCGGCACAAATGGATAACAGATATGGACGCCAAGGCGTTAAATCAAGGTCGATTTCGGCTATCAGTGGGCTAATATCGTGCGCCCATCTCTTTGCTTTTGCTTCTTTAACTTTTTTCTCCAACTCTAATTTTGCAAAATATTGAACCTTCTGTAGTTCCTGTATTTTATCTTGTGTTTTGAGTCGGGATATTTTTTTATTTAGCAACTCTGTGAGTGTTTCTAATGTTGCTACTGAAAGACTCGGCAGTTTTCGTAATATCTCGGACGGCGCAAATAGTTGATCGGCGGATAAGGTTTCAGATTGCCGGGAAGCCGCATTTGCAAGCCGTTTTATGATCAGTGATTCGATTTCTTCACCTTTCGGAAAATCCAAAGGTGTTTTTTCAAGGTTATAACTTTGGGTTTTCAGGTTCTCAAACTTCTCTATAATCCCTGATATGTCTTCGGGACTGGGTTTTAAGAGTTCGGCCATTTCTCACCTGCTATCTTCGGGTCGTTAGCCCAGATAAGTATTTTTTTCTATTGTGCCGATAACCGCGTATAAAATCAACACCCCTTGTCTTGTCCCTGGCAGGAGGATATAATCAGAATTGCTTTTGGTTGGGGGCAAAAGGCAATGAAGGAGAAGAGTATGAGAAATAGAACACGTCTAAAGCCAATTCCACTTTGCGCGGCGATATTGCTTTTCGGATCAGGTTATGCAATGGCCGGCACCTGGACCACTCTTGATTATCCGGGGTCGATTAACACCGCAGTTTTTGGCATTGAGGCGAGCAATCTTGTTGGTTATTACATAGACACCTCTGGGACTTGGCATGGTTTTCGTAAAAACGGAACAACATGGACTATGCTGGATTACCCGGGGGCAGCCAATGGACAAGTAACGGGCATTAAAGGCAACAATCTTTATGGTTGGTACGAACACGCTGATACCCATGACCACGGTTTTATTTATAACGGCACAAGCTGGAGCACACTCGATGCGCCGGGAGCGATTGAAACTGAGATATATGGCATGGGCGGAAGTAATAATCTTGTTGGAAACTACACGGATTCTTCTGGTGAACACGGTTTCTTTTACAATTGGACAAACTGGACGGTGATAGATGCACCGGGAGCGATATATACAGAGATGCGTAGTATCGACGGTAGCAACCTTGTTGGCTGGTACTTGGATGCTTCAGGTCTGTCAAGAGGGTTTCTCTATAACGAAACAACATGGACGATTATCAATGCACCTGGAGCGACTTGGACTCAGATATATGGCATTAATGGCAATAATATTGTTGGTTACTACGCAGATGCCGCTGGTCTTAGACACGGCCTTTTATACAACGGTGCTAACTGGGGCACTCTGGATATGCCGGGGGCAAAAGAAACATTTATACGAGGCATTGACGGGGATAATCTTGTTGGCTGGTACTTGGATACTGCTGGTAATGGCCACGGTTTCCTTTACACCGTTCCTGAACCTGCCGCGCTTTTATTTCTCGGCTTGGGTGTAGTTATGGCAAGAAGAAAACGCCGTTAAGCCGATAAAAATGGATGATTAGATAGGTTTTTTAGCATGGACGAAAAAAGTTGAATCGACTCAAATGCCCAATATTCTGTACAAGTATTACGATGTTGATGACCACACAGAGGACATATTCGCACGTAACCAAATCTATTTTGCTTGTCCGAAGAAGTTTAACGATCCTTTTGACTCAAGAATTCCATTGGATTTAAGTGGAACGGATGAGCAGTGGGCGGAGTATTTGCAAAAAGCACAGGAAAGATTAAATCCCCTTATAGCATCCGCCGTAATCAAGAAATGGGTACAAGAAGTACTCCAGATTCAAAAGCAAAGAGCAATTCCGGAAGACATTACGTTGAGGTACATGAATAAAATAGGTGTGTACTGCATGTCTGAAATTCCCGATAGTTTGCTAATGTGGTCACATTATGCAAATCATCACGAGGGATTCTGTATTGGGTTCGATACAAACAATAAGGTGTTTGGCAAGGCTCAACCGATTGTCTATTCAGAGAACTACCCGGTTATAAATATTCATACAGGGTCTCAGGAGCAAAAAACGAATGCACAAATGTTGACAAAATCTAAATGCTGGGAGTACGAACGTGAATGGCGCATCATAGACCATGATAACGGGGAAGGAACAAAAGGATTTCCTGAAGAATTTTTACTAAGGGTAATTTTTGGATGCCAAATAGCAACTGAGAATAAAAATAAAATCATCTCGTGGTGTCAAAAACGGTTATACAAACCTAATCTGTTTCAGGCTGAAAAAAGACACCGCAAGTTTGCTCTGGATCTGATACCAATTCCAAATCCATAAAGGGGTTGGACCCCTTTATCGTATCAAGGGAGAAAGCAGAGGACTTGTTGAGAGACAACGTCGCCGAGGATTCGGGCCCTCGGCTTCGCTCGCCTCGCTTCGCGGGCGAAGCGGGCCGAGAGGCGAGCGGATCCGTCGGCAAGGTCGATTACTCTTATCACGTCGGCGTATTTATCTTTTTCGGGCAGCAGGCGAGCCAGTTGATTCGACTGGGAGGCGGTAACGCTAAGGAAACGAAGGGTTTATGAAATTTCTTAAAAATTTTTGAAAATAGGGCTTGAACAAACGGCCTTTATGTGCGATAATTTATATACATCCCTGATAGGAAACTATCAGGCCCCAGACCTCTTCGGATGTCTGGGTTCTTTTTTTTATGGAGTCAAGGATGAGTCGGTATTGTTTCTATGTAGACGGATTTAATGTCTATTACGCCCTCGAAGGAAATCCCTCCTACCACAAGTACAAATGGCTCAATTATCGTAAACTGGCCGAATCTGTAGTGGGTACGAATGATAAAATCGAAGGTACCTTTTATTTTACGACCTTTGTAAAATGGCATCCCGACAGTGTTGAGCGGCACAAGAGGTATATAAACGCCTTGAGAAGTGTGGGGGGTGGAGATTATCCACGGTCGTTTTTTAGAGAAATCTATTAAATGTCACAAGTGCCAGCAGTATTTCAAAACACACGAGGAAAAGCAAACAGATGTAAATATAGCGCTGAAGATATTTGGTGATGCCGTCGATGGTTTGTATGATAAAGCCCTGATTATTTCCGCGGACAGCGATTTGCTGCCTGTAATCAAGTCGGTTCAGCATCACGCACCTGAAAAAGAAATAGGCGTAATGTTTCCAATTGGGCGCACCAGCTTTGAATTGCGTCAAAATGCCGGTTTCGGGCGTAAGATGTCTGAAAGACTGCTTCAGGATTGCCAATTTTCTGATGAGGTTAAAATTGGCGATACAATAATCAGCCGCCCCGAAAACTGGCGATAAAAATGCACCTGTCTCTTTTTTAGCATCAGGTCAGAAAGCACATTACCTGCTGGCTGACGACGTCGCCCGCCTCGACTCGCCGTCTTCGGCGAGGCGGGCCGAGGATGCGTGCGGGGAAGTTGTTAATGACCGTCAGAAGACGGCAAATAACCTCAGGGGCAAATTGGAATACCGCAAACCATAAAAAAGAGAAGCATTGCCGCAGGGACGAAACCCATTGGATAGCCTCTCATCGTGATTCCGTAAGTATTATACGAATCTCATCGGCAAAATGCAAGTCCATCTTGTTTTTAGAAAAAAAGGGGTCAGACCCCTTTTTCATCTTCGCCGAGAGGCGAGCGGGTCCGCCGAAGGCGAGACCTCGCTGACTGGCGGGGAATTCTATTTTCTTCTGCGTATTTTTCGCTGGTGTATTCTCAAATCGTCCGTTCCTCTTTGCCAGTAACGCAACTGTTCCTCTGTGGTTTTGCCTTGCAGATTTTTTAAGACCCGTGCGCTGCCCTCGCGCTTCATTTTCACACAGTCAAATGTCTTAGTTCTCATATCCCGTCACCTCCAAAGGCGAATAAATCCCAATAGGGTGGTAACCTTGCGATGCGTTCACCGCATTATACATCGGTATCTTTTGGAAATTCACTATATGTTTGAAATTCCAGCTCACAATAACCTTCGCGCCGGCCACTGTCGCCAGCGCCACGTGCATCGCGTCCGTCGCATACTTCTTTGACACTATCTCCCTGCTGACGTATGCCTTTTGCAGTTCCAGAACCGCTTCGCTTATACCAACAACTTCTGCAAACGACAGCATTTCCTCAAAAAGTGCCTGAACCTTATGAGGCCCCGCCTGGATTTCCTGCCGAACCAGTTCCGATGTCAGTAATTTGATATCGCCTGCCTTGACAACCTCAAAGAATTTTTTGCTTGGCTTTTCAAATTCTTTATCGAATACGCCGCCGAACACTGACGTGTCCGCGTATGCCCGTACCAATGTTTTGTGCTTTCTCATTGAGTATATGATACCCCGCTATTCACTCAATTTCAATACAAAAGCCCACCCTGCGAACTATATGGGGCAAAGGGCATAAAGGGGTCTGACCCCTTTTTGGGTTGGGGAAAAAGCAGAGGACTTACTGGCTGATGACGTCGGCGAGGATTCGGGCCCTCGGCTTCGCCGAGAGGCGAGCGGGTCCGCCGAAGGTGAGGTCAATCACTTTAATCACGTCGGCGTATTTGTCCTTGTCAGGCAGCAGGTGTAACTTTTGCTGATATATCATAACCGCTTGTTGTGTAAGCGCTTGGGAAAATTTATTAAATAATTTCATTTCTTTTGTAAAAAACCATTGCTTTTTGCCGAAAAGAAACGTAAAGTATATAGAGGTTGTATTGACAACGTCAATACATTGTATGGTGGATGAAATGAGAAGGAGGAACAAAAATGACAACGACAATACAAGCAAGAATAGACGCAGGAAGTAAGAAGCAGGCATCGAAGATTCTGAATTGTTTAGGCCTTTCGATGTCTGCGGCAATAGCTCTATATATGAGACAAATTATTCTCCGTCACGGCATTCCCTTTGAAATAGAGATTCCTAATGAGCTCACAGCCAAGGTCTTGTCCAAGTCGAAGAAGGGCCGGGGCTTGCACAAAACCGCAAGCGTCGATAAGCTTTTTAAGGAACTCAACCGTTGAGGAGCATCTTTTGGACGAATCAGTTTAAGAAGGACTATAAGCGGGCGCAAAAACAAGGGAAAGACATCCAGGCCCTGAGGGATGTAATTGCATTGCTTGCCAGAGAGGAGGAATTGCTACCCCGGCATCACGACCATCCATTACTCGGTAAATGGAATTATTGCAGAGATTGTCATATAAAAGGCGATTGGGTCCTCATTTACCGTATTGAGGGCGATGAGCTTTATCTTGAGCGAATAGGCTCGCACTCCGAATTGTTTGGATAGCGCCCTGTCTTTAACTTTCCCCAAAGGGGGCAGGGGCTTTCCCCTCAGATTAGGATATTCACGTTAAAAAACACATTACCTGCTGGGAGACGATGCCGCCGAGGATTCGTGCCGGGAAGGCGGCCAATCAATTCTTCGGGGATAAGTTACTTTGGCGGGCTTCGCGCCGCCTGCCGGTTTCCTTCAACAGCCGTTTGCGGACTCGAATCGAATTAGGACAAATCTCTACAAGCTCGTCTTGCTGAATGTATTCCATCGCGGCCTCGAGCGACAGCTTCCTGACGGGCCTGATTTTGGCGGCGTCGTCTTTGCTCGCCGCACGAATGTTGGTAAGCTGCTTGGCTCTTACCACGTTGACGGGTATGTCATCCTCCTTGCAATGCTCTCCGACCACCTGTCCTTCATATACCTGTTCGCCCGGCTCAACGAAAAAGAGACCCCGGTCGTATAAGGCATCGAGTGCATAAGCGGTGACCTGGCCTGTAGTGGTGGCAATCATAACGCCCGATTTGCGCTGAGGAATCGAGCCCCGCATCAGCTCATATCTTTCAAACGAATGGTGCATCACGGCCCTGCCCTGAGTGGCGTTCATCATCCTGGCGTTAAGGCCGAACAGGCCGCGAGACGGTATAAAAAACTCCATATGAATAAAACTGCTTGCCCCGCTTTTGGAATCCATCTTAATTATTTCGCTTCGCCGGTCACCCAGAAGACCCATCACGGCACTCTGGCAACCAACGGGGCAATCCACGGCGAGTAATTCGATGGGTTCGTGATGTATGCCGTCAACCATTCTCAAAATCACACTGGGCTTGCCCACGCAAATCTCATACCCTTCGCGCCGCATATTCTCCAGCAGGACGCCAAGATGCATCAGACCTCTGCCGGAGACAGTAAATTCCTCAGGCGTCTGCCCCGGCTCTACCCTTAACGCAACATTATGTTGAAGCTCTTTTTCGAGCCGTTCTCCAATCTGCCTGCTGGTGACGTATTTGCCGTCTCTGCCCGCAAAAGGCCCGTCGTTGACCCTGAACGTCATCGACATCGTCGGCTCATCGACGGGGATGACCGCGAGCTGCAAAGGATTATCCGCACAGGCGATGGTGTCGCCGATACCAACAGGGTCAAGACCTGATATGGCGCAGATGTCGCCGGCCTGAACGAATGAGACCAGCTTTCGGCCAAGACCGTGGAACTGATGAATCTGCAGCACCTTCTGCTGTGTATGCAGGCCTTCTCTGTCAATTACAGTCACCGCCTGACTTTCACTAATCTCGCCCGCGATAACCTTGCCTATTGCTATGCGCCCCACGTAATCCGAATATTCCTGATTCGTGACGAGCATTTGCAGCGGAGCATCGGGGTTGGCCTGCGGAGGAGGAACACTATTTATGATAGCATCGAATATCGCCTGCATATTATCGGTTTTTTTCCGGAGGTCCGTCGTGGCCCATCCCTCCTTTGCCGACGCGTAAACAAGAGGAAAATCGAGGGCCTTGTCTTCGGCGCCGAGCTGAACAAGCAAGTCGAACACTTCATTGACAACGTCATCCGGCCTGCTGTTTTCGCGGTCAACTTTGTTGACCACGATTATGGGCTTCAGCTTGTGCTCAAGCGCCTTGGTCAGCACAAATCTTGTTTGCGGCATAGGGCCTTCAAACGCATCGACCAAAAGCAGGACGCCGTCCGCCATTTTCAGGACACGTTCAACCTCTCCGCCAAAATCAGCATGGCCGGGCGTGTCGATTATATTGATTTTATATTCGTCGCCTTTGGAATCCGTGTAGTAGATGGCGCAGTTTTTACTCAGAATTGTTATGCCGCGTTCCCGCTCCAGCGGATTGGAATCCATAATCAGTGCATGCTCGCTGCCGGCCAGCTTGTCAAGCTCCTCCTGCCTGAACATCCCGGACTGATACAGAAGCTGGTTCACCAGCGTCGTCTTGCCGTGGTCAACGTGGGCGATTATCGCCACATTACGAATATAATCCGAATACATAACACATTCTCAAAAGGGGTCAGTGAATATTCAGGACTTGGTTTAAGCCATGTCGTGAAGTAATCTATTCTACGTTGTTTTTTATGAATGTCAATTCAAAACCGCGAAGGCAAAACCCTTGTGGCCGGGGAAAATTGCGACGTAAAAGATGTTTGTTTCAACGAGGTCCTGATATTGGCAAAAAAGCGGGATAAAGGCATTTGCCTTTGTCAAGATGCAGTTGCATTTTGTAAGGCGTATGATAGAATAAGCAAAACTTATAGATTCAACATCAAGCTCGTAGGGTCGCCAAAGACAATACCAATCGTTGGGCGGATTATCGCATAATATGGTTCATCAGGGGGACTTATAATGCACATAGAAACGTTAAGGATGTTTTGCGATTTGGCGGACCTTCGCAGCTTCTCGAAGACCGCGGACAAGCATTTAATCAGTCAATCCGCCATTTCGCAGCAGCTTGCCCAGATGGAGATGGAGCACAAATGCCAGTTGCTCAATCGCAGTAAAAGGCCGCTCGAGCTGACCCGCGCGGGAGAGATTTTCTATCGCGCCGCAAGGGACGTCGTTGACAGATACGAATCGCTCAAAAGTGAGCTCAACTCGCTGAGGAAGGAGGAGAAAGGCAGAATAAACGTCGGGGCGATTTACAGTATCGGGATGCACACGCTGCCGGAGCTTCTCAAAAAGTTTATGGTGAAAAGGCCGAACATCAATGTTCACGTGGAGTACTTTAGCGCAGATAAGATTTATGAGCTGGTGTTGTCGGGAAAGCTGGACATCGGTCTTGTGGCGGTGCCGAGGATGGACAAGCGGCTGGACGTCTACGAGTTCGAGGATGAGCCGCTCGTTATGGTGTGTAGTCCGAAGCATCCGCTGGCGGGACAATCGCAGATTGATATTCATCAGTTGCAGTTCGAGCGGTTTATCAGCTTTGAGGAGGGTCTTCCCACGCGTGCCTTGATAGACGGTATTTTTCAGCGATACAACGTGGTCATAAGGCCGGTTATGGAGTTCGATAACGTCGAGACGGTCAAGAAGGCGGTCGAGATAAATTCCGGCGTAAGCATCCTGCCCCGCCCGGCCGTCTTGCAGGAAGTTGCCGCCGGCACGGTGAAGGCGATTGAGCTTGCAAACGAGAGATTTGTGCGCCCCACGGGGATTATCATCCGCAGAGACAGGGTGCTAAGTGCCGATGCGAAGTACCTGATAGACCTTCTCCGCAAAGAGCACTAAGCGGAGTACTGCGAGCAGCCATCAAATGCCCGATATGCAAATCAAGGCGGTGATATTCGATTTGGACGGGACCATTACCGAGCCATTCTTTGACTTTGACGCGATGCGCCAGGAGATGGGTTTTGAAGCCGACGCAGGCCCGATTTTGGAATTGATGGCGCAAGCGACGCCGCAACAGCGGGCCAACGCGGAAAGGATTTTGCAGTACCACGAAGAAAAGGCGGTCGCGGAATCGACGTTAAATCCCGGCGCCAAAGAGACCTTGAATGCGTTGCGGAAGAAAGGGATACGCATAGGGATATTGACCCGCAATAAGCGCAGCAACGTGCAGGCGGTGGCGGCCAAATACGGCCTGGAATTCGACGCGGTCGTGGGCAGGGAAGAAGGGCCGGTCAAGCCGGATGCCTTTGGCGTCCTGCAACTGTGCCGGCAGTTCGGCGTTGAGCCGGAGCAAACTTTAGTGGTCGGCGATTACCTTTTCGATTTGCTTTGTGCCAGGGCAGCCGGCGCGATAGCGGTGCTGCTGGCCAATCACGAAAAGGCCCACGAATTCGCGCAGCACGCCGATTTTGTTATTGAAAATATCACCGATATACTCCAGATTATTGAAGGCAGGTAAGTGAATTTTCCGGTCGCGTCAAACGGTTGCGGTTGCGCCCGGCTTCGCCTTCGGCTACGCCGAGGCGAGCGACTCGTATCAGTTGCGTTTAACGTAAAACGATAGACGAAACGAGGGCTTCGACTGAGCTCAGCCGAATGTCCAGCGCAAACGTTAACCCGCCATTTGGCAAGGTCTCGCCTTCGGCGGACGAAACACGCAACCAATGTAGTAAGGGATTTGTATGTTGGAGAATATAATAATTGGAATAATTGGGAACTGTCCCGTCCCCGTTTAGCCCTAGCCAAGGGTGTGTTTCCGTCATTCGCCCTGACATTTAACCGGTTAGCGGCCAGCGGCTATCAGGGCGCTTCGGCTTGAGCGCCTTGGGCCTTGAGCAGCTCGGCGATATCGGTTTTGCCTAAACGTAAGGCCATCGCCAGCGGCATTTCCCCAGCATTGGTCTTCGCGTTAACATCCGCCCCCCTATCCAGCAGAATCTTCACAGCCTCTATCTGCCCTCCACTGATAGCCATGTGCAAAGGCGTATGGCCAGTTTTCTTTTTGGCGTTGATATCAGCACCACAATCTAACAGTATCTTTAGCGACTCCACTTGTCCCTTCCCCGCCGCCCAATGCGCAGCCGTTTGACCGAAGTTGTCCGTATTATTCACATACGATCGCTCCACCAAAATCGCCTTGACGACCTGGGCATGCCCCGACCCTGCCGCCACATGCAATGGTGTCATCCCGTCATCCTTGCCAATACGCGGATCAGCCCCCGCGTGCATCAACATCTCCACGATATCCGCTTTCCCCGTAGCCGCCGCCCAATGTAGCGACGTCTGCCCACCAGGATCTTTGGCATTGACAGTCGCACTGTTTTCCAAAAGCAATTTCACAATCTTTCCATGCCCCATGCCCGAAGCGGTCTGCAGCGGAGTGAATTCTACTTTGCCCACCGGATCCGCCTTCACCCCGGCTGACAGCAATGACGCCAGCCACGCCGAATCGTTCTCCATCGTCGCCGTGTATAGCTGCTCCTCAAGCGACAGCACATTCATCTCGCACTTGGCGCTAACCTGCGCAGTAGCTGAGGTAATGACAACCGCAGTGTGCGCTTTCGTATCAGTTTTGCGTACTCTTTTCGCTTGAGGAGTTGCCAACTCCGCTTGGGTATAGGTGTTTGACACACCACCCGGCCCTCGCACAGTTACTGGCGCCCCGCCTGGTCCACTACTCAAATACGCCAGAAAAGAATCGCTCGTGATCCCTCCCCTGGACGGAGGATCTTGAAGGCACACGCCTTTGCCTTTGTACTCCAGCACATAATTTCCCGCCGGCACACCCTCGATGCGAAATGAGCGATCCGCACCAACCTGACTCTTACGAACTAGGCGAGCATATTGCGGATCGACCAACGCCATCGCTGACCCCGCCTCGCGATAGAATGATGTATCCGGACACAGCAACACCTCTACCGGCATTCCTGCGGTCTCAGGAAAACGCCCGATGACCACCGCATTGCCCGTGCCTGCAAACGCCAAATGCTCCTTGGCACTATACGATGGCCCCGAGGCACAGCCATTCAGCACAAAACCCAACAAGCATAGACCGAGAACGATGAATATTAAATTACGCATTTTATTCTCCTTTTGAGCCTGTTGCACAATGATTTTTGAACCCAACCGGTTCAACCGTTGGATTCGATGGCTGTTCGAGTCAGACGGCTCAATTCTCTGTTTCCCATGCAACCTTTCCCAGATTTTATCTCTCAGATTTTATCTATCTTCTCCAGATTTTATCTATCTTCTCAGATTTTATCTCAGATTTTATCTATCTTAATCGTGTTTCGCCGACTAATCAAGCAAAATGACACGTCAAATCGCCAAAAAACGGCCTCTTTCTCGGGATAATTAGGGACAGTTCCTGATTTATGATTTCGCAGACCTGTCCTGACTGCCCTCGAATTTAGTAATCGGGAGAACAAAGCCGAAGGATACTGCAGAAAAAACGAATAAAAATTTGGGTTAATTGGGGACAGTTCCCAATTTGTAATTGACAAAAGTTCGTTGGCGTAAGTTAATACTGTTTATGCCGCGAACAGGACGAATAGTCGTATCAGATGTGCCGTATCATATAACCCAGCGGGGGAACAACAATCAGGATGTGTTTTTTGTTAATGACGATAGGCAAGTGTACCTCGGGTTTCTTAAGAAGCAGGCCGATAGATTCGGGCTGGATGTACAGGGCTATTGTCTGATGACGAATCATGTTCATCTGATTGCCAAACCGAAAAATGAAGATTCGCTGGCTAAGGCCGTAGGTGTGACACATCTGCTCTATACTCAGTACATTAATCGCATGCACAAGCGAAGTGGGCATCTGTGGCAGAATCGATTTTATTCCTGCCCTTTAGACGACCGGCATTTTTGGCGGGCACTTCGATATGTTGAATGTAATCCGGTACGCGCAAAACTTGTGCGTTTCGCCTGGGATTATAATTGGTCGAGCGCTGCGATACATATTGGACAGGGGAATGGAAACGGATTGATAGACAAGAAAAAGTGGCTCGACGTTTCTGCAGAAATGAAATGGGAGCAGATTCTGTGCCAGATACAGACCGACGGTGAGATTAAACACATACGGGTCGGAACTTATCGTGGCAGACCGTTAGGCAGCGACAGTTTTGTAAGTAAAATCGAACACTATCTTGGACATCGTATTCGACCTTTACCGGTTGGAAGGCCGAGAAAGAAAAAGCAGGATGAATAGAACTAAAATTGTGTGCGTAAAATTGGGGACTGTCCCTGTTTTAATATTGGTCGGGTTGTGCGGTTTTGCGTCCTGTGCTGAGGTATCATCGCAAGGCGAAGCAAATGCGGTGAATGCAATTTTAGATGCGTTGAGCAGGAAGACAAACGAGTTGCGGTCATACCAGTGCAGGATGGAGTATCTTTTCAGCCAGCCGGTGCTCGAATCGAAGACGTTGCGGACGGGAACTTTGTGCTATGCTCGATTCGGCGAGGCATCGAAGTTGCGAATCGGCTTTGATACGCTGACGCAGGACGATGGTCCGCAGCAGAATTATAAAGAGTGTTATATTTTCGATGGCCAATGGCTGACGCATATAGATTACCAGATTAAGCAGGTCAGCCGGAGGCAATTGGCCGAGTCAAATGAGCCGATTGACGCCTTTGAATTAGCGAAAAGGAACTTTCCCATAATTGGCTTCAGCAAGACGGAAGATTTGGAACGAGAATTTGAGGTCAATCTGGCGAGTGAGCCAAATGAGTTTATACACTTGCGCCTGAAGGTGAAACCCGATTCGATTTACAAGGATGATTACAAGTCGGTCGAGGCCTGGATTGATAAGGAATCAATGTTGCCGGCGAGGATTATGGCGGTTTCCACCGAGGACGACATTTACGAGATAAAGTTTGTCGAGCCAACGGTCAACGAGCCGGTTAATGAAAAGGTCTTTGACCTTACGATTCCCGATGGCTTTGGCAGGCCGGAGATAATACCGTTGAAAAAGTGAGGTGTAATTATAATAACCACAAGCGACTTGGAAAGGGTATAGCAATGGCGAAGGGAATAGTGATTTATTATTCGAGAAGCGGGAACACCAAACAAATGGCGGAAATGATGGCAAAGGCGATGGGAGATGGCGGGCTGGCCACCGACTGCAAAAGCGTCGATAAGGTCAAGGTTGACGACCTGCTCAAATACGATGCGATAGTGGTGGGTTCACCCACCTATTATGGCTCGATGGCGGCGCAGATTAAACAGCTTATCGACGATGCGGTGGTCAAGCACGGCCAATTGGACGGCAAGGTTGGAGCGGCCTTTACCAGCGCCGCCAATATCGGCGGCGGCAACGAAACCACGATTCTGAGCATACTACAGGCGATGCTGATTAGCGGGATGGTCGTCCAGGGCGACCCGCAGGGCGACCACTACGGGCCGGTTTCAATAGGCAAGCCCGACCAGAGGGTTGAGAAACTTTGCGCCCGCTGGGGCAGAAGAATCGCGGAATTGACTAAAAAATTGGCCCATTAGCCGGCCCGTGGCCATAGCGTTTTTTTGCAAAAATCAGCGTTTTTCCTTTGACAAGGTGCCCTTATCGAGTTAAATTTCCGGCATTCGTAAGCAGAATAGGAATTTTAACCGCCTAATAAGTGGAGGACTATTCGATGCAAGAGTACGAGAGTTTGAAGGTGCTGGTTGCAGAAATTGAAGCAGACCTGAGCAAGGCCGAGGGCGGAAACAAGGCCGCTGGGACGCGAGTGCGCAAGCAGATGCAGAGTATCAAGCAGGCGGCCCAGGTAGTCCGCAATAAAATCTTAGAGATACGGTCAACCCAATAGGGCTACAAGCGTCCTGATGACGCCGGTTTTGGTATACACGCTCACCCGAGCTTTGCTGGTCGGGCTGGATAAAGGTTGTGTAGTGCGCCTAATCCCCACATTAGAAGGGTCGATAAATGCCTCCGCCGCTATTATTTGATTTATCGAAGATAGACCTGTCAGCCAAACCCGTCTTCGACAGGGAGGCAATCAGCAGGGTCAATCCCCAGCAATATGAGATGCAGCAGCTTGACGGCGTCCTGTGGTTCGATAAGGGAAATTTCCTTGTGCTCGGCTATAAGGACGTCACCGACAGGGAATTTTGGGTCCGCGGGCACATACCGGGCAGGCCGTTGATGCCGGGGGTTATAATGGTAGAGGCAGCGGCGCAACTGCTCAGCTTTTTCGTCAAGCAGGTTATGGGCGAGCGGGGGTTCATTGGTTTTACGAGTATCGAGTCAGCCAAGTTCCGCTCAACCGTCGAGCCGGGCCAGCGCCTGTTGCTTTTAGGCAAAATAACAAGATTCAAGCCGGGCAGGAGATACGACGCCTATATCCAGGGCCTCGTCAACAACACAATGGTTTTCGAGACCGAAGTTTCCGGTATGGCCGTCTGACCCACAGGAGGACCGCGTGGCCGCTGAAGAAGAAGTTTTGGTCGTCGAACGCAAAGTATTTGATGAGGTCGGGGCATTTAACGGCCTCGCGCTGGATGTGGAACATTATCGAGACAAACTCTTTGTGCCGGGTGTTCCCCGTTTTATTCCCCGCTCACAAGCCGAAATCGACCCTTCTTACAAGCAGCTTATCCCTTATGTGATTATGACCTGCGAGGGCAAATTCCTCAGCTATGTTCGTGGCAAACGTGCAGGCGAAACACGCCTTGTCGCAAAACGCTCCATCGGCATCGGAGGCCATATAAATCCTACTGACGATATGCCCCTTTTTGGCAATTTCTTCGAGACGTATCTTGCCGCCGTGCAGAGGGAGGTGGATGAGGAAGTGTCGGTCGAAACGAAATACACGGATAAGGTTGTCGCCTTGCTCAATGATGATTCAAACGAGGTCGGGCAGGTGCACTTGGGAATCGTTCACTTGTGGACTCTTGATGAGCCGAAGGTCAGCAGACGCGAGCAGATGATTACGCAAATGTCGTTTATGACCCTTGCCGAGCTGCAAAAAGTCCGCGACACAATGGAGACCTGGTCGCAGATTTGCTTTGATGGCCTGAAAAAGGTGGTGAAAAGCACAGAACTCCCCGCGCGCCGGACCTGACCCATCCCCACTTGAAAATTAGTTCGCCGGCCTGTATACTCCCTGCTTTATTCTCTTGTGCTTGACTCACCTCGGCGCAGGTGCCAAGCCGGAGCCGCGTAGGCCCGGCCTGGAATGCCGAGCCGGAGCCGGAAAGGAAACCCAAATGAAGTCACACGTAGCCAACCTGTCACTTGCTCCTGTGGGCAAAAAGCGAATCCTCTGGGCAAACAACGATATGCCGGTGCTCGCCTCCATCCGCGAAAGATTCGCGAAGCAAAAACCGCTGGCCGGCAAAAACGTCTCCGCCTGCCTCCACATCACCGCTGAAACCGCAAATCTCGCCAGGACCCTCAAGGCCGCCGGAGCAAACCTCGTTCTCTGCGGCTCGAACCCTCTCAGCACTCAGGATGACGTCGCCGCCTCATTGGTAAAAGATTTCGGCATTCCCGTCTTCGCAATCTGTGGCGAAGACCGCAAAACCTATTATAAGCACATTCACGCCGCCCTCGACCACAAACCCGTCATCACCTTCGACGACGGTGCAGACCTCGTCACCGAGCTTCACACCACCCGCACCAAAGACGCCCATCGCGTCATCGCAAGTATGGAGGAAACAACCACGGGCGTCATCCGCCTCCGCGCACTCGAAAAACGCGGCAAACTCAAATTCCCGGTCATCGCCGTCAACGACGCCGCAAGCAAACACCTCTTCGACAACCGCTATGGCACGGGCCAATCCACCGTCGACGGCATAATCCGTGCCACCGACCTTTTAATGGCCGGCTCCAAAATCGTTGTCGCCGGCTATGGCTGGTGCGGCCGCGGCTTCGCTATGCGATGCAAAGGTATGGGCGCAATCGTAATCGTTACCGAAATCGACCCCATCAAGGCAATCGAGGCCTCTATGGACGGCTTCGACGTTATGCCGATGAGCCAGGCCGCACGCGTCGGCGACCTCTTCGTCACGCTGACGGGAAATAAAAACGTGATTCGCACAGAGCATTTCCGCGTGATGAAAGACCGCGCCGTCGTCGCCAACTCAGGCCACTTCAACGTCGAAATCGACATCCCCGCTCTGGCCAAACTCAGCAAAAAAATAAACCGTGGCGTCCGAAACCACGTCGATGAATACGTCCTCAAAAACGGAAAACGAATCTATCTGCTCGCCGAAGGCCGGCTCATCAACCTCGCCGCCGCAGAAGGACACCCAGCCTCCGTTATGGATATGTCCTTCGCCACCCAGGCGCTCGAAGCGGAATACATCGTCAAAAACGCTCGCTCGCTGGCCGTCGCCGTCCACGATGTCCCCGTCGAAATCGAGAACATCGTCTGCACTCTGAAATTAAGGTCGATGGGCATCAGCATAGACAAACTGACGCCCGAGCAGAAAAAATACCTCGCCGATTTTGGCGAAGGCACATAGCAAACTCGTAAAACGGTCGCGGTTTCGCCGCTCGTTTCGTCGTGTGTATTGCGTTTAGCGTCGTGCGAGCAAATTTACGCAATACGCAGAACGCACGACGCAATACGATACGAGCCGCGCAACCGAATGACGAAAGACGATATGTTTAAAGCCGTTCTGTTTGACCTCGATGGCACAATCCTCAATACGCTGGTCGACCTCGCCGACGCGATGAACGCGTCGCTGGCGCACTTCGGCTACCCGCCCCATCCCGTTGAGGCGTATAAGTACTTCATCGGCGACGCCGTCGAAACCGAGGCAAAACGGGCGATGCCCGAATCCGCCCGCGACATCGAAACAATCAAAAAAGTAGCAGCCCTTTCCGAGCAAATCTACGACAAATGCTGGCACAAAAATACTAAGCCATACCCCGGCATACCCGAACTTCTCTCAAAACTATCAAAACGCGGCCTGCCTATGACCATCCTCTCGAATAAGCCGGATTACTTCACAAAGATTATGGTCGAAAAACTCCTGTCCGACTGGCATTTTGAAATCGTCCAAGGCGCTTTGCCCGATATCCCCGTTAAGCCCGACCCGACAAGCGCTTTGCAAATTGCAAAACAGCTTAAAATCCCTCCGGAGCAATTCCTCTACGTCGGCGACACCAACACCGATATGAAGACCGCCGTCAATGCCGGGATGTTTCCCCTCGGCGTCCTCTGGGGCTATCGAACCAAAGATGAGATCCTCGCCTCCGGCGCAAAACTGCTCGCCAACACCCCCGCCGACGTTATCAAAATCTTGGACGGCCCACGCAAATAACAATCCCCCAATAAATTGGGGGGCTAAACAGGAAAATTTAAGCACGCAAACTCGCCGTGATATTTCTTCGCCGCTTCGTCGTACGCGAGGCCGGCGGCAAGTTCGTCGGCGAAGGAGCCAAGATGAACACTATTTCCGTTAATCTTAATTCTGGCATACCATTTACCCCTGCGATTATCAAAAAAGATGCCTTTGAGCCGCGACAAGGTCTTTGTCCCGGCCTTTCTCTTGTTGCAGGAATTCTGCGAAGGCGTTGCTAAACGTAAATTTGCCCTGCGATTGTCCAGGGTGTTGCGGCTTCTATGGTCAACCATAGTGCCCGGAGTGGGCTTGGCGATTTCCCTGTGCAACGAAATTGTTTTTATCTGCCCGAATTTCATCCGGACGCTCCGAGTGGCGTAGATACGATTGCCTTTTCCGGCTGCGTGCCATTTGAAACAGTTAAGCCGGTGGTAATCCTCGATGTCTACAATAGCGTGGTAGCCCTGCGACAATGCAATTCGGCGAAACGGATAGCCGAACCTGAGCCGACGATACTGGAGCACAGACCAGACGCAAAGCCGCTCCAACCAACGCGGAATCTCAATTGTTAAGTTGACCTTCATATCTCACCTCTCGAAGCGCAGCGCAGATCCTCGAAGCGTAGCGGAGATCCCGAGGGTGAGCTACTTCGGATTCGCAAACCCGGGACCCAGCTTTTGTTCATCGTTCAGCGTTCATTGTTGTAACTCAAAACTTAAAACTCACAACTCACAACTACGGAGGAACTATGTTCCTCCGTATTAGGCCCAAACTTGCGCGCTTTTGACGAAAAATAAGGAATTTCGAAATGGGCAAAAACGCTTAAGTGCTTGTAGAACAAGGAATAAAATTTTTTTGAAAAGTGTGGCTATAAGGGTTTGCGACTTGCGCAAAATCGGCGAACAAATGTTTCAAACAAACGTTTGAATTCCTCTATATTTAGCCCCGGCATCTTCGCCCTTGGCGAGTGCCGGGGTTGTGTTTAATGTTTAGCCCCGCCACTTTATGGCAGGGTTGCTCCCGCCGAAGGCGTGATTTACCCGCCGTGTCGTTTGGCGGGGTTATTCGCCCCCGGCGGGTTCTGTTTCTTCAATCCGCAATCCGAAATCTGCAATTCAAACTATACGCTATACGCTACCCGCTATACGCTATGTTGTGTTGTATTCTCCTCATCGCCGCCTCCGGCGAAGGGCAAAGACGCCAATTGCCATTATCACCGCGGAGGTGGGCTCAGGCGTAAGCAGATATGCGTGGGTGTCGCCGTCGGGGTTAGTTCCACAACCTACAATCCAGCCGGAATTGTTTATGCAGTATGCTCGAGTTAATACCCAGCTGGATGCAGGGTCTATGAGGGTATTGAGGTCTATATTTGCCCCGCCACCCGTTGGGTCAAAAAGACATGCGCGATAGTTGGAATAAGTGGGTGTATAAAAGGGAGGACCGCCATAACTAATATCATAAGCATAGCCGACAATCTGGCCTTCGTCATTGATGAACTCGGCTTCACTTCCACCACTGCCGAGTGCTCCGAGGTCAGTATTGACTCTACCACCCGTCGGGTCAAAAAGACAGGCATGTAAAATCGGGTCTGGGGGGTCGTGTGTGGGATAACCGTTATAAGAACTGCCGACAATCTGACCGTTATTGTTGTTGGAATTGGCCCAACTTGCACCGCCGAGACCTCCGAGGTTTATATTGGCCCCACCACCCGTCGGGTCGAAAAGACATGCTCTATTAGTGCCCACAAGATAGTCCTCACCGACAATCTGGCCGTTGTCGTTGATGGAATAAGCCACACTACCAGTAAAAGGGAAACTGTCGAGTGCCCCAAGGTTTATATTGGCCCCGCCGCCCGTTGGGTCAAAAAGGCAGGCCAAACCATGGTCTTGGCCGACGATCTGGCCTTTATTGTTGATGGAGTAGGCGCAACTGGCGGAACTGGGGGGAGGACCAACGATGGCAGGATCGGGGTCTATATTGGCCCCACCACCCGTAGAGTCAAAAAGACAGGCGTGCTGCCAGCCGGAACTGCCGTAAGCATAACCGACAATCTGGCCGTTGTCGTTGATGGAACACGCAGTACCTCCATAATCGTATCCTGGCAGTGTTCCGAGGTCTGTATTGGCCCCACCGCCTGTCGAGTCAAAAAGACAGGCGTGCTGCGAGCCGGACTCGATATTAAAAGAATCGCCAACAATCTGGCCATTGTCGTTGATGGAACGGGCAATACTTCTATGATCGTATCCCGGCAGCGTTCCGAGGTCGATGACCTCGCGGTAGGCATTTACGGGACTGATTAGGGCCGACAGAATTATCACTGCTGAGAGAAGGGATGTTTTTGTAGCTTTCATAATACCTCTCCTATTGTGGCAGAAAACCTTCGCGTTCAACGGTCGTTATGCCACTCACATCCCTCTATCCCCTCTTCACAGGTGAATAACAGATTAGCTGCTTGGGGAAAAAATGTCAAGTGAAAAATTGCGATAAAAATGGGGATTTTCTGGGTACGCGGTGCACGACAGCGGGTAGTAAAATACGAGAGGCGAGCGAGGCGGGGAATTTTTGGTGCCAACTGGGGGGTAGAGCCGACAATAGAAGCAGGATAGCATTTTTTACCGCCGAGAGCGCGTAGACTACATATGCATTGGTTGCGTCAATCGGTCGTGGTTGCGATGCTCGTTTCGTCGAACGTTGAACGCAACCGATACGAGCCGCGCAACCGCAACCGCCTACCGCGGTTTCTGCGGTGATAATTTAGAGGTCTGCGATGGCTGAAATTACAGAAGTGATTGATATAGATGACAATGGGCGGCTGGGTGAGCGTATCGGGCTGGTCGTGATTGCGCTGATGGCGACAGGGACGATATTTGTCTTTTCGGCGGGCGTGGACATCGGCAAGGGCATTGACCTGTCGCGTTTTTACGAGTCAGCCAACCTGCGAAAGGTGCTGTTTTTCCCGCTGGCGGTCGCGGTAATGCTGGGTGCGGCGAGGATTGACTATCGGCGGCTTGGGTTCGACAAGGGACTGCTGCGGTCGCCGATTGCCTACCTTTTTATTATCAGCGTGATTCTGTTAATTATGGTGCTTTTGGTCGGGACGGAGGTGAACCGTGCGAGGCGCTGGCTGCGGATTCCGCTGGGGCCGGCGACAATGAGCTTTCAGCCATCGGAGCTTGCGAAGTGGGTGATGGTGTTTTCGTTAGCGGCCTTCTGCGCGAAGTATGGCGAGCGTCTGAAGTTGTTTTGGCGCGGGTTTGTGCCGGTTTGTCTGGTGGCCGGGCTGGTGGTTGGTCTTGTAATCATTGAGGATTTCGGCTCGGCGGCGCTGATAGCGCTATTGAGCTTCTTCATACTGCTGGCGGGCGGGGCGAACTGGTGGCATCTGGCGGCACCATTGCCTCCTGCCGCGCTGGGCTTTGTGGCGGCGATACTTACGTCGCCTACGAGGAAAATGCGGATATTGGCATTCCTGAATCCGGACCAGTGGACCGGCTCGGCGAATTACCAGGCGAGTCAATCGCTGATTGCGCTGGGGTCGGGGGGATTGTTCGGCAAGGGATTAGGCAGGGGGGTATGCAAGTACGGGCACCTTCCCGAGGATACGACGGATTTCATTTTTGCGATTATCGGGGAGGAGATGGGGTTTGTGGGGACGGCAGCGGTGATAGCGCTGTTCATCATATTCGTCTGGCTTGGGGTCTTGGTTGTGATGCGGTGCCGCGAGCCGTTTGGCCGATTACTGGCAACGAGCATCGTGTTGGCGGTAGGCGTGCAGGCGGCGCTGAATATCGGCGTTGTGACGGTGGTGCTGCCAACGAAGGGTTTGCCGCTTCCGTTTGTCAGCGCAGGTGGTACGAGTATGTTATTGAGCGCTGCGGCGGTCGGGACGCTGTTGAACATCGCGTCGCAATGCAGCCAGCCAGGGACGGGAGAAGAAGGGTAATGGCGGGCAGGAGTTTCTTTTTTGCCGGCGGCGGGACCGGCGGGCACATTTATCCCGCGGTGGCGGTCGCGGAGCAGATTAGCAGGATTTGCCCGGAGGCGGCGGTTCATTTTTTCATAAGCAGCAAGGATGTCGATAATCATATATTGTCGAGGGCGGGTTTTCGGTATACGGTTTTGCCGGCGGTGGGGTTTTCGGTTCGGCCCGTCAGGTTTATTCGCTTCTGTAAATCGTTTTTGTCGAGTCAGAAAACAGCAGCTGATGCAATCCGCAAAAGCGAGCGCCCGGTGGTGATTGGCGTCGGCGGATACGTTGCAGCGCCGGTTTGCCGGGCGGCACATCGGCTGAAAGTCCCCATAGCGCTGTTGAACGTGGACATCGTGCCGGGCAGGGCGAATAAGCTAATCGCGCGATGGGCGGGACGGATTTTCGCGCAGTTCGAGGAGACGGCCGATTACTTCGGCAGGCAAAAGAACAAGGTGAGCGTCGTGGGCTGTCCCCTGCGAAGCAGTTTCGAGAATCCGAACCCGCAAAGGGCAAAAGAAGCGCTGGGGCTTGACGGCAACAAAAAGATTTTGCTTGTGACGGGCGCATCGAGCGGGTCGCAGAATATAAACCGGACGGTCTGCTCACTGCTTGAAAACATCGCCGGCTATGCGGACGGCTGGCAGATAGTTCATTTAGCCGGCAGTGCCAACTTTGAGCAGGTCAAGGCCGCGTACGCAAACGCGGCGATAAGCCACAAGGTAGTCGATTACTGGGATGATATGGCGGACCTGTTAGCTGCGGCGGACGCGCTGATTGGCAGAAGCGGCGCGGTAAGCGTGGCGGAATACGCGGCGGCGGGCGTGCCGAGTATATGTATGCCGTATCCCTATCACAGCGACATTCACCAGTATCTCAACGCAGGAAAATTAGTCGAAGTTGGGGCGGCGGTTATCGTGGATGACGTCGGCGACGCAAAAGACAGGCGGGAATGGCTGTGGGAGGAGCTTGAGCCGATTCTAAAAGACGACAAGATTCGGCTGCAAATGAAAAACGCCTGTAAATTAGTCGGCAAAAAAGACGCAGCGAAAAAAATTGCTGAAGCGCTGCTGGCGTGGTGAAAGACCTTCGCTAAATTCCAATAGCGTTCAGCCCTTCGACTGGTTCGACAGGCTCACCACAGGCAAGCTCAGGACAGGCGGACGGCGGACAGTTCGTATTTTGTATCTCGTGTCTCGTTCCTTCGACTCCTTCGGTGATTCGACTATGCTCACCACAGGTTGCACTCAGGACAAGTGCGCTCAGGACAGGGAAGCGTATCTCGATTCTTAATGCAAAAATGCAATCCGCCGACGCTTTAAGCCATGGCGGACAAGAATTGCTGAATCGTCAGCCGGCGCGGCGTAAGTATATAAGTATATGCGTATATACTTATATACTGCACTAAGGGTCAAGGTTTTTCGAGCGAGGGATTTGATGCGGGGCAGGCAAGAAATTATCGACAGCGTGGTGAAAGACCTTCACTAAATTCCAATAGCGTTCAGCGTTCAGTTCGTATTTCGTGTCTCGTTCCTTCGACTCCTTCGGTGATTCGACTATGCTCCCCGCTTCGCCCCAAACAACGGGGGCTACGCAGGGCAAGCACCACAGGTCGCTCAGGACAGGGAAGCGTATCTCGATTCTTAATGCAAAAATGCAATCCGCCGACGCTTTAAGCTTCCTCCTTCGCTGAAGCTACGGAGGACAAGCTGGCGGGCAAGAATTGCTGAATCGTCAGCCGGCGCGGCGTAAGTATATAAGTATATAAGTATATGCGTATATACTTATATACTCATGTCATATCAGTCAACTCTCCCTGCCCCCGGCAATTCGTTGGCTGGCGTCTCACGGGCCACGCTTACTTTGTCACGGAGTCAGTCGACTTTGTCGCAGAGTAAACCGACGATGTCGCATATCACGCTTACTTTGCCTCAAAGTCAGCTTACTTTGTCACATAGTTAACCGACTCTGCCACAGGTCAAGCCGACTCTGCCTCGGAGTCAATCGACTCTGTCGCAGGTCACGCTTACAATGCCTCATCGTAAGCCGTATCTGTCACATTGTTACTTTACAATATCACAATGTAAGGTGGCTAAAAGCCACATTTGTATTAAGAAACACCATTTTTAGACCAAAAACCTCATTTTATAAGACTAAACAATAGTTGCACCAATTCTATTGTACAGTTTTTTTCGCAGGTCTTCAGGGGAGTCATATACGATGTGATTATATTGTCTTGTGTCGAAATGTTCTTTTAATTGTTCGACATCTTCTTTCCTAACGGTAAAAATGACTTCCCTGCCAAGTCCTTTGGCAAAGCCTGCTTCAAAAAACACTCCGCTTCTCAATCCAGAAAAATCAGCAACCAAATATTTAGTGCGTTTAATTTCGGCAATGATTTCATCACAGACTTTATTATTGAACTCCTTCAAGTCGATTCTCACCGGTACATAACCAGCATCTTCAATTGCTTTTTTAATACCGTCTTTATAGTAATCATTCATTGATTCGTCAAACCACATAGCAACAAAAGCTTGCTTGCTGTCGATTGCAGAATTTTGCAGCTTCCCTATAATCTCCCAGCTTCTCGAAGTAAGGATTCTACGTAATTCTTGCATCGTACTATTACCGTCTCTAATCAATCCCTGTTCAGATAGCTCCTTGAGAATAGTCATACATTCTCCGGTGTCTTTCGTAAATAAATACAAGTTGTCCGGTTTTTTAAAGTTCAAAGGAATTTCACTAAACGGCCGTGGTGCTAATCGGCTTAAATTTAGCAATATTCTATTTAGGAACTCACCGGCTGTTTGTGGGAATTGAGCCAATAGTTCATTTACTGAAATTCGGGGGCAGTCGCAAACCAAATCTTCTTTCTTTGTTTCATCGTCTAATGCTATTCCCCCGAATCCTTTTAACCTTCTTTCATTTAGTACACAAGCCATTTTAAACTTATTCTCATCTTTTCTTAAAATGTCAAATCCCCGACTATCTAAGATATATTTCCCGCAATACTCACAGTCATAAAGAGTAGAGTTACACCTCTCGGGTAAGAGGTCTGCTCTTGAATCATAGCCGCAAAAAAAACATTTATTTTTATCTTCTGCCATGGCCATTCACCTTACAACAATTATTCAGTTTTCAAAACGGTTACAAAACCGCCATCAGTGTATTAGATTCTTTGCCCCCCACCACAGGGGTGGGGGCTAACCCCTTCGCCGGGACAGGTATTATCCTCCGGATTGTCGGTAAAAGCAAGGGGAAAAGCAGCGTATAGCGGATAGCGTGAAGTGGATAGCCCTTCGACTTGGTTCGACCCCTTCGACAAACTCAGGGCAGACACGCTCACCACAGGTCGCTCAGGACAGGCGTACAGCGTGCAACGTTCAGCCCCTCGACCTAATCAGCTTGCAATGACAACTACTCAAATTACGAGTCACAGACCACCTTGGGCTACGGCCAAAAGGCGGCTGAAGAGGTTATGCAGGGATTATCCTGTTGTCGTGTGGCGCCCTGTGCCTGTATAATCCCCAGCAGAGTTGAATAGCCACAGATGCTCGGCCGGTTTGTCGAGGTTAAAAAGTAATAAAAGAGTGAATGGCGAATGAAACTGACCTGGGCCAATAGAATCACCATTCTTCGCATACTGCTGATTGCGCCGTTCGTCAGCTGTATGCTCCAGATGAATGACCTCTCGTTGAGCGAGCATCTGCGCTTTGTCGTTCGGTATGCGGCCGTCGCCATCTTCTTCCTTATGGCTATAAGCGACGGTCTCGACGGTTTCCTCGCCCGCCGCAATGGCCAGGCCACCAAACTCGGCACCTTCCTCGACCCAATCGCCGACAAGCTCCTCATCACCTCCACCTGCCTTCTCCTCGCCTCGCGCCACGCAGGCGTCAATGGTTTTCTCCTTCCACCCACCGTCGTCGTCCTCATCGTCGGCAAAGACATCCTCCTGCTCATCGGCTTTGTCATTATTTATTTTCTCACAGGCAAGGTTCGTATCGTCCCCGTGTTAGCCGGAAAGGTCTCCACGGCGCTTCAGCTTGCTATGGTCGCTGCGATTCTAATAGCGCCGGAGGTCACGTCGGTTTTGCCCGCCTGGATTTGGTTTTTGCGTGTTTTGTGGTGGTCCGCCGGCGGCGCGGCTGTTGTGGCCGCCCTGGTCTATATCCGGATGGGAAGCAAATTCATCGAACAATTCGAGCAGACAAACAACAGGCCCGAAGGTTCGCCCTGAGCAATCCGCGGTCATTTGCACTTGCATTCGGCTAATAATGTTATTAAAATACGTGATTGGTCCGGAGCTTGAACATTGCGGGGCAGCCGATGAGGGCTGCCCCCTGCTTAAAACTTGCAGGGGCAGGCCCTGTTTGTGATTTTCTAAGGAGTTTTGTGTATGGGTTGTAACGTTGCAATCGCCGGGGTCACCGGAGCAGTAGGCCAGGAATTTCTGAAAATTCTTGAAGAGCGCGATTTCCCCTTCGATTCACTAAAGGTCCTTGCGAGCAGCAGGTCCGCGGGCAAGACGATTCAGTTCAAGGGCAAGGAATACGTCGTCGAGGAGCTGACCGAAAAGAGTTTTGACCGCGTCAACATAGCGTTATTCAGCGCGGGTGCTGCGCGCAGCAAGGCCTTCGCACCAGCGGCCGTAAAAGCCGGCGCGGTCGTGGTTGACAACTCATCGGCCTTCAGAATGGACCCCAACGTGCCGTTAGTCATTCCCGAAATCAACCCTCAGAAAATCAAAGAGCACAAGGGAATAATCGCAAATCCAAACTGCTCGACTATTATCGGGATAGTTCCGGTATGGCCTCTGCACAAGGCAAACCCCGTCAAACGTATGGTCGTCAGCACCTATCAGGCGGCCAGCGGCGCCGGAATGTCGGCGATGCTCGAGTTAGAGCAGCAGTCGCGTGAAATCCTGGCGGGCAAAAAGCCGACCATAAAGGTCCTGCCCTACCAGCTTGCCTTCAACCTGTTCAGCCACAACTCGGCGCTGGATGCCGCCGGCTACAATCTCGAAGAAGTAAAAATGGTCAACGAGACCAGAAAGATATTCGACTGCCACGACATTGCCGTCACCGCAACCTGCATACGCGTCGCTGTTTTCAGGGCGCACAGTGAAAGCATCAATCTCGAATTCACCGACCCCATCACCCCAGACGAAGCAAGAAAGCTTCTAAGTGGCGCCCCGGGCGTATCCGTCCTCGACGACCGCGAGCACAATCGTTTCCCTATGCCCATCGACGCAACCGGCAAAGACGACGTCTTCGTCGGCAGAATCCGCCAGGACCTCTCCATCCCCGAAAACCGCGGCATAAATATCTGGGTCGCAGGCGACCAGCTCCGAAAAGGTGCGGCACTTAACGCTGTGCAGATTGCCGAAAAACTGCTTTAATGAGATAATGGCAGTTCGCAACATAAAGCTGACTATCACCTACGACGGCACTAATTATCACGGGTGGCAAATCCAGCCCGACAAGAGGACCATCCAGGCCGAGCTTATCAACGCCGTAAGTAACCTGCTGGGCTGGCGCACCAATGTCGCCGCCGCCTCCCGGACAGACGCCGGCGTAAGCGCCGTTGGCCAGGTCGCTCTGGTCCAAATCGATACCCCAATCCCGACCAAAAACTTCGTCAAGGCCATAACCGACCGTCTTCCCGCCGACATCGCCATTACTGAAGCCGTAGAGGTACCTATGGGCTTCAACGTTATCGGCGACGCCAAATGCAAGCTCTATCGCTATTCGATTTTCACCGGCCGGGCCAGGCCCGTCTTCGTCCATCAATGCTGGCACCTGCCGGAAAAACTCGATATCCCCCTTATGAATCAGGCGGCGAAACTACTGCTCGGCCAAAAGGACTTCAAGTCCTTCGCCGCAGCAGATGACCACCGCACCGACAGCGTCCGCACAATCTTCCGCTGCGAAGTTTATTCAGCCCAGCCCGCCCCTCCAAATACGGGGCACGAGTCACGAGTCACGGGCGACGACTGGGTATTCATAGATGTCGAAGGCAACCGTTTCCTTTATAATATGGTCAGAAATATCGTAGGGACGCTTGTAGAAGTGGGCGTGGGCAGAATGAAGCCGGAAAAAATCGTTGAAATTCTCGAAGCCAAAGACCGCAGGGCCGCTGGCCCCATCGCCCCGCCTGAAGGCCTCTGTTTAATGTGGGTAAAGTATTGAAGATTGTTCATATTATAACGCGGCTAATTCTCGGCGGGGCGCAGGAAAATACGCTGATTAGCTGTAAGCTGCTGGCCGAGCGAGGCCATGATGTCACGCTCATCGCCGGGCCTGCGCTTGGGCCGGAAGGCGACCTCTACGACCACGCACAAAATCAAAGGTTCAATTTCATAGTCCTCGACAACCTGCGACGCCAAATCAACCCCCATTACGATATACCCGCATATTTCCAAATCAAAAAGCTTCTGTGGGAATTAAAACCCGATATTGTTCATACCCACTCCGCAAAGGCGGGTATCCTGGGTCGATACGCCGCATATTCGCTCAAGGGCAAATGGGGACGCAGTATGCCGCGGGTCGTGCATACAATTCACGGCCTCGCCTTTCACCCATATCAAAACTCGCTTCTCAATAAGTTCTATATCGCCGTCGAGAAAGCTGCTGCAAAACGCACCGACTTTTTTATAAGCGTCGCCGACGCAATGACCAATCAGGTCCTGGCCGCCGGCATCGGTTCGCCCGACAAATTCGTCACCGCCTACTCGGCAATCGAAGAGGATGATTTTCTGCGTACAATTCCTGATGAACAGCGGAATCAATTCCGCCGGAAATATGCCATACCTCAGGATGCAATCGTGCTCGTCACCATAGCACGTCTGTTCCACCTCAAAGGTCACGAATTTATAATCGAATCCACAAAAAAACTCACAGAGCAGTTCCCGAATGCCTTATGGCTCTTTGTCGGCGACGGCATCCTCGCGGACAAATACAAAAACTGGATTCACGACCTGGGATTAGGTCATCGCTTCAGATTCACAGGACTGCTTCCCCCAGGTCAAATCCCCCTCGTCATACAATCCTCCGACGTCCTCGTCCACTGCTCGCTGCGTGAAGGTCTTGCGAGGACTTTGCCTCAGGCGATGTTGTGCGGCAGACCAGCAGTCAGTTTTGATATTGACGGCGCAAGAGAAGTGGTGAATGAAAACACAGGCCGACTGATTGAGCCGAAGAATATCGACCAGCTAACCACCGCCTGCGCAGAATTGATATGGGATAAAAACCTCCGTGAAAAACTCGGCTCCCAGGGCCGCGAAAGCGTGAAAGCGAAATTCGCCCCCGATACAATGGTCGACACAATCGAAGCCGTTTACAGGCAGTTAATTTCCTGATTTCCCCTTGTTAGCCGTCTTTCTTGTTTCGCTCGTGCTTTTGATGTCTGATTTAGCCGGCGCTGCCGCTGTCTCTTTCTTTTCTTTGCTTTTCTCCGGCATCTCTTTCTTTGCGGCCTGCTTGTAGCTTTCGCTGCGATAGTCAGTTGTGTAAAAGCCGGAACCCTTGAAAATCAATCCCGCCCCCGTACCGATAAGCCGTTTCAAAGTCATATTCCCGCACCTGGGACATTTGCGCAACGCCCCGGCCGTTATGCTCTGCAGCCGCTCGAATCGGTGCCCGCAATTTTCGCAACTGTATTCGTATGTCGGCATATAACTACTGCGTATCCTTTGTCTCGTCTTGACCACCCGGCTCCGGCTCGGCGCTTCGCCGAGACGAGAGCTCGTCGAGGCCCGGCTCTTCCGCCGCCTTATTGACAACGACCCTGCTTGCCCGAATCATCCGGCCATTCATCCTGTAGCCCTTCTGCAGCTCCTCCAGAACCACGCCGTCTTCTTTGCTCGCGTCAGACTGCTGCACTATTGCCTCGTGCATCGTCGGGTCAAATCTCTCGCCCGCCGCCTCTATCTGCTCCACGCCCTGCGACCGCAGAACGCCTTTGAAATGCTCATATACAAGCTTCACTCCCTCTACAACCGATTCGGCGTTCTCTGAATGCGCAAGCACTCGCTCGAAATCATCCAGCACCGGCAATAACGCCTTTATTATCTTGTCTCTCTCATACGCGATACTGTCCGTTATCTGTCTCGCCGAGCGTTTTTGATAATTGTCGTAGTCCGCCGCAACCCGCTGGAGTTTGGCAAAAATATCATCTTTTCCCTTTTGCAGCTCCTCTGCCTGGACGCGCAGCTCCTCAATCTGCTTTTGCAGTTCCTGCGCCTCCTGCGTTGGTGTTTGCGGTTTCTGCTGGCCCTCTTTGGGCGGTTGGTCTTCTTTCGGGTTCTCTTTTTTCTTTGGAAACATATTTATTCGCCTGTGGTGAATTTATTTGCCGCCGAAATATCTCTTCAACCGGTCAACGAAACCCGTCGCTTTCGGGAACACGCTCTTGTTCTCGGTTTTCGCAAATTCCCTCAGCAGCTCCTCCTGTTTTGCATTCAATTTGGTCGGCACCTCAACCATTATTTGAACAAGCTCGTCGCCCGTCCGCCGAGTCCGCATATCAGGCAATCCCTGTCCTCTTATCCTGAAAACACTGCCATGCTGCGTCCCCTCCGGAATCTTCAGCTCCTTCATCTCGTCCAGGCTGGGCACCTCAATCGACGCGCCGAGGGATGCCTGCGTAAAGCTTATCGGCACAACCGCAATCAGGTCGGAGCCGTCCCGCTCAAGAAATTCGTGCGGTTTTATCCTGATGTAACAGTACAAATCGCCTCTTGGCCCACCGTTGCGTCCCGGCTCACCTTCCTGTGCCACCCGAACACCCTGTCCCTCGTGCACGCCGGCGGGTATCCTGACGCTCACAACTCGCTGCTTCGGCACATGACCGCTGCCGCCGCATCGGCTGCACGGGTTCGTTATCACCTCGCCCGTCCCCCGGCATTGTGGGCAGGTTGAGACCATCTGGAAAAATCCGCCGCCTCTCGCCACTTGGCCCGCGCCTCTGCAGCTCGGACACACCCCGGGTTTTGCGCCCCTGGCGCCACCCGTTCCGTCACATTCGCCGCACAAATCCTGCCGCGTAAATTCAATCGTTTTCTCCGTTCCCTTCGCCACCTCGTTCAGCGACAGCTCCACCATCGTCTCCAAATCGTAACCTCTCGCCGGCCCTCGTCTGGCTCCTCTCCGCCCGCCTACGCCTACCCCGAAAAGGTCCCCAAGGTCGCCAAATTCGAATATGTCCTCGAAAACACTTCCGATGTCCTGCCATCGCATATGCGAGTAGTCACGCACTCCGACCCCGCGCAGCCCGTCGTGACCGAACTGGTCGTAGCGTTTGCGCTTCTCCGGGTCGCTCAGGACCTCGTATGCCTCTGCGCACTCCTTGAACTTTTGCTCCGCCTCCTTCTTGTTGTCGGGGTTTTTGTCCGGGTGGTACTTTATCGCCATTCGCCGATACGCGCGTTTTACATCCTCCGGTGAGGCATTCTTTGCGACTCCCAATACCTCGTAATAATCCCTTTTTGCCATATTTATAAAATCCCCAACCTTACGCTGGGGGTTTTTCTATCAACTCAAAACCCAAAACCAAAAACTCAAAACTCAAAACTACCTTACCGACCCTGCTATCGGCTCTTCGTCCTTGTCTTTGTCCTTCAAATCCGTTATCAGGACGCTGGTCGTCAGCATCAGCCCCGCTACCGATGCAGCGGTTTCGAGCGCGGTCCGCACAACCTTTGCCGGGTCAATAATTCCCGCTTTTAGCATATCCACAATCTCGCCGGTGTTTGCGTTGTAGCCGAGATTTTTCCCTCCGTCCAGTCGCTCAAGCAGGCGAGCCGCTATCACGTCCCCGTGTTCGCCCGAGTTATCCGCTATCTGCATCGTCGGCCTGCGCAGCGCCTGGGCGACTATCTCAAATCCGATCTGCTCCTCACCCTTCGCCTTGCTCTTTGCCTTTTCCACTTCCGCAATCGCCCGCAGGAACGCCACTCCGCCGCCGGCTACAACCCCTTCCTGGGCTGCGGCCCTGGTCGCGTGCAGCGCATCCTCTAACAAATCCTTTTTCTCCTTCATCTCCGTCTCCGTCGCCGCACCCGCCTTTATCACCGCCACGCCGCTGGTCAGCTTCGCCAATCGCTCCTGCAGTTTTTCCTTGTCATAGCTGCTTGTCGTCTTTTCTATCTGGTTGCGTATCTGCTCGCATCTGGCCTGTATGTCCTTCTTGCTGCCCGTGCCTTCGATGATTGTCGTTGTCTCCTTGTCTATCACAATCTTTTTCGCCTGGCCTAACTGCGACAGCTCAATCTTTTCCATCTTTATACCGAGGTCTTCGCTGATTACCTCGCCACCCGTCACAATCGCCATATCCTGAAGCATCGCTTTGCGCCTGTCGCCGAATCCCGGGGCTTTGACCGCGCAGACCTTCAAAACGCCCTGCAGCCGGTTTATCACCAGCGCGGCAAGCGCTTCACCCTCAATGTCCTCCGCCACAATAAATATCGGCCTGGCCACACCGGCAATCTTCTCCAGCAACGGTATCAATTCCCGAACGTTCGACAGCTTTTTCTCGTGCAGTAATATATAAGCGTCCTCAAGCACGCATTCGAGCGTCTCCGGGTTGGTCATAAAGTAAGGCGATATGTATCCTCGGTCGAACTGCATACCCTTAACGACACTCACTTCGTTTTCCGTTCCTTTGCCTTCTTCTATCTCTATGACGCCCTCTTTGCCGACTTTTTCCATCGCGTCAGCTAACAATTCTCCAACGGTCCGGTCGTTGTTTGCGCTGATTGTCGCCACTTTTGCAATATCATCCCGGCCCTTCACCGGCACCGAAATATCCTTGATGAATTTGCCGACCACCTCAACGGCCTTGGCTATCCCGCGCTGTATCGCCATCGGGTTGACACCCGCCGTAACGTGCCTGAGCCCTTCGGTGTATATCGCCTCGGCCAGTATTGTCGCCGTGGTCGTCCCGTCACCCACCTCGTCAGCCGTCTTGTTGGCCGCCTGGTTCGCCATTTTGGCGCCCATATTCTTGAACGGCTGCGGCAGCTCGATTTCCTTGCTTACGCTGACGCCGTCCTTCGTCACCTTCGGCGAGCCCCAGCTCCTCTGCAATATCACGTTCTTGCCCGTCGGCCCAAGGGTCACCTTCACCACGTTTGCCAGTTCCGACAATCCTTCCTTAAGCTGTGTCCTGGCCGAATCATCAAACATCATTTGCTTCGCCATATTTCCGCCTCTCAATTTCTTCTGTCGTTTCTTAAAATCGTCAATCAGCAATCAGCAATTTATTTTTCAATCACTCCGAGTATGTCGTTCTCATGCAGTATCACGTATTTGATGCCGTCAATTTCCACGTCATTGCCGAGGTATTTCGCGTATATCACCTCATCGCCTTTTTTCACGCTCATCTCGCTGCGTTTGCCGTCGTCGGTCATTTTGCCGGGCCCGACCGCAATAACCTTGCCCTTCTGCGGCTTCTCTTTCGCCGTATCAGGCAGTATAATCCCGCCCGCGCTCTTCTCCTCCGCCTCCGATTGTTTTATCACTACCCTGTCATCCAATGGCACTAACTTCATACTAAATTCTCCTTTTACCCTTCACCGTTCGATGTTGTTTGCTTTTTCCTTTTAACTTTCTTGTCACATACCACCGTAGTCACCCATTCCGCCCATGCCTCCCATACCACCCATGTCGCCCATACCGGGTTGCCCCGGCACCCCCTCCTCTTTGGGTTTTTCCGTCACAACGCAATCCGTTGTCAGCAGCAATCCCGCAATGCTCACCGCGTTCTGCAGCGCAATCCTGGTCACCTTCAGCGGGTCTATCACTCCCGCCTTCATCAGGTCCTCGTAAATATCGGTATCGGCGTTGTATCCGAAAGCGCCCTTGCCCTCTGCCACCTTGCTGACGACGAGATTGGCCGTAGCACCTGCGTTTGCCGCTATCCAGTAGCACGGCATCGACAGCGACTTGGCAACGATATCCGCTCCGGTTTTCTCATCGCCCGATAGTTTCATTGCCTTTACAGCGTCGATGCAGCGAATCAACGCGACTCCGCCGCCGGGCACTATTCCTTCTTCTATTGCCGCCCGCGTCGCGTGAAGCGCATCCTCTATCCTCGCCTTTCTCTCCTTCATTTCCGCTTCGCTTGCCCCGCCGACGTTTATCTGCGCTATCCCACCCGTCAGCTTTGCTAATCTCTCCTGCAGTTTCTCTTTGTCGTAGTCGCTGGTCGTTTTTTCTATCTCGTTCTGTATCTGTTTAATCCTGCCCTTAACCGCCCCCTCGTCGCCGGCGCCTTCGACGATAATCGTATTGTCCCCGTCTATCGTCGCCTTCTTCGCCTGTCCGAGCTGTTTGATACTGATGTTCTCAAGCTCGATTCCCAAATCCTTGAATATCGGCTCGGCCCCCGTCAGTATCGCAATATCCTCCAGCATCGCCTTGCGCCTGTCGCCGTAGCCCGGCGCCTTGACCGCCGCACACTGCAAAATACCCTTTAGTTTGTTGACCACCAATGTCGCCAATGCCTCGCTCTCAACGTCCTCCGCGATAATCAGTAGCGCCCTTTTGGCCTTTGCCGTCTTCTCCAATAACGGCACCAACTTCGCCACATTGGTTATCTTGTCTTCGTAAACCAGTATCAACGGCCTGTCCAGCTCGCAGGTCATACTGTCGGGGTTCGTCACAAAATATGGCGACAAGTACCCCCGGTCAAATTGCATCCCCTCCACAAACTCCACCGTCGTCTCCAATCCCTTGCCGTCCTCAACCGTTATGACGCCGTCCTTGCCGACACGCTGGAACGCATCCGCCATTTTATTGCCTATCTCAGTGTCGTTATTGGCTGATATCGACGCCACGTTCACGATGTCGGTCCTCTGGCTTATGTCCACCGATTTCGCCAGCGTTTGCAGCTTCTCCGCCACCGCTTTCGACGCCTCCTGCATCCCGCGGTTCAGCGCCATCGCGTCGGCTCCCGCCGCGAGATTGCGATACGCCTCCCTGAACATCGCTTCGGTCAATACCGTCGCCGTCGTCGTCCCGTCGCCTGCTATCTTCGAGGTTTTGCTGGCCGCCTCCTTTACTAACTTGGCGCCCATATTCTCGGTTTTGTCCGACAGTTCTATCTCCTCAGCCACCGTCACGCCGTCTTTGGTCACCGTCGGCCCGCCCCAGCTCTTGTCGATAATTGCGTTTCTTCCTCGTGGGCCCAACGTCGCCCTGACTGCCGTCGCTAATTTCTCGACCCCCTTCAATAACGCCGCCCTCGCCTCAACGTCAAACACCAATTGTTTCACCGCCATTGCCTGCACTCCTTATCAATATCAACAAAACCTTGTCTTGTCTTCTCACTCAAACAGGATTAGTATGCAAATGATATACCAATACCGCCCATAACGCCAGCCCCTTGTTCTAACCCCTTTTCAAATAAGGAGCTAAACCAAATATGTAGCTTCTTTTCTCCGCGGCCTAAAACCACTTTTGGCAGCCCAATGCTCTCATCTCTCGCCATTCTGACAGCTTGCCGTTATAATCTCCCTCTGTTCGTATGTTACCCGACCAATTGAAAGAAATCTACGACCTGCTTTTTGAGCGATTCGGCCCGCAGAAATGGTGGCCGGGCGATACGCCATTCGAAATCATAATCGGCGCAATCCTCACACAGAACACAAGCTGGTCAAACGTCGAAAGGGCAATCGCAAATTTGAAAAAGGCCCGCGTGCTTACCCCCGACAAATTACATAACCTCGCTCCCGCCAAACTCGCCGAGCTGATTTGGCCCGCCGGCTACTACAACATAAAGGCAAGGCGTTTGAAAAATTTCCTCGACTGGCTTTTTGAAAATCACGCGGGCAAATTAAAAAATCTCGAAAAAATCCCCACCGATGTTCTTCGATGTGAACTGCTTTCCATAAAAGGCGTCGGCCAGGAGACCGCCGACTCGATTTTGCTTTACGCATTAAACCGCCCCGTTTTTGTCGTCGACGCCTACACCGCTCGCATCGCTTCTCGTCATCATTTGATTGACGAAGGCGCCGACCCTTCGGCGGTGAGCTCAGGGTCGAACCACTACGGCGAGATACAAGGGCTTTTCGAATCGAACCTGTCCGCCGATGTCCGGTTGTTTAACGAATATCACGCGCTGTTGGTGCGCTTAGGCAAAGAATTCTGCAGACCCTCGCCCAAATGCGACAGTTGTCCTCTTAATCATCTTCCTCGCGCGTAACCTTTTTGCCCTTTGCGGTTATCCCTGCGGCTGATTTGTATCCGTGGGAGAGGAATCATCTCTCTTGTAGGTGGGTTTTTTGAATTCGGCTAATTTCTTCGCATAGTCGGCAACCGAGTCCGTCGCCTGCTTGTAGCGCTCAGACCTCTCCTTTGGCCTTTGCTTTTCCAGCTTGCGTTCTCTGTAATCATATATTCCGTATGCAATCCACCCAAGCCCCACCACAACCGCTCCTATTATGATTAGCGTCCAAAACAGCGTCATATTTTTTCCTCTGCAAACATTCCGCCTCAGGCAGACCCGCCTTCAGCGAGCCGCAGGCCTCGCGGCCTTCGAGCCGAGGGGTCTCACCGACAGGCGGACAGGTTTCAAAAACAGTCCATTTTCACCGCCAGGCGCAATATACCCGGCGCAGCCACGCAAGTCAACCCGCCAAACAACGCGGCGGGCCAGCCGAGCCGCAGGCCCCAGCCATCGCAAAAATCCCAAAAAAACACTCAAAAAATACTTGCAAACCCACCTCAAAGCCATATAATCTGTCGCCAAAATCAGGTTTAGACCCACCTTCATCGCATTACACCTGCAACCACCAAACCACGCCAAAAAGCCATCCGGGCTCTTTTATTTTTTGGACGAGGGTAAGCAATAGTGGAGGAACAGGAGAAAAAGCGTTTACAACAGATAATGTCGCAAACCAAGTGCGACAATGATTTTCGATGCTGCAAGGTCGGCTTTAAGAACCTCTGCAGCGCAACGGTAGTGGGCGGCGGTCATCTTGTCGATTGCTCAAAATGCCACCACGCCGGCTGTCTGAGAGCAAATCCCAACGACTGCGATTACCGCACCCCCTTCGGCTTCGGCTACTTCTGCACCTGCCCGCTCCGCATCTACGCCGCCCAGCACCCCAATGCCCTGTCGCAAGACCCGCCTTGGCCGGCACAATCCCCGCCCTGACGTCGTCGGGCACTTATTTTGCCGCCATCCCGGCGTTTGCCGAAGCGAACATCCGCTGATTTTGCTGATATTGCAGCTTTTCTGCCAACAACTTTGCGCTAAAGGCCCCTCATCATCGAGCCGATAAATCGCTCAACTGCGAGGTAGGTAACGAACTTGGGGAATCGACGGGCATCCGCTGTTTCCGGGGATATAAAGCCCGAAATCGCCGATATAAAATTTTTTCAAGGAACTGCATTATGGCGACAACGGGCCCGTTCAGTGCCGATAACCAGGCGCCCACCGCAACGATTCAATTCCGGCCAGGCGAAAAAACAAAGGCAAAAGACATCAGCCAATTCGGTGTAGCCACCATAGACAAAAACTCCTCCGTCTATCAGGCCGTAGCCCTGATGATAAAAAAGAACGTCACGGGGCTGCCTGTCGTCGACGACTCGGGCCTTGTCGGCATCATCTCGGAGAAAGACATATTAAAACTCCTGTATGAAACCGAGTTTGTCAAAGGATGCGTCGGCGACTATATGACAACCAATGTATTAACCTTCGATGAGGACGACAACCTCGCCGACATCTGCCAATGCCTGATACAAAATAGTTTCCGAAGGGTTCTGGTGCTGCGTCAGGGCCGGCTCTCCGGCATCATAAGCAGAGCCGACCTCATAAGGGCCAACAAAGACAAATTCGGGCCCAGCACGCCGCACGACAACCCAGCATCTAATCCCGCTACCGTGGTCGCAAAGGACGTTATGAAGTGCGGTCTGCTCACCGTCAGAACGTCCACGCCGATTTACGAGGCGATGGACACGCTGGCGACCAGAAACATCACGGGGCTGCCGGTCGTCGACGAATTTATGAATCTGCTCGGCATCGTCTCCGAAAAAGACATACTCAAGCTGCTTTACGACCCCGACGCAAAGCCCGGCTTGGTGCAGGATTATATGACAAGAAACGTGGTCAGCTTCGAGCAGGGCACCGCCCTGCTTGAAATCTGCGATTGCCTGATTAACAACAATTTCCGTCGTGTCCCCATACTCGATAACGGCAAACTCGCCGGCATCATCAGCAGAACCGACATAATGGCCTACATTATGAAAAACCACTCGCGCTTCTTCAGTCAAAACGCCAAAAACCGATTTTCGCTGTTCCCGCCGGGTTGCGCCGCGTGTCCTGTGGAGCAGGCAAAATCCAGCTATTTTGAAAAATAGCTTGCCTTGACCCAGTTGAAGTTCAGGATGAAGTGGACTGCGATAAGTGTGAGCAATATGGCTCCGCCGCCTTTATGGAAAATCTGGAACGCCCTGAACGGCAACTCATCGAGAAACAACACTGTCACCACCTGGTTGACAAACAGCACTACCAAAACCAGATTCAAAATTTTAAGCACCGTATTCTTTTTCATAATCGTCTCTTTTTCATCGTCCATCGTTTATCGGTTGCGCTACTCGTTTCGTCCGTCGTATTACGTTCATCGCAACCGTGACGAGCTGCGTAATCGCAACCGTTTATACGGTTTTTTGTTGAGTATTCCCGTTTCGCGTCGATGCCCCCAAAAACTTCAGCCATTTGGTCCAGGCCTTTTTGTAGGTTTCGCTGGAAATCAAAAAGGCCTCGTTGTGGTCACCTCGCAGCTCAATAAATTCTTTTGGCTCATTGGCTGCATCATAAAGCGCCAGGCCGAACTCAAACGGCACCGCCTCATCGTCCCTGCTGTGTATCACCAGCACAGGGCAGGTGACCTTTCGGACGTAGTCGATTGTCGGATAATTAAATCTGGCGAACCACCGTACCGGCATATAGGGATAGTATTTGCTGCCAACATCAGCATAGGAGGTAAAGGCGCCCTCGATAACCAGCCCTGCCGAGCGTGATTTACTTGCCAGATATGCCGCGACGCTTCCCCCCAGCGACCAGCCGAAAATAATAATCTGCTGCGGGGCGACGCCTTTTTTCTTCGTCAGCCACCTGTACGCCGCCCGCACGTCCATATACGTCCCGTTTTCCGAAGGCCGGCCCTGGCTGCTGCCGTATCCGCGGTAATCGAAAACGAAACAATTCAGCCCAAGCGAGTTAAGGGAGTTCACCGTATCGAGAAAGTACATCATATTTCCGCCGTTGCCGTGACAGTAGAGCACCGTGAACTCCGCATTCGGGGCGGGTACGAACCAGCCGTGGAGTTGCAGGCGGTCGCCGGTCCTGAAAAAAACCTCCTCGAAATCCAGACCGAGCTCTGCGGGGGTATAGGGGATTTCGCGAACCGGGCTGTATAAAAACATCGGCTGCATAAAATACAGTATCAGCGCAAGCCCTACGTATGCCACAATCACCATACCGAGAATGGTTAACGCCATCGAACCCATAAACGCATTTTAATTTGATTGGCCAATCCAGACAAGCTACAATCCGCCTATGCTCACAAGAAGAAAAACCGCCACCGTCAGCGCAGCCGGCGTCGCAATCGGCTCGTCGGCCCCGGTCGTCATCCAGTCGATGACCAAGGTTCCCACCACCGACGTTGGCGCCTGCGTCAAGCAGATAAATCGACTGGCAATCGCCGGGTGCAAACTGGTTCGGGTAGCCGTGCCGACACGCGCCGACACCACCGCCTTTGCAAAAATCGTCCAAAAAGTCAATGTCCCCCTGATTGCGGATATTCACTTCAGCGCCGAGCGCGCCATTGAGGCCATTGAGGCGGGAGCAGCGAAAATTCGTCTCAATCCCGGAAACATAAAAAATCGCAGCGACATCCTGCGAATCATCGATGCCGCGAAGATGCACAAGGTCGCAATCCGCATCGGCGTCAACGAAGCCAGCATAAGGGATTTAAGAAAGCCCGACGTTGCGCACGATAAGCGCGTCGCCCTGATGCTCAGGAAAATGAAAGGTTACGTCCGCATTTTCGAAAAACGCGGCTTCACACAGATTGTCCTAAGCGCAAAAAGCAGCGACGCCCTTCGCACCATCGAAATCAACAGGCGCATCGCCGCCGAGTTCGATTATCCGATTCACCTGGGGCTGACCCATGCGGGACTGCCCGAGGACGCCTGCATTCCATCCGCAGTGACGTTAGGCACGCTGCTGGCAGAGGGCATCGGCGACACCATCCGCGTAAGCACAGCAGGCGACCCGGTCATCGAAACCGAAATTGCAAAACAGATTCTCGTCTCGCTGGGTCTTCACGAAGCGCCGAAATTGCAATTGATAGTGTGTCCCACCTGTGCACGCGCCCAAATTGATATAGTTGGATTAGCCCGCAGGGTTAAAAAGGCGGTCGAATCATATATTCCCCGTAAACCCCTGCGCCTGGCCGTAATGGGCTGCATCGTCAACGGGCCGGGCGAGGCGGCGGACGCCGACCTGGCCGTCTGCGCGGCGAAAAACAAGGTGTTCATTTACCGAAAAGGACGGAAAGTCGCGACCGTCGCGGAAAACCAGATTATCCCGACGCTGCTGCAATATCTGAACAATCTATGACCGTTCCGGCAAAGCCACTAAGTGCAACAATATTGAGTTGTGGCCTCGTCGCGACATTGGCGATTGCGTTTGGGTATATCGAGGCGGCGGTTGTCGTCTATCTGCGTCAAATCTTCCATCCTGGGGGATTTGCTTTTCCGCTGGTGTCATTTCCTCTTACAGCCGAATCACGCAACCTGCTCTTGGTTGAGGTCGGCAGAGAGGCCGCCACAATCATTCTGATATTCGCCGCGGCGATACTGTCGGGCCGAAACCGCCAACAACGGGTCGCTTATTTTATGACCATCTTCGCCGTCTGGGACATTTTTTATTACGTGTGGTTGAAAGTCCTGCTCGGCTGGCCCGCCTCAATTATGGACTGGGATGTCTTTTTTCTGATACCCGTGCCCTGGGCAGGCCCGGTGCTGGCGCCGGTCCTCGTATCGCTCGCGCTGCTCATCTTCGCCGGGCTCATCATCTATCGTGACCGGGCGGCAAAACCCATAATGACAACTTTGTGGGATTGGTTCGGCTTTTGCGCCGCCGGCTTCATAGTTGTCGCTTCCTTCTGCATTCCCGGCCCACACATTTCTCAAGCCGACTACGCCTCATACTTTTCCTGGGTGCTGTTCGCCATTGGTTTACTTGCGGCGGTTGCGCTATTTGCAAAATGCTTAAGAAGGCAATAACCCCGCCATCCGCCAAGGGCGGAAAGTGGCGGGGCTAAATATGAATTGTGTCCTTCCGGCGGTTATTGTCCGGCGAAGTTCTCGAATTTGCCAAAAATCATTTTTCCGGCCGAGGTTTGCAGTGAGCTTGTCACCGTGATAATAACATCCCTGCCGATTTTGTTTCGGGCATCCTCGACAACCACCATCGTGCCGTCGTCCAGGTACCCAACACCCTGCTGCAGCTCTTCGCCCGGCTTTATGATGCGAACCTTCATACCCTCGCCCGGCAGCGCAATGGTCTTGAGCGAGTTGGCCAGGTCGTTGATATTGAGCACGTCGACCTCACGCACCGCAGCCACCTTGCTGAGGTTGTAATCCGTTGTCACCAGCCGCCCGCTGCAGTTCTTGCTGAAGATAATCAGCTTCTGGTCGACTCCCTTTAGTTCCTCCACCTCCGGCACGACGATATCATCAATTGTTATATCAATGGCTTCATCCGTCTGCATTTCCTTGAGTATGTCAAGCCCGCGTCTGCCTCGGTTGCGTTTGAGCTTGTCCGCCGAGTCGGCAATCAACTGCATTTCGCTGAGGACAAAACGAGGCACGATGAGCGGGGCGTCGAACAATTTACTCTTGTACAAATCCGCAATCCGCCCGTCGATAATCGCCGACGTATCCAGCACAAAAGGCCTTGCCCCCTTGGTCTGTTTGTCAAACTCAACGTAAGGAATGACAAATCGCACGTCATCTTTGGTGCGAATAACGATGCTGATTATGAGAAAGCAGACAGATATCCCCACCATCCACTTCAGCGCACCTTCCGCCGTATCGCTAATCCCTATATGATAAATATCGATAATCATATCGAGCACCTGGGCCAGTGCCCAACTGATTACTATCCCGACAAGAAGTCCGAAGAACACCCCCGCCAGTGCCGCCAAGGATTTTTTCGGCGTCAAAACATCGATGAACAACGCTGCCAGCACCAGCACCAGGCCGCCCCAAAGTATGGCGTAAAAATCGCCCCGCCCCTTCTCGCCCGAAACCTCGGGCACGGTAAGATTCACAAGCAGAACCGCGACAATTATGACGATAAAAACTGCCCTTGTAATCCAAAGCAACATACCTGTGACCTCCAAATGCTATGATAGATTTTTATCCGCCGGCGGCGGATTTATATTACCGGTTACAGTTAAGAATCCAAATCTTGTCCGTTTCATTGCCCTCCATTATACAGCAGGCCCGTCCCTTCGGCTACACATAAGTTCCCCTGTCTGGCGTCCCGGCGTGCCCCGCCGTTTTGCCCCCCTTCTTGCTTTCGCAAGAAAGCAGGGGGGCAGCGTGGCCGGACGTTGCACATCGCCGCTCGATAAACCCGGATGGGCCGCTAACTGCTCAGCAGTTTTTGTGCCCGTTCGGCGTTTTTGGCATCGACGATTATCAGCATCTGGTATCGGTCGTCGCAGACCATTGCAGCGCCGCCATTGAAGAAGGTCCGATGGCCGGCTGTATCGCGACCTCGGCGAGAAGGTCGACGAATTGATTGTCTGCGATACTCGCCGCAACAAACTCATCGACTCAGACGGCGACAGGGACGACAAAATTGACGCTGCCAAACCGGCCTGTCTGTTGCGAGGGCGATAATGCTGTTCAAAAGGTATTCGGATTGAGGTGCAATCGAAACCGACTAAGAATGTGCAGGGATGCCCTCGAAGCAAAAAGCTGGGGAAAGAGAAATTTTATTTCTTGACTTCAAGCTCTTCATAAGTAGCAAATCATAAGCGAACGACAAGTTGCAAGAGCATAGGTGCACAAGCATGAACGACTTATGCTCTTTTGCCTTATGACTTGTGCTCTTATGTTCCTTAGCAGCCCCGCATTTTTTGCGGGGTTGTTTTTTATTTTGTTGAAAACGCGTGCACCGTCAGCGTTTCGTATTTTTCTCCCGGTTGCAAAGCCGTCGACGGGAAATTCGCCTTGTTCGGCGAATCCGGATAGTGCTGTGTCTCCAGGCACAGCGCATAGTGCTTTTTGTACACCCTTGCCTGTTTGCCCTTCAGCGAGCCGTCCAGCCAGTTGCTGCTGTAAAATTGCACTCCCGGCTCGGTCGTTTGTATCTCCATCACTCGTCCGCTCCTCGGCTCATAAACCAGCGCCGCCAATTTTATTTGGCCGGCCTCGCCGTTTAGCACGTAGTTGTGGTCGTAGCCCCTGTCGAGCTCTTTTATCCGCGACCCGATTGTCTCCGGCTTTGTAAAGTCCAGAGGCGAACCCTTCACGCTCTTTATCTCACCTGTCGGTATTCCTCCGTTGTCTATCGCGGTGTATTTATCCGCGTTTATCATCAGCTCGTGCCCGAGGATGTCGCCGTTGCCCTGCCCCGCGAGGTTCCAGTAGGCGTGATTGGTCATATTTACAACCGTAGGTTTATCCGTTGTCGCCTCATACTTAATCTCTAACTTATTGTCCGCCGTAAGCGAGTATGTCACAATGCATTTCAGATTGCCCGGATACCCTTCCTCGCCGTCCCTGCTTGTGTAGCTCATCTTCAATTCCGCCCTGTCGCCCTCGGCCTGCGCCTTCTCAATCTTCCAGACGACCTTGTCGAATCCCTTCACCCCGCCGTGCAAATGATTTGCCCCGTCGTTTGCCGCTAATTTGTATTCCCTGCCGTCTAATGAGAACTTCGCCCCGCCAATCCGATTCGCGTACCGCCCGATTATCGCGCCGAAACACGGATGTGGCTTGAGATAGTCATCCAGATTATCGAAGCCCAATACGATGTCGTCTAACTTGCCTTGTCGGTCCGGCGTCTCCATCGAGACCAGAATTCCGCCATAGTTTGTAATTCTCGCCCGCAGGCCAGCGCTGTTTGTAAGCGTCACAATGTCCACCTGCTGGGCGTCCGCCGTAAGGCGTCCTGCGGACTGCGTCTTTCCGAATGGTTCCACTTTAACGCTCATTTTCCCCGGCTCCTTACGTTTTGTCGCATCGTCTTTTTCCATACCTGATGCGCCGGCTGCATAAACCATAACAGCCGACAATACCACGCCTGCTAAAATGCCCCTGCTCACTCCCGTTAGGGATGGCCCAGCCATTTTTCAACTCCTGCTTATGCGATAATCCATTATTCGATACCCTTTTGACCGAATATATACTTGCATTGGACTCGAATGTCAAACCGTTCCGTGGCTGAGGTAGGCCGTAATGTGGCGGGTGCGGTTCGCGTTTGTGGGAATGAATGAAACGTCGAGTGGTTTATCGGTAAGATTGCAGAATTTATTCGGCCAGCGCATCGACGGTGGCTGCCTGGATGCTGTCTTCAGCGGGGTCGTCTCTCAGTACGCTCACCGATTTGAGGTGTGATGCGCCTGCCAGTTTCCTCGTCTCAATCAGCCGGGCGCCCTTGGCCGCTATCTTGCGAAGGGAATGGCGGGCTTTTTGTTTGTCCTGTGCCCCAACCGCATCGACCACCACGCTGACCTTCTTACCTCGCTGCAAAAGACCCAGCGCCGTCGCCTCAACCGCCCCTTCTATGCATGCGCCTATCAGCACAAACTCACCGGCGCGGACCTCGCTCAGCAGCCGGTCTATCCTCGGCTCATCGAACGGGTCAACGCATCGCTTGTGAAGGATAATCTGGCGATACTGACGCAGCAAATCCACCGGCAGGTCCGTGTTGTTGTCCGCCGCAAAGCTCGCACGGTTGCTCAACAGCGTATAGCGAATCTTTTGAGCCCCCTCTGTTCCGTCCACGCAGTAGCCGCCGTTGTTTTCCGGGTTAACCTCCGATATTGATATCACGGGAATTTTCTTTAGGCGGGCAAAGGCCATCACCCTTCTGATGTGACTTAGAACTCTCCTGCGGTTGCCCACACACGCCCTGCCCTTGTTCAGGAAGAAGTCCTTTTGCGTGTTGATGTCCACGAGAACCTGTTTGCGACGAGTTTTTATTAATTGCCGAATCATTTGTGGCAACCTTCTTTCTATTGCGTCGCTTCAACTCGGCTTCGTTTCGTGCCTTCAGGCCTTATTACTTTATACGCCTGCCGAAAGTGATGGGTGCAAAAATTTGTTCGGAAAAATTGTGTCCTCTCTCTTAATGCCATTTCGTGCTCCTCGTTAATATCGTTTGGTCCCAGAACCGACTTTAAGCCCAATAGAAACCATACCCTGCTCCCGGTGAGCTGATGTTTGCCAAAAATCCCTGTTTCAGCGTATAATGAGTCCCTAAGTTGCCCAAAATGTCATAAAGGCGGGTTTTATACTGACTGGATTAGACAATGTCAAGAACATTAAAAAATTATCCTGGCGCCGCTCTTGACCCCCAAAACCTCGATGGCAGGGTTAATTTCAGTGACATTTTCGGACGTTCCGCTCACGTCCACATCGAAGTCGGCTCAGGCAAGGGGACATTTCTGGTAAACCAGGTAAAATCCCAGCCAGACGTTAATTTTATCGGAATTGAACGGGCCAGCAGATATTACCGTATCGCCGTCGACAGGATTGGCCGACGGCATCTCAAAAACGTCCGGATAATCCGCATCGATGCCGCTAAGTTTATCGCCGAAAATGTCCCCGATACAAGCGTCGATTGCTTCCACATTTACTTCCCTGACCCCTGGCCAAAAAAGCGCCACCACAAAAGAAGGTTCATCAACCCTGCCAACACCGAGCATCTCATCCGCTGTCTCAAACCCGCCGGGACAATCCGCATCGCTACCGACCACGCGGAATACTTTCAGCAGATAAAAGACGTGTTTTCGGCCCGTGCAGATGTGCTGCGGGGAATTGATTTCCTTCCGACAGCCGGGGCGCAGCTCGGCGAGTGGGTCGGCTCGAATTTCGAGCGCAGATATCTCAAGGAAAACAGACCCATCTTCACCATAGCTGTCAAGAAAATCTGAATGTGGGTTCCGGCTGCAAGGCGTCTTCGCTAAAGCTTCGGCGGACAAGTTTCAACGGCAAAGTTTGCAGAATTAAAACCCTGCCATCCGGCTTCGCCAAGGGCTACGCCGAGATTGGCAGGGCCAAATATTAAAAGGAACATGTGTAAAGCTGTGTCTGAAAAAAAACTTGCAAAAAACCCGCCGTAAAACGGCGGGCTAAATATAACGACAAAAATCAGCGGAATCCTTCGACTACGTTCAGGATAGGTCTGTGAAATCTGTGGTTAAGTTTTACCGAACTTATCAATCAGGCGAATCATTTCGGCTGTCGCCTCCCTTATCCCGACAAAAACGCTTCTGGCGATGATACTGTGCCCGATATTCAATTCACTCAAGTCATCCATAGCCGCAATCGGGCCGATATTCCTATACGTCAATCCGTGGCCCGCGTGCACAATCAATCCTTTTTTGAATCCAATGTCCCTTGCCGCCTCGAGTCGTTTAAGCTGCTGGCGTACTTCTTTTTCCGTCTCCGCGTTTGCATATTGCCCCGTGTGCAATTCAATGGCATCGCAGCCATACCGGGCCGCAGCCGTTATTTGTGCCTTCTCCGGCACAATAAACGCGCTTACCGGTATCCCTCTTTTGTGCATCCGCCTGACGACTTCCTTCAATCGCGCGCTCCATCTTGCGCAATCCAGCCCGCCCTCCGTCGTCAGCTCCTCGCGTCGTTCCGGCACAAGCGTCACCTGTTCCGGCTGAATGCCCTCCGCAATGCAAACTATCTCCTCCTCCATCGACATCTCTAAATTCAGCTTGCACGCGACCGTCTCGGCCAATACCTGCACGTCGCGGTCGTTTATATGGCGTCTGTCCTGGCGAAGGTGCACCGTTATCCCGTTTGCCCCGGCCAGCTCAACCTCCGCCGCCGCCCAAACAGGGTCCGGCTCATCGGTGCGCCTGGCCTGCCTCACCGTCGCCACATGGTCGATATTCACATTGAGGACCGGCATCTGTATCAACCTCGAAAGCCGACCAATTATACCACATCGGTTCCTCTTGGCAAGATTGTCTGTTGCGGAAGCGTCCGTTTATGGGTAGTATGGGGGCATCGCAACAAGCGGGATTTCAGTGGAAACGGCAGTCAGCGAGTATAGCGAAATTGTAGTTCGGCGGCGTACCCAAGTGGCCTAAGGGGACGGTTTGCAAAACCGTTATCCGTGGGTTCGAATCCCACCGCCGCCTGTGTTTTTTCCTCATCGATGCGGCTTGTCCGTCCATAGTTGTCCATTGTGACTCGCCGTCGTCCGGCCTCATGCAGCAAGCAAGGCGCCGAGACGTCTTTATCCGCCGATGTGAATTTGTGTCGAAGTGAACGTGGATTTTTGACGAAAACGTAATATAATGGCACATTAGCCGGTGTATTGAAGGGTATGGTGCGGAAATGATGCGTCTATTACGTAAATTGTCGGGTGGCGTTGCCGTAGGAGACGTAAGTCCTCTGTTTTTTGTTTTGTATTATCTGTATTTGTGGCGGGTGATTGACCTTCGGCTAATCCGCCACGGCGGGGGGATAATTTGGAACTTCCCCGTTTTCTACAAAGGATGGGAATTTTTCCGCGAGTCCGTTTTCCAGCCGGGCGGGCTTGTCGAGTACGTGAGCGCCTTTCTGGCGCAATTCTTTTATATTGGATGGGCAGGGGCGCTGGTTGCGACCGCGCAGGCGTGGTTGTTGTGGCTTTGCACGGGGACGATTATAAGGGCTATAAGCAGTTGGCGGCTCCAGTGGGTCCGTTTCATACTCCCCATTGCCCTGCTCATTTTCTACGCTCGATATTCATATCCGTTTGGCACCGCGATGGCCCTGTTGGCGGCATTGGGCTTTGTGTGTTTGTATATGGGGACATCCTCAAAGAAAAGGCCGACGAATTTCCTGGTGTTTCTGGCATTGTCGATAATTCTCTATGCGACCGCAGGCGGGGCGTATCTATTGTTTGTGGTGGTCTGCGGCATCTGCGAGCTGTTTTTCAGGCGCCGCCCGGTGTTGGGCCTGAGTTTTTTGTTGTCGGCTCTGATTATCGCATACATTGGAGGCACAGGTGTTTTCAACATCAGCATTAACGATGTCTTCAAGTGTTTTATGCCGAGCTCTTACGACGAATACAGCAAAGATATATTGGTTATGGTTTACGCGCTTTACCTGCTATTGCCACTGGCGCTTGTTGGTTTAGAGATTGCGCAGCTTCTGGCAAAGTTCAAGGGTATGTCACATGGCGGCGCCGGGGCAGTGACCGCAGCGTCTGAAACTGCTGAAAAAAGCGAACGACGCCAACCCGCTCGAACTCTGGCGTCGTCTGCGAGAAAGGCCGGGGCAATGCTCGCGCCATTGCTTATCTGTGTGTTGGTTGTCCATCTCTTCCACAGTGACAGGCAAAAGACGCTGATGGCAGTGGATTACTATGCCTGCAACGGGATGTGGCCGCAGGTCCTTCAGGCCTCCGCCCGGTACCCTCACAGCAAATTCATCAACCACTCGGCCAACCGTGCCTTATACCACACCGGTCGGCTGGCCAACGATATGTTTATGTATGGACAGCAGATAGGTGCACTAATGCTGTCCGCCGAGACGAGATATCCTATGGGCAGGTGGAAGTCGTTTGACACTTACATTGACCTCGGGCACATCAACATGGCGGAATACAGGCTTGCTGCGGTCATGGATACATACGGAGAGCAACCTATAGTTCTGCGGCGGCTGGCTTTGATAAACATGGTCAAGGGCAACACCGGCGCCGCCAGGGTCTATCTTGGAGCACTCAGCAAGACGCTATTTGACGCGGGCTGGGCCCGGGGCTATCTGGAAAGAATCGAGCGCGACCCAAACCTGTCAACGGACGCGGAAATTCAATACCTGCGCAGTATGATGCCGGCAGCAGACGGGGATTTTAAGTCGCCAATCGAGACCGTCTTTCTGGACCTGCTCGACAGCAACAGGCATAATCAAATGGCCTTCGAGTACCTGATGGCTTATTACCTGCTGACGGAACAACTCGACAAGTTTGTGCAGCACATAGGCCGATTGAATGACTTTAACTATCCGGAGATTCCCCGGCCCTACGAGGAGGCGATATTGGTTTATACCTCGCGCACACACATGCCGGTCGAGCTGCACGGTCGCCGGATAAGGCCGGAATCGCACCAGCGATTTAAGGGATTCGAGGATGTTTTAGCCCGTTATATGGGAAATAAGGAGATGGCCTTTAATGAGCTGGCGGAGGATTATGGCGACAGCTACCTGTTTTACTACGTTTATGGTTTCTCGAGGACAGAGAAGTGAGGAAACGGATAATAGTTGGCGGATGCGTGCTGCTTGTGACATTGCTGGCCGGCGTGCTTGGGTACACTCTGCGCGGTCGTGGTGTCCGTATTGAGGAGTATAGTATCAGCGAGCGGCCACCGAGGATATATCCCGACTATAGCTCGACGGTTATTCCGCCTAACATTGCGCCCCTTAATTTTATGGTGCAGGAGGCCGGCTCGTATTATTTCGCCAGGATTTATTCTGATAAGGGCAAGGGAATTGAGGTTTCCAGCCGGTCGCAGAAGATTGTGATTCCGATTGGTTCCTGGCATAAGCTTCTCGACACAAACAGGGGAGGGCAACTGCATTTTGATGTTTTTGTGAGGACGGACCCGTCTCGCCGAGGCGAGACGAGGCCGGATAAACAGCGCTGGGTGCGATTTGGCACTATTACCAACAGGATTGCCGGTGAGGACATTGACGGTTATCTTGTATACAGGAGGATGCATCCAGCGCATGGTATTTGGAGCAAGATAGGCATTTATCAGCGCAATTTGCAGAACTACGATGAATCGCCTGTGCTGGACAATCATATTGGGAATCATTGCCTTAACTGTCACACATTTTGCGGGAACCATCCCGACAAGATGTTTATCGGCATCCGCAAACCAGGAAGCGGCGGCAGCGCTACCCTGCTGCTTGAAGATGGCGTGGTCAACAAGATAGGGACGAACTTCGTATATACTTCGTGGCACCCGAGCGGCCGGCTGGCAGTATATTCCATCAATAAGGTGCGACAGTTCTTTCATACCGCCAGAAATGAGGTCCGTGACGTGATTGACCTTGATTCGGCGCTGGCTTATTATCTGGTTGACTCAAAGACCGTAAAGACCTCACCAATGATTGCCCAGAGTACTCGCCTGGAAACCTACCCCGCCTGGTCGGCGGACGGTCGTCACCTGTATTTTTGCAGTGCACCGCTATTGCAGGGCAGCCAGGATAAACTTCCTCCGGAAGGGTATGAGCAGCTCAAGTACGACTTAGTCCGAATAAGCTACGACCTTGAGCGTGACCAGTGGGGCGAAGTTGAGACGGTGCTTTCAGCTCATGATACGGGCCAGAGCATCCTGTTGCCGCGAATCAGTCCCGACGGCCGCTGGCTGTTGTTCTGCATGTGCAATTATAGTTGCTTTCCTGTTTACCAGCAGAGCAGCGATTTGTACTTGATGGATTTGAAGGAGGCAAAGGAGACGGGCCGGTATGAGTACCATCGGCTGGATATCAGCAGCGACCAAAGCGAGTCGTGGCACAGCTGGTCCAGCAACAGCCGGTGGATAGCTTTCAGCAGCAAAAGGGACTACGGGGTATTTACGCGGTGCTACATCAGCTATGTTGACGAGAGCGGCAGGGCC